>Ga0114921_10001527_pt1 | contig 10671 bp, 7 predicted proteins | sample BentaG_FD_87016 | JGI IMG/M metagenome (GOLD analysis project Ga0114921, IMG submission 87016) | Deep subsurface microbial communities from South Atlantic Ocean to uncover new lineages of life (NeLLi) - Benguela_00093 metaG | ecosystem: Environmental > Aquatic > Marine > Oceanic > Sediment ...
ACGGACAGTAGGAGCAGGAACGGTCACGGAAGTGATAGAATAAGGAAGAAGGATTAAGGATTAAGGAGTAAGAAGAAGCTGATGGCTCATAGCTCATGGCTAAGAAAGAAGGATTAAGGATTAAGGATTAAGGGATAAGGATTAAGGAAGAAGCTGATAGCTCATAGCTCATGGTAAGGAAGAAGGAGTAAGGAGTAAGGATTAAGAAATAAAAGAGAGATAAACTTATAAGCGTCTGACCGCTCAATTCAATTAGGAAAATCAAAGAGAAAAACGAGAGTAAAGAAATTGAGAGAGATAGTAACGTTACAGTGTTCCGAGTGCAAACGGAGAAATTACACCACGACACGAAACAAAAAGATACAGAAGGATAAAATCGAGCTGAAAAAATTCTGTAAATTTTGCCGGAAGCACACTTTACATAAAGAGGTGAGATGAAACAGTCACTTGCCTGGATTATTCATAAAAATAAATAAAGGTATCGGAAGTTTTCATGAATAGTTCAGGTGACGAGTGGCTCATAGTACATGAAGAGGAGGCGATATAGAAAAGGTGAGTAGCTCAATTGGTTAGAGCGTCGGTCTCCAAAACCGAAGGTTGCGGGTTCGAGTCCTGCCTCACCTGCCATATTATCATTATAGATTTAAATTAAAACATCTATAAAGCACTAAAAATCGCATATTGACATCAAAGAAAAAGGTTAAGGAATGAGTAAGAAAATAAAATGGTACAAGCGCTTCTTTCCTTTTTTGAAAGAAGTCAGGGCCGAGATAAAAAAGGTGACGTGGCCTTCTAAAAATGAGGTTTATAACACCACCTTCGTTGTGATTGTTGCTACTTTTTTCTTTGGTTTTTATCTGTATTTTATGGACATTATTTTTTCCTGGGTTATTAACGGGATCAGATCTTTGTTTGGATAGTTTGAGTTATAAAATGGCTAAAAATTGGTATGTTGTCCACACGTATTCAGGATTTGAAAAGTTTGTAGCCGAGACTATTCGCCAGAAGGCTATTGAGCTGAATATCAAGGACCAAATTGGAAAGATCATTATCCCGACAGAGGGCGTTGTTGAAATCAAAGGAGGGAAGAAGGTCGTTTCTACAAAAAGGTCTTATCCGGGCTATATTTTGATAGAGATGGAGATGACGGATATAAACTGGCATATCATTCGCGAAACGCCTAAGGTGACCGGTTTTGTTGGATCTGGAAAACATCCTTCGCCCTTGAACCGAGAAGAGGTCAGCCAGATAGTGGAGCATATGGAGACAACCTCCGAAAAACCAAAGCCTAAGCACTCATTCGAAAAAGGAGAAGCTGTCCGAATTATCGATGGCCCTTTTTTCAACTTCAACGGGATCGTTGAAGAAGTAAATAATGAGAGAAATACGTTAAAGGTGCTGGTAACAATTTTCGGCCGCTCCACACCGGTTGAGTTAGAATTCTTGCAAGTGGAGAAGATTTAGGAGGGAAAATGGCCAAGGAGATCGTGGCGAAAATCAAGCTCCAGATTGTGGCCGGCCAGGCAAGCCCTGCACCTCCCGTAGGTCCCGCGCTTGGTCAACATAACGTGAATATCATGGACTTCGTCCGCCAATTTAATGAAAAAACAGGCAAAATGGAAGAGGGGACAGTGATTCCAGTCGTAATCAGCGTTTTCAAGGATAGGACTTTCAACTTTATTACTAAAACCCCTCCGGCTTCTTATCTTTTAAAAAAAGCAGCCGGAATTGCCAAAGGCTCTGGAGAACCGAACAAGGAAAAAATCGGGAAAGTTACTGACAAACAGATTGAGGAAATAGCAAAGGCGAAGATGCCAGATCTGAATGCGTACAGTTTAGATGCTGCAAAAAAAATTATCGAAGGAACGGCAAAAAACATGGGATTGGAGATTATCGGTGAGTAAGAGAGGGAAAAAGTATATCAAGGCTATGGAGTTACAGGAAAAAGATGATTATTCCTTGGAAGAAGCTGTGGCTCTCGTTAAGAAACTCAGCTTCGTCAAATTCGATGAATCTGTGGATATTTCTCTTCGTCTGGGAGTGAATCCGAAGCATTCTGATCAGATGGTGAGAGGAACTATAGTCCTTCCCCATGGCACTGGAAAAACAAAAAAGGTATGTGTGATTGCTTCTGGAGAAAAAATTAAAGAGGCTGAGGAAGCAGGAGCCGATTATTCTGGAGGGGAGGAACTTATCGATAAGATATCTAAAGGGTGGATTGATTTTGATGGAGTTATTGCCACTCCTGATGTCATGCGGAATGTCGGAAAGCTGGGTCGTATTCTTGGGACTAAGGGACTCATGCCCAACCCGAAATCAGGCACGGTAACTTTTGACATCAAGAAAGCAGTTAATGAGATCAAGTCTGGCCGGGTTGAATTCAGAGTGGACAAGACGGCCATAATCCATTCTCCTGTTGGCAAGCTTTCCTTTTCTGAAGATAAGCTTAAAGATAATATTAAAACTTTTATCCAGGCAGTTGTTCAAGCAAAACCTCCTGCAGCTAAGGGCAAATACATAAAAACCCTGTACATATCATCAACCATGGGGCCGTCTATAAGGCTTTCAGAGGAAGTTTTAGATTTATAGAAGATAGGGAGAAATAAGTGAAAAAAAGGAGCAAAGAAAAGCTTGTCAAAGAACTTGGTGATAGCTTCAAGAGCTGCAACTCTTTTTATCTTGTCGATTTTAGAAAAATGGCTGTTTCTCAAGCTGTGGAATTGAGAAATCTCTTTCGAGAAAACTCCTACTCCTTCAGAGTAGTCAAGAATCGTCTTGCTCTAAGAGCTCTTAGAGAAGATTTTCCTGAAGATTTGAAAAAATATTTTCAGGGTCCCACAGCCATTGCTTTTGCTCCTCAAAATCCGGTGGGTTTAGCCCGGTTGATCAAGGATTTTTCTGTTCGGAACAAGGTTTTGACCGTAAAGGCAGGTCTATTGGATGGACAATTTCTTTCCGGAGAAAGATTCGCTGAGGTTGCTGTTTTGCGCTCACGGGAAGAATTAGTAGCCAAAATTGGCTATTTGATGGCATTCCCACTAATAAAATTACATAGGACTTGGCAAGCCCCGATAAACAGTTTAGGCAGGTTGTTGAGTCAAATAAAAACAAAAAAATAGGGTTGGAGGTAAAAATGCCCAAAGCACAAACAAAAGAAGCTAGCGAAACGGCTAAGGAAAAAAAGGTGAAAACAAACGTAACAAAAGAGCAATTTTTTAACCACTTGGATAGCCTGACGGTTCTGGAACTCGCTGATTACATCAAAGAATTTGAAGAAAGGTACGGTGTAAGCGCAGCCGCTGCTGCTATGCCTATGGCGGCGCCAGGAGCGGCAGGTCCCCAGGCAGAGGCTAAAACAGAAGAAGAGAAAACGGAGTTTGCTGTTGTCTTAAAGGCCATTGGAGATAAGAAGATCAATGTCATCAAGACCGTAAGAGAAGTGACAAATCTTGGTCTGAAAGAGGCTAAGGATTTGGTCGATAGTGCTCCGAAGCCCGTGAAAGAGGGGATTTCCAAAGAAGAAGCTGAAGAAATAAAGGCAAAATTTGAAGCAGTGGGGGCGGAGATAGAACTGCAGTAAACAAAGATATTGAGATTTATAAAAGTTTTTGAAATATATAATTCTAAAACTCTTTTGTGAGAAGGAATATGAGTGAAAAAACTGACCATATTTATCTTGAAAGAAAAGATTTTTCAAAATTGAAGATGTCTTTTCCTATGCCAGGCCTGCTCGACATTCAGAAGCTATCCTATGCAGAGTTTCTTCAGATGGAGTTACTGCCCGATGAAAGAAAAGACATTGGACTGCAGGCTGCATTTAAAGATATATTCCCCGTCTCTGATTTTAAGGAAACCACTCAGCTGGATTTTATCAGCTATTCTATCGGTAACTGGGAGTGTAAATGTGGACGGCTGAAAGGTGTTGAGAACTCACGAGGCCGATGCAGCAGTTGTGAAACGCTTCTTCCTTCAGATGCCGAACTTACTAAAAAGGAGATATGTCCCTATTGTAGTGCGATAAAAAAAATAGAAGTTCGTCTTTGTGATCATTGCGGGGACAAAGTTCGGCTGAAGATGAAATACAGTTCCAATGAATGTATCCAAAAAAACTATAGTTACTCTGTTCCTCTCAGGCTCAAAGTGAGGTTGATTTCCTGGGAAAAAGACCCAACAACTAAGGCAAAAAGGCTCAAGCATATAAAAGAGCAAGAAGTCTATTTTGGCGATATTCCCTTGATGACAGCGAAAGGAACATTTATTTTTAACGGAATCGAGAGAGCAGTTGTCAGCCAGCTTCAGAGATCTCCTGGAGTCTTTTTCCGGCAGGGAGAGGGCAAGGGTTTTTATGTGGGTAAGATTATTCCTTACAGAGGAGCATGGGTTGAGTTTGAATACGACGCCAAGAATATATTGTATGTTCGGTTGGATCGGAAAAAGAAGTTTCTGGTAACAGTATTTTTAAGAGCTCTGGGATTTGGATCAGATGAGGCCATTCTAAAGCTTTTTCATAAAACCTATAAAATATTTTCTGAAAACGGTGAATTCTGTTGGGAGCTTAATGAAAACCTCGTTGGAAAGGTTGTAGCAGAAGACATTATGGATCCATCCGTGAAAACTAAAAGAGTATTGGTAAAGGCAAAAGAGAAGCTCAGCAAAATGGCGTACCAGAAGCTTGAAGCAGGTGGCATCAAGAAAATTTCCTTAGCCGGAAAAGAATTTAAAGGAGCTTATTCGATTTCATCCATAGAAGATTTGGTCAAGGCAAGAGAAGAGTTAAATGAGAAGCATCTCGAGGAGATCAAAGACTTAAAAGAACCATTTGAGGTATTTTTCCCGGATAAGGATGAGTTCGGCAACATTATTATCAACACATTAAAAAAAGATTTATCCAAAGATACCAATCAGGCCCTGGCTGATATTTATAGAAAACTGAGACCAGGAGAACCCCATACAATGGAGAGTGCTCACAACTTATTCCGAAATCTGTTCTTTAATCCCCAGAGATACAATTTCTCCCGAATTGGGCGCCTTAAAATGAATATCAAACTTGGCCTTGATCATCCCTTAGAAGAAAAGACTTTATCCCCTATGGATTTTGTAGAGGTGATCTTATACTTGCTTCGGCTGCGCAACGGTGAAGGAGTCTTGGATAACATTGACCATCTGGGAAATCGTCGCGTTCGTTCTGTAGGGGAACTTGTGGAAAATGCATTTCGAATCGGATTGACCCGGATGGAAAGAACTATAAAGGAAAAAATGACTGTGGCTTCAGATTTGGCCTCAGCTATGCCTCAAGACCTCCTCAATTCGAAACCTGTTATTGCTGCTTTGAAGGAATTTTTTGGAAGCTCTCAGCTTTCTCAGTTTATGGACCAGATTAACACTCTGGCCGAAGTAACACATAAAAGACGATTGAGTGCTCTGGGACCAGGAGGGCTGAGTCGAGAGAGAGCAGGCTTTGAGGTGAGAGACATTCAGTCCTCTCACTACGGAAGGATCTGTCCTATTGAAACTCCAGAGGGGCCCAATATAGGCCTGATATCTTCTCTGAGTTGTTTTGCTCGTGTCAACAGCTTTGGTTTTGTCGAAACTCCCTATAAAAAAGTCAAGGACGGAAGAGTAATAGACTTTGTAAAAATTCTTCATCCTGGGATGAGTTCTTATAAAGTCGGAGACATTGTTGAGAAAGAAAAGCTTAAGAAAGAAACGAGTAAAGAGAAGAAAAAGACCGGGCAGTTGCCGGTAGTAGAGCCCTACTGTTTTTATCTGACTGCATGGGAAGAAGAAAAATTCAACATCGCCCAGGCTAACGCCCCTGTTGATGATAAAGGAAATTTTCTCGAAGAATTCGTAAGCGCAAGACAACACGGTAACTTTAGGCTTATACATAGAGACCAGATGGATTATATCGATGTTTCTCCTAAACAACTTGTTTCCCTGTCCACTGCTTTGATCCCCTTTTTAGAACATGATGATGCCAACCGTGCCCTTATGGGGTCAAATATGCAAAGACAGGCTGTACCGCTTCTCAGGCCGGAGCCGCCTTTTGTCGGGACAGGAATGGAGCACCTTGTAGCCAAGGGATCTGGAGATGTGATCGTCTGCCAGCGGTCAGGAGTTGTGGAGTTTGTCGATGCCGAGAGAATTCTTATTAGTACGGATGAAGAGGAAAATGCCAAAGAGTATGAAGTAGGAACAGACCTTTATCTCCTGACAAAATTTTTAAGAACAAATCAAAACACCTGTATAAACCACAGGCCTATCGTCAGAAAAGGAGATAGAGTCGTGAATGGTCAAATCCTTGCGGACGGTTCCTGTACAGATAAGGGCGAATTATCCCTTGGAAGAAATGTTCTCTGTGCATTCATGCCTTGGAGAGGTTATAACTTTGAGGATGCGATCATTGTCAGCGAGAAGCTGATAAAGGATGATATCTTCACTTCAATCCATATTGTCGAAGAGACTATAGAAGCCAGGGATACGAAATTAGGCCCAGAGGAAATCACCAGAGATATTCCCAATATTCCGGAAGAGCTTCTTCATAACTTAAATGAAAACGGAATAGTAAGAACAGGAGCTCATGTGAAATCTGGAGATATTCTCGTCGGTAAAGTCGCTCCTAAGGGCGAAACTCAGTTATCTCCTGAGGAAAAGCTTCTTAAAGCGATATTTGGTGAGAAAGCCCTTGATGTCAAAGATGCTTCTCTGTATTGTTCGCCAGGTATAGAAGGGACGGTCATCGATGTAAAGATTTTTTCTCGGCGTGGAATTGAAAAGGGAGTCTGGGCTAAGAGGATTGAAAAAGACGAAATAACCAAGATGAAAAGAAATTTGGATGATGAAATAAGCATCCTTGAAAGAGAAAAGTGGAGGAAGATAAAGAGCGTTATCAAGGGAAAAACGCTGGAAAAGGATCAAAAAATTGGGGACCTTGCTTTGAAGAAGGGAAGCAAATTAGATGAAAAGATTTTAAATAAATTGAATCCTAAAGATATATCCAAATTGAAGCTCAAACAGAAAGCAGCGCAAGATAAAAAAACGAGAGATATAGAAAATAAAGTAAAGCGTCAGATTGAAGCTCTCCGGTCCATTTTTAAAGAAAAAGTTGATAACCTCAAAAAAGGTGATGAGTTATCTCCTGGAGTGATTCAGGCAATTAAAGTCTACGTTGCTATGAAAAGAAAACTTTCTGTTGGAGATAAAGTCTCGGGTCGTCACGGAAACAAGGGGATTATCGCTAAAATCGTTCCAGAGGAAGATATGCCTCGCATGCCAGATGGAACCCCTATGGAGATCGTCCTCAATCCACTTGGAGTGCCGTCGAGAATGAATGTTGGACAGATTTTAGAGACGCATCTTGGCTGGGCAGCCCAGAAGCTTGGCCTGTGGATAGCGACTCCCGTATTTGATGGCATATCCGAGAGTGAGATAAAAGAGCTTCTCAATGAGGCAGGATTACCTGAATCAGGAAAAATCTTTCTTTATGATGGTATAACTGGAGAATTGTTTGATCAAGAGGTAACCGTAGGCTTCATTTACACCATGAAACTCTACCACCTCGTTGATGATAAAATCCATGCCCGCTCCACTGGACCATATTCTCTTATTACCCAGCAGCCCCTGGGAGGAAAGGCGCAATTTGGCGGGCAGCGTTTTGGAGAGATGGAAGTGTGGGCTCTGGAAGCATACGGCGCAGCTTACACACTTCAGGAACTTTTAACGGCCAAATCAGATGATGTGGAAGGAAGAGCCAAAATATACGAGGCTATCGTCAAAGGGGATTTGGACTTCACTCCAGGGCTTCCTGAGTCGGTGAACGTTCTCATCCGGGAGCTTCAGAGTCTCTGTTTGAACGTGGAATTGGAGAAAAAAGAAAAAAAAGAAGAAGTCTTACCCTGGGGAATGGACGTCCCTCAAATCTTAAAAGGAGAATAAGGATGGATATCAGGCATTCTATGGGAGGAAAACCAAAGGTTGATTTTGACCAGGTCAGAATCAGTATCGCTTCTCCTGAAAAAATAAAAAGCTGGTCTTGGGGCGAAGTCACCAAGCCTGAAACCATTAACTACAGGACATTCAAGCCAGAGAAAGATGGCCTTTTCTGTGCAAAGATATTCGGCCCCATAAATGATTATGAGTGCCTCTGCGGGAAATACAAGAGGATGAAATACAGGGGTATTATTTGTGAGAGATGCGGAGTCGAAGTGACCAAATCCAAAGTTCGTCGGGAACGTATGGGGCATATTCAACTGGCCTCTCCTGTTGCTCATATCTGGTTCTTTAAGGGCACTCCAAGTCGAATAGGTCTCGTTTTGGACCTTTCCATCAAAGATTTAGAGAAAATTCTTTACTTCGAATCCTATATTGTGGTTGACCCTGGAGACACTCCTCTGCAGGAAAAGCAACTTCTTACTGAAGAAGAATATAAGGATGCGCAGGAGCAATATGGAGATAGTTTTGAGGCTTCCATAGGAGCGGAAGCTGTTAAAGTGCTTCTTGACAAGATAAATATCACTAAAGATGGGGAGCAATTGAGAGTCCAGATGAAAAAAGAGACTTCTCAGCAGCGGAAGCTTCGTTGTGCAAAAAGACTAAGAGTTTTTAAGGCTCTCAAGAAGTCAGGCAACCGCCCTGAGTGGATGATTTTGGGCATCATTCCTGTTATCCCACCTGATTTAAGACCATTAGTCCGGCTGGATGGAGGACGTTTCGCTACTTCTGATTTGAATGACCTCTACAGAAGGGTCATAAACCGAAACAATAGACTGAAAAAGCTGATGGAGCTCAAAGCTCCGGAACTTATCATTCGCAATGAAAAGAGAATGCTTCAAGAAGCTGTGGATGCTCTCTTTGATAACGGAAAGAGAGGTCGAGTGCATCTTGGAGCTAACAGACGACCTCTCAAATCGTTAAGTGAAGCCTTGAGAGGTAAGCAAGGAAGGTTTCGCCAGAATCTTCTTGGCAAGCGAGTTGACTATTCGGGAAGATCCGTTATTGTTGTTGGGCCAGAGCTCAAATTGAATCAGTGTGGACTGCCAAAAAAGATGGCCCTGGAGTTATTTAAGCCTTTCATTTTTCATAAGTTAGAAAAGGAAGGGCTTGTTCCGAGCGTGAAAGTAGCCAGAGAATGGCATGAACAAGAAAAGCCTGAAGTGTGGGATTACCTGGAAGAAGTTGTCAAAGAGCATCCGATCCTGCTCAATCGAGCTCCGACTCTTCATCGTCTGGGGATTCAGGCGTTTGAACCGATTTTAGTAGAGGGAAAGGCTATTCAGATTCATCCTTTAGTTTGTGCTGCGTTTAATGCGGATTTTGATGGAGATCAAATGGCGGTACATATACCTCTTTCCGTTGAAGCCCAGGTTGAGGCGCAAACATTAATGCTTTCTACACAAAACATACTCTCCCCGGCCCATGGAAGACCTCTTGCCATACCCAGTCAGGATATGGTTTTAGGCTGTTATTATCTGACTTTGGAAAAAGCTGGGAAAAAGGGAGAAGGACGCATATTTGCTTCCGAAGATGAAGTTTTATTAGCTTTAGAAAATAAAGCGATTAACCTCCAGGCTCAAGTGAAGCTGCGTTTTAATGGTTCCTTAATGAATTTATCCACATTTTATGATGATCAAGCAGTTTTGATCTGTCCTGTCACTGAAGTGCAAAACGAGCTTATTGAGACAACTCCCGGGCGGATCATATTTAACAGTGTTCTCCCTGAAGGAATCCCTTATATAAACGGAATGTTTAAAAAGAAAGGACTTGAGGGTTTAGTTTTTTATACTTATTTGAAAGTAGGTCGCGGGCCGACAATTGATACGCTGGATAAGCTGAAAGAGTTGGGTTTCAATCATGCGACCTATGCTGGTTTTTCTCTAGGGATAGATGATTTTGCCATTCCAGAAGAAAAGACTGTATTGGTAGAAAAGGCCCATAAAGAAGTCCAAACGATTGAGGATCTTTATAGAGAAGGGACAATTACAGCTGGAGAGCGGTTTAATCGGGTGGTCGAAATATGGGGATCTGTAACGGATAAAGTTTCCAATGCAATGATCGAAAGGATGCGAAAGATAAGCTTTGAAGGGAAAGAATTGAATTCTCTGTTCGTTATGTCCGATTCTGGTTCGAGAGGAAACAAACAGCAGATTCGACAGCTTGCGGGAATGAGGGGACTTATGAGTAAACCCTCAGGTGAGATCATTGAAACTCCTATTGTTTCTAATCTGCGGGAGGGCTTGAACGTTCTTCAATATTTTATTTCTACTCATGGGGCTCGTAAAGGATTGGCCGATACCGCCTTGAAGACCGCGAATTCCGGGTATTTAACCCGAAAACTGGTAGATGTTTCCCAGGAAGTTATTGTTGATGAGTATGATTGCGGGACTCTGAAGGGTGTAAATGTCACGGCCATTGTCGAAAACGGTGAACTTGTTGAACCTTTTGTGGACAGAATCATTGGCCGAATCTCTATAGAGAGAGTTCTCCATCCTGATACGAATGAAGTCATTGTGGGCATAAATGAAGAAATTACGGAGGAAATTACCCAGATGTTCCTGGAGTTGGGTATTGAAAAGGCGAAAATCCGGTCAGTTTTGACCTGCGAGTCAAATAGAGGCGTATGCCAGCTCTGCTATGGGCGCAACCTGTCAACCGGTGAGCTGGTCGAACTCGGAG
>Ga0114921_10001528_pt1 | contig 10669 bp, 10 predicted proteins | sample BentaG_FD_87016 | JGI IMG/M metagenome (GOLD analysis project Ga0114921, IMG submission 87016) | Deep subsurface microbial communities from South Atlantic Ocean to uncover new lineages of life (NeLLi) - Benguela_00093 metaG | ecosystem: Environmental > Aquatic > Marine > Oceanic > Sediment ...
GCAGTTGATAGAGGAAATCCCAGAACAAGTTAATGGTTCTTCGAGATAAGCGTATTCGAGCAAGAAAAGCCTTGCCAACTAAGCCGTCGCCCGCGGAACCCCCGGAGCCTCATCGAAGCCTCCATTCTATGTAGATAGTCGCCGATCTCATGAAGGTAGCGGAAGGCGAGAAGCGCCATATCGGTCAGGATGATGCAATATCCCAAGCCAGTAAGGTCAACGAAGAGGCCAAAATTACATTTTCAGACTGGCACAAATTACCTTGCAGTCCATCCGCCATCTAGGCGTAAATCTGCACCTGTCATATATGAGGCATCGGAGGTAGCTAAAAACAGAATTCCTGTGGCGATTTCCTCCGGCTCTGCCCATCTTCCTATTACGCCCTGTTTTTCGAATTCTTTCTTTACTTCCTCAAATGAGATTTCTCGTTGTTTTGCTTCTTTTGCGACGTCACTCCGTAACATCGGGGTATCAGTAGCGCCCGGGCTGACGCTGTTCACACGCACACCATATGGCGCCATATCTAAGGCCAATGCCCTCGTAAATCCAAGAACCCCTGCTTTGGTTGAGCAGTAATTCGCGTGGTTATTCTGCCCGATATGAGCTGCAACAGAAGCCAGCGTTATGATAGTACCGGATTTCTGTTTTTTAAAATACGGAACAGCGGCTTTGCATGTGAAAAATGTGCCTTTCAGGTTTACATTGATCAGCAGGTCATAGTCCTCTTCGGGAAAATCCTCAATCTGCCCGACTCTGACTACGCCTGCATTGACAATCAGGACATCGATTCTGCCGTGTTTCTCATAAACATCATCAATAGCCTTCTTAACGTCGGCAAATTTGGTAACATCCAGTTTCGTCGAATGGACATTATCCTTCCCATCCTTAATCAAATCGCAGGTTTCCTTAAGCCCTGCTTCATCAATATCGGAAATGTGTAAAATCGCACCTTCTTTGGCGAATAAAATTGCAGTTGCTCTTCCTATTCCTGAGGCAGCGCCTGTTAATACGACAACCTTATCTTTTACCCTCATTTTTGTCTCTCCCCTGTCTGGTTTTATCAATTAACGGATAAAAATATTTTTATCCAGACTTGACAGCCTTTCAACGCCGGTGCTGGTAACCCTGTAGCAGTCCTCGACCCCCACCAGATTAAAATTCTTGAATGATTTCCAGACTTCGATATCCAGAACCATCCCGTCTTCAAATTCAATATCCAGAGATCGCATAGGGCTGAACAGGTGAGACTCTTCACATTCCAGACCGATGCTATGCCCGGTAATAGACACCATACCCACTTTTATCAAAGACTTGCAGAACTTTTGAGCATCGTTGTACAATTGGACTGCATTCACACCGGGTTTTAAATTCCCCTCCAGATATTCCTGAACCTTAATCAACGTATCCATGTGTTTTTCGGCGCCTTCAGGGAGTTCCCCAACAACAAATTGCCTGCTGACATCCGAAATATATCCCTTGTATACCGCTCCGATATCTATACGGTTAAGCTCTCCCTGCTTAACAGTGTATCCCAAACCCGGCGCTTCAGGGTCAGATGCCCCAAGCCCCATCGTCAGATGATCCCAGCCTTCTGCACCCTCGTCAACTATTGTCCTGCGAGCAATCTGCAATAACTCGTTGTCGGTGATTCCATTCTTTGCGGCATTGATTACAGTCATAATTGCCTTTTCTGCAATTTGGGTTGATTTCTTGATACGATTGATCTCCTCCCCGGTCTTAACCAGTCTCATATCTAGGAATGCTCTATCCCCGTCAACGATCGTTGCATTAGGAAACCTTTCCCTTATGCAATCGGATTGATACCTGGGCATTAGAGATTCAAGACCAATCCTTCTATCGGACATCTCCCATGCTGCGATTTTATTGCCTACTTCTTCCATGGCCTGCTGGGGGGAAATTGTTGGGGTAATATCTTCAATCCATGTCCATTTATCCGTGCTTCGATACACTATCCATGCGAATGCACATTCTTCTCCATCTCTCCTGACCATGGACATTGTCGGAAACTGGTTATAAAGCACATACAGGATAGGGTTTGGTGCGACATGCAATGTGGGCATACCGCTTGTGTAGAATACATTTACAGGGGTTGAAGCTACAAGCACGTCAATATCATGTTTCTCTAAGACCTGTCTTGCCTTTTCCTTGGAGAATCCTATAGGTTCAGGTTTAACATTCTCCATATCTCAAACCTCCTGAAATCGAGCAATGTCTATTTTCTTTAATCTAAATCAACGTTCATGAATACTTCCAGTTTTTCGAGGTCGGACATATCCCCGACCGGTTTAAGCTTTCCCTCCATAAATGCATCCATGGGGTTGACCTCTCCGGAGGTTATACCCAGAAACATATCGGAAGGAACAGTCAGGCTCATATCGGCATCTTCCTTGAAACCCTCGACAATCGTTACATTAGCCCCTTCGAAAATCAACTGCATATTTAAATCAATATCAGGGAATACAAATTGCATGGTTTTGTTAAATCCTTCAAATTCTGCTGCAACTTCGGGATCATCGAACACCTTAACCCATTTGCCCAGCGCCTTTCTCATATCATCTATAGTCGGCATTTTTCCCTCCTCTTTAGATTGATTTTTTAGTTTTGCTTATTTCTATATACAATTCTCCCTGTCCTCGACGCTTCATATCCAAGTAAGATAATCCCCAGGGACTTGGAAATCGTTGCAATCTGCCTGCACTGTTGGACACATTTGACAGCCTTGTACAAGGTCAGTTACCATCTTAGCTTTTCATAGTTCTTTAGAGGTACTTCTTCCAAGCCATCATATATCGCTTTTGTCCCGCTTTCCTTTACAATTGCCTTAAACTCGTCCATGGTAGCAACGGCTCCCTTCTTGGCGGCGAGATAAGAGAGGTAAATTACCGCGATGGCTTCCCTTGCCTCTTCTGGAGTGAACTCAGGAGCTGTATCATTCAGGATGCATTCGGCAAAGTGAGTGTCTTCATGCCGGAAGGAAATCGTGTAATATTGAGGGAAAGGCCCGTGTTCTATGTCCGGGCAATAATACTCGCCCTTTTTCTCGGCATCTTCATGAACGGAGTAGATTTTAACGGGTTGCTCCCAGTCATGGTCCTCTACTATGGTACCTTTTGTGCCGTGCAGCTCAAGCCGATTCGTTGGAATGTGTATGGTAGCAGAAGAGAGGGTGACTTCAGCCATTGCCCCGTTTTTATACCGTAGAAGGGTCATTGAAGTATCTTCCCCTATCGGTGGAGGGCTATTTATCGCCTTACCACACCAGCATAGCGCTGAATCTACTTCTCCAAGAAGCCAGTTCAACAACGCAAACTTATGTGCTCCCTGATCATGGAGAGCGCCTCCGCCACCTTGGGCGTAGGTGAACATCCAGAAGTTGGGATCTATAATTCTGTTCTGATCGACATAGGCTCCCTCATAGGTGCGAACAAGGAACACATCTCCTATAAGTCCGCGGCTAACCGTATCCTTGATGAACTGATGAGCAGGGAGGAACCTGTGATTTTCGGCGATCATGAACTTGACCCCTGCACTTCTAGTAGCAGCGATCATCTCATCGCATTCCTCAATGGTATTTGCCATAGGCTTCTCACACAACACATGTTTCCCGGCTTTGGCACCGGCAATGGTTAGTGGTTTGTGAAGATAATGAGGCGTCGTTATAAACACAGCATCAAAGTCGCTTTGAAGGAAGTCATCCAGGTCATCGAAGGGAGTCATCTTATTCCTTTTCGAAAAGCGATTGAGAGTTTCCTCGTCGGGGTCATATGCAGCAACGAATTCTACTTTAGGGTTATTTCTATTCGCTGACAGATGAAATGAGGCATTGCGGCCGCACCCGATTATCCCGAACTTTACAGGTTGCATAGCATACTCCTTGCAGACAGCACTTCGCGGGGAAAAGTGGTTTATTAGATTGTCATCCCGCCATCTATTGAGAGACACGTCCCTGTACAAAATTCATTGGTAGCCAGTAGAAGCACTCCTTCTGCGATCTCTTCCGAAGTACCCAGCCGTCCCATAGGCTGTCTGGCGATAAATTGCCGTCGCGCTTCCTCTGGATCGTCCATTTGGGATAGCCTGACAGCAAGTGACGGTGTATCAATAGTTCCCGGACAAATGGCATTAACCCTGATCTTATCCTGAATGTGGTCCATTGCCATTGCCTTTGTTAATGAGAAAACCGCCCCCTTGGATGCAGAGTAAGCCGCTCTATTCACAACGCCCTTCAAGGCAACAACAGAGGAACAATTGATAATGGCTCCTCTGTTGTTCTTTAAATAAGGGATTGCATATTTTGAGCATAAATACACACCCCTGACATTAACCGCCATGCATCTGTCGAAATCATCGGTCGGACAGCCATTAACGCTTCCTTCGACTACAATGCCGGCATTATTATACAAAATATCAATCCTTCCGTATTCTCTTACTGTTTCATCGATAATTTTTTTCGCTTCATTTTCTATTGAAACATCGCCCTGAACAAACAGTGCCTCTCCACCGTCAGCTTTAATTTTGTCAACAACTTTTTGAGCTGAAGTGCTCTGAGAATTACAGCAGACTTTGGCGCCTTCGCTGGCAAACAGGATTGCGGTTGCTTCTCCGATTCCTGCTCCGGCTCCCGTAATTATTGCGACTTTGTCCTTTAGTTTCATCAATTTCAACCCTTATTTAGATTCCGATTATTTTCCGGGCTTCCGATGGATTTGCAACTTCTCTTCCCATTTCCCTTGAAATTCTTACCATTCGTTCAACAAGTTCCGCATTGTTCTTTGCGGGAACATCCTCACGAATAAACGGATTATCTTCTGTCCCCACTCGAACATTACCCCCCATCGCGATTGCAAGTGTCGCGATGGCCGTCTGTTCTTTCCCCATAACACTGATGGTATGCAGACAATTCTCGGGCATGTGTCTCACTCTATAGAGATAACTATCCGGTGTCGGTGGACTCCACGTCCCACCGGGCCATCCGAAGAATAATGTTAACACATGCGGACCTGCAAACCACCCTTTATCAATCATATATTGCAGGTTCCAGTAAGAGCCGGTATGCCAGACTTCCCATTCGGGTTTTACTCCATATTTCCTGCATTTCCTGCTGTATCCTTCGAATTCTTCAAGCGGGTGAAGCCGATTTACATGCATCTCCACAAAATGCTCATCATGGTGATTTAAAATAATGGAGATCATATCCGCTTTTGCCTCAAAGTCTGTTGTCCTTTCCTCAATAGGATAACTTGACATGCCAGCTTGAATTATCGCATCGGTTCTTTCCCTGATTCTTGCAACGACTTCAGTCGCCTCAGGGCTTCTCGGAAGGTGAACATGAAGGATTGAAGCGCCTGCTTCTGCGCATTGAATTGCATCTTCGATGAGCTCCTCTGTAGTTAATGGCCAATTTTTAAGGTCGGGGTTGATCCAGGAGTTAGCAGTTGTCGCTGTTATTATCAATTTATTCATCCTCTTAACTCCTCGATAGGTTCTTTCGCGTGTTCATTTTTGCGATTATAATACTGGAAGGGAAATAGAACAAATTTAGGAAGGAAATCAGTGAGCATTAAGGGTTGACCTTGTGTCAGGAATCATTATGCCATTATCAAGATTGCACATAGAAAAAGATTGGTTTGTTGACGAGTACGGGCGGCGAGTTCTCCTTCGTGGAGTCAATTTCACAGCATCTTCAAAATTACCCCCAAGTCCCAACGAAGGCACGCATATTAAAACAGATTTCAGGGATCACAAGAGGGTTTCATTTATTGGCCGGCCCATTCCATTAGAAGAGGCTGAAGAACATTTTACCAGGTTGAAACATTGGGGATTTAATACCCTGCGGTTTTTAATCACGTGGGAGGCGATAGAACATGTAGGCCCGGGAAAGTACGACACTGAATTCCTTGATTATGTTGAGGAACTGTTAAAGGTCGCTGGGGAGCAAGGATTTTACGTGTTTATTGACCCGCACCAGGATTGCTGGAGCCGTATGACTGGAGGTGACGGAGCCCCAGGCTGGACATTTGAAAAAGTCGGTATAGATTTCACTAGATTTCATGAGACAGGAGCAGCCTGGCTGATGCAGTATCAGTATGCCCCACAAAATCCCAAGGCATATCCATCAATGTCCTGGGCCCAGAACAGAATACGCTTTGGAAGCGCCACCATGTTCACCTTATTTTTTGGCGGGAGAGACTTCGCCCCCTCATGTATTATTGATGGACAAAATGTTCAGGATTATCTGCAGTCTCATTTCATCGATGCATTCAAGCAAGTCGCTAAACGCACGAAAGATATGCCCCATGTTCTCGGGTTCGACTCGCTCAACGAACCGACCGCTGGTTTTATCGGCTCAAAAGTTGACGGATCCAATATCGATTTCAAGGAATCAGTCGGATATGGCTTTACACCGATCAATGCAATACTTACCGGCGCGGGTTTCACTCAGACAGTCCCATATCGGGAAATAAGTCTTCTGGGACTTAGAGTGTCACGTCGCGATGAGATAAATCCAAAGGGAATCTCCTGTTGGATTGATGGATTTGAAGATATCTGGAGAAAAGAGGGTGTCTGGGAACTCGATGAGGAAGGTGCGCCAATTATATTAAATAATGATTATTTTGTTGTGAGAAACGGGAGGAAGGTAAATTACTCTCGTGATTATCTGTCGCCGTTTATCTGCAGGTTCAGTGAAGAGCTGAGGAGCATTAATGCGGATACAGTTGTATTTTACGAGGGCCCGGCCGAGACAATGCTAAAGGGTGAGGGAATAGAATTAGTCCTCCCCGAAAATGCTGTTAATGCCCCACACTGGTATGATTTTGCGACTTTGGGGCTTGACCGTTTTATGTGCAGGGTCAACTATGACTTTATAAAAGAGAGACCGCTGCTGGGGGGAAGGGCAATTCGAAAAGCGTTTGTTCGACAGATGGCAGCCCTTAAGACATTGGCAGACAAATTTTCCAGTGGTGGGCCAACTATTATCGGTGAATTCGGCTTGCGCTATGACATGGAAAAGAAAAAAGCTTATAAGAAACTCAGGGATAATCCACAAAAAGCCTGGGCCTCACATATTAAGGCACTGTCCTGGTATTATGACGCGCTTGACGCGAATTTACTGGGTTCGTGCCAGTGGAACTATAACCCGGAAAACAATAATGAGTGGGGTGATTCGTGGAACCTGGAGGATTTTTCCATCTTCTCGCGTGATCAACAAACGATTGACTGGCAGGAAAATATAGATTCCGGCGGGAGGGCTATTCAGGGTTTTTGCCGCCCTCACTTCATTACTGTTGCCGGTATACCTTTGAGGATGGTGTTTAATATAGAGAAAGGTACATTCCTGTTCGACTTCGATGGAGACGCCTCTATTGAGGCTGCGACCAGGATTTATGTTCCCAGAGTCCAATACCCTGGTGGATATAATATAATGGTGTCCGAAGGTGAGGTTGAAAAAAGAGATGACGAACAGCTTGTGTTAGTAAGAATACACCAGGATGGCCCACACACTGTCAAAATATCAAGAAAAAAATAGTAGGCAATTGGCTCTGTTCAGAGTCATAACTGTGAGGTGTGGATTGCCATGCTGAGATCGCGTTTTGGGAGAAAATACCGGGGGGAGAGGTTGTGATTCAAGAGTAAAAAGGTTGGAAAAAGACGTTTTTCGAAAGGGGCTAAAAACGTGGGGAGGAAACGCTACTATCATTATTTAGAGTTACAGCCCGATCAACTAGCTGCGGCAATTCAGGAGTGCCCCATAGCGTATATTCCATTTGGAGCGATGGAGTGGCACGGGGAACATATGGCACTTGGAATGGATGGCTTAAAAGCCGAGGAATTATGCCGCAGGACAATTGAACGCACGGGCGGCGTTTTATTCCCCTGTGTTTACTGGGGGGCATTCGATGTGATGAAGTTCCCCTACACAATGCACGGGGCTAAACGATACCAGTTCAAACTGACCAGAAGTTCTATCGAACAGTTATACGGGTGGGGATTTCGCGTATTCGTCCTCTTGACTGGACACTATCCGCCGTCCTGGATCAAATTTCTTCGGAAAACCGCGAAGAAGTTTCACAAAAAGCACAAAGACGCATTCATAATTGCCACTCCTGAACACGCACTTGCTCTAGGTCTTGATTATTATGGGGAGCACGCAGCCAAATTCGAAACCGCGATAATGATGTCGCTATATCCAGACCTGGTGGATTTGAACAAGCTGCCGAAAGGACTCTCATACGTTGACCGTGCGGCGCGACACGGGGTCTGGGGTTTCGATCCGTGCATTCACTCTACTACGGAGTTAGGTGACAGAGTCGTTGATGCTATTGTCAACCGGTTGGCAAATGCCGTAAACGAGGCGTGGGCAAAGAAATCGCAGGAGCCATTCGATGAGATTTACGATGAATTCAATGCCGCTATGAAAGAACTGCATACTATTAGTGGTGCCATGAAATATTCGGGGATGGAAGAAAAGGCCGACATAAGGCGCATTTTGAAATGGATGATTTTAGAGCGAAAGAAGCAAAGGAAGGACTGAGTTGCATGGAGAAAAGACTCATTGACATAAACGCTAACGGCCCGATTGTAATGCCGGCCGTGGTAGTTACTGTGGGGACGTGGGATGAGGCAAATCTCATCACGCTGGCGGATGTGGGGAAGGTAGCAGCAGAGCCTCCGGTAATGGCGATTTCGATACGGCCATCGAGATACTCCTCCTCCTTGATAGAAAAACACGGCGAGTTTGTAATCAATGTCCCTGACTCAAGCCAGAGTCAGCTTCATGCTGTGGACTTTTGCGGAACTCGTACCGGCAAAAAAGTAGATAAGTGGAAGGAATTGAACTTAACGAAAGAAAAAGCAAAGGAAATTCAAGCCCCTATCATAAAAGAGTTTCCGTGGAACTTTGAATGTAAAGTAATCGAAAGAAAAAAGATTGGAAGTCATGTGTGTTACTGGGGAGAGGTCCTGGCAGTGCATGCCGCCGTTGATACACTAAAGGGCGACGGATTAGACGAGACAAAGCAGGATCAGCTTATATATATTGCGGGGACTTACTATAGAATGGAAAAGGCCCCCTGCGGGAAACAGGGATTTTCCCGAAAAAAATAGCCCCACCATATATCAAGCCTGCTACTTTCGACTGCAATGGAGCGTATAATTCCCTTAGATGATCGGATTACCTCTCAACCCTGGCGCCGCGGTCAGCCATAAGCTTTTCCACCTCATGAAGCCTGGCCATTGTGGTGTCACCGGGTGTTGTCATCGCAAGGGCTCCGTGGGCAGCACCATAGTTCACAGCCTTTTCAGGATCACCCGTGGTCAGGAAACCATAGATAAGTCCTGATGCAAAGCTATCACCGCCCCCAATGCGGTCCATTATCTCAAGGTTTTTCCTCAGTGTTGCTTCGTAAAACCTACCGTCTGCCCAGCAGATTGCACCCCAGTCATTGATAGTTGCGGTTTTCACAGTCCTCAAAGTAGTGGCTGTCACCTTGAGATTTGGAAATTCGGCGATCACCTTCTCAATCATCCTCTTAAAACTCGATACGTCCAGAGATGAAAGGCTTTCATCCACCCCTTCCACCTCAAACCCGAGACAGGCTGCAAAATCCTCCTCATTCCCTATCATGACATCAACATATTGAGCAAGGTTGCGGTTGACCTTTTGTGCCATTTCCTTCCCGCCGATTGATTTCCAGAGAGAGGGGCGGTGATTCAGGTCATAAGAAACGATAGTCCCATTCTTCCTTGCCGAAGTTATAGCTTCCTCTATAACTTCGGGTGTGGATTCTGATAATGCTGCGAATATCCCGCCTGTATGAAACCAGCGGGCTCCCTTATTGCCGAATATATCTTCCCAGTCGATATCATCCCTTTTCAGCTGTGATACTGCCGTATGTCCGCGGTCAGATACGCCGAGAGCGCCGCGGATGCCAAAGCCCCTTTCCGTGAAATTCAGGCCGTTTCTGACTGTACGTCCGATACCATCGAAAGGCACCCACTTAATAAAGGAAGTATCAACTCCACCCTGTAGAATGAAGTCCTCGATCAGCCGGCCGATTGAATTATCAGCGAAGGCTGTTACCACGGCTGTCCGCATATCAAAACACCTTCTCAATCCGCGGGCAACATTATACTCACCTCCGCCTTCCCAGACACTAAACTGGCGAGCTGTATGAATGCGGCCTTCTCCGGGGTCAAGACGAAGCATGATCTCACCAAGGGAGATTAAATCGTATTTGCAGCTTTCTTTTGGCTTAATGGTAAGAATGCTCATGACCTTTTTCTCCTTCTTCAGTATATAAATGCTGCTGCAACGTCTAAGCAGCAATAGTTCAGACTAACCAAGAGAATAGTGGCTATCCGGGTTTGTTTTGTGAAACTGCTTTTGCAGTAAGCTCCACTGCTTCGCGTGTCAACCGTCTGATCTCGTAAAAGTTGCCGCTCGATATTAGATCGGACGCAACCATCCAGCTTCCTCCGCAAGCGAACACCTTTGGAAACGACAGGTATTCAACTAGCGTCTCGGGCCCGATACCTCCCGTTGGGATAAACCTCACCATGCTGTATGGCGCACTTATAGCCTTAAGTGTTTGCAAGCCGCCGAATGCTTCCGCAGGGAAGAATTTAACGACCTCCAGCCCAAAATCAA
>Ga0114921_10001529_pt1 | contig 10661 bp, 11 predicted proteins | sample BentaG_FD_87016 | JGI IMG/M metagenome (GOLD analysis project Ga0114921, IMG submission 87016) | Deep subsurface microbial communities from South Atlantic Ocean to uncover new lineages of life (NeLLi) - Benguela_00093 metaG | ecosystem: Environmental > Aquatic > Marine > Oceanic > Sediment ...
TCAGATGGGGTGGAGGGAAAAGGAGAGGAGAGTATTTTCTCCATGGTGGATGAGCTGACAAAGAGAGTGAAGGCGAATTTTAGGCTTTCCGCCGAAGAGATAGCAAGTGATATAGATAAAGCGGTGGGGAAGATAACTACCAGCTCTCCTGAAGCTTATAAATACCTCCAGGAAGGCGATAAATATGAACGCAAGAATGACAATCGTAATGCTATCCAACTTTATGAGAGAGCAATTGCCATTGATCCTGAGTTTGCTGTAGCCTACGCATCTATGGCAATAGTTTATTATAAACTTGGTTATCAGTCTGAGTTTAAGAAGTACATACAGAAGGCTTTAGAATTGAGTGATCGAGTATCTTATAGAGAACGATATTTAATCGAGGCAGAGTTCTACACCCAGTCAGAAAGAACGTATGACAAAGCCATTGCTGCATTTAATAAAGTATTAGAGATTTATCCAGATGATATGTGGGGGAATGCAGACCTTGGATGGCTGTATCTAGAATTAGAACAATGGGATAAGGCCATAGAACGATATGAAGTTAATATTCAAAATAAAGATACAGACGTTTCGAATTATTGGGGACAAGCAGCTTCATACTGGGCCAAGGGGTTGTATGATGAGGCCCAAGAAATTCTCGAGTATTATCTGAATAATTTTTCGGATAATGCTTCCATCCATATGGCGTTATCCTATAACTATCTTTGTCAAGGGAAATATGACCTTGCCCTTGTTGAATTGGATAAAGCCGTTTCCCTTAATCCTTCTGATTTTTTTAGTTCAAGGCAAAAGGGTACTATTTATCATTGTAAAGGGGATTTAATAAAAGCGGAAAAAGAATATCAGAGGCTTCTGGAATCAGAAGAACTAACAGCTCCTATGTTCTGTAGAGATGCTTTAGGAATTTTATACTTGTTACAAGGAAGATTCGAAAAATCAAAAATTCAGATTAAACAAGGAATTGAATTGGCAAAGAAGCTTGACGAAAAGGAGTGGGAATCATCTTTCCATTTAGACTTAGCCTATTTGTATCTAAAATCAAGAAATCCTGAGGAGGCCTTGAAAGAGTGCGATATGGCATGGAATAGCGCGGGGAAGGCGGGGTTTCTAAAGGGTCTAAGAAATGCTTTATATTGCAAAGGTCTTGCTTTTCTTGAGATGAAATCAACGGATGAAGCACAAGGAGTGGCAGATGAACTTAAGGAAATGATAGAAAAAGGAATGAATAAGAAAGCAATAAGGCTTTACCTTTGTCTGATGGGAATGATAGAGCTTCAAAGAGAGAATTTTCCTAAAGCCATTGAATGTTTTAAAGAAGCTATATCTTTATTACCTTATCATCATTATCGACCTCTTGGTATGCATGCATTATTTATTGGTTCTTTAGCTTTAACCTATTATATGTCTCAGGATTTGGAGAAAGCTCGAGAAGAGTATGAAAAGATACTTACCCTTACAACAGGCAGATTTCGTTATGGAGATCTATACGCCAAGAGCTTCTACATGCTGGGCAAGATTTACGAAAAGAAAGGCTGGGAAGGAAAAGCCATAGAGCATTATGAGAAATTCCTCGACTTCTGGAAGGACGCTGACCCTGGTATTCCTGAGATTGACGATGCAAAGAAGAGGCTGGCTGGGCTGAAGAGTCAGTAATTTTCTGAATATCTTATTTATCCCATTTTTCATATTCTCCGTTTGCTGATGTCCCTTTCTTTTCACTTTAAAGTGATGTATGAAATATGAGGTTTAACAAAGAACCTAAAGGTCAATTAAGGGATTGTTAATGTCAATAATGGTGAAGGTTCAGCATGCTCGGTGATGATTATTGTGCGCTCTTATGGGTAACGAAAATTTATGTGGGCGGTGCATGTCCCGTTCGCTGATGCCTGTCTCTGACAACAACAAATGACCCTCTGTTCCCTGTGCATGGGCTAGCTCATGATGGTGGAGAGGATGGAGAATGACTGAAAAAGATACCTACATCCAGCAGTTGGCAGAGTCCAATCCTTTTAATATTCTACTCCCAATTCGCGCAGTTTCTCCTTCGAATTTTTCAGAACTCGTTTAGCATATTCGCTATCGCCAGGATTCAGTTTTACGGCCAGCTTGTAATATCTAATCGCCTTTTCCTTCTCACCCATAATCATATATGCTTCCCCGAGGCTGTCATGGGCATTGAAGGATTTTGGAAAACGTTTGATATTGTAGGAGAAAATCTCGACTGCCTTCTCATACTCTTTCCGGCTGAGTAAATAGTATCCCAAGGAATTAAGCCGTCGTTCCGGGACAATGGCAGATGCGTCAAACCCGTACTTCGCCCACTTGGCGGTATTTGTTTTTAAATACTCGTCAATCATTTCCACATCGGCATTTCTCAAAACTTCGTTGGGCATCTTCCAGCCGCTGAAGATAAATATAAGTCCGTCATAAATATTTCTGCCTACCATCGATCCATGATCGCCTTCTACCCAGGCGCTCTTCCAGGTCAGGCCGGTAATTGGTTTGTCATTCATCCATTTTTCAAGTCCTTTAAAAGTGTCAAGGGTTAGCTCGGCTTCCCCTTTTCCGACTGTCATGAAGAGGAATTTATCATCCAATTTCCTTACTTTGGCCATTTTCTCGATATTTTTCAGCCAATACTGGTTATTGTTCTGGAACCAAGGGCTGCCGGCCACATAGGCTGTGAACAGGTCAGGGTAGTTGAAAAGCGTGTACATGGTAAACAGCCCGCCGACCGAGTGACCGTATAAGATTCTGAAGGAATTGGTCCGATAGTTTTTCTCCACGAAAGGAATCAGCTCTTCCCTGAGGAACTTTATCGAAAGGTCTGCTCCCGCAGGATTTTCTCCGCGTTCCTCATAGGGGGTGGGAACGTATCCTCTCTGGAGGCGCGGCACTCCGACGACGATCATGCCCGGGATATCTAAAGTGCTTGCCAGAATCTCTACGGTTCCGCAATCGTAGGTGAAGTAGAACGAGCCTAAATCATAAAGAACTGGGTAATTGGTTGAGCTGGCGGTATAACCATCCGGTACAGAGATTAAAACGGGTACGTCCCTGTTAAGGATCTTCGAAGTCAGTGTTAGGGATTGGCCAATAACCACGTCGGTCCCTTCAGCCTGGGCCATCGCTTTCAGACCAAAAAAGGAAACCACATAAATAACCAGCAGCGTACCTAAAATTCTAAAGACGTTTGATTGTTTCATGATTATTCTCCTTTCATACTGTAATATATATTTCATGATGTTAGATTTTTTAATATTGATCTAAGCAATATATGTGCCAGCATACAATCTTAGAGTTTCCTTTTGAAGGTAATTTTTCTGAGCCCTGATATTTCCAGGATTGCGCCCTAGAAGCTTAAGCATCTCGCTAAAAAAATTGAGGACCACAACGAAAATAAGATGTAAAATTTTTTAACGCCAAGTCAAAAAGTTTAACTAAGTTTCAGAATTTTATAGAAGAAAAAACACGTTTTTTTAGAGGTATTCTAAAAAATGTCTCAAGATTTCTACGAGAAATCTCTCTCCCTGCGGAAAAACACTGACCCAGGCCTCCCTGAGGTTGAGGATGCAAAGAAGAAGGCGGTTGTACTGATGGATCAGCAATATTGTGAATTTTCCAATTATAAGTGATTACCTAGCCCTTTCATCAAGCAGAAATGTCCTTAAATTAATTATTTCACGACATTTTACATCGAGCCGTTTCCCAAATTTGAAAACGTCGCATAATATATACATTATGCGACGTAATTACCTTCCTTTATTGACTATTTCTCTTTCTGCATGATATCCATTATGCAAAATACCTTGTACACAAGGAGAATAAGGTGCAAGAGTTATCATTTTTATCACAAGTAAGCCTGTATTTACTGTTGGTAATCATGGGGATTATTTGTTTGATCATCTGGGACTGGCAGATCAGGGTATTAAAGGGAAAAGCCATGAAAAATGCTGATGGTTCCTTTGATAACTGGCATGAACAAAAAACATATTATGGTATTGCCTTTGCAGACATATATCTTGCCTGTCCAGCTAATATTGTGGGAATTGTCCTTGTATTTGTCAGTCCTCGATGGGGATACTATTTACTGGCTTTAGTCAGTTTCTGGTGGATTTGGGCAAATATCATGACGACGGCCACAAGCTTGCGGTTCGAAAAACCGAAAATCACTCTCAATTGGATCATTGCATTTCCTTTTGGAATACTGGTTGGGCTGGCATATATTGTGTGGACAATTGTTCACTTTGAAATAATTTACTCCCTGTGATATCTCATTAAGGAGCACAAATATGAATCTTATCTGGGGAGCTATTTTAACAATATGTTCTCTTTTTGGCTGGATAGGGCAAACCATCACAGCCTTTTCGCCAAAAGCGGCCGTAAAGCTTGGGTTGACCGAGCCTGAATCCGATGTAGATCCCACATTTTATGCAGACGTACGAGGAGAGGCCGTTTGGGATACAGTAATTCTCTGGACATTGCCTGTTGCTGGTATACTGCTCATGCTTAACAACTCACTATGGGCTTACTTCGGCTTAGTCGGCGGGGGGATGTATTTGTACTTTGCAGGGCGCGGGATTTTGGTTCGCCTGAATATGCAACGTCGTGGAATTCGAATTGGAATGCCTAAAACCCTGGCCTCGATGTATGTATTTCTAAGCCTTTTTGGTTTAGTGGCTGTAGTAACAATTATCATGGCAGTCACAGCACTGACTTCACCAGCTTGATCTACAGGATTTCTGGAAGATTGTGTTTATTGCGTTTCCATTGAAAAAAAATGGCGTGAAATATATCCATTAAATCAAGGCAATCTCTTGACTGACAGAACGAAGATCGTGTTGTGAGGAGCCACGGTGTCGTCGATGCGGTCGACTTCGAACACGGTCTTGCTGAAGATATCGAGGTATTCCTGCCTCGAATAAAAACTATCTGGGACAGGTTTCCCATCGAGTGCTACTGCCCGGGATTTTTCCATCTCGACGAGAACGACTTTCCCGTCTGATTTGAGACTCGGCGCCAGGTTGTTGATGAGTGTGACTGAATCTTTGATGAAGTTGAAGGTGGCATGGAAAAAAACCATGTCGAAAAGGCCTTCAGGAGGCTGGGGGTCATCCTTTGTGCCGACAATCGTAAAGATGTTTTTCAAGTTTCTTTCAGCGGCTCTGGTTTTGAGATCGTCCATGGCATAGTCGGAAAAATCTTCCGCATAAATTTTCCCAGCCGGTCCGACACGCCTCGCCAGGTTGAACACGACATAATCTTATCCTGAACCGACTTCGGCCACCGTCATGCCAGGCTTAATACCGACCGAATCCAGGGCTTTGTCGAGCTGGTAGCGCTCATCGCGTTTCCGCTCATTCTCGTCCCAATTCACATCTTGTTGGGCGGAGTATGAAGCCAGAATAAAAAAGACACTGAATACTGCTGCGAATAGGGCTGATCTTTTCATTGTTTTACTCCTCAAAATTCATCAATTTGTGTCTAATTCAATTAATTATTATGCGGCAAGTCAATATTTTCTAGGATAAAATTAGAGTATATAACGAAATATAACATTTTGCTCCATGAATATTGACTGTTCATTGCAGCCGATTCCCTACTTATTGACCGAGTCATTGATTGTATGATAGGTTTGCATTCGACAAGTTCAAATATGAAAGGAATATCGGGATGATTGAAAAAGGACAAGCCGCAGTCAAAGCAAACAGGATCTACTGGTTAGATAATCTAAGAACTTTCATGATTTTCTTAGTGGTTCTGTATCATGCTGGAATTGTTTATGAGTACAGTGGCATTACGGCTTTCTTTTGGATCGTTTATGACCATTCAACTAATCCTTTGTTGAGTATGCAAAATTTCATAATAATAGATATTTTTATTATGCCAACCATATTTTTTGTTTCAGGGTATTTTGCGCTTTTATCTATTAAAAAAAAGAAAGGGTGGGCATTTCTAAAAACAAGATTTAAAAGACTTATAATCCCCTGGATTTTTGCTGTTTTGACGTTAATGCCGCTGTATAAAATTATATTTTTATATTCTCGAAATATGCCTCAGCAAAGTTGGACCACCTACTTTCACTGGAACAACGGAATTTTCAGTCAAAGCTGGCTGTGGTTTCTCCCTGTTCTTTTTTTATTCGACATACTGTATTTAATCTTCTCAAGAATAAATATAAAACTTCCCAATATTTCCCTAAAAACAGCTGTTGGGGCAGTCTTTCTCATCGGTTTTATTTATAGTTTTTGTATGGATATTTTTAAAGGTGAGGGTTGGACAAAAACAATATTGATAAATTTTCAAAATGAAAGACTGTTGATCTACTTTTTGATCTTTCTCATAGGTTCTCTATGCTACAAACTCAAGATATTTGAATCAAAATGGAAAAGCAAAAAACTTTACCTTATAGTTATTTGTACTGCGTGGATACCGGTAATTTTTTATCGCTTTTTCTACCATAATTCCTTTATAAGGCCAGGTAATTATATTTTTTCTGAGTTGGTCGATGCACTGCTTATGTGGTTTAGTTTTCATCTTTCGTTACTATGCTTGCTGTACGTGATGATAAATACTTTCAGATATTATCTGGATAAACAAGGAAAAATCAACAAAGAGCTGAATAAAAATTTTTATAATGTTTATATCATCCATGTGATAGTTATTGGAGTTATAGCATTAATCATGCTAAATACGGCAATTCCTTCCCTGTTAAAGTTTCTAATTTTGACAGTATCAACCTATGCCGCATGTAATTTGATAGTATATTTTTATAGAAAGGTCATTAAATCAAATATATTCATTAAAAGAATGAAATACAGCAATTGATGCATTAAAATCTATTTTTGGAGGGAATAACAATGAAAATAGTAATGACAGGAATTCTCATAGTCACACTCATTGTCTTTACCGGCTGCGGAAAGCAGGAGGATTCACAAAAAGCCCAGGAGGACTCACAAAAAGCTCCAAAGCCTCCGGATATAGCTCTCTGGGAAGCAGCTGCTCAGGGAAATCTTGAAGCCATTCAGCAGCACATTGAGGCCGGTTCAGACCTGAATCAAAAAGAGCCGTCACGAGGATCCAGTCCCCTGATCACTGCGGCAGCATTTGGACAGACAGAAGCGGCCAAGGCATTGATCGAGGCCGGAGCTGATGTGAACTACCAAAACAACGAAGGATCAACTGCACTTCACACCGCTGCCTTTTTTTGCCGCATAGAGATCGTTGAGGCCCTGCTGGAGAATGGTGCTGATAAAAATTTAAAGAACAATGCCGGACGTACTGCGCTGGAAAGCGTTTCAGCTCCTTTCGATGAGGTCAAAGGCCTCTACGATCAACTCAGCGCGTCCCTTGGGCCGCTGGGAATTGTACTGGACTACGAGCAGATTAAAATGACTCGCCCCAAGATCGCGGAGATGCTGCGATAGACGTAACTTCATAAAGGGAGGGCCTATCCTATGACAGCGGTTGCAGTCCACCACTTGTACAAATCCTACGCCGGAAAGACCGCGGTGAAGGATTTAACCTTTTCCGTTAATCCTGGAGAGATCCTGGGTCTTATCGGACCCAACGGTGCGGGCAAAAGCAGCACCATAAAAATAATTTTAGATTTTATGAAACCCGATTCTGGTGAAGTGGAAGTCTTCGGTCATCAGATGAATGATGCCTGTAAAAATCAAATCGGTTACCTGCCTGAAGAGAAGGGATTGTATAAAAAATTAACCGCCATCGACCAGATCATTTACCTTGCCTCCTTAAAAGGAATGGATAAAGCGCTGGCCGAAAAAAAAGCTCATGTATTACTCCAGCAAACCGGCATGCTCGAAAGCAAAAAGATGAAGATCAAGAACATGAGTAAGGGAATGGCACAGATCATCCAGTTTATCGTCACCATTATCCACGACCCGAAGTTGATCATTCTTGATGAACCTTTCTCCGGCCTCGACCCCGTAAATACAGATATTATGAAGAGAATAATCGGCGACTTAAGGGATGAAGGTAAAGCCATTATTCTTAGCACTCACCAGATGAATAAAGTCGAGGAGCTCTGTGACCGGGTACTGATGATAAACTACGGCAGCGAAGTCCTTCACGGTAATTTGAAGGACATTAAAGCAAGATTCAGAAAAAAATCGGTCCAGGTGGCTGTTGATGGAGAACTCGGTGACCTGCCTGGGGTGATTGAGAAAAAGTCCCATAAAGGTTCTTTTGAATTGGTCCTGGCGCCGGACACAACGCCGCAGATCATCCTGGATCGATTACGCGAGCGCGAAATAACCATCAACCGCTTTGAAATCACAACTCCTTCCCTGAATGATATATTTTTACAAATAGTGGGAGCAGCTCATGAATAAAACCTATTTGATATTCAAACACGAATTTCTCCACACAGTCAAAAGGATCAGTTTTATCATTATGACCCTGATCGTACCAGTACTAGCCCTTTTGGGAATTGGGATTTTTGAACTTGCAGCGACCTTGTCCGAACCTCCCGTAAAAGAAATTACAGCCATCGGATATGTAGATGAAGTTGGAATATTTGATGATCGAACCGTTCAGGGATCGATCGAGCTGGTTCCTTTTTCATCGAGGGAGGATGCAACCCAGGCTCTAGTTAGAAAGGATGTTGCGGAATATTTCATAATCCCGTCGGATTACATATTCTCGGGGACCATTCAACGATATACTCTTGAGAAAGAGCTTATTACCCCTCCGATTACAGCAGCCGTGATCAAAAATTTCCTTACTGGGAATCTCCTGAAAGATAAGGTGCTGCCGGATATGGTCACCTTGATTGTTTCTCCTCTGAATCTGGAGGTCACACACCTCAACGAAGAGGGAGATACAGCACTTGAACAAAGTGATATTGGAAGCAATATTGGAAATATAATTATCCCCGGTATTTTCTCCCTTCTGCTGGCTTTGGCCCTCATGTTAGGTGCTACTTCCTTGATCAGCGGGTTGGGCGAGGAAAAGGAAAGCCGCCTCATCGAAGTATTGTTTTCCTCGGTTTCCGTCCGCCAGCTGCTCATCAGCAAAGTCTTGGCATTGGGTACCGCCGGATTGCTGCAGGTGCTTGTATGGTTGATCTCAGCACCGCTTTTATTAGGCTTGGCTTCATCCTCTTTCGGCGGATTCCTGAGTGAACTTCAGATTCCTGTCAACTTCCTCATCCTGGGAATTATTTATTTCATTTTAGGCTATCTACTGTTCGCTGTCCTCTCCATCGGTATCGGCGCCATCACCAGCAATGCCCGGGAAGGAAGCCAGTTATCTTTGTTCTACACTCTTGCTGCCTTTGTGCCGCTCTGGTTTTCCTCATTACTTATTGCTTTACCGGACAGTTCCATTTGGGTCGTACTGACGATATTCCCCGTCACCGCACCCATTCAGACCATGTTGAGGTTGGGAGTCTCGGATATCCCTTTATGGCAGATCATGACCAGCATTGGGGTATTAGGGCTTTCCATTATTGTGGGACTTTACCTCTCTATAAAGATCTTCAGGATGCATATGCTCATGCATGGGAAGAGACCTGGTTTCGCAGAAATTATTCACAGCCTGAAAAACGCCTGAGGCATAAAGAGATAGTGCAGTTTCAGAAATTTTCTTCTGTCAGCCAGCTATTCGGCCCAGAGTCCAGAGGATCACAGCAAGAATAAGGGAACCACTGAAGGCCCATCGGGACTCGAGTCGGACATGGGTCCTGCTTTTAACGCCTAAAGCGTATCCCAGCGGTACAAGAAGGGCTGCAGCCACAGCCGCAAGACTACCTGTGAGGAACACATGATGAAGAACTTTCTGCCATCCACCTGCGGCCCATATTTCATACCGGACAACATAAGTGATGATAAAGGCAAAAAGAGCATACCCCCCGTAGGCCCCGGTTATGCCGGTTAGACTGCTGCGCAAAAAACTCTTTTTTTTCCCTTTTAAGAGAATTGAGGCCGCCAGATCGAAAGCCACGCCCATTAAAAAAATTCCCAAAATATGGCAGACGAAGGATGCATTGACCAAGCGGAAAAGAGCGGCAATCCCGCCGATCACAGAGGATGATCCGCGCTTATTGAACAATCCCCTGGCTATGGCCAAGAGAAAAAATCCCGAAGCTGAGAGGTACACCGATGCATGAGGAATATCGGCTTCGTATAAGGCTTTTCCCGCAACAACTTCAGATAGACCCCAAAGCGATCCGAAAACAAAAAGCCACACCAAGGGAGTGTATCTTGCCATAGTCAGCTCCTTCTCATTGACTGGCGCTCAGTATTAATAACGCCCCCTCACTATATACAAAACAAAAGGAATCTTCAATTTAACTGGCCAAATACAATTCGTGGACGTGACTTCATGTCCTTCCTCAGGGATTGTTAGAGGTTCATTGTGAATATATTGTAACGTACAAAAAGAGAGGAGAAATCGTGTGTATTCATACAAAATGTCGCTAAATATATACATTTAACGCCATTTTCTAAATCCTCAGGGATACGTCTCCGGCTCTCAAGCCGTCCTTGACACCTTTTAAAGCTGGGATTTACAATTGCTCACGATAGTTGAATGGAAAAATCGAGACAAAGACTCACCATGGAACATCGTAGCCGAAAACGTAATTCTTATCCCGCACGCACAATAAATGAACACACCTATTACGACATATCAAA
>Ga0114921_10001531_pt1 | contig 10650 bp, 7 predicted proteins | sample BentaG_FD_87016 | JGI IMG/M metagenome (GOLD analysis project Ga0114921, IMG submission 87016) | Deep subsurface microbial communities from South Atlantic Ocean to uncover new lineages of life (NeLLi) - Benguela_00093 metaG | ecosystem: Environmental > Aquatic > Marine > Oceanic > Sediment ...
ATTGCCAGAGAAGTTCTGAGCTCGGATGTCGTGATTTCGCTGCCTAAGCTCAAGACCCATAATTTCACCCTTTTTACCGGGGCCATTAAGAATCTGTACGGTTGCATTCCCGGCTTTCGCAAAAAGGAGCTGCATCGCCTGGCACCTCGGCCCGAGGAGTTTGCCAAGCTGATGGTGGATATTCTCTCTGCAATCAAACCTAAACTAGCCGTAATGGACGGCATCGTGGGAATGGAAGGCGATGGCCCAGCGGCGGGTTCTCCCCGCCAGGTCGGGGTCATTCTGGCCAGCGAGGATCTGGTAGCTCTGGATGCGATCGCTTCCTATGTCATTGGCTACGATCCCCTGGATATAGATATTACCAGAGTTGCTGCCGAAAGGGGGTTGGGAGAGGCAAATATTGATAAAATAGAGGTGAGAGGGACTCCCCTGGATGAGGTAAAGATAGATGATTATGAGCTGGCGTCCAGCATTAATGTTTTATTAAAGAGAGTCCCTGGAGTTATTCTCTTTGTTCTCAAGCATCTAGCTCCCTTGCTTTTGAAAGTTGAGCCTCAGGTGGATCCTTTGAAGTGCACCGAGTGCGGAGCCTGTGTGGAGCATTGTCCCACCGGGGCAATGAATACGGGCAGCGATTGTCCCGTCATTGCTCGTAAGAAATGCATCAAATGTTTCTGCTGTCAAGAGGTCTGTCTGGAGAGAGCAGTAGGAATTCGGTATAACTGGTTGGCCAGGAAACTCAAGATGTAAACTAACTAAAACTTAGGGGAAGGCTTTCCATGCAGGTGTTCATGGTGACCAATAGTGCGGGAGAACTGATGGGACGGGCCAAGCCCCTCATCGAGACCCTGAAGCAGAAAAGCCAAACAGCAAAGATAACTGTAGTTATCCCTCCCTGTCAGTATGCTACCGGGATGGAAAAGGAGGTGGCTGAGAACTTCTCCGGGGTCGACTCAGTGCTGGGACCCAGCGACTATCTAAAATATATTTTTCTAGGTATCAGGTGGTCAGGATTTAGAGAGGACGGTAAAGGGGTAGTCGTCTTTCTGGGGGGAGATCCCATTCATGCGGTTTTGTTGTCCAAACGGTTAAGAGTTCCCGCGTTAGCCTACATTCAAAAACCCAGGTGGAAAATGTTTTTTAGAAAGTTTATGGTGATCGATGAAAAGAAAAGAGAGGAGTTCATGGCAAGTGGGGTTGAACCGGGTAAAGTCATAGTTGTAGGTGACCTGACGGCTGATGCGGTAGAGCTCCGAATGTCCAAAGAAGAAGTGTGCAGTTACTGGGACCTTGACCCCGAATATCCCATCATTTCTTTAATGCCGGGAAGCAGGGCTGAGGAAGTAAGATACCTCACCCCCTTCTTCCTAAAAGTGGCGGAGTTGGTAAAAAAAGAATTTCCCAAAGCTCAATTTGTTCTGATCCTTTCTCCTTTTGCCTCTGAGGAGCAGTTAACCAATTTGCCTTCGGGACAGTTGGAAAAAATTTTCCCGGGGACACCAAAATTCAAACTCGTGAGAAAAAAACAATGGAAGCTCATCACCAATCTAAATGTGGAGGCTTTGGTGGTCAAGGAGAATCACTACGACATAATGAATGCCTCCCATCTGGTCATCACTATTCCTGGCACCAAAACAGCGGAAATGGCTTTTTTGGGTACACCCATGGTGGTGACCGTGCCATTGAACAAACCAGAAGCCATACCTCTTGATGGCCTGCCAGGATTGATTGGGCACCTACCGTGGCTCGGACCTATGATCAAGTCAGGAATAATAAAGGGGTATAGTAGGAAGGTTAAATTTACAGCTCTGCCGAACCTGCGGGCGGGAAGGGAGATCGTACCCGAGCTGAGAGGGATAATAAAAGCTCAGGATATTAGTGAGAAGGTAATAGAATTATTGCAAGATCCAGTTTTGCGAAATAATATGGCTTGTGACCTCAGGTCCATAATGGGAGCAAAGGGGGCCGCGGACAGAACAGCTGAAGCTGTACTGGATGAATTGAAGTAAACCCCGTTAGAAAATTCGGGGGGGGCCTTTTCTAACGGGGTAAAAGGGGTTCAATTTATGAATGTTCAAGGTCGTCTGTTAAGCTATCTACGCCCATACCAAGGAAAGTTGGCTCTGGCTTTAATTTGCATGGTACTGGTGAGTTTAACCACTCTGGCAGTTCCCTGGATAATAGGAAGAGAACTAATCGATAGGGTGATTTTGGCTAAGAACCTTTCCTTACTGAATCTGATTGCTATCGCTCTGGTGGTTCTCATGGCTATAAAGGGACTTTTTTCTTATGGACAGACTTATCTTATGTCCTTTGTTGGTTACAGGGTAATCACCGATCTGCGAAATCAGACATACCAACACCTTCAACGACTCTCTTTGAGTTTCTATAAAAGAAAGCGTACCGGGGAGATTATGTCTCGAGTGGTAACAGATGTTAATGTGCTTCAGGAGGTAGTTGTGGAGTCCACGGCCAAAATGATTCTAAATCTTCTCATTATAGCTGGAGTATTCGGCTTCATTTTCTATATACACTGGAGACTCTCTCTTTTTGTTTTGGGTGTGATCCCTCTTTTAGTCTTGACGGTGAGGAAGCTCGGTGGCCGCATAAAGAAATTCAGTGCTTCCGTTCAAGTCAAGATCGCCGATATCTCTTCTCTCCTCCAGGAAACAATAGCAGGGATTGAAGTAGTAAAATCTTTTGCTACGGAAGAAAAAGAGGTCAAAAGATTCCAACAGGAGAATATTCGCAACTTCCGATTAGCCATGAGAAGAACTCAGGCAGTGGCCCTGCTCAGTCCACTCATAGAGATTCTCACTACTATTGGCTTGAGTGCCATTTTGTGGTACGGAGCATGGGAGGTCATAAGAGGGGTGTTGACCACCGGCAAGCTCATCTCCTTTCTCGCCTATGTAAGTCTAGCCATTAAGCCATTAAATCAGCTGGGTAAGACTTATAGCCTTTACCAACAGGCTCTGGCTTCTGCCGAGAGGATCTTTGAGATTCTGGATACCGAACCTGAAATAAAGGAGCTTCCCGGGGCTGTAAAATTACCTCCTATAGAAGGCTACATAAGCTTCAATGATGTCTCCTTCGGCTATGATTCTAGAGAGCTGATTTTGGAGAATATTAATTTGGAAGTAAGACCTGGTGAGAGAGTGGCCCTGGTCGGGCCTTCTGGTGTGGGTAAGACTACCCTTGTGAGTCTTATTCCTCGTTTCTATGACCCGATCTCGGGAGCTGTTACCATAGATGGATATGATGTCAGAAAGGTAAAATTGGCTAGTTTAAGGCAGCAGATAAGCATAGTCCCCCAAGAAACCATTCTTTTTAACGGAACTATTGGTGATAATATTGCCTATGGTCGGCCAGAAGCTACCGAGGAGGAAATTGCCGAAGCAGCTAGAAAGGCTAATGTTGATCCGTTTATTGAGTCTCTAAGTCGGGGATACGATACTGAAGTTGGCGAAAGAGGAGTGAAGCTCTCCGGAGGGGAAAGACAACGTGTGGCCATAGCTAGAGCCATCTTGCGGGACCCTCGCATACTCATTCTTGATGAAGCTACCTCCGCCGTAGATGCAGAGACGGAACTATTGATCCAACAAGCCCTGAAAGGTTTAATGGAAGACAGAAGCACTCTCATCATCGCCCATCGGCTCTCTACCATACAGAACGCAAATAAGGTTGTGGTCTTAAGTGAAAAAAGAGTTGAGGAGATTGGGTCCCATGAGCAGCTTCTGGCCCAAGGGGGTTCTTACAGTAGACTATACAAAACTCAATTTCGCCCGGCGTAAAGCTGAGTGCTCCCAAGATCTTGTTAGAGGAAGGGGGTATGTTTGAAGCCAACCATAGCCTTTTTCACCAAAACCTATCTGCCAGCCTCAGAGACATTTATATATGAGGAGATAAAAAACCTAAGGGCGTTCAACGTTGTCATTCTCACCCAAAAACTGGCAAATGTAAATCTCTTTCCCCATACTAACATCTTTTCAGCGCCGACGCATGCTAAATGGAGGCCAGGCAGCCGGCTCCAAAGACATAATTTATTCATTAAGGAGCTGCTAAAAAGCAGAGTAAAACTGGTTCATGCTCATTTTGGATGGGGCGGAATGATGATCTTACCCCAGTGCAGGAAGCTTGGCCTTCCCCTTTTGACCAGCTTCTATGGTATAGACGTTTCTTTCTTTGCCAGGGATTTTATCTATCGATTGAGGCTAAAGAAGGTCTTTAGAGAGGGAAGTGTTTTTCTGGTGGAATCAAACAGGATGAAGGCCGATGTGCTAGATTTAGGCTGTAGGCCCGAGAAAATAATTGTCCATTACGGTGGTGTGGATGTTAATAGATTTAGATTCAGAAAAAGAAGATCGGATGGGGAAAGGATAAAGATTTTGATGTGTGGAAGATTTGTGGAAAAGAAGGGCTTTGAATATGGAATAAGAGCATTGGCAAAGCTGGGCAAGATTCATAAAAATATAGCTTTAACTCTTATCGGTGATGGAAAATTAAGAAAAAAGATGGAAAATCTGGTAGATTCTCTTAATCTTTCCCATAACGTCCAATTTTGGGGGATGCTCTCCCATAGCCAAGTGCAAAGAGAAATGGAAGCCTCAGATATCTTTCTTTCCCCTAACTGTGAGGCTCGGAATGGGGACAGAGAAGGAATTCCCAATACCATAAAGGAGGCTATGGCTACAGGACTGCCGGTAGTCTCAACCTATCATGCCGGGATTCCTGAGCTGGTGATAGACAAAAAGACCGGTTTTTTAGTCCCTGAAAAAGATGTTGATGGGCTGGTAGATCGACTCCGCTACCTCATATCCCATCCAGAACTCTGGGAAAAACTAGGGCGGAAAGGGCGAAAGGTTGTGGAGGAGAAGTTCAATCTGTCCACTCAGGTAAAAAAACTCGAGAGAATCTATAGAAGTTTATTAAATTAAGGATCTTGAAAGTTGCAAAAGGGGACTCTTAAGAATATTACTCATGTTACCCTCTGGCATTTTAACACTGCCTGCAATTTTGACTGCGATTATTGTTTCGGCCACACTAAAAAAGAGCATCCGGCGGTAGGAAGGTATTCTTCAGACGAAATAGCCAGAAGTTTTGATGGGACCGGGTTCACCTGGTGGATCGGTATCAGTGGAGGAGAGCCCTTTCTATATCCAGGGCTGGTTGAAATAGTGGAAAAGCTAACCAGGAACCATTTTGTCCATATTGACACCAACCTTTCCTGCAACATGAAAAAATTTATGGGTAGAGTGGATGCAGATAAAATAGTTTATCTACATTGCGCCTTTCATGTGTCTGAGGTGGGGAAGAGAGGAAAAGTTGACGAGTTTATCGAGAAGGTTTTATTGCTGAGAGATGCTGGATTTTCAACCATTCTTTCCCTTGTTACCTACCCACCTATCTTAAAAAGATTAGAAGAATATGTAGCTCTTTTCAAATCTTATGGCCTGACCCTGCAGCCGAAGATTTTCCGGGGATATTACGATGAAAGAAGATTCCGGCTAAGAAAAAAGCACTATCCTGAGAGTTACACTGAGCAGGAAAGATCATTAGTAAGAAAGTATTCAATTGATCCCATTGCAGAGAAGCTTATCTTGGGCCCACTATCATACACAGGAAGACTTTGTGGAGCGGGAAAGAATTTCATAAGAGTTCATCCTGATGGGAAAGTGAGCCGATGCCCAGGTGATTCAACCAATTTAAGCAATGTTTTTAGGGGAGATCTAAGATTATTTGATAAGGCAAGAGTCTGTAAGGCTAGATTCTGTAGATGTCCCTTTGTTAGTCGTCTAAATATAATTGAGGGCGAAAAAGACTATAGAGGAGATTTTGAAAAAATGATTCATTTAAATAATAGATTGTAGTTGGCCAAATGGATAATCACAAAAATCTGAAAAATGGTGGTGTAGATACTTCCCATCGAGTAAAAGTTGCCTATTTTGTAAAAAAATATGGGAGGTTTATGACCTATCTTAATGACGAGATCAAAAATTTGAAAGTGTTCGAACCTATTATGCTTACGGAAACAACCAGGGAGTTGAATCTTCTACCTCCAGAGCTGAGAATTTACTCAGAATTAGGTTTCTTTACACGCAAATTGAAATATTGGTTTAGGTCGAAATTCTTTAGGGATATTTTGATGAGAAATCGAGTGGGATTTATCCGGGCCTGTTTTGGCTACGGGGGACTAAAGATGTTACCATTGTGCCAACAACTGAAGCTACCTTTGATAACTAGTTTTCATGGAATAGATGTATCGGAACGAGTAAAAGGACGTATTTATCGTTACGGCTTGAAAAAGTTGTTTGAAAAGGGGAGTATTTTTCTAGTAAGATCAGAGGTGATGAAAGAGGATATTAGCAATTTGGGATGCGAAGGTGATAAGATAGTGGTACACTATGGAGGAGTTGATGTGGAGAAGTTTAGATTTAAGAACAGAAGAGAGACTCAAGGGAAAGTCAAAATATTAATGTGCGGCAGATTCGTAGAAAAAAAGGGCTTTGAATACGGAATAATGGCATTTGCCCAATTACTTAAAAAGTATAATGATATAGTACTGAGGATTATCGGTGAGGGGCACATGCGGTGGAAGTTAAAAATGTTGGTCAAGAGGCTAGGTGTTCATAAGAATCTCATTTTTTTGGGAGTGAAGAACCACAGTGGCGTAGCCGAGGAGATGCGAGATGCAGATATATTCTTGTCTCCCAATGTCACGTCCAGAAACGGAGACAGGGAGGGAGTTCCCAATACCATAAAGGAGGCTATGGCCACGGGCCTGCCGGTAGTGTCAACCTATCATGCCGGGATTCCTGAATTGGTGACAGATAATAAGACAGGGTTTTTAGTTTCTGAAAAAGATGTTGATGGACTGGTAGATCGACTCGACTACCTCATAGCCCATCCAGAGATCTGGGACGATTTAGGAAGGGAAGGACGAAAAGTTGTGGTGGAGAAGTTTAATTTATTTAAACAGGTAGGAAAGCTTGAGAGAATCTACCAGAGCCTTATCGATGAGCACTCTGGATGATGAAGGTAAGCATTGTCATTCCCACCTATAATCAAAAGGAGATACTGGCTAAAGCTCTTGATTGTTTGATCCTGCAGGATTACCCCAAGGATCAATACGAGATCGTCGTGGTTGATGATGGCTCAAGCGACGGTACCCGAGGGATGGTTAGGTCCAAGATGGGGTCTAAGGTTGACTGGAGATATTTATATCAAAGACACCGTGGTCCACACTTTGCCCGTAACTTGGGAATAGAAAAAGCTCAGGGTGAGATCATAATTTTTGTTGATTCGGATATCTTTGTTGCTCCAAATTTCATTAGCGAACACGTGAAATTTCATCAAAAATTCGGGGATGATGTAGTTAGTGGTCCGGTGGCGAGGACGGATAGATTGAACCACATTTTTGGCGACAGTGGGAAAAGAAAATTGAGAAAACTCTCCTTTGTCTTTTCCCTTCCCTCATTCATTACCTCCAATCTTTCCGTAAGGAAAAAAATTTTGATTAGGGTGGGCGGATTTGATGAGGAATTCACTGGATTTGGATGGCATGATTGGGAATTGGGATTAAGACTTAAGAAACTGGGCCTTAAGGCAAAGATGAATATTAACGCCATGGTCTATCATTATAAGAAAAGCATCACCTTGTCTGATCTACCCTCTTCGTGTAAAAAGAAAAGAGAGCAAGGGGAAAATGCTGTTCTATACTACAAAAAACATCCTAGTTTGAAGGTAAAACTTGGCATAAGGCCGCAAAGTCTCATCTTTGATAAACTAATCGGATGGATAGACAAAGACTTCGGAGAAAGGCTAATTTTACTTGCCGCCAAGAAGAGTAGCTGGTGGCTGAACCTACTTATGAAATGGAAATTGCTTCATGCCTATGCCCAGGGTCTAAGAGATGGTATGAGAAAATATGAAGTGAGGCTGTTTTGATGAAGGTGAGTGTAGTCATTGCCACTCATAATAGAAGAGACATACTGGAAAGGTCCCTTGAGTATTTATTTCGCCAGGATTACCCCAAGGATCAATACGAGATCATTGTGGTTAACGATGGCTCAAACGATGGCACTCAGAAAATGGTGAAGGGAAAAAATCCTTCCTCTGCCCTGAAATATCTAAAGCACAAAGAAAGACAAGGACCGAGTAAAGCCAGAAATCTTGGAATTAACCATGCCCAAGGCGAGGTGATAATTTTTGTTGATGACGATGTCTTCTGTCCTCCTCAATTTATCAGGGAACACGTGAGGTATCATAAAAAATATAGCGACATAATAGTTGATGGTCCAGCAATAAATACAGATAGAATTGACAATCTATTTAATGATAAGAAAAAGAGAGTTCTTGCTTTTCTTGATTTCTTTGGGGCGACTTTTATCACCTGCAATACTTCCTGCAAGAAGGATAATTTAATTGAAGCGGGGGGGTTCGATGAGGAATTTGGCAAAGGTTTTGGCTGGTTTGACAGGGAACTGGGCTTTCGGCTCAGGAAGATGGGGGTAAAGAGGAAAAAGAATAGAAGGGCCTTTGTTTTTCATTTTAAGCAGAAAGAGTCTTTAGATGATTTTGTCGAACTTTTTAGGAAAGAAAAGGAAAGGGGAATAAATGCGGTGATTTTTTATCGCAAACATCCGCTGAAGAAGATCAGGCACCAGGTGAGATTCCGTTACCTCTGGTACGATAAGTTGATCCCTTCTAAGAAATTAACAGACAGGGATATAGAGGTTTCCCACCGGGCTCATGGGAGAAGGTTCATGCGGCCATTTTTGACCAAGTTCTATCTTATCCATGCCTATGCTGAGGGTCTAAAAGAGGGACTAAAGAGGCAGAAATTGAGGGTATGAACCATGGTTGAAGCAAGCGTTATCATTCCTACCTATAATAGGTCGTGGATCCTGAGAAAATCACTGGAGGCGTTGTTTAATCAGAATTATCCAAAGGATAAATATGAGATAATCCTCATTGATGATGGCTCGACCGATGATACCAAAACTATGATAGAGTCTTTATCTCCTTCTTGCAAATTGAAATATTTGAGAAATGAGAAAAGGATGGGCATACCCAGGACACGAAATAGAGGGATAAGAGAGGCAAAGGGCAAATATATCATTTTTACTGACAGTGATGTACTAGCTACCCCCGATTTCATTAAACAGCATATGAATTATCACCAAAAATACCAGGATGTTATAGTTAATGGTGAATTAATTCGGGTGTCCAGTTTTAAACAAATAGGAAAAAAGAGAAAAAGTATCTTTGACTTTTCTCTTTCACCATTTGATACCGCCAACGTCTCGGTGGCAAGAAAACATCTCTTAAAATTGGGGGGGTTTGATGAGGACCTATTAGCCTATGGCTGGCAGGATTTGGAATTAGGCTACAGGTTAAGAAAAGCAGGGCTAAGATGCAAAAGAACCCGGCATGCTCTGGGATATCATTATTGTAAGAAAAGAACCCTTTCTGATTTGTCCTCTCTTTGTGAAAAGGAGAAAATGCGAGGGACAAGCGGAGCTCTGTATTACCGCAAACACCCCCACCTGAGTGTGAGGCTCGCCACCCAGTGCAATCCTTTATTTCTCCTGGCCTTCATAGGTAAATGGATAGACAGAAACAAAAAGGGTAAAGAAATTCTTGCCTTTGCTGAAAGACAGCGCACAAATTGGCTCTTTAGTTTGTTGGCGAAATTAACAACCTCTCATTATTACCTTGAGGGTTGGCGTGAAGGTATGAAATGCAAAGCGGCAAAAAAACTGATGCGGTAATTGATAAATCTATTTTCTTTTTCATATTTTTCTTACCTTTTTTTCCTCCCGCTAGCTATGTAGCCCTATTGGTGGCACTAATCCTCTGGCTGCGCAAGCAAAATTTAAAAAAGGTTTTGGATTTTAAACCCAGGATTTTTGGATGGGCTCTTCTGGGTTTGATTTTCGCAGTAGGGTTTTCCGTAATTTTCTCTATTGATAAAATCTTCAGTTTTGGTGCATTTGCACTTTTCATTTTTTACCCTCTATCCTGTATTCTTATAGCTGGTAATGTGAGAAATGAGGAGAGAGCGGAGAAAATATTGAGAGTAGCTATCCACTCGGGATTAGTAATTACTGCTTTTGGAATAGTTCAATATCTGGCGGGAATTGATTTGGACTATAAATTCGGCTTTTTAACTATCGGCTTACATGCAAAAGAGGGTCTTGGCTCAACTTTAGGCAATCCTAATAAGTTTGCTAAGTATTTGAACCTCATTCTTCCCCTTTCTTTTGTTTCATTACTGGTTCAAAAAGAGCTGAGAAAAAAAATCCTGCCGGGAATTTTCGTCATCCTTGGCCTTCTCTGTTTAGTACTAAGTAGATCATTAGGAGGTATGGCGGCGGTTTTCGCGGTAATAATGGCAATTCTTCTTATCAAGAACTGGAAAGCTTTTCTCATTCTTGTGACGGGTCTTTTTATTTTTACTTTCTTTAACTATGGGTGGTTTATCAAGACCATCCCTAAATATGGTAGTCCCAGCCGTAGAATCTACACCTGGAAGGAGATGGTACCTCGCATATTCAAAAGTTATCCACTGGTTGGATCGGGATTGGGTACCTATAAGTTAGTATCCTGGAGAGAGAGTCCCGGAAAAGAATGGATTGTTAACACCAC
>Ga0114921_10001532_pt1 | contig 10649 bp, 10 predicted proteins | sample BentaG_FD_87016 | JGI IMG/M metagenome (GOLD analysis project Ga0114921, IMG submission 87016) | Deep subsurface microbial communities from South Atlantic Ocean to uncover new lineages of life (NeLLi) - Benguela_00093 metaG | ecosystem: Environmental > Aquatic > Marine > Oceanic > Sediment ...
AACCAAGACTGCCCGGGTCAAGAAAAGGTGACAGTGGGGCAATGAAAAAGGAGAGCCTTTTATCTCCCTTGAACTTCTTTAGTAAGAAGCCACAGTAGTCAATGGTGTCCATTACCGACTGTGGGGTTTGCTTCGGTAGCCCAATCATAAAGAATACATCCAATCGCCCGCAACCAGCCTCAAGGGCATCACCTAGAGTTTGCTCCAGGTCCTGATTAGAATAGTGTCTACCAGCAGCTCTCCTTACTTCTGGGTCGTGTGATTCTGGAGAAATCTCCAGGCAGAAGTTAGCCGAGGCCAGGCTCATCTGATGCAGGATGTCTCTCGAGGCAGGAGAGAACAGCTCAAAGATGAGTTGATTCTTTACCCCGGTCTTCTGAAGCAGGCGTAAGGTCTCATGGGCAAAGTCTTCTCCCGGCTGGCGCAGGTCTCCCAGAATGAAGATAGGACCCTTGCTGAAGCGCTCAATTTGCTTTACGTCTTGAATAACCGAATCTGCAGAGCGGAAAGTAACTTTCCCCCGATTATAAAAGTTGCTGAATGCAGCGGCGGAACCGCCACAGATAGCACAATTCTGGGTGCAACCACGGCAAGTAAACACAGCCGTAATAGGATAGCGAAGCCAGCCCTTAAAGGGAAGGTAGCTAGCCAGGTCGTGGTATCTGATGACAGAGCGTACTATGCCATTATAGTGAGCGACCATTATATCACTGAGGTCAGTGGGGACGTGAGAGAACGGGTTTTCTTGTAACTTACCCCGGCTATCTCGCCAGACCAGGTTAGGTACTTTTTCAGGTTCTTTCTCATTCATTATGCAATCCATTAGCTGCCGTATGGGTTCCTCAGTAGAATCACCTCTAATTACATAATCTATCTCAGGATATTGGAACAACTCCTTATAGAAGTAAGAGGCGGAGAGCCCACCGAGAACTACTTTTGCCTCAGGGTGATACCTTTTCACTATTTTGGCGACTTCAATGGCACCATGAGCGTGGACCAGCCAATGCAGGTCAATACCAAAGACTGGTGCCCTCAGGCGCTTTATCATTGCCTCAGCACTAAATTTCCTATCGTTTAGCATGCGCACAGCAAGATTGATGATGCGCACCCGGTAGCCGGCACGCTCCAGGCATTCAGCAATACTGGTAAAACCAATGGGATACATCTCGAAAACAGGAGAGGGAGGAATCAGGTCGCTAACTGGCCCGTAAAGAATCGTTTTTTGACGAAAATCATAGACACTTGGCGCATGCAGCAAAATTAAGTCAACCAATATACCATGCCACCTCAATAAAAATTCAGAAAAGCTAAGGTTGTAATTCTAACCTAGAAAATCCTGGCCAGGATATAGCCGATGGCCAGGAGAAACTGAGTTAAGAGGACAACCAGAACATTGTTAGCCATAGCTGGCACTAATCTAGCCATCTCCTGATGTTTCAGGGTGCCCTGAATAGCCTTAATGGCAAGGGGAATAGTCAGCAAGGCAATCAGAGAAAAGACAGGCATCAGTCCGGCTATTACACCGCCAATTATCCACAAGTAAACTACCACTGTCGTAACCGAATAGACTATACCTGCCTTCTTCTTTCCCAGAGTAACAGGCAGGGTTTTCCTGCCGGCTTTTTTATCAGCCTCGGTATCAGGGAATTCATTCAAAAGGAGCAGGTTGTGTACCAGGATACCAGAGGGGATGGAGGCAACAATGGCAGGAAGGGTATAAGCCGTTGTCTGAACAAAGTAAGCCCCCAGAACCGGTAAAGTTCCCATTCCTAACCCGGGAGCCCACTCAGGCCATCTTAGCTTGAGTATGAAAGGCGTGTAAAGGAGAATACAGACTGTAGCTATTAGAAGTAGTGGCAGTAGTAGCCAGCCTCTAACAATTACAAAGTAAATACCTATAGGCACTGCCAGCAGGAAAGAAACCAACCCGAACCAGAGGACTTGCCTCGGCTTGAGGAGGCCAGCGGGGAGAATGCCACTACCACCACTGAAGGGGGTTCTCTTAGTCTCCAGATCTATTCCACTCTGATAATCAAAATAGTCGTTAAGCACATTGACGCTAATATGAGCTAGAAGTAAGCCAATAAAAGCCAGCAGAGCATAACCAAGATGAAAAGCACCATCATACCAGGCGATGCAGGTGCCCAGAAATATCAATACAACAGAAAGAGGCAAGAAGTGCGGTCTGGTCTCAACAAACCATGTTTTTAGCTTTGCCATACTCAGAGGTTTATCCTTTCTTCTTATGAGCCGCAGCTACATGCTTCTGCCAGCACTTTTCATGGACATAGACAGCGCATTTAGCACAATAGTAGATATGAGCTCTGGCTTCCTTTCCACAAACGGGACAATTCATTGGTTACCTCCTGATAGTTGTCTTATTCTAACCTCGCTACCTACCTTAGCCTTCAGCAGGTCACCGGCACTACCCCCTTAATAACGGCCACATGGGCATCAGTCAAACCAAAATCAGTGGTTAAGGTTATTATAGCGTCCATATTCTCTACCGCAGCCAATGGCTAGGTGATCTTGAGGGCTATTAAGGAGACAGCAATAAAAAGACATGCCAGGACAACGGTAAGCTGAAACAATGTTTTTTCCACACCCCGCTTGGTGCGAAAGACGGAGGTTGGCTGGCCAAAGATACCTCCCAATCCACCACCCCTGACCTGAAGCAGAATTGTTAGTATTAAGGTTATAGATAAGACAATCTGAGCCACACTTAGATAGGTTTGCATATTATCCTTCCTTGAGCTTTTTCTCCAATAGTTCATTGACCAGCTTGGGGTTAGCCCGACCTCTGGTAGCTTTCATTACCTGTCCCACCAGGAACTTCAGTGCTGGCATCTTGCCTGCTTTATAATCAGCCACTGCTTGATTATTATTCTTAATTGCGGCAGCTATCTCCGCTTCAATTGCCTCAGTATCGCTGATTTGACTGAGACCCTGCTCAGCAATAATCTCAGCAGGGTCTTTCCCAGTTTTGTACATTTCCTCAAGTACAGGTTTGGCAGTGGTACCACTTACACTACCCTTCACTATCAAGTCTAATAAACTAACAAATTTCACAGGACTGACTTTTTGTCTAAATTCGGCTATGTCGATATTGTTAGCATTCATTATGCTACTGACCTCACCTAACTCCCAGTTACTTATAAACTTGGGAGTGAGTGCCATATTTGCCTTGCGAACTTCTTCAAGAGCTTCCTCAAAGTAGTCAGCCATTGCCTTGGAGCTGGTAAGTAGATTAGCATCGTAGAAAGGCAGGTCATATTCTTTCATGAATCGGTCTCGCCTGGCTTCAGGTAATTCAGGTAGCTTTGCCCTTATTGTCTCCACCCAATCCTGGCTGAGAGCCAGGGGAGGAAGGTCTGGTTCGGGGAAGTAGCGGTAGTCATGGGCATACTCCTTGCTGCGTTGTGAGACAGTTTTGCCCTTTTCCTCCACCCAACCCCTGGTTTCCTGGACCAGCCTCCTGCCCTCGGCTGCTTCTTTCCTTTGCCGCTCTGCTTCATACTCCAGAGCCCCGTAGACTGCCCTGAAGCTGTTCATATTTTTGACCTCTACCTTGGCCAGAGATTCTGAGCTGCCCTCAGGACGAATGCTGATGTTGGCATCGCATCGGAAGCTACCCTCTTCCATATTTCCCGTAGAGACACCCAGGTACTGGAGGATACTGCGCAGCTTTCTCAGGTATTTACTGGCTTCTTCCGGGGAGCGAAGGTCAGGCTCACCAACGATTTCCATTAGTGGGACGCCAGCCCGGTTAACATCCACCAGGCTATAGGATTCTCCCTGTGGTGAGGTGCGGTGTAATAGCTTGGCAACATCCTCTTCAAGGTGAACTCGGGTGATGCCAATTTTCTTCTCTTCCCCGTCAACCTCAATGGTGAGTCGGCCGTGATGCCCAATGGGAGCGTTATACTGCGAAATCTGGTAGCCTTTCATCAGGTCAGGATAAGGGTAGTTCTTGCGGTCAAACTTAGTATACTCAGCAATAGTACAGTTTAGGGCCAGGGCAGTCATCATCGTATATTCTATTGCCTGCTGATTGATGGTAGGCAGGACACCAGGCATTCCCAGACACACGGGGCAAACTAAGCTATTGGGTGGGGCATTAGCATACTCAGCATTGCAACGACAGAACATCTTGCTCTTAGTTAATAGCTGAGCATGCACCTCAAGCCCGATAATTGTCTTGAAATTCATAGGCAGTTCTCTTTAGATAACAGCCTAAGTATAGCAATATTGCCGGCGACTGACAACATACCACGATTTGGCTTGGAGCGTTGCCTACCGACTTCACCTCTGTTATAGTTTGCTGGAGAGGGCTTGCTCTAATATAATGAAACAATCTATGAGCAAAAATGACATAGGTGGCAATACCAGCCGATTTGGTGGTATTGATTACTTCAAGATTAGTGTATTTGGTTTTGCCTTAGCGGCACTGTGGGGTAGCCTGCATAGCATTATTATCCAGGTGCGGTTACTGGACTTCGTTGCTGAGTCGGAGAAGAATACCTATCTCGGCATTCTTACTTTTAGTGGTCTAATTCTGGCTATGATTGTTCAGCCAATAGCTGGGGCGATAAGTGACCGTTCCGGCTTTAGCTGGGGACCCCGGCGACCCTATATCTTGCTGGGTACTGCAGCGGCTCTGCTGTTTCTGCCCGGGATAGGCCTCTTTGGTAGTTATCTGGCCATTTTCATCATCTATTGTCTATTGCAGGTTAGCTCCAACATAGCTCAGGGTCCATACCAAGGTTTTATTCCTGACCTGGTACCGGGAGAGAAGAGGGGACTAGCCTCAGGGGTGAAGGGCTTACTGGAGATAGCGGGTGGGGTTGCTCTGATATATCCGATAGCTTTGTTTATGGACCGTTATTCCTCTGGTCATGGAATATCCTGGCTGTGGCTGGCTCTGGGGGTACTGGCCATTGTGCTACTTGGCACGATGCTGGTCACTATCCTGAAGGTCAAGGAGCAACCTCGGACCGGTGGTACTAGATTGCCATTACTGCCAGCCCTGTATAGAAGTTTTAGAATTGATGTCAAGAAAAGACCTGATTTTGTTTGGTTTTTGGTATCCCGTCTCTTTATTCTGATGGCATTCACCACCTTGCAGACATTCGCTCTGTACTTCCTTAAGGATGTTGTTGGTGTTACCAGTCCAGCCACGGCAACGGCAAAGTTTTCACTGGTGGCAGTGGCTGGCATGCTGGTCATGGTCTATCCTGCTGGGTATTTGTCGGACAGGGTGGGGCGTAAGCCAATTGTGGTCACTTCGGGACTCCTCGGTGCTCTGGGGATTGCCTTAATATTCTTCTTTCAACACAGCTACATACTTATAATGTACGGCGGTGGTCTAGTGGGAATTTCATTTGGAGCTTTTATGAGTACTAACTGGGCACTGGCAACCGATTTGATACCGAAAAGTGAGGCGGCAAGATACCTTGGTCTGACCAATCTGGCTTCTGCTGGTGGTGCTGCCCTGGCACGCCTCATCGGGCCGGTGATTGATTTTTTCAATGCCTCTAGCCCTGGGTTGGGCTATAATGTTATGCTTCTGGCTTGTTTCCTCTATTTTCTTGTGGGTTCGGTGCTGCTGATGAAAATAAAAGGACGACATCAGCCAAGGTAGGGCAGCACTGCCTCCCATCCCCAGGCTCCAGCCAGGGCGGCGCCTATATATAGCAAAGTCCTGCCCAACCAGCAGGCAAGTAGAAACTTCCAGAGGGGGAAGCGAAGGACACCAGCCGCTATCCCGGCCAGGTCAAAAAATAATGGTGCCAAGGCGAGGCCAAAAATAGTTAAAATTCCCCACTTTTTCATCCAACCCACCACTCGGTTATACAGCTTGCTCCTTTCCATAACCACCCGCCCGCTATAGCCGGCCATATAACCGGTTATCTCTCCTATAGTTGCTCCAACTCCACCAACTAGCCCAATCAGAATAGCTGATTGAGCTGATTGTGCACCGGCACCCAGAGCAATAACCATCAGGATACTGCCTGCAGGTAAGACAACAGTGGCGTTAAAGGTTAGAGTGATGAGAAAAGCACCTAGATAGCCATACCTTTGTAGTTGCTCAATCCTGTCCGGGTAGTGTTTGTAAAAGTAAAAGAGGCCAATGGTAATAGCGATAACAAGAAGCAGGACTAATGAGGGAACAAGCACCTTCTTTATCGGGTTATCCTTAGCCATTCTGTGCCTTTTATAATTTTATAGTCCTTTATCAACAATATAGGCAGCAAGGTCAGCCAGGCGGCAGCTATAGCCCCACTCATTGTCATACCAGGCAAGCACTTTGACCATATTTCTGGCGATGGTCGTAGTGCTGAGGGCGTCAAAAATAGCGCTGGCCGGGTTACCTTTGAAGTCCATGCTCACCAGTGGCTCCTGGCAGTACTCTAATATGCCCGCTAAAGGTCCACTGGCAGCAGCCTGGAAAGCCTGATTAATCTGGTCAACGCTAACCTCTCTGTCTAAATCAGCAACAAAGTCAACAACAGAGACAACGGGGACTGGGACCCTGAAGGCTAGTCCGTGAAGCCTGCCCTCCATTTCAGGAATAACCATGGTCACTGCTCTGGCAGCACCGGTGGTGGTAGGGATAATATTCATTGCTGCGGCTCTAGCTCGACGCAGGTCTTTATGGAACACATCCAGGATTTTCTGGTCATTAGTATAGGCATGAATGGTACTCATCAATCCTTTACTCACCCCAAAGTTTTGGTGCAATACCTTGACTACCGGGGCAATGCAGTTGGTAGTGCAGGAGGCATTAGATATAATATGGTGTTGGGCTGGATTATATTTGTCTTCATTAACGCCAAGAACAATGGTTATATCCTCATTACGCGCTGGAGCCGAAATGAGCACCTTCTTGGCGCCACCCTGCTGGTGGGCTGCTGCCTTGGTGGCATCGGTAAATAACCCGGTTGACTCTAATACTATGTCTGCACCATAATTTTTCCAAGGGATTTTAGCCGGCTCACGTTCTGATAATACCTTTACCTCCTTACCATCAGCAATAATTGAATTTTCGGTTGCTTCTACTTTGCCGGGATAGCGACCGTAGATACTGTCCCACTTCAGCAGATGAGCATTAGTTTTAACGTCAGTCAGGTCATTAACGGCGGCTACCTCCAGTTTCCCGGCATGATACTGGTTAATCGCCCTGAAGGTTAACCTTCCGATACGACCAAAGCCATTGATGCCGATTTTAGTTACCATTTTTATACCTCCTTATTAAGTATATTGATAGTATATGGTATCATCCTTGGTGAATTTATCCACCCTTCCTTCAAACCTCATATACTCCAGGTGGGCCAGGGTTTCTAATACAGCCATTCTTCTATCCAGTGGTGCCAAATCCTGCCAGTTAACACCCCCCTTATCCGGTATCCAGGGAATCCCAGTTGCTATTTGGTAGGCCGTCTTTGGCTCTGCATCCAGGGTGCCTAGGATTTCCAAGTTTCTCTGTTTGTGATGCTGGATGAGTTCATCAGCCCTTTCTTGCAGGCCAGCAAAAGGCTTTCCGTGAGCTGGTAGGATTAGTTTAACATCCAGTTGCCTTACCCTTTTTAACGAGTTGATGAAATTGCCTAATGGATTGGATTCATCCTGTGGTCGCAGACTAACGTTGGGGGTAATAGTCGGTAGGATGAAGTCTCCCGAAAATAAGAGCTTGTGTGCCGGTTCGAATAGAGATATGTGCCCTGGCGAATGTCCTGGCATCCATAGCACCTGGAGGTTAAAAGGGCTAACAGAGATTGCTTCTCCACCCTGGAGGGTAACATCAGGCAGAGGTGGGAGGGTAAGTCTAGCCCTGGTCTGAGGCATTGCCTGAAACTCAGCTAACTGGAAGGGGGGTGCCCCGTTGAGACGAAACCACCGGTCAATCATCTGGAATCGCTTGTCTCTATCTAGGTATCCTGCTTCAGGAAACACCTTTTCCAGATGGTGCAGGCTGATCTTAGCCTTTGAAACTTCCTTTAGCTTAGCCGCCATGCCATAATGGTCGCCGTGAGCATGGGTGGCTATTATCTGAGTAATATCTTTGAAGCCAATGCCAATCTCGGCCAGTTGCTTTTTCAGAGAATCAAATGCCTCTTCAGTATCCAGACCGGTGTCAACGAGGATACACTTACTATCTCCCTGAATCAAATAGATATTGACATATTGCAAAGCCTTGACAGGAAGAGGTAGCTCCAATTGGTAAATACCAGGAATAATCTCGGTCATTTGCTTCCTTGCCCTTCCGAACTATAGAAGGCTTGCCTTCCAGCGAAGCTAGCTTTTTGCCCCAGCTCCTCTTCTATTCTGAGCAGGCGATTATACTTGGCCAGGCGTTCCGAGCGGCATGGAGCACCGGCTTTAATCAGGCCGGTATTTAACCCTACAGCCAGGTCAGCTATAGTGGTATCTTCAGTCTCGCCTGAACGGTGGCTTACTACTGCTGTCCAGCCTGTCCGGTGTGCCGTTTGAATAGCGGCAATTGTCTCAGTAAGGGTGCCAATCTGGTTAGGTTTAATCAGAATAGAATTGGACGCTTTCAGGTTAATACCCTGGCTGAGCCGATTTACATTGGTAACATAGAGGTCATCACCAACAAGCTGGATTTTGCTGCCCAGTTTTTCCGTCAGGAGATGCCATCCATCCCAGTCATCCTCAGCCATTCCATCCTCAATACTAATGATAGGGTAGTTGGCTACCCACTTGACATAATAATTAACCATTTCACTGCTGTTGAGTGAAACGCCTTCCCTCGACAGGATATATTGACCATCCTTATAGAATTCGCTGGCTGCCGGATCCAGGGCAATGAAACAATCCTGAGCTGGCTTATAGCCCGCTTTTTCAATAGCTGATAAAATTGCTTCTACTGCTTGCTTGTTTGAGGCTAAAGAAGGGGCAAAGCCCCCCTCGTCACCAACATTGGTGCTCAGCCCTCTCTCTTTGAGCAACTGCTTCAGGCAGTGGTAGACCTCGGTGCCCATCTGAAGAGCCTGTCGAAAGCTACCGGCTCCAGCGGGTACCACCATAAACTCCTGGAAATCAGTTGAATCTGTGGCATGCTTGCCACCATTCAAGATATTCATCATGGGTACCGGTAGGGTATAAGTGGCTACTTCACCCAGGTAGCGATATAGGGGCAGACCAAGGTGATTAGCTGCTGCCCTGGCCACAGCCAGTGAAGTGCCCAGAATGGCGTTAGCTCCCAGGTGTGACTTATTGGTGGTGCCATCAAGTTCAATAAGTTTATGGTCAATGGCTTCCTGTTCGGTAGCTGACATGCCAATTATGGCAGTGGCGATAGGCTCATTGACATTGGTTATTGCCTTAAGGACACCCAACCCCTCAAACCTGGAAGCATCCCCATCTCTGAGCTCAACGGCTTCATACTTGCCGGTGCTGGCCCCAGAAGGCACTGCCGCCCAACCTGTTGTGCCGTCATGTAGCTCTACCTCAACCTCCACGGTGGGATTACCCCGGGAGTTGAGAATTTCTCTGGCTTTGACTTTCTTTATGGTTGACATTTTCTTATCAGACCTAGTTCGGGCATTCACTTGGTGGCTAAAGCGAGCGCCTTATTTACTGCCTCAGCCGGGTTTTGAGCCAGGATAATTGAGTTATCCGCCTTACCTTTTTGTGATAGTGACCAGGTATTCAACCCGATGACAGGGATACCATTTCGTAAGGCATGCCCAATCTCAGAGAGGGTACCATAGCTACCATTGATAGCGATAACTGCCTGGGCTGATTTAATTATGGCCACATTTCTGGCCTCACCCATGCCGGTAACCACAGGGATTTGGACATACGGGTTTGCCTCCCGGCGACTATTTCCAGAAAGGATACCAACAGTTATTCCACCCTCAGAACTGGCTCCCCGGCAGGCTGCCTCCATGATGCCACCAAGACCACCGCAGATTAAGATGGCTCCCTGCCTGGCCAGCTCACGACCTACCTCTTCAGCCAGTTCGGCTTCTTGTGGAGAACATTGCCCACCACCGATAACAGCAATGAATTTCTTCTGACTAATTTCAGGAGTCATTTACCTTAATTATATACTGAGTCAGCTGTAAGGATTATATCATCCCAGTTCTAGCCTTAGCAAAGACCTAATTATATTTGTTCATAGCTGCAGCCAGACCTTCGGTGAGAAGGCAGAGGATGGCTTCACTCACCCTGGGTATGACTTGAGTGATGGTTTGTTTCTCGTCAGGGGTAAAATCACTAAGCACGTAGGCAATAATGTCAGCCTCACTGATTTCAGTAGTACCTTCAATTAGCGGTCGGCCAATACCCACCCTTATCCGGGAGAAGTCCTGGCTGCCAAGCGAGGTGATGATAGAATCAATTCCCTTATGTCCTCCTGAGCTACCACCGTGACGAATGCGGATTTTGCCCAAAGGGAGGTCAAGGTCATCATGAATGACCAAGAGGTCATCAAGAGCCAGATTAAATTTTTTTACCAGCAGATTGACTGATTGCCCACTTGAGTTCATATAGGTCTGAGGCCTGGCTAATATGACCTCACTGCCAGCTGCTTTACCGGTACCGATTCGGGCAAGCCCCTGTTTCTTATCAAAACGGATGCCCTGCGTCCTGGCGAAATGTTTGAGACACATAAAGCCTAGATT
>Ga0114921_10001533_pt1 | contig 10647 bp, 7 predicted proteins | sample BentaG_FD_87016 | JGI IMG/M metagenome (GOLD analysis project Ga0114921, IMG submission 87016) | Deep subsurface microbial communities from South Atlantic Ocean to uncover new lineages of life (NeLLi) - Benguela_00093 metaG | ecosystem: Environmental > Aquatic > Marine > Oceanic > Sediment ...
ACCTCGCTATGAACAGCTCGATTATGGACAAACACTTGGTCTATCCCGACCATTGCTATATCGCAGTAGCGCAAAACTAACCCTGTGGATCTAAGATTCGGAGTGTCGGCTGAATGGAGCCAACTAGGCCCCACTTGCATTGCCACATCGGCGTCAATATGCAGCTTTGTCCCCACTGGAAGGCCAATTGGGGCTTTTCTGAGGCCACTTCGCCCCACTCAGCTTGAGCGCGTGAAGGCCGCTTTTGACAGGGTGACTTTTGCGGAATTGCGCTATATCCTTTTGAGCTTCTGTCACCTCCTGGGCAGAGATACGACCAGTTCATTCGCTTCCACGTGTATTTCCGGTTCCCGGCCGATCGCCTCTCTGACCAGTTGAATGGTCCGATAAACACCGCTGCCAATCCCCGTGACCATCCCCAAACGGCTGAAAAGAGTATAGATAGCCGGATTGCGCAGCACGTGGGTGGCCCCTAGTTTCATCGCTTCAACGGTCACTGTATTTGGCAAGCCGCCCGGAGTACGCAAGTCCACCTGCCCGTCGAAGATGAGAAGGCGCACCGGCGCAGCAACGGTGTAATCCCTGTGGGCCAGAGCGTTCACTACCGTCTCCCGCAGAGCCTCCTCCGGTAATTCGGGGTAAGCCTCGGGCTCGAAGCCACGAATGCGGTGAGGTGTTCGCAAGTGGAGCCTCAGGAAACGCACCGCGTCGTCGAGTATGGACGGCAGCGTGCCTTCCAGCCGCTTGGCGTCTGAAGGGGGAGACCCGAGGTCTTCTCCCGAAATCCGCGCAGCCACTACGTGGGCATGGGGCAAGAATCGCTGCGGATCTCGCCCGAAGAAGAGGATGCCGGCCACAGTCGGGTGCATCTGCCCCTCCCGTTCCTTGACCAGACGCAGGTTGAGTAATAGATGCTCATAGCCAACGTCAAACTGCTGCAACGAACGCTGATAGAACGTTTGCAGAAATCTCTCAAAAGCCTGGACATCCAGATCGCTCAACGTAGCCCGTAACACTGTCGTCTCATCGTAGAAAAGGTTCTCTATAGCCTGGAAAAGGCGCAGAAGTTCCTGACGGGACGCCCGTCGTCGGCCTGAGGTGGTGCGGACGTAGAACAAATCCCGATTGGTCTGATAAGGCCGCCGGTCACCCTTCGGAACGTTCACCACAACGACGACGCTTCCATCGTCCGCCCTTACTGTCTCCTGCACAATTGTCAGAGGTGGCCGGGAGTTGTGATAAGCGACTTGATCCACCCTTTGCATCACGGCATCGGTGTCGTCCACGCCCACGATGCGGCGGTCATCTGCTACGCCCAGGATCAACTGCCCGCCGTCGGTGTTGGCGAAAGCTACCAGAGACTCGGCCAGGTCGTTAGTACTGATGGGCCATTCCTTGAACTCTGTGTGCAGGTCCTCCCATCGCTCGATCCGCTCCTGCAATTCCCAGAAGTCCATTGTTTCCCCCTCAAATCCAGCCGTACTTCTGAGCGCGGCGGCGGAAAGCGTCCTCGCCGCCCTCCATAACGTTCTTCACGAATTCCTGCACCCGAACCAGGTCTATCGCCCCTTGCGTCGCCAATGCAGCCTGTTTCTCGGTGGCCTCCAGGGCGGTAATGAGTTCGGCGTGGCCCAGCACAGGGATGTTGGCATTGTGAGTAGCCGCCAGCAACTGCCGTTGGCCTTTTTGCTCCCGCAAAATGCGCACGATATCTTCGTAGATAAAGCGGTTGTCCAGGTCGTCTTCGGGCTGATCCACCACCAGGATACGCTCTTTCAGGACCAAGAGAAGCAAGAGCATCGCCGTGGCTTGTTGTCCAGCGGATAGTTTCTCCAGTGGGAGTTCGGATTCATTGAATCTGAGGAAAACCCGGACTGCATCGTCCGGAGCCTGAAGTTCCAGGTCAAATAGTCGCCCTTCATCCTCGGTCAGGTAAGCGTGGGCTTGCTGCGCTCGGCCAGGTGTAAGCCCGAACTTCTCCTCCAGAGCCTGCGGCCCCTTCCGTGCCACCTCAGCAATAGCGTAGCCATCGTTCCCCTTAGACGCCAGTCTTTCAATGTTCCTTCGATCCACTCCGGAACCCCCGAAGAAATTCCTCAGACTTTCCCCGAACTCGTCCCGTTGTCCCCTGTAGACCACGTCTACCCGCACCCGGTTCTGTAGCTGATCCGAGAGATTGTCTGCCTGATCCTTGCGTAGTTTCCAGACCTCATGTCGGGCATTCCGAAGTTGTCTCAGCAAGGCACGTCGTTCCCTTTCTAGTTGTTCCACTTCCTCTTGGATCGCTTCCAGGGTTTTCAGTCGCGGCTCCAGACGGCCCTGCTCCTCGGTAAGACGAATGAGCCGGTCAGGATCCAGGACCTGGTCGCCCAGTTCTTGCTTGACCGGGCGAATCTTCTCGTCCAGAGGCTCACGGGCCTTGTGCCACCCGTGGAGGATTTTTTCCAACTGTTGCTGCGCCTCGGTCAGATGACTTTCCCCCCGGCGGATGCTATCTTCAAGCCGCTCCTGCAGTTCTTGTAAGATTCCCCCGGCCTCCTGCAGGAGGTCTCGCTGACTGCTCTTGCCTGGGGAAAGCTGCTGCCGGACATCCTTCCAGCGGGTTATCCAGTACTCCCCAACTTCCCGCCACTCCGCGATCGCCTCCCTGACCGTCGCTTCGGCCCGCGTCAACTGCTGTTCGTCCGCTGCCAGCGCCGTGGCTTCCTGCAACTTCTCCGCCAGACCACGACGTTCGTAGAGGGCGATGTCATGCCGGATCTCCCTGAGACGCTGCTCAACTTCCTCCCCCTCTAGCAACCGTTCCCGCCTTTCCAGAATCCGGCGAGCGTTTTCTCGCAGCCGGGTCTCCAGTTTTTGCACTTGGGTGATCTGTGCCTGGGCCTGGCGTCCGACGATCTCGTCCAGCAAGCGCAGCCGCCGGCGCTCGTCGTGAGTTACCTCGTGAATCTCCCGCTGACCGAAAAAGAGCGGTCTTTCTTGATCCTCAAGTACCTCTAGCGGAAGAAGGTGTACTTCGCGCTCCGGGTTGAGTTCAAAGACACGCGGCTCCTCCCCCCAGGCCCGCTCGAAGCGATATCGCCGCCGCACGGTGGGACTTACCACCTGCTCCACGTAGAGCGTAGCCTTCCCCCCGCTACCCAGCGCGTAGTGCACCAGACTCTCCCGGTATTCGGTAGGGGCATAGGGTGGTAAATCCAGCACGTAACGTAAAGTTTCCAGGATGGCCGATTTGCCCACGCCGCGCCCGCCGACGAGGACGTTTAGCTCCGGACTGAACGTCAGGGAAAGGCCGTTCAGGAAGCCGCCTCCATCAACCTCCAGCCCCGAGAAGTGGGTATGGGCAATGGCGGGTTCCTCTCCGGTACGCACCAATATCTCGGGATCGTGAAAAGCCAGGCGCAGCGCGTTCAGGTCGTTGGTCACGCTCAATTTCAGGTAAGTGGCTCGCCTTGTCCCATCGGGGAGACTTGTGCTCCCGATGTCCTCAATGGCTTTCGGATCGGAGAACGCGACGGGGGCGATGCGCTGTAGATCCCCTTTACTCAGCACCCCCGTGGAAAGCAACCAGTGCTTATCGTCCTCTGAGAAAAACTCAACAGCATCCGGCTTGACCTCCCGAAGGAACTCCGCCGCGTCTTGAGCGCGGTAGCTCTTGAAGAGACCATTCTCGTCATTGGGGTGGGGCAAGATGATCAACGCCTTAGTATCCTCTCGGAACTTGCGCACGGCATCCTTGATGTCCTCCCGGGGGTCAATGTCCCTGTGGCTTCCATCCTGTCTCACTAGAGAAGTAGATGGATTGCGATCCATAGCGTAGATGGCTCGGTCAATCGCGTCGGGATCGGCGGTGAGGGGGAAGATAGCCAAGACGTGCAGGCCGTGTTTAGGCCCTTCGAAAGAGAGCTCGGCGCCGGGAAAGATCACTATCCCGCGCTTCTGGGCCTCGTCTCGGATGGGCAGAAACCACTCGGGGCCGATCCCCTGATAGTCAGTGATGGCAGCGATTTGGATGTTCTGATCTGCTAACTGTCGGACGTAGCGTTCAACGATCTGCGGCTTATCCCGTTCGGGATCCATCCCTGAAGAGAGGCGGAAAGTACGAACACAGGGCGAATGAAGGTGCAGATCCACCCGCAGCCAACGTGCACCCTGGTACGCCGATTTCCATTGGGAATTCTTCTCGTCGCTCATTCCGCACTCCTTGAGAATATCGCTTATATTTTACCACAATTCTCGACTTTATGCCGCATTGCGTCCAACCCTATCCCCTCAACTCCTCCAAACTCCGCCGTATCTCCTCCAACTCCTCCTCGCTCAGCTCCCACAGCGCCGCTGCTGCCCGATCCACTTCATCCTCCACCTGGCGCAGTTGGGCCTTCACCGTTTCATCTACAGCGTGGGCTGCCGGAGCCAACTCGTGCGCCCGCTGCGATAGCGCGGCCAGCCTTGGTGGACAGAGTCTATATACCATCTCGGCCGAACAGGCCAGTGCGAATTTTGGGGTCGCTGCCGACCATCTGGCAGTATGTCTCTAGGTCTTCGTTGAATCTGGCACGGACTTTGCCATAGAGGTAGTTCCGCAGCCATTCATCCAGACAGACCATCGCATCACTGCTCAAATGGGCTCGGCCAGGTTCTAGCAGCCACGAGCGATGCAAGGTAGTCATCCGGTCAAGGTGGAGCACTGCTTCGCGGATATCAAACTCGTGGCTACGCCGCAGGTAGAAGATGGAACTGTACTGATACGTGATCACTCCCCAGACAAACTTGGGGGCAGCCTTGTATTCCCTCGTTAGTGGGTTCCGTAAAGAACGCACCGGTGCCACCAGGAAGAACTCCCCTCCTCGCCACGCCCGGTCCCGATACGGCGCCCCGGCGGTAGATAGGATGACCACCAGCCGCTTTTTGAACTTGGTAATGGCGAGAAACTCACCGGGGACGGTGCCCGCCCTGGTGTCGGGTTGTTCTTGACGTGGGTCAGACCGACGTACGTCCAGCGTTTCGGTGGGGCGATGGGGCCACAAGCGCGTGACCTTGGGACTGGTAAACGCATAGGGATAGCACGTCCACCAAAACTGCCCTCGCTCGAACCGCCTCCTGGCGTCAGCCCGATCTAGCGGCTCGTAGAAGTCAATAACCTTGTACACTCAGTCCTCGTATGGCAGGGTGTCTCGTAAGGCGTTGAGGTCAACCTGGGGCTTGATACCTGCCATCTCCGGCAGGGGTGTTTCATCATCGTCCAACGCGCGCAGTCCTGCATCAAGAACGTCGTCGTATACAGTGGTAGGGTGGACGAACTCACCAGCATCTTCCTGGGCATAGGAGCTAAGAGATTCGCGCAGTTGGCAGGCAGTAGATTCTCGAACGGGAACGTAGAATTCATAGTAGCGGGTTCCCGATGGTACGGCAGAGAAATCCAATCTGTCCCCTCGCAGGGCCTCTCTCATCGGCTCAGTGCGATAGACGTACTGGAGCAAGTCTGCGGTCTCCTGGTCAGCCCAGGCACGCAGCAGGCCATTGACCAGCACCTCGACACCAAAGCTCAGTCCTGGCGGGAAATCCTGAGGTCTGGCCACGTGCAATAGGGTGCCCCGATGTCCTTCGGCGCTGATGAACTCCTCGTGCTGTAGGTCAAATGCCAGGTGTGCGCCGATCTCTGGAAGTTCGAAGGCATAAATGCCATACAGGTGGTAGACCCATTCTAGGTCGGTCAGGGTGCGGCCAAAGCGGCGTTGCTGCTCCAGGTCAATCAGATAGAGGAACTTGACCAGGCGGATTGTGGTTGTATACCCACCAAGTTCCTCAACCTGAGAAACAATGTACAGGATTAGTTGGCCTAACTGTTTGGTATCCACCATACATCCCCTGCTTACACAGTTCACGCATGCGAACGCACGTTCTATATTCTATCATAATCTTTGACTTTATGCCACCTTGCGTCCAACTCTATCCTCGCAACTCCTCCAAACTCCGCCGTATCTCCTCCAACTCCTCCCCGCTCCGCTCCCACAGTTCTGCCGCTGCCCGGTCCACCTCCTCCTCCGCCTGGCGCAGTTGGGTCTGCGCCGCATCGTCTCCGGCGTGGGCTCGTCGGGGCCAATTCGTGCACCCGCTCGGCGAAAGTAGGAGCTTCGCGCTCAATGAACTGATAGGTCCGGAGCAGGTCAGGCAAAGCGGTTACTCCTTTGCCCCACTGAGGTAGCAATGCCTCACTATCGAAAAGCACCAACCGCTATTCTACCGTAAACCGTCTCATCGGACAACCATATTAGCGCTACTTCCCCACCGCAATTGGATAGTCGGCCATCTCCCGCCAGCACTCGATCAGGGTGAGCACGCTCTGCCAGGGAGTGTCCTGAAATATCTGGTCCACCGGATAAAGGATGAAACCTCCACCGGGGGCCAGCACCTCGACGGCCTCCGTCACTGCCCGGCGGATATCCTCCCGTGAGGAGCCCGGCCCCAGGGTGATGGCGGCGTTCATGCCGCCCATGATGCACACCCTGCCACCCAGTTTCTCCTTTACCACTTCCAGGTCCGCGCCGCCCTGCACCGGGTCCACCCCGGCCAGCACGTCCACGCGCATCTCCACGAACTCCTCCAGAATGGGCATGATCCCCATGGTCATGATGTAGCGGAACTTCGCCCCACCCTGGTGGGCCAAGGCCGCCTCCCGCTGGAGCATGGGGGCGATCAACTGTCGAAAGAGGCGCGGGGACCAAAGGTCGGGTGTCTCGTACCAGCCCCGCCGCAGGATCACCTCCACACCCACGTCGAGACACAGCTCGATGCGCCTCCGCTCCCAACACTCAATGAAGGCCAAAAGCTCGGCCACAAAACCGGGCTGCTTCACGGCGGCTATCAGCAGTGGCTCGACGCCACACAGCCAGAATGCGGCGTCGCCGCCCTCAATGCGCCCACCCTCAATCAGCACCTGATGCTCGTCGGCGAAGGCGCGCAGCGCCCGGGCCTCCTCCCGGAAGGCGGCGATCTGCTGATCATCCGGCGGCATCAGGACGTACGCCAGCTTATCCAGATCCTCCGGCCCCTTCACCAGGAACTCTCTGGCCCGGGGCAGGTTGTAGTCGCTGAAAAGGGGGATGTCGTCGCCGTGCGGCCAATCCTGGCTGGTGCGCACCACGGTCTTCAGCGGGCCTTTGGGCGTTTCGTACACCTTGTGCAGCATGGGGTAGCGTTCCCCGGCGGGGTGCTCCCTCCAGCAGGTCACCCTCACCTCAGGGGAGATCCCCCACGGCGGCTCCAGGCGCAGCGTGTCATCCAGTCCCAGGCCCAGCACGGTGGGGATGCGCTGTGGGCTGCGCCCGTCGAAGGGTTGCGCCTTGGAGCGCCAGAGATTCCACAGTGGCACGTGATCTGGCTCCTGGGAACTCATGGCGCACAGCAGACGCTCCCGCGAGGTCATGCTCGTCCTCACCTTCCCCTCCCCCCTCTATCAGCCATCAGAAGTGAAAAGGCAGAAGGCAGAAATCAGAACTGTTCTGCCTTCTGCCTTCTTCATTCCGCCTTCTGCCTTTTATGGTACCACTGGCGCAAGCCAGAGGAAGAGCAGCCGCCGGCGCAGTTGCTTCCAGGTGCGTATGACTCGGTACTTGTCCTCCTCCGTCAGAGGACCAGCGCTATAGCGGGCTCGGACATAGGCCTCGGTGAGGAAGTTGACCTCCCGCCGTGCCAGCCGGATCTCCCGCGCCATCCGCTCCGTCCAGTGGGTCGTGTCCAGCCCCCGCTCCTGGAGCCGGCCATTAAACGCCTGGGCGTACTCCACCGGCGTCTGGTTGGGCCGAAGCATCACATTCAATCGCATCCCATAGCGGATCAGCCGCTCCCAGAAGTGGCCCACATAGTCCGCCGGCGTCATCCGTGCCTGCCGCCAGTGGCGCCATCCGGATATGGCCAGGAAGGCCAGCCAGAGCGCCAATCCCCCGGCGATGGCCACTGACCGCCAGTCCCATCCAGCCGCAGTACCAGTCTTCTCGGGCAGGGACTTGGGAGGGAGACCCCGTGTGGTCCCCGCACCCAATCGGGATGAAGGCGCACCGGGACGGTAGAAGACAGACCGCGCTGCGGTGGGCTCGAACTCGATCCAGCCGTAGTGGGGGAAGTAGACCTCCACCCAGGAGTGGGCATCCTTCTCGATAACGGTGTACTTGCCCCGGGCGTGGTCGTAGCCACCCATGGAGTAGCCCACCGCCAGGCGGGCCGGAAGACCCACGCTGCGGGCCATGACTACCATGGCTGAGGCATAGTAATCACAGTAGCCCTTTTGCAGGTCAAAGAGGAAGTAATCCACCACATCCCGGTTGCGAGGGGGTGAGGGGATATCCAGAGTGTATTTGTAGTTGCGCAGGTAGTCCTCAAGGAGCAGCGCCTGATCGTAGGGTGATTCCGCCTCCTCCACCACCTGCTCAGCCAGTTCCCTTACCCGTGGGCGCAGGGTATTTGGCAACTGCAGGTACCGCTCCCTCACCCATGGGGGATACTCGTCCCCTGCGGCCTGCAGTTGGTCAGATGTCACATCGGGCACCAGCGAGATAGCGGTGTAGGTGATCTCTGTCGAAGAGCTCTCCACGCCGATCAGATCTCCGGCGTCCCGCCACCTGGATCGGGCCGGCTGGTCGAAAATGAAGGGCTGGTTGGCAGCGTAGAGGGCCAACTCGTAGGGGGTCAGAAGCTCAAATTCCTGCTCCAGCCTCTTGCGCGCCTCCCACTCCTCGAGGTTAGAGACAGCCTGATTGGCCAAGAGGGACCTCTCTTCCTCAGCCGAGTTCTGCCACCCCCGCCCATTGTACACATCGTAAGTCATGCTCCGCCAATAGTGCTTGGCGGCTCTCTCTGACAGTTCGAGCCTGAGGTAGAACTCCTCCTCACGGGGGGGTGGGGGTGGTTCGTCGGTATCCACATACATCACCACCCGAGTGCCCAGTTCCTCTCCCCTGCGCAGCAGGTGCAGTCGGGGCAGTCCGGAGATGCCGCTCATAGGTATGCCACCCACTATGGGCCCGGCGGGGACTTTTGGGCCCTCCCCCTCAGGGCCAGCGGGGTTCTCCACCTCATTGAACAGCCGATCGGCGGTATCAGCCATCACCCGCCAGGGCTGCTCGGCATACTTCCAGAAGAGGACGGCCACCTTGTAGGTGGTGACGTAGGGGAAGATAAAGGCCAGGCCAAACAGAAGGGCGGAGGTGAGAAGCCCGGCCATGGCCACGTCCAGCCTGATGGCCTCCGAGTAATCAACTCCGGTGCGCTTCCACCTCTGCTCCAGGGCGAAGAAATGCTCCCAGGCGGAGAGGAAGATCACTCCCGTCAGAAAACCCAGGAGGTACCACTGTCCCTGGCGGCTGTAGAAGACATTCGCCGTCAGGCCCAGCCCCACTGGCAGGAAGGAGGCCAGCACCTGTCGTCGGCGATAGAGGCCCCAGGTGGCGTAGGCGCTGATCCCCCATATCGTCAGTCCCATCAACAGCAGGAACACCGTGCTGGCCGGATCGGTGAAGGGCTCACCCGTCAGCGCGGAGTAGCCCCACCACCAGATGCGGGCATAGAACAGCTCGGCCCGTTCCCAGGTCTGGAGGGCCAACTCCCGGAAGGGAAGGTAAGGGGGCAGGGTGTGGGTCCACCATAGCTGCCACAGCCATCTCACTCCTGGGGCTATCTCCTCCACCACAGGGAAGGGGGAAGGAAGGATGCGGCCTATCTGGTTGGCCACGAACTCGGCCCCTATCACCCCGGACACAAGGGCCGCCAGCCAGCCGGGGAGAGGGGATTTGGCCAGCAGGATGCCCAGCAGGTAGGCTGCCAGCGCGACGGGCACGGTGATGCTCAGCCCGGCAACCCAACTGATCTCCACCATGACGAGGGGCAGACAGAGCACCAGAGCCAGGCCCATGATGAAGGTCAGCCACCCCTCCTCTGTTCTCAGCGCGCGAAATAGTCGAATCACAAGCCCCATGCGCTCTACACTCCCACCCTGTGCGGCCGGCGCACGGCAATGGCCCGCCCGGTGCCCAGCACCTTGAACTCCCAACGGCCAGCCGGCTGTTGGAGCCGTATCTGGAAGGGATAGCCTTGAGCGACAATGTGGCTGGGGATACCCTGATCGGCCAGCAGAGCCCACATGGCCAGCGTCCGGCCCTCCGTGCGGCCATCAAAGGACGCCGCATCCAGGAGGATGGCCGTGGTCGCAATCCCCCGTTGGCTCAGCGCCAGAAGCTCGCCCGCCCAAACTGGATCGGTGGAGGGAGTAATGATCAGGGCCGTGGTCCCTCGCCTCAGGTTCTTCCTCTCTTCCTCCAGCGTCTCGGCCAGGGTGCCATTGCTGGTGGTGGTAACGTGGGCCAACCCCCGGAGTATGCGCCATATCTGCCCTCGCCCTTTCCCCAGGGGGATGAAGACCCGCTCTCCGCCGCGCGCCACCAGTCCCACAGCGCGATTTTCCCTCAGGACGCGATCGGCCAGGGGTGCGGCCAGGATCACGCCATACTCCTCGGTAGATTCCTCACCCTCCCCGGCCTGCACCCCCTCATCCATGTCCAAGATGATCCACAGATCGCCCGAGGGCTCCCGGTCGAATTCCTTGGACATCATCTTCTGCCTACGAGCTGTAGAAAGCCAATGGATGCGGCGCAA
>Ga0114921_10001534_pt1 | contig 10643 bp, 7 predicted proteins | sample BentaG_FD_87016 | JGI IMG/M metagenome (GOLD analysis project Ga0114921, IMG submission 87016) | Deep subsurface microbial communities from South Atlantic Ocean to uncover new lineages of life (NeLLi) - Benguela_00093 metaG | ecosystem: Environmental > Aquatic > Marine > Oceanic > Sediment ...
ACTTTTTCCCTTGACACCCAAACTCCTTGCTGCTATAACCGAATCTAAGGCGAGTCCTCATCGTCTGCATTCAGGCATTGATTATGTTCACGCAGAGCACTGGCATCATGGACTACAGGTGAAGATCATTGCCCAACGCAGATGGACCTGTGAACAATAAAACCAGTGGGGAAAGGAGGTGAACCGTTCGGGAAAGAAGTGAGATTGATCAGTACCACGGGTCAGGTTCCATCACACACATATCCATCGCCGCATGTGATGTAAGTTATCTCTGGATGAAACCCGGATCGAGAAAATGTGGTCAAAAACCTTATTGGGAGGGGCATCATGAAGCTATTACGAGGAGCATCAATGTCAGATTCACTCAGACGTGCAACAATCGCGGTTATACTTGGGGCCTGCCTTGTGCTGTCAGGCTCGGCTCTTGCCGAGGTTCCGGAATCGAAAGACCCTATCATCCTCACCCTCAACGACTGGACCGGGCAGCACATCTCCGCGTACATCATGGGCGGGGTGCTCCAGAGGATGGGCTACAACGTGAAGTACGTGCAGGCCGATTACATCGCCCAGTTCGCCGGGCTTGAGGCGGGGGACCTTCACGCCGCCATGGAGATATGGGAAACTACCGCTAAGGACGCCGTGGCGGCAAGCCTCAAGACGGGCAAGACAGTCGATCTGGGTACGACCGGCATGAACGGCATCGAGGATTGGTGGTATCCGTTATACGTCAAAGAGAAGTGTCCGGGACTTCCTGATTGGCGCGCACTCAAGGACTGTGCAGAGGTCTTCGCGGTCGCCGAGACGGCTCCCAAGGGGCGATTTCTCAGCGGCGCGGAGACCTGGGGTGGATTCGACGAGGAGCGAGTGGAGGCATTAGGTCTCAACTTCGAGGTGATACACGCGGGCACCGAGGGCGCGCTCTTCGCCGAACTGGAGTCCGCCTACCAGCGGAATGCACCCATCGTCCTCTGGGTCTGGTCGCCCCACTGGGTGCCTATCAAGTACAAGGGCGAGTTTGTCGAGTTTCCTCGCTACACCGATGAGTGTTACAATAACCCCAGTTGGGGGCTCAATCCGAACAAGGCTTACGACTGCGGAAGGCCACGGGGCTGGATAAAAAAGATCGGCTGGGCTGGAGGCGACAAGAAGTGGCCGAAGGCCTTTCAGGCTATCCGTAATTTTCGGATCACCAACGAGATTATGGGGCGGATGGTTGGCGAGGTCGACCTCGAAGGGCGGAAGACCAAGGAGGTCGTCGAGGAGTGGCTCAACGCCAACGAGAGTGTTTGGAGGAAGTGGATCGAGTAGACTCTAGTCTGTTCTCTTTGTGCTACGGACAAAGGGTACCTGGCAGCCGTGGACACAGAGTAGCAAACGCTGGGCTTAAGCGGACACCATCGGGCGGGCACTGCCGCCCGGTGGCGTCCCTGATCCTAGCATTGAGCGTGTGAGATGGTTTCCTTAAAGACGGCTTCACCACGGGAAGGTATGAACGCCGCCGTGGCGGCGGATGCCTACTCGCTGATCTGTAAGGGTGTGTGGAAGGTGTTCGGCCCCAACGCTGCGCGCGTACTCGCACAGCATGACTCCAAGCCGAGCTACGAGGAACTCGCCGAGGCCGGTCTCATTGGCGCCGTCCGCGACGTCACCCTCGAGGTTCAGCAAGGCGAGATCTTCGTCATCATGGGGCTATCGGGATCGGGCAAGTCAACTCTGGTGCGCTGCATGTCCCGGCTGATAGAGCCGACGGCGGGCGAGGTCATCTTTGAGGGCCAGGATCTCCTCAAGATGCCAGAGAAGGACCTCATCGAGATCCGCCGTCACAAGATGGGAATGGTGTTCCAGCACTTTGCGCTGTTACCGCATCTTACCGTTCTCGGTAATGTCGCCTTTCCGCTTGAGGAGCAAAGGGTGGATCGGCCGACGCGCCAACGCCTCGCGCTCGAGCTCATCGAACTCGTTGGCCTGAAAGGGCGCGAAAACTACTATCCACGAGAGCTTTCAGGCGGCCAGCAGCAGCGTGTTGGTATCGCCCGCAGCTTGGCGGTAAAACCGGAGATCTGGTTACTGGACGAGCCGTTCTCGGCGCTGGATCCCCTGATCCGCCGTGAAATGCAGGACGAGTTCCTGCGTCTGCAGAGCGTGCTCCAGAAGACGATTGTTTTCATCACTCACGACTTCAACGAGGCGATCCGGCTTGCCGACCGCATTGCCATCATGAAGAACGGTGCCATTATCCAGATCGGCACGCCCGAAGAGTTGGTGACCAACCCCGCCACCGATCACGTGGCCGAATTCACGCGTGAGATCCCGCGCCCGAAGGTGTTGTCCGCGCGTTCGGTGATGGTCCCGGTGGACGATTCCGTCACTCTGGCAGGCAGCGTTCCGGCAGAGACGAAGATTGAGGATCTCGCCGCTGTCGCCGTCAACCAGCAGGCGCCGATCGGGGTTACTGATGGAGACGGCAAGGTCATCGGCCAGATCACCCGTGACGCGGTGCTTGACGTGCTCGTCTACAAAGGGGCGAAGGAATGAGTGCGCCCTCGTCTGCGGCGATCGCGCGCGTTCTCGGTCCGCGGCCTAAGCTCATCTTGTGGATGATGGCGTTGGCGCTTAGCGTTGGCCTGTTTGTCGCTGGCGATCTTGTCCCCTGGGCGGTCGAATACCCTCGGGAGTGGGTGGTGCCGCTCAGGTTCTGGGTCAGCGACTTCATGAAGTGGCTGATCCACGACGCCGACCTTGGGCTGTTCACCTTCAAACAATTCACGCGGGGCATCGCCTCGGTCTTCAACTTGTTCCTGGGGGTATCCTTCGACCTGTTATCGGAAGGGGTAAAAGTTCCCCTGGGCGGCGAGGCTTTCTTCCACATCCCACCACTGTCATGGATCGCGCTCGTCGCGATGCTGGCCCTCCTGGCGTATACGGTCCGCGACTGGGGGCTGTCGCTCCTGGTCGGCGTCGCCTTCCTCTACCTCGCCGTTTTCGGCCAGTGGGAGAGCGCCATGGTGACGCTCTCGTCCATCGTGGTTGCGGTGCCTCTCGGCATCTTCTTCGGGCTGCTGCTCGGCATTGTGGCCCATCGACAACCCTGGTTCGAAAGGGCGATCACGCCGCTCCTCGACCTCATGCAGACGGTGCCGGTGTTCGCCTACCTGGTGCCGGTGCTGTTCCTGTTCGGGTTCGGCCCCGTGGCGGCGATGACGGCAACGATGATCTATGCCTTGCCGCCGATGACCCGCTGCACCACGATGGCGCTCCAGCTAGTGCCCACGGAGATCGTCGAGTTTGGCCGTATGGCCGGGTGCTCGCGGCGGCAGTTGATGTGGAAGGTGATGGTCCCGTCGGCCCGCCCGACCCTGATGGTTGGGGTCAATCAGGTTATCATGCTTTCGCTCAACATGGTGATTATCGCCTCGATGATCGGAGCCGGAGGGTTGGGTTTCGACGTCCTTCACTCGCTCCGGCGACTCGCCATCGGAGAGGGGATCGAGGCCGGGGTCGCCATCACCGTGCTCGCGATCGCACTTGATCGACTGAGTCAGGCTTACGCCGTGAAGCCACCCGTGCGAGTCGAGGAGAAGCTGAGCTTCGTCAAACGGCACCCCTATCTCCTCGCCGCCCTGGCGATCATCATCGTTACCACACTCACGGGCCTTCTTGTGCCGGCAATTGCGAACTACCCCGAGAGCCTGACCGTCACCACGGGCACTTTCTGGGACAGGCTCGTGACATGGATCAACATCAACTTCTTCGACATCCTGGACGCCATCAAATCATGGCTGTTGCTCAACATCCTTATCCCCCTCAAAAGGTTTCTGGTGTCACTTCCCTGGGTGGCGGTGATGGGGTTGCTGGCGCTTGCCGGCGTCCAGCTCGGAGGGTGGCGGCTCTCGCTTGGGATTGCGGCAATGACAGCTTTCATCGCCGTGACCGGAAATTGGGAGAAGGCGATGATCTCTACCTACCTGATCGGCGTCTCGGTGGCTGTCGCCTCGGCGATCGGCACGCCGGTAGGAATCTGGGCGGCAGGAAACGAGCGTGTGCACAAGACTGTCCAGGTCATCATCGACACCCTCCAGACGCTGCCCGCATTCGTCTATCTCATCCCGGTGGTGATGCTCTTCCGGGTTGGCGACTTTTCGGCGATGATCGCGGTGGTGGCCTATTCGCTGGTGCCGATAATCCGGTATACCGATCATGGCATCCGCCAGGTGCGGCCGTCGATAATCGAGGCGGCGACCGCTGCCGGCTGCACGCGCCGGCAGATCCTATGGAAGGTGCAGCTGCCTCTCGCTCTGCCCGAGATTATGCTGGGAGTGAACCAGACGATCATGCTGGGCCTCAGCATGCTTGTCATCACTGCGCTGGTGGGCACCCGCGACCTTGGCCAGGAGGTCTATATCGCACTGACAAAGGCAGATACCGGGCGCGGCCTCGTCGCCGGGGTGTGCGTCGCCTTTATTGCCATGATCGCGGACCGTCTGATCTCGGCATGGAGCACACTCCGGAAGAAACAATTGGGATTGAGCTGAGCCCCGAAGCTATTCACCTCCGTGTTATCCTTCTCTCAATCACTTTCCTTCCACCACATGAGGTGTCGATGCCTGGACAGGGCTCTCATATAGCTGATTCAGTCTTTTTTTCAAACACTCTTCTGGCTGGAGTTTCCTGTCTCTCTGAGGAACACCGCTGTCCATGAGCATGATTTGCGGAATACGCCTCGGTGACACGTTCATAAGATCCCCGGTTAAACCTGAAACCCTGACCCCTGGCGGGTCCTCTATCCTCCTGCCAAAGGACTCCCCGCAGAGAATTGGCAAATCCCTTTTCGATCTTGACGAGAACCTCCTGCCCAACAAGATTGATCGCACCGGGGAAGTTGACGATCCTGTTGGAGCGGGTTCTCCCCATTACCTCCATGGGGTCCTTCCGACTTCTCCCTTCCACGAGAACCCATTCGAGCCTTCCCTCTGCCTCTCTGTTCTTCTTCCAGGTTATCCTCTTTTGAAAATCCTGAAGGATCCTTAGGCGCTCCCGCCCAAGGTCAAAGGGAACCTGATCCGGAAGATCAGCAGCCGCGGTCCCTCTCCTCCTTGAGTACCTGAAAGAGAAGAGGTTATCAAACTGAACCCTTCCGATAAGATCCATGGTATCCTCAAAATCCCTCTGGGATTCACCGGGAAACCCCACCAGGACATCCGCCGTGATCGCGACGGTCGGGCAGACCTCACGCAGTCTGGCCACCTTCTCCAGATAGTCCTCGCGGGTGTATGATCGGTTCATTTTTTTCAGAATTCGATTGGATCCTGACTGGAAGGGCAGGTGAATCTGTTCGCAGAGCTTCGGAAGATCCCGAAAGCATGCGATCAGTTCGCCGGAGAGGTCCTTCGGATGGGATGTCGTGAACCGAATCCGGCCTATCCCATCAATTTCATTTACTCTTCTGAGAAGTGCTGAAAAGCTCGCCCCCCCATTGAGCCCCTTTCCATAGGAATTTACATTCTGCCCGAGAAGGGTCACTTCCTTCACACCTCTTTCGGCCAGAATTCTGACTTCCTCGAGAATTTTCGCCACCGAGCGACTTCGTTCAGGTCCTCTGACCATAGGAACAATGCAATAGGCGCAGAAATTGTCACATCCCTGCATGATGGTCACGAAAGCGCGAACCTTCGTTCCCGCGAGTGGAATCACTTCCATGGAAGGGGTCCTGTCGTAGAAACTGGTTGCACACCGTTGGCTTCCGGTTTTGCGAATATCCTCAAGAAGTTCGGGAAGCAGACAGAGGTTGTGGGTACCAAACACGAGATCCAGGTAGGGGGCTCTCTCAAACAACCGGTCTCCCTCCTGTTGGGCCAGACACCCACCCACACCGATAATCAGTTCCTTCTTGTTCTCCTTGAGCCGTTTGAGCCGTCCCAGGGTGCTGTAGACCTTGTTTTCTGGCTTCTCCCGAACCGTGCAGGTGTTGATCAGAATCAGGTCTGCCTCCTGAATATTTGTGGTTGCCTGATAATCGAGAGGATTCAGAATCTCGAGAATCTTCTCTGAGTCATGTTCGTTCATCTGACAGCCGAAAGTTTCAAGATAGACCCGTCTCGGCTTCACGTTCATCCTCCAAGAGCAAAAGGGGACCCCAATTCATCAGACAGTGAGATGGGGCCGCCCTCGGTCAAAATCTTACCCCGGGCCTTTCGTCAAACCCCGTTTCAACCACCGCGAGCCCCATTTTGCTTGTCTCCTATATCTTCCAGGTTTCCATCTCTCTGAGGCATGACGAACACGTCAGGTTGGGGTGGAGGGGTGTGATGGAGACACAGCATTGGGAGACCGCCTCAAAATCAGTCCCTTTCTCTCTCTCAAAGCTCATCTCGTTGTCTCCAATCCAGTAGTACTTCCTGCCCCTTGGATCGGTCTTTTCATTCACCACATCGCCGTAGATTCTCTTCCCCTGCCGGGTGATCCTGTATGATCGGATCTGATCCGCGTCGAGGTTGGGAACATTGATATTTAGAAGGGTTTCCCTTGGCAGCCCGTTACTTTGGATGAATCGTGCCACCCGGAGGGCAAACTCTGCGGCGCCCTCAAACTTGAAATCCCTACGAGAAACCGTGGAGATGGCAAAAGATGGAATCCCCATGAGGGTTCCCTCAAGTGCGGCCGAGACAGTCCCGGAATAGAGGATATCCTCCCCCATATTCTCCCCCTTATTGATCCCGGAGGCTATGATTGCCGGTCGTTCAGGCCGAAGCAGATGGACACCCAGTATGACACAGTCGACAGGGGTTCCGTCGACGGCATAGGTGTTCTCCCTGATCCTCTCAACCCGGAGGGGCCGATGTATTGTCAGAGCGTGAGCCACGCTACTCCTCTCTCGGTCAGGGGCGACCACAATGACTTCCCCCGCCATCTTCAGTGCCTCGGCCAGCGCTTGAAGACCCTTGGAATTGATTCCATCATCATTGGTAACGAGAATTTTCATTTTCACGATAATATACTCTGAATTTCAACCCTGTTGATCACACCTCTTTCGACATCCTCTTTCAAAACATTCTTGATTTCCTCTTTGGCGGAGAAGTACATGATCTGCCAACCTACCTCAGAAATCGTCTTGAGCATCTCGACCTGTCTCTTCAATCTGTCCGGGTCGGCTTTTATGAACGGGTCATCCATGATGAAGAACCCTGTCCTGCCTTCCAGGAGTTTTTCTCCAAGGGCAAGCCGAATAGAAAGATACAACTGGTCGTAAGCACCTCCGGAGAGCTTTGCCGCACCTAATATGACCCCGTCTTCCCGTTTCACCTCGATCTGTCCTGTCCCTTGATTCAGGGTTACCTCTTCATAAAAGCCGCCTGTTATATCGCTGAAGTACTGTGAGACAGGGCTCCCCGTTTCGAAAAGCTCGCAAACTCTTTCCCTTTCTTCGCCTTCTATCTCTTGGAAAACCCGGATGACTCCTAAAGCGTTGTCCCGGTTTCTCTCATTTTCATCTAAGAATGCTTCGAGTCTGTTTTTGACTGCTTCCAGATCAACCGAAGTTTTGCAATATAGATATTCATCTTCTGATCGAAGGATTTCATTCACCTTCCGTTCGACCTCTGTCATTTTTTTCTGGAAGGAACCCAGTTTGCTACTTGTCTCTCTGAGATTCTCTTCACCCTGTTGCCTCTCGCTTTCCAAATTTGACATGGCATCTTCACTGTATTTTGTGTCCTTTGCCTTTTCCGCATATTTCTCAAGAGCGTCGACTTCTTTTTCCCATTCTAGGATGTCTTGCTCTAATCTCCCATGAGTCTCCCCAAAATGGCTTCTTAAAACGCTTTCATACTCACCTGCCAGTCTCTCAAGTTTTTGTTTCAATAGAAGTTTCTCCGTGTATTCTTCCAAAGATCCTTCCTTTGATTCCACCTGTATCTCATCAATCCTCTCTTCCGCATCCCTGGTTTTCATGTCTATATCTGGAATTTTCTTTTCCAAGAATTCCCTAATTCTTGCCTCTATGTTCTCCATTTTTCTTTCCACGTTCTGTAGCTCATCCTCTTTCTTACGAAATTCCACATCAAACTGCTGAACATTTGCCAGAATTCCCTCGATACCTTCAGCACCCAATCCAAAGTTTGAGAGACCGAATTTGATTCTCTCAAAAGCGCCTGCCAAACTCGCCTCGTATCTTACAAATTGGTATGTGATTATCCATAAGACCAGAGCCGAAACCAAAAATAGGGCAGCCAAAACAGAGAATAGTAATGATGGCCTGACAATGATTCCAAACAGACATATGACAAATACTATCGTGCAAGCCTTCCATGTCAATGTAAAAATTCTGCTTCTCCTATTTCTCAGTGGCAATTTTTCGGATTTGGTTTGGTAATCGATCACTTGCTGCTTGATCTGATTATCGATCTTGTTTTTTGTTTCTCTAAGAATTCGAAGATCTCCTTCTTTTTCAGAAAACGCTCTGCTGATCGTTTTCAGTTCAGCTTTTTCTCGTTCGATCTCTTTCTCTAAATCTCTCTTATCACCATCAAGTCTTTGAATATCCCGACAACAATCTCTCCAGATTTGTTCGTTGTCTGTGTTGTAAATCTTCATACCTTCCAGTTTTCGCAGAGATTCCTTGAGACCACTGCACGCTTTTTTCCCTTTCTCGTATTGTTCTCTCTTTCTCGCCTCTTCAAGGTTTTCTATCATTTGTGTAACACGATCCAGTCCGTCGCGGTGACGAGCGACCCCTTCTTCAAGTTCGTCATATCTCCCTTCTTTGATCTCTTCGGCCAAATGACTAATTTGGCCTAAGAGGTTTTCAGCGTCCTCTACTCTCGTCTTCAGTTTCTCGCCCTTGATGTCACGGAATGAACCGGTCGGTGTTATTTTGCCCATTTGCCTGAGTATGTCTTGGATTTTGGAAATCTCCTCGGTCCTCAGGCCGATTAGCCGATCTGTCACATTCGTATAGAACTCGCTCTCCCGAGGGATAGAGAGATCGCTGTTCCTTATAACAAAAATATTGCGGTACTCAGACGAAGTCAAATCTGCAACCTTTGCCAAGGTTCCTTTCTCAGTGAGTTTGACTTCTCTGCCTTTGTCATCTTCCACAATGACATACCCTTCCGGACTCTCCTCGACCCGGTCGATCAGGGTGAAATCTCTGGTATCCCTTCCCAGCAATAGTTTGACAAGGGCATCTATGGTGAGGGTTTTTCCGTCTTCATTCTTGCCAAAGAATAAGGTAAAACTGTGGGACAGGGTGTAGCTCTTATCTCGCAGAGGGCCGTATCGTTTTATAAAGAATTCCTTTATTCTCATCTTTTTGTATCCATAAACGCTTTCAATGCCGTGTCACACATCTCTCCTTTCTTCCCCTCCTCATAACCAGTTTGTTCAAGTTTTTGCATGAACCTCTTGACCAGGTCATCGTCGAGGATTGCCTGAATATCCCTGAATTCGTAACGCTCCACAACGCATCTTTCTGCGGCAATTTTCTTGATCTCTTCCACAACCGTTTGTTCTCCCATCCCGATGACCCTGCCGTTTAGGAATCCTTTGACAGTGAGAATAACCCTTGCCTTTCTGTGAAGATTGCGAAAACGTTCTCTCACTTTCTCTATGGGCCTTTTGTCCTGAAAAGGGTTGAGCTCGATCACGACTTCTTCAAAATGAGGGGTGTCAAGAGGGTATTCACTCGGTGGCTTTCCAGGTTCAAAGAGATTTACTTTTCTCTGTCCTGTCTCTCTTCTTGTTATTGAAATGGGAGACCCAGGATACACAAAATAGCCTCCGTTTTCTAGTTTCCAAGAATTGATCCTCGAATGGAAATGGCCGGCGAGGACATAGTCGATTTCCAAGCCTTTGAAATAGGAGAGTTTAACCGGCATATATCTCTCTTCACCTTCGTCTCCAAAATCTCTCCTCGAAAAAAAAGCGTCGAGCAGTTCTCCGTGGTAGAGCAGAATATTTCTCTTATCTCTGGTCAGGTTATCTCCGAGTGCCCGGAGTTTATGGAGGATTTCTTCTCCCTCTATCGGTTCAAAAGGCATTCCCCATATCTTTACGGCCTTGTATTCAAAAGGAATATTGAGGCTGGTCAAGATGACAGTATCTTCGCCAAACCACATGCCACTCTTGTATGAATCATTATCATGATTTCCTGGAATAACGACAATTTTGAAACCCGTATCCGAGAAAATCTCTCGTATTCTCGGTCTGAGGTTTTCAGCATCAATACCTCTATCGAAGAGGTCACCACTCACCACGAAAATCTCGACCCTCTCCTTTTTCCCAAGCTCGATGAGCCCCTGGAGGCTCTCCCATCTCTCATCTCCATATTCCCTTATATGAATGTCTGCGGTGTGAAGAATTTTCATTTTTGACTCTCACCTCTTCCAACTATACAAAACGACGTAAGTATTTGCGTATAGAACAATAGATGGCGGTCTTTCTTTCGTAGGGGCCGGGTTTACCCCCGCCCCAAAAGCCACCGCGGGCGGGCATAAAGCCCGCCCCTACTGCCCCATCATACCAAAGAATCATGCGCGACAATTAACGACGCCATGTATAATTCTACATTGCCCTATCGGTCTGATGCAGAACCGATTCGTGTGTGGGTCGAGAAATCTGTCTCCTGACTCCTGACTTCTGTCTCCTGC
>Ga0114921_10001535_pt1 | contig 10640 bp, 11 predicted proteins | sample BentaG_FD_87016 | JGI IMG/M metagenome (GOLD analysis project Ga0114921, IMG submission 87016) | Deep subsurface microbial communities from South Atlantic Ocean to uncover new lineages of life (NeLLi) - Benguela_00093 metaG | ecosystem: Environmental > Aquatic > Marine > Oceanic > Sediment ...
CTCGCGGGTAGGTGGTAAGATCCTCCCCAGAACCAAACTGGGTGGGATTGACAAAAATGCTAACCACAACAGTAGAGTTGTCAGCTCTGGCTCGCTTCACCAAAGCTAAGTGGCCTTGGTGAAGATAGCCCATGGTGGGCACAAGGCCCACCGAGCCGGTGAGCGACTGCCTTAGTTCCCTTATCTCATCAATCGCTTTTACTACTTGCATACTCATCCAAATAGAGTGAAGGGCCGTTCCTCACTCGCGGCTATGAACACTACTGTTCGTCATGCTTCTCCGTATTGACTCCTGCTCAAATCTTTGACCGACGGAATCCCGGCCATAGTCTCAGCTTGAAGCACCGCTCTAATTATAGCCATAGCTACCACCTTGGCAGCTACCGAGCCAAGAGCATTAATATCGACCTTCTTTTTACCGCACGAAAGAGCAAAAATGACATCACCGTCATACATAGTTCGACAGGGATCGATAGTGCGAGCTATCCCAACTTGTGCCATCTGAGCCAGTTTATTCGCCTGCTCCTTGTTAAGCTGGGCGTTGGTAGCTACCACGCCAATTATGGTGTTAGACGACGGGACGTTTCTCCCGAACTTGCCTTTTCTCAGCAGCTCAGCAGTGCTCAAGAAACCCTCTCCATTTGGACGCCGAGGCCCGGCTATAACTTTCCCCGTTTTAGCATCAATAACATCCCCGAAGGCATTTACCACCATTAAGGCAGCCACTACAACACCATTAGCTAATTCCTGACTGGCCACTCCCAAACCACCCTTTGTAGCTCTCTCCATGCCTAGAATTTTACCCACCGTGGCACCAGTGCCAGCACCAACACACCCCTCGGCAACTTCAGCATCTGTAGCAGCAAGGCAAGCTTGATAGCCCGCCTCAGCCCCAGGCCTGATTTCAGAACTACCTATAGCTAAATCGAAAATAATAGCTGCTGGAACAATAGGCACCAGGCCAGCTCTAGTTTCATGACCAACCCCTCGCTCCTCAAGATACTTCATAACCCCGCTAGCAGCGTCAAGCCCGAAAGCGCTACCACCGCTGAGCACGACAGCCTGCACTTTTTCTACTAAATTGCCTGGCCGAAGAACATCTGTCTCCCTGGTTCCCGGCGCTGAGCCACTGACATCAACTCCAGCTACAGCACCCCTCTCACAGAGAATTACAGTACAGCCAGTAATTGCCTCTTTGTCAGTGTAATGTCCCACCTTAATTCCTATTACTGTTAGAGGGTTAGGCATGATAAACCTCAATTAAAAAACCTCTCGGCAATTGCCGAGAGGGTCTACAATCAACATCTTCCCCGTCCCAGTCTTTGCCGATCCAAGCGGGAATCTCTTTTTATCCTGGTCTTAAGCTCACTGCCTTAAGGTCGGTGGCTAGTTTTATGCTAACAGACTTCCTCGGTTTCGTCAATAGTTGTGAAGCTCGCTATAAAGGGCGGGCGCCAGAGTCTGGAGACGCCGTCGGAGGGAGATAGGGACATTGCCATCAGGTAGTGGAGTGATAGAGATCCTGTTTAGCTGTAAAGCATATACATCACTGCCAACATTACTGTGAAATGAGTCCTGGCTACGCTTAATTCGGTAACACTCCACTTCGCTACTTAGCTCTCTTTCCACTGTGTCACAATAATTTTGCCTGCTTAGCGTGGTAATCTCCACCCCGCCAATCTCACTTAGAGCCAGATTAGGCAGGTTAACGTTTAGCAGGTTTCCCTCTGGCACAATCCCGTCTCTTATCCTGGCAGCTAGCAAAGCTGCCAACCTGGCTCCAACGGTAAAATTTAGCCCCTCATATGCATTCACCGAGATAGCTAAAGACGAGATGCCGTGCAAGTAACCCTGGAAGGCTGCACCCACGGTGCCCGAGACGAAAACATCATGACCTATGTTAGGTCCCCGGTTAATGCCAGAAACAATCAGGTTTATGTCACCTGGGAATAAGGATTTAACAGCTATGATAACGCCATCGCTTGGCGTACCTTCCACTGAATAGCTTTCTACCCCTTCTAGCTGTGGCTCTACCCTCTTCACTCTGATAGATTGGCGAAGGCTGATAGAAGTTCCCGAACCACTTCGCTCTTGCTGAGGAGCCACTACGGCTACTCGCCCCACCCTTTGAAGTTCTTTTACCACTACCCAAAGCCCGGGAGCATCTACACCATCGTCATTGGTAACTAATATCTCCATATTGCCTTGTTTAACACTCACTGAGACAGCGCGGGGGAATCTTCACTATTTAAGACTACACAGGCTTCCCGTCGACATAGAGCTCATAACCATAGTTAATCATGCCGGGGCTTATCTTCAGCACACAAGGGACGCCAGAAATTTCAAACTGTTGCTCTCGCTGACCAAAAAGACTTATTGAAAGCGATTTAGCTGGAAACATGGCTACTACCTCTCCATCAACTTTTATCTCCCCTATTGCCAGCCAGGGCTTGCGTTTGACTTCTACAGTATGACTGCGACGACCAACTGCAACTGTCCAAGACTTTCCTGCCATTGCTTATCTCTCCTTTTATCTTATTATTTTGCTTTGCCAAGCGAGCTATGTCAAGGACGCCTCCCTCTGCTTGACAGGACAAAGTTTTCCCTGATAAACTCAGCTTTGAACAATTTCCCTACAAATGGCCCCGTGGTGTAGCGGTTTAAACATGCCACCCTGTCACGGTGGAGATCAGGGGTTCGAATCCCCTCGGGGTCGCATCTCCATTATTTGCTTGAGCTATCTTATTGCCTTGCACCGGTAAGGAGGGTAACAATGGATTTTGAATTAACTGAAGAGCAAAAGATGTTCCAGACAATGGTGCGCGATTTTGTTTCCAAGGAAATCGAACCTTACGCCGCTGAATGGGATGAAACTGAAAAATTCCCTTATGAAACCATCAGGAAGATGGCTGATATAGGGTTATATAGCGTTCACCTCCCGGAAAAATATGGAGGGAGCGGAGATGAGATAACCTTTGCCATCGCCAGCGAGGAGGTTGCTCGGGGTTCCGCTGGTTTGGCTAGCTCGTACCAAACTAGCGTTGGCCTGGCTATGTATCCCATTATTATGCATGGCAATGAGGAGCAAAAGAGCCACTATATTCCACGCGTAATCAACGGAGCCACCGTCTCCTTCGGCCTGACTGAGGCAATGGCTGGCAGCGATGTCGCTGCTTTAGAAACAAGATACACACAAGAGGGCGATTACTACGTTCTCAATGGTAATAAGACCTTCATAACCAATGGCGCTGAGGCTGATTTTATCACTACCTTTGCTACCAGGGATAAATCGCTGGGATATCGCGGCATCAGTGCCTTTGTGGTTGACAAGGACGCTCCTGGCTTTTCTGTGGGCAAGATAGAAAGAAAGATGGGACTACATCCGGCTTCAGCAACAGAGCTGATCTTCGACAATTGCAAAATACCTGTGGCTAATATGATAGGCGAAGAGGGAAGGGGATTTAGAATAGCTCTAGAGGCTATAGACGCCTGCAGAGTCAGTGTAGCCGCTCAAGCAGTAGGCATAGCTCAAGCAGCTTATGATGCTGCTATTGCCTACGCTAAGGAAAGAAAGCAATTTGGCACGGAGCTAGCTCACTTCCAGGCAATTCAATGGATGATAGCTGACATGGCAACAGATATTGAGGCTGCTCGATTGCTCACCTACAGGGCTGCCTGGTTAACGGATAAAGAAGGACATGCTCCGCTTAAGGAATGTGCCATGGCAAAGCTTTTCGCCAGCGAGGCAGCTCACAGGGTTTGTGACAAGGCCGTTCAGATTTTTGGCGGCTATGGCTACACTAAGGACTTTCCCGTAGAACGCTTCTACCGTGACCAGCGAATTACTGAAATTTATGAGGGAACATCCGAGATGCAACGGATGACCATTGCTCGCCAGGTAACAGGAATGAAGTAAGCTGACAGCTGTCAGCTAGCGGCCGAAGGCTCTAATGGTTGGCCAACAGAGTTACCGCCGCCGTCTCCGAAACAGGGAAAGCAGCCACATCATTGCCAGCACGCCGAAGAAGGGAGATATATTAATGCCTGCGCTGCCGCCACCCGCCTTGGTAACAACGGCGGTAGGTTTATCAGGTGGTTCCACTGCAGCTATAGCTTCGTCCTCAACTTCATAAACCGCCAGCTCAGCCCCTATGTACCTCTCCGGCATCCAACCCAAAGGGTTATTCCCCCCGGTAGCCTCAGCCCAGACCCAGCCAGGCTCACCATCAATGGATAGAATTCGGTTAGCTCTGTTATATTCTGGCAGATACACCAAGGTAGCAGCGTGGTCGGGTGTCAACACTATGGCAGAACGAAAGCCCGCCCCTTTATACATAACAGCAAGCAGAGCAGCGTAATCCTCACAATCGCCGTAGGCGAAGCCCTCATCCCCAATGGTTGCTGCCACCTCGTCGGCATTCTGGGCAAACTCGGGAAAACCAAATTGGTCTTTATCCGAAGTATATCTAACCTTATCGCGGGCAAAGGCAAAAACCCCCTCTGCCCTCTGATGAACGTCAGGGTAATCCTGGACTAATTGCTGGCCCATTTGGTAGGCCTTGTCAGCGTTTTCTCCCAAGCTTTCACCTAGTATAATGGGGCAAAACTCCGCCTCAGAACGCAGTTGAAAAAAACCATCCTCACCCTCAGCACGAGTCCGGCACAGGTCCCAATCATCGAAAATCTCTCCACCCTGCTTGTAAAAATTTGTTGATGATACTGCCAGGGCAGAAGCAGGCATTATTGCCACCAGAATTGCTATGGAAAGCAAAATGACTCTTAGTTGTTTGGGCATTGCAGCTCACAAAGGCATGGTCAGAGCGCCGTGGATTATCAAGCCAAAGAAAACCAGATAACCAAAAACATAGATACCTACTGCGACGGAATTCCGCTCAACGCTGTCAAAAGGTATTTTGGGCGTCAACTTATCTATGATGTAAAGCAGGGCTATGCCCAGAAGAAGGCTGACGAAAAAGCTGATAGCTATCAATCCCAACCGCCTGGGGTCAATCAAACTGTGCCAGACCCCAGCACCAACCAAGACCGGGCCGGTTACTGCTCCATGGATGACCAAACCTATTAAAATTAAGAAACCGGCTATAAACAGGCCCACCGAAATCGGGTTTTCCCCTATCCTCTCTCGTTGATGGATGCTCGGGGTAAGGGCATCCAGAACCCTGATCCCAAGCCAGGCTAGAAGAGCACAGACAAATGCCAGAATTACCGTTCTTGCCACCCAAAGTAGCACCACTAGATAAAAAGAAATGCCAGAACCCATTCTGTTAATAAGCCTACCCTAAAACGGCCCGTGTTGGCAACTTCGCTAACTACAGCTTCCTTTAAAGGACTCCGCATTAGCATGGCTAAGTTTGAGAAAATAGCTCTAATTTCCCGCTTTCAATCATCTCTAGCATTATATCTACCACATCAACATCATATTTTGTTCCTCTACCCCCCTTTATCTCTTTTAGAATCTCGGCTACGCTTCTTGCCGGACGATAAGGGCGATGAGAACTCATAGCCTCCACCACATCGCAGACACCAAGAATGCGGTTTTCCAGACTAATTTCGTCACCGCTGATGCCGTGGGGATAGTCCGAGCCATCCAGCCGCTCATGATGGTGTAAAGCCATATCGGCCACCGGCCAGGGGAGGTTTGTGCCTTTCAATATTAGGTAGCCTTGTTTGGCATGAGCACGGACAAGATTCCATTCCTCATCAGTTAACTCGCCCGGCTTACTGAGAATACTCTCTGGAGTAGAAATTTTACCGATGTCGTGGAGCAGTCCGCCGATATATAGTCCTCTTAGTTTATCTTCATCCAATCCTATCTTCTCACCGGCAAGACGAGCCAGTTCGGCTACCCTTCGCTGATGGCTTGAGGTATAAGGGTCTCGGAAACCCATTGCCCGTGAAACAGTCTCCGCCAGGTCAATAAAGGAATGCTCAAGCCGCTCCTCTGCCTTCTTGCGCTCGGTGATGTCTACGATAATCCCTCTCAAGCCCACAGGTTTGTTTTCATGAATAATAGGAGAGGAATATATGATGCAAGGAAATGTGCCGCCATCTTTCTTCTGTGCCGTATATTCATTACCTGTTTTTCCTTCTCCACTCAATACTTTCTGAATGTTCTCCTCGGCTCTATCTCGGTCCTCAGGAATAAACATTTGAAGGGCATTCAAACCTCTATCAAAATCATTTTGAGCATAACCAAAAATGGCGAACGCACTACGGTTGGCGAATGTAAGATTTCCTCTTCCATCCATTTCAAAAACAGTTTGCGGTAATAAATCAGCTAAGTCTCTGTATTTCCCCTCGCTTTCCCGCAGTGTTTCCTCCGCTCGCTTGTGCTCGGTGATATCCATTAATGAGGTAATGCTCTTTTTTGTTCCTGGAATAACTTCTACTGTGAGGAATATGTTTTTTATATTCCCCTCTCTATCAACAAAACGGAACTCATACTCTGTAGGCGCCTTTCCTCCTGATTCCCTTCTCTTGCGATGATACTCTTTCATCCTTTCCAGGTCTTCTTCATGAACAAATTCCGTCCATCCCTTTTTACCTTCGATTTCCTCCTTGGAATAGCCCGTCAATATCTCGAACTGATGGTTGACTAGGGAAATTGTAGTATCTTCTTCAATAATCGCCATTGCAGTCCCGGTATTTTCAAAAGTTGTTCTATATTTTTTCTCGCTCTCCTGCAGCGCTTCCTCTGCCCTCTTGCGCTCGGTGATTTCAATCCACAATTCCTCGTTGGCCTTTGCAAGCTCTGCAGTTCGTTCCTCAACCCGCATTTCTAACTCGTCGTAAGCCTTTCACAGCGCCTCCTCCGCTCGCTTACGCGCGGTGATATCTTCATGTATTACGACAACATTTCTTAGCTTGTTGGTTGCATCAAATATCGGAAATAACTTACTTTTTGTAACCGTCCTTTTCTTTTCATAAGGTGAAATGAACTCTATTTCAGGTGTTTCAACTATTTTCCCGCTCAAAGCTTCTTTAATGTACTTGACCACGCCCTGCCGCACATTCGCGGGTTCTGTTAGGGCATTCCTCCCCAGCACCATCTCTTTTTTGGGAACATTGTAGGCCTTCAGAAATGCTTTGTTGAGCATCACGCAAATCCCCTCTGAATCTATCACGAAAGTTGGGAGTGGTGATTGCTCGATGAGGCTCTCCAAAAAATGGCTTTTAGCTTTGATTCCTTCCTCCGCCCACTTGCGCTCGGCTTTTTCCTGTTCTAACTCGGCCACTTCCTTGCGCAGTAATTCTATTTCTGCAATAAGTTGCTCTTTCGTCTTATCTTTCATATCTACACCCAACTTTTGGAGCAGTCTTACCCGCCATTCTGAGACCCTTCACTCCGTTCAGGGTGACAAACGAAAGCTGTTATTCTGAGCCGTCCCTGTCATTCTGAGCGAAGCGAAGAATCTCAGATTGCTAAGAACAGCGCCTAAGAGATTCTTCATTTCGCTTTGCTCCATTCAGAATGACAAGGGCTTAGGGTGGCATCTAAACACTCTCAAGCTCTCCTTATTTCAGCCACGCACTTTATGCGCTTCACTTTTGGATTTATCCAAGAAATCAATCATGTCCTCCCGCTTGAACCTCACGCTACGGCGAGGCCCGATTCCATATGATTCCAGCAGTCCTCTTTTCTCCCACCTCCTGACCGTGTTAGGATGAATATTGAGGATAGAGGCAACTTCTTTTACAGTCAGCATCCTCTCAGGTATTCTGTTCCCGCGACTTTCTGCCCCCATCGTTGCCCTCTCTTTACTAGTAAATACTATTAGTTACCACCAATATACAAACGATACCTTATAAATGTAAATAGGAATTTAGTCCTAAGAAGGTAGTAACTTAGTCCTGGCTCAGTTTTATCACCCGAGCCAAGTGTGCTAATCTGTAAGGAGATTCTTCTTGGGGTTGCGCTGAGCGATACGAGATCGTCGCTTTGCTCCTCAGAAAGACAAGGAGCCAAGGGCTCAGAATGATATTGGAGGAAGGTTCTGGCTATGAAAGAAATCGAGATATTGTGCTGGAATGTCAACGGAATTAGAGCCGTGGAGAAAAAAGGCTTTCTAGCCTGGCTAAGGCAAACATCCCCCGACATTCTTTGCCTCCAAGAAATAAAAGCCCAGGCTGAGCAGATCACCCTCGAGATTCAACAGCCATCTGGCTATCATGGATACTGGAATTTCCCTGAGAGGAAAGGCTACAGTGGGGTTGCCATTCTTGCCAAAGAAAAACCAATCAAGGTTGAGAATGGCTTCGGCATTGAACAATTTGATGTGGAAGGGAGGGCCATAATTGCCAAATATCCCCAGTTTATCCTTTTTAATGTTTATTTCCCCAACGGGAAGATGAGCCAAGAGCGGCTGAACTATAAGATGGATTTTTATGACGTCTTTCTCGACTTTATCGACCCATTAAAGGCAAAAGGCGAAAAGCTCATCATTTGCAGCGATTTTAATACCGCCCATAATGAGATTGACCTGGCTCGACCTAAGGAGAATGAAACTATATCAGGCTTTTTGCCCATGGAGAGGGCATGGATGGACAAGTTTGTGGCACATGGCTTTGTAGATACCTTTCGCCATTTCAATAAAGAGCCAAACCATTATACCTGGTGGAGTTTGAGGACCAGAGCTAGAGAACGAAATATAGGCTGGAGACTTGATTACTTCTTTGTAAGCGAGAACCTGCTAAACTCAGTTACGGAGGCAAGCATTTTCCCAGATGTAATAGGCTCCGACCACTGCCCTGTGGGAATCAAATTGTCAATCTGAAGATGAAAACTTTATTTCAATGTGATTTCGATGGCACCATTACTGAACAGGACGCCAGCTTCTTTATTTTAGACGCTTTCGCCCAGGGAGATTGGCGCCAACTGCTGAGACAATACAAGCAGCACAAGATATCTGTAGGTGAGTTCAACACCAAAGCGTTTGCCATGGTTAAAGCCAGCCAGGAGACATTGCTCGAAACCGTAAGGGGCGAGGTCAAGATAAGACCTGGATTCCAGGAACTGGTAACTTATTGCACCAAGAGAGGCTTCAGGTTTGTCATTGTAAGCAACGGCCTGGGTTTCTACATAAAGGCAATATTGCAGGAAATTGGCTTGGCAAACATCGAGGTATACGCAGCGGAGGCCTGGTTCCACCCCGAAGGCATGGAAGTCCAATATATCGGGCCTGATGGCAATCAACTGGGCGATGGCTTCAAAGAGGCATACATTAAGTTGTTCTTGAAGCAGGGCTACCAGGTGATATACGCCGGGAATGGTGACTCCGATATATACCCGGCAGGATATGCTCACCAAGTTTTCGCTAGAGGAGAGCTACTGAACTATTACCGGCAGAACAACCTTAAGTGTCAAGCGTTCAATGACCTCACTGATATTATTAAGGGATTAAGACTTTTGTAGCGGCGGGGATGAACCCCGCCGCTACCTCGCCAGATAAAGGGACAGGTGGGTGAGGGCAGCCTTCTGGTCGGGGACAAGTCCTGACCCTACAACATTGACCACCCTATAGTACCCCACCGGTATTACAATTCCAGCTCTGAGGCAATGCTTTTCATCGCTTCGGTGCCTAAGGTGATAAACTCTTCCAGTTCCAGTCCAATTTCCTGGCATTTGGTCACTTGCTCTCGGTTAACTCCAGCGGCAAATCTCTTCTCATGAAAGCGTTTCATAACCGATTTTGTGGTCAGTCCCGTTAGTTTATCAGGACGAATTAACGCAGCGGCGGTGATAAGTCCACTCAACGGGTCCGCACAAAAGAGAGCCTTATCTAATTCTGTTTGCCGGGGGACACCGTGGGCCTCATTATGGCACAGAATAGCATAAGCCATAGCTTCATTGGCCCCAAGCTCTTGTGCTATATCAGCCCCTAATTTGCTATGGCTGTTGGGCTCATCTTCAACCAGCTCCACATCTATATCATGAAGCAGTCCAGTGAGCCCCCATTCATCTTCATCTTCCCCAAACCTTTTAGCCAAAGCACGCATAATCGCCTCAGTGGCCAACATATGCTTCCTCATATTTTTGTCCTGAATATTGGCACGAATGGAATCCAGAATCTCCTGTCTATCCATCTTTATGCTCACAAAAAGTCCCTCTCCCTGGAGGAGAGGCTAGATGAGAGTTCCTTTTTGCTTAATATACCACATAGATACTGTCCAGTGAAAGAATTGTTGTTTTGTGCTATTTCTTCCGGTGTGCCAGTAGCTGTAATATAGCCCCCGTCACCACCAGCCCCAGGGCCAAGGTCAATCACCCAATCAGCATTTTTAATTACATCAAGGTGATGCTCAATGACGATTACTGTATTCCCATAATTCACCAACCTTTGCAGCACCTGCAACAGGCAAGCAATATCGGGGAAGGAAAGGCCAGTAGTGGGCTCATCGAGTATATAAAGTGTTTTCCCTGTGGAGCGACGGGATAGCTCGGTGGACAGTTTCACTCTTTGTGCCTCGCCCCCAGAGAGAGTGGGCGCCGGCTGCCCCAGGCAGATATATCCCAGGCCAACATCTCTGAGCGTTTCCAGCTTGCTTTTCACTCTGGGAAAATGGCCAAAGAAAACTAACGCCTCATCCACCGTCATATCTAGGATTTCAGCGATATTCTTCCC
>Ga0114921_10001536_pt1 | contig 10639 bp, 10 predicted proteins | sample BentaG_FD_87016 | JGI IMG/M metagenome (GOLD analysis project Ga0114921, IMG submission 87016) | Deep subsurface microbial communities from South Atlantic Ocean to uncover new lineages of life (NeLLi) - Benguela_00093 metaG | ecosystem: Environmental > Aquatic > Marine > Oceanic > Sediment ...
GAACCAATAATCATCGAAGGATTATTCTTTTCGATTTCCCTAACTTGTTCCTCGAATTTTAAAGCCCCCACAAAAACCGGTTTGCCACCTCCAACTTGAATCCCTTGTCTAACAATGTCGGGTAGGCCCCACTTGGGCTCCCATGGAAATACTATTTGCACAACGCTTCCATTTTTGAGGCCTATCATTTTCAATCCTTCGGCGACAGCTTCAACGATGTCCTTTAATTCGTTTTCCGTGAAGAAGATTCTTCTGCTGGGTTCTAAGAATTCCTCAACTGTAAATCCTCTAAGAATTTTGCTTTGGGATACGCATAGAAAAAGATATGGATTTTCTGAAATGTTTTTCAGCTCTGTGAAAGGGATTCTAGCCAAGTCTTGAATGCTACTAACGTTCTTCGGATCCACGCCCTTATTACGGAATAGCCTTCGATAAAACGGGCTTCTCTCATATACGTGGTTGAGCACTTTGCGCAGCTTATAAAGCCAATATTTCGTCAATTCGTCCTTTGTTACACTTTCCAAGGATTTCTTTCCAATTTGCCTCTGAAACTCAGGGCTCTCCTTAACTTCCCTCCTTATACGGCAATGAATCCACTCCTCAAGTGGGTTCAACGGTTCTCCATCTCCGATGAGCAAGTACCCCAATAGTCAATGTAATTCACCTCATTGCGCGCGCATTTGTGTTTCATTGTAATCTATTCACAGAGTAGTCGATTTTCATTCCTCGATCCACCAGACGTATCCCTTATCCTCAGAGGAGAGCTCGAACTTGATCTTCCCTTTGCTTCTCATTGTTGCCAGAAGCTTTGCTGGATAGTCTGGGCATCGTGGGATAAACATGAGTAGTTCTCTGGTAATGGCGCGTGTTGTCATTCTTCCTTTCTCCCTTAGCAGTCTCATTATGAAACTCTCAGCGTCCTCTGGGGGGAGTTCGATTTCTCTCAGACCTTCAATTAACTCTTCAATTAATGTATAACGAGATGCGAAGATGATTTCCCCAGCCTCAAGTTTTCCGAGCTGTTTCGAGCCTTTGCACGGGAGTGCACATATCGTTGGCTCCCCCCTGTTGTAGGCGGCAGCTAAACTTTCTGAACAGATCCCTCCAATACCTTGCATACTCACATTTATCGGCTTTCCTTTCGTCCATGTCCATGCATTAACTAGCTTCACAATTTTATCCGCATCTCCATATATCAGAATAACATCAGGATTGATGGGTATGTCCTTAAGCGGTCCTATAACAATTGACTCACACACACTTTTAGCCAGAATCGGAAGTGTTTTCATAAACTTGAGAGTGTGGCGTCCAAATTGTTTCGATGTGATAATTTCACTTACTCTACCCCAGGAAAGATTTTTGAGACCAAGTATTTCCAATGCAAAAGGACAGTCTATGTCATCCTTTGTTATCCCCATAACACGGCTCTTTTTTCGACTTCGCTCTACAACCTCACAAAAAGTATATTGCCTATCTGGTCTCTCAATGTTCTCAGGCGGAACAGACTTTAAGAGAGATATCCCCACGGGCGGATTTTCTAGGTTCAAGTTTTTCATTAAAAAGGCATCGATCTCCGTCTTCGAGGAATTGGACATGGTAAATCCACTCCATATTTTAATGAAAGTATGCAGGAGGTGTTTAAAAGACATTCGCGCATTCGGACGCTCCAGCTCTATTTTGCTAAAGTTAAATCCAACAAACAGTGTCACGTTTTTTGAATGATCTCTTGGCCTAACAGCCTATGAGAAAAACGTTATATTACAAGATTCAGTACATTGTTTTTGGTAAAAATGCAAGTTGTAGGTGAAACAGATAGTTTATGTCCCGTCTGTCTTCGTAAGATCCCTGCGAAAAAAGTAGCTGAGGAAGACAATATTTACTTGGAGAAAAGTTGCCCAGAACATGGGGATTTTAAGATTCTTATCTGGAGAGGCGTGGATTCATATAATGATAGATACAGGTTTGATGTTCAGAGGACTCCTCCTAAAAAATTTCTTGTAGACTCTGAGAAAGGTTGCCCTTATGACTGTGGTCCATGTCCAGAGCACAGGCAGCACGTGTGCATAGTTGTCTTGGAGGTCACAAACAATTGTAATTTAAGCTGTCCAGTTTGCTTTGCGAAATCAAATGAAAATTACAACTACGAACCCGACTTGGATGTTATTAGGGAGATGTTTAAGACCACAGTAGACTATGTTGAAAAACCCATAAACATCCAAATCAGCGGAGGAGAGCCCACCATCCGAGATGACTTACGGGATATTATCGCTTTGGGAAAAGAAATGGGCGTAGACTACATTGAATTAAACACGAACGGGGTTAGACTGGCAAAAGACATAGAATATTTTCGCGAGTTAAAGGAATGCGGTATTGACGCACTATATTTATCCTTCGATGGTTTGACAGATGAGGTTTACCGCAAGATTAACGGGGCAGATCTCCTTGATTTTAAATTGAAGGCCATTCAAAACTCTGCCGACCTTGAAGTCGGTGTGGTTCTTGTGCCCATGATAATCCCAAACGTCAATGATGATCAAATAGGTGGTATTATACAATTTGCCAAAAAATGGATACCAACTGTAGTGGGGGTTCACTTTCAGCCCGTTAGTTATTTCGGTAGATTTCCATGCACGCCAAAAGACGAAGATAGGATGACCATACCCGATATACTTAAGGCGATTGAGGTTCAAACAGAAGGGGAACTTAAAGTAAAAAACTTTACACCAACTTCCTGCCCCAATGTACACTGCGACTCCAGAAACTACTCCATACTCATGGAAAATGGAAAGCTTCTCCCCATCACAAGTAGCTCAAGACCCATCTCAGCCGACGTGCAAGATAAAGATGTAGCTAGAAAAACACGGAAGGCTCTCAGAGATCTATGGAAATATCCCGAGGCAGAGGAATCTGCCGGACGCGCTTGTAAATGTGCTCCCGGCAGTTGGGCGGAGCTTCTCGAACGTGCAGGAACACACTATTTAACCGTTTCGACCATGGCCTTCCAAGACGTGTGGACAATGGAGTTGGAAAGGGTGTTGGACTGTTGCATTTACGAGGTAACTCCAGATAATAGATTGATACCGTTCTGCCTATTCAATGCATCAAGCCTTGACGGTGAAACACTTTACAGGCATAGAATATTATCGAAATTCGCCACGCCCAGCCCATAATTCTTTCCTTTTTTTGCGAATGATAAACGCGTGCGCGAAAAAAAATTTAAATGCTACATCAATAAAGTATATTTGAGATCAATAATGTCAACAAGAATGCAGCAATATAATCTGAGACATGGTCATCAACTTAGTGTTGGTCCAAAGTTCTTTCAAAGCACTAAAAGGCTTCGTTGCCCCAGATGTAACTTCGAGTTCAGCCTTATGTATTCTAGGGCCTTTGCATGCCAGGGCTGTCGTGAGGCTATTTTTGGGTGCCATCTTGCAAGATGTCCCAAATGTGATAACGAGTTTCCACTAGATGAGTTGAAGATTACATCATCAAAGAAAGGGTCAAAGGTCATGGGTAACTACATGTCGGCGACTATGGCCGATTACTTGAATACTTTTGGAGAAAGACCTGCAAGATAAAAAAAAAGGGGTTGTAGCGCAGCGCATTTGCGCTTGAATCCTTGTTTAACTCCCTTTTCTCAAGCAGCTTTCTGCTCCAGCAGCCCCTCCGCCGCTGCAAGCGTTTGTATGGCATTTTGTTCCTCGACCATCGAAAGGCCACACTTCAGGCAAGTCATTGTGTACATTGACCGCTGTATGTCCATGAACGTTACCTCGGTGTTTGCAGGAACAACTTTCTCTTCGCATTTGGAGCACCACCACGGAATTCCAAGCTTCTTCTTTACTGTTCCTCCGACCTCCATTTCATCCATGTCCTCTCCGTAGATATCCGCTTTTCCTCCAAGGCTGGTGACCATGGGCTTCGATGTATTCTCTAACAACTCTGCTCTATGTGAGTATGCGGTGATGATATCGAAACCTTTCTTTCCTGCAGAGTATTCAACGTTCATTGTCACATTATCGAGCTTCTTCTTTCCCAGGAAACGTTTTTCACCAGGTATGTAGAACTTTCGTTTTTTGGATTCAGCGTGTTCAATGGTCTCTTTGACATCTCCTTTTTTTATCCCTCGCTCTTCCAGAAGTTTCTCCACCTGCTTTGTCATGCTTAAATCTATTTTCATCTCGATGCCCTCCATTTCTCACTCATATTTTCCATAGTCCTTGGCAGCCTTCACCAGTGTGTAAACGGCGGTAGCAGGTGTTCCCATCGGGGTTTCACATGCGGTGCCTAGGATGAACCCTCTTTTTGCGTCAATTCCATTCTCTATTTGTCTTTTCGCTGTCTCCCTAATCTTTTGATGCTTTGCGTGCCACATATCCTTGGTATCAACAGATCCCATGATGGTAAACTTCCTGTCGAGTCCCGATTCTATGTAGGTTTCGGAGGGGAACACATCTTCGCCATGGTAACCGAAGTGTAACACGGTGAATGGCGTGGAATATACATCATGGAATAGTGGATAATCCAGCTCGTGGTTTCCACAGTTATGGTACCAGAGCTGTGGCCCACCTCCACCTCTAAGCGCCTCCCTAGTATACTCATTCATGTGGTCTATGTGGAATTCTTTGATGTACTTGGGTGAAATCACGTCAGAGTTGGCGAGGACCGTTCCCAATATGAGCATGCAAAAGCCGTATCTGTTTGCTATCGCTATCGCCCCGTTTGCGGAAGTCATTGCGATCTTGTGCACGAGTTTGTGACAGAGGTCTGGCTGTCTATACATCATCATTATATACTTCTCGGGTCCAATCAACTCGCCGGCCATAGATGTCAAGCAGAACATGTGTGCCAACGGCAGCATCATGTTTGGGATATGCTTTTTTTCATAATCGTAAGCCACGTAGTGCCTCTGACAGCATGGACCCTTATCCATCTCCTCAACATCAGGAATCCTCAAATTTTCGATATCGTCGGCATCTTTAAGCGGTCGATCGCCTACTACAATCCATGGAAGCATTTTAGTGCACTCGAGGGTAGCACCGAGCTCTTCAAGCCATACATTAGAATAGAACCAGTGCGTCACCGGGAGAAGATCGAACATTTCGTTGCAGTATGCGACCATGTGAACCGCCAGATCTCCTCGCGAGTTGAAATCTTTGACCGAGTATCCTGTCCACTGCGCAGTACACCCCAGGAGGATTGGATCGACGTCCACCCGCTGTATCTTCCTTCCAACGAAAGGTCCTGCAAACCGCATTGCAGCGTTTGAGTGCCAGTCACTATCTATCTCGGGGAAATCGTGCCTCTTTATTTCAGTCATTTTTATCCCCAACTATACCTTTAGTCCCTGAATTGTTTTTAAAACTTTCGAGTATTTCTTCTCTAACAATCTGTTTTGTCATTAATTCTGGTTTAAAATGGTTTTAATTCCGTTTTTATAAATTCTTTCTTTTTTGGGGGTTTTTCAACCTTGAGAAAAGAGTTGTCTTCTGGTTTTTCTCATCGTTTCCCACTTATAAACGAAGATATCAGAACTCTTGCGCGCAACTGAGGGTGTAAAAAGGAGGAAACTTGACTTTTTATTCCGGAAACTCCTTCTTCAGGAAATCTTCTTTTAGGAACTCGGTTATTTGCTCCAACTCTTCTTTGGAAAGCACCACACTGTCTGGACTCATAAGCCGCCTATCATCACCACGAATTATCCTATAAAGGATCTCCAGTTTCGAGCCCCTTCCCACCATTTCAACTCTTACCTTTAGACTATCTCCTATCTTACTCTTAACCGTATACGTCTTCATTCTTAGGGGATAACCCATCCGTTACACCATTTTCAAGCTATATTAGTATGTGAATTTAAATTTTTCTTAACAATGGCAATACTAAAGCGTCCTGTTCCTCGTCCTCGTGCGGGATGGTAGAGAACCACGCGTGCTTACGGTTTAAAATGGTTTAAATTTCGTTTTTTGAAATTCTTTCTCTTTTAGGCTACGAGCGCTGTAGAGGACCGTTTATTTTATATACTTTATGTACTTTTAGAAAGATCATAAAAAGGAGGATGATGAATTGGGTAAAGAAGAAGAGATTTTCGGTAGAATGGGTCAAGCTGTAATCGTTGGAGACCTCGAAGAAGTAACAAAAGCCACGCAAGATTCTATCGATGCTGGATTTGAACCATGGAAAGCGATCACAGACGGACTGGCTAAGGGGATGGAAGTCGTCGGTGAGAAATACCAATCTAAGGAATACTTCCTTCCAGAAGTGCTCATCTCATCAGAAGCCATGTACGCTGGCCTGGACCTGCTTCTCCCACTCTTGAAGGAAGCAGCGGGTGGACAGCGTGAAAAGGTCGTCATCGGCGTGGTGGAGGGAGATATCCACGACATTGGGAAGAACATCGTGAAGGCGATGCTCACCGCAGCTGGATACGATTGCATCGATGTAGGCAGGGATGTGCCAACCCCTGATTTCATAGAAACAGCCGATGGCGAGAAGGCTAAGGTTATTGCAATGTCAACCATGATGACACCAACACTTTTGTCCATGAAAGACGTTGAGGAAGAGCTGGATAAAAGAGGATTGAAGGGAGAGATAAAAACCATCATTGGCGGTGGTACTGTTACGGAAGAGTGGAAGTCGAAAATAGGCTCAGATGCATATGGCAAAGACGCTGTTCAGGCCGTCGATAAGGTCAAGATACTATTCGAAGAGATCAAGACTGCCCTTGAGCTTGCACGAAAGGCTCGAGAAGGATAAGAAAATCTCTGAACAAATCGTAAAAATTCGAAATACTTCAGGTGTGATTAGATATGACCATGAGAGAGGAGCTTGAAAGGCCAGGAGAAGTCAAAATAATATTCTTCCCCTACGGTAAGAGGGAATGGTTCCCTAAGGGTGAGGTAACCATTCTCGACGCAGCAAGAGCATTAGGACTGGACCTTTCTTCTCTCTGTGGCGGGAGAGGCACTTGTGGAAAGTGCAAGGTGAGAATTGATCAGGGAATGGATAAACTTCCCCCCCTCACTGAGCAAGAGCTAAAGCACATTACGGAAGAAGAGATGAAATCAAACTACAGACTTGCATGCGAGATCAGACCAGAAAATTCCACGGTGGTTTATGTTCCGGAGAGAAGCAGAATCGGGAAGCAAAGATTGCAGACGGAAGGTCTAGAAGTTCCGATAAAGCAACTCAATCCTTACGTAGGGAAGTACTTTTTAAAGCTGCCCAAACCAACCCTTCACGACCACAGATCGGATGAGGACAGGCTTCTGACCGCCCTAAATGAAGCATATGGCCTTTCCACAGATCTAGCCATCGACTTTGATTTAGCATTAGACCTCGGGTCCAAGCTTAGAAAAAAGAACTGGGAGATAACCGCGACCATCTGGAAGAACAAGATAATAGATGTGGAACCAGGGGACACCTCCGACAGATGCTTCGGTTTCGCCGTCGATATCGGAACCACAAAGCTTGCGGGCTTCCTGATGGATCTCAAAACGGGTAAGGTCGTCGCCGTCGCCTCCAGAATGAACCCTCAGATACCTCTCGGTGAAGAGGTGATGTCGAGGATAACCCACCAGATGATGGAGGGCTGGGACGGCGTCAAGGAACTTCAGACAGTAGTGATCTCTGGAATCAACGAGATGATTGAGGAGTGCTGTGAAAAGGCTGACGTGAAGACAAATGAAATCTACGAGCTTTGCTTCGTCGGCAATACGGCGATGCAGCTTTGCTTCCTCGGCATCTACGGACGGTACGTAGCGTTCTCGCCCTACCCACCAGTTTTACGAAGAGGGGTCGACATCGGAGCCGCCCGGTTAGGGCTAAAGTCCCATCCAGCTGCAAACTCCCATTTCCTTCCCGTCATCGGAGGATTCGTCGGAGCGGACAACGTGGCGGTTATTCTAGCCACAAGAATGCTGGAATCGGACGAGATATGCATGGCCCTCGACATAGGCACGAACACAGAGATCGCTTTGGGAAACAAAGATCTCGTCCTAGTTGACTCATGCGCATCCGGTCCAGCGTTTGAGGGTATGTCCATCAAACACGGGATGAGAGCGGCAACCGGTTCCATAGAAAGGGTGAGCATCGAACCTGACACGTTTGACGTTAATTTCCGAACCATAGAAGATGAAAAGGCAGTCGGTCTTTGCGGATCAGCCCTAGTAGACGTCCCTGCCGAGCTGTTTAAAACAGGATTAATAGACTGGACTGGTAGAATCAACTCTGAGCTGGCCAAGGAGACAAAGCGCCTGCGAAAGGGCCCCGACGGATGGGAGTACGTGATAGCTTGGCAACCGGAAACAGCCACCGACACTGATATTGTTATATCACAAGGCGACGTGAGAGAACTGCAGAAGGCAAAGGCCGCAATGCGAACAGGCGCCGGAATCCTAATGAAACGAATGGACGTAACAGAAAACGACATCAGCAAGTTATACATGGCAGGGGCCTTCGGCAACTACGTCGATCCAGAGAACGCAAGGACAATAGGCATGTACCCCGAACTGCCACTGGAAAAGGTTGTATTCGTTGGAAACATCGCTGGCACAGGATCGAGAATGTGCCTACTCTCAAGGGAAGAGAGGGAATACGCTGAAAAGATAAGCACTACAGCGAAATATTATGAACTAGCGGCTGACAAAGACTTTCAAGAAGAGTACATAAATGCCATGTACTTGCCCCACAAAGATTTGAGCAAGTACCCCGACACAGTGGAGCTGCTTCGAAAACTCGGTCGCCTTCCGTGAGCGAATCGCGTATTATCGCTCGCGCGAAATACGCTCCAAATTTTTTTCTCTTAACATTCTCAGCGCGCGAGAAAATGGTATTATTCCTTTCTCAAGATTTGGGGACAGTTTCGAGCATTACATAATCCCTCGATCTCACTACATCTTCCATCTTTCTGGAGTTGGCAGAGAAACTTTAACCTAACAAAGGGTAAGGTGACCATCTGGGTGGAACCCCAGAGGGGCTGATGATGTTGACGCCCAATTTCTTGAGGTATGAAATACACAAATTTTGGCCTCCCTGGTCCCCTAACAGGCATCTTCTCCCTAGTGACCAAGCCAACTTCAACGAGGGTATTGAGATGTAGTCTAAGAGTGTTGTGGGAGAACCCTATCTCCCCCAAAAGCTGAAGAAAGTTCTTAGGCCTTCCATCCCTAAGAACCCACAGTATCCGCTCATCAAACGGATCCATTCCGAGCCTAAATAGTAAAATCAAATTTAAAAGGACTCTCTCTTCAACAGGACGGTCCTTGTGCTCGCGTCTGGCGTCCTCGTCGTCTTATACATATTGAAATTAAACCTGCCATCGCATCGCGCGCTGAAAAAAGTGCCAATGTTAATACCGAAATTAAGAAGTATTTGACGAGAAATTATGGCCCCAACTATAGCGTAGTATACCAAGAAGAAAGATATGGCTATTATAGCGGAACGCGCTGCTTGCATTCTACGAATTTATTGGTAGAGATTTCCCGCAGACGATATGGGAATTATCATGGGGAAGTATGGTTAAATGCTGATAACGAACACGTTAAAATCTTTCATGGCTTCACTTTAAGAGAGATACTAAATGCAGTTTATATGGAGTGATACGGAATGGTGACTGTGTTAATCGTCTATTATTCAAAGACAGGAAACACAGAAGCCATGGCACGCGCTGTTGCTGAAGGAGCCTCGATCGAAGGAGTTGAAGTAGCGCTCAAACGCGTTGACTATGCTAATGTATTTGATGTATTCCTCGCGAGTGCTGTAGCTTTTGGTTCACCATGCCACTTTGCGTATATGTCGGGAGCCTTGAAGGCGTTTTTTGACCGCATACCCACACTTAACACCAAATTCATGGAAGAGATACGTAGGACCCCGGCGGTGGCTTTCGTGTGCGATGGAGAAACTGATGGAGCTGAAGAGGCATTGTTCGGCATCGAGAAGATGTTGTTTCACTATCTCTCCTTTAAACATGTTAGTAAAGGGGTTGTTTGCAAAGGAAAGCCGTCAGAATCGAAATTGAATGAGTGTCGAGAACTAGGTCAGAGATTGGCCAAGGCCGCAGTTGATAGAAGCTAGATCGCGCACACGGATGACCTAATATTTTCCTCAAATCTCTCGTGGCGTCTGGATAGCCATGTCATTTTTCTGTGAACTCTTTGAAGATTTCTTGGTATGCCTTACAGAAGTATTCGCAGGCCTTGATACTTTCTTCATGCCCCTCCTGAGTGAGTTGGTAAATTTTTCTACGGCCCTTCTCCCTCGATTCGACCATCCCGTTCTTCTCCAACTCTTTGAGTGCAGGATATAAGGTGCCAGGATTTGGTCTCGTCCCTCTCCGCTTTTCGAGTTCGCCAGCTATCTCTTGGCCATACATCTCTCGTTTTGTTAGGAGCCAGAGTATGGTGAAAGAAAGGAGTCCCCTCATGTCGCAGCAGTTTGGTGGAGGATTTTCGCAGCAGTCGTTTACCATCTCAGTTATTATTGGAGGACCGATACATTTATATATTTTCACGTTCTTATATCGGGTGTCCAATAATAATGTGGTTAGGTGATGGGTATGAAGAACGAGGATATTAAGAGAACCGTGAAAACGCACTACGCTGAAGTAGCGCGAAGGTCGGAGGAAGGCGAGAACACATCA
>Ga0114921_10001537_pt1 | contig 10634 bp, 10 predicted proteins | sample BentaG_FD_87016 | JGI IMG/M metagenome (GOLD analysis project Ga0114921, IMG submission 87016) | Deep subsurface microbial communities from South Atlantic Ocean to uncover new lineages of life (NeLLi) - Benguela_00093 metaG | ecosystem: Environmental > Aquatic > Marine > Oceanic > Sediment ...
AAGGAGCGAAGACCCTAAGCCCAGAAAACCAAGCCGACCCTCAAAGGCCCTTGGGCATCCTCCCCGCGAAGCCACACAGCAAGAAACAGCAGAAACCGTTACTTACACATCGATCGAAAGCGCCAACATCTTAATAAGAGCGAACGTGTTTATACCACGGTTTTCTTTTCTTCTCCACCATGCTTCTCGTATTCCATGTCTCTAAGCAACTTTCTTAAAATCTTGCCCGTCGGTCCCTTTGGTATCTCCTTGACAAACTCGATTCTTCTGGGGTACTTATACGGGTCTATCTGAGATTTAACAAAGTCCTGTAATGTTTTTACTAGCTCCTTGGAAGGTTCATATCCCTGTCTGAGGACGATGTAAGCTTTAACCACGGTTCCTCTGACGTGATTTGGGGAAGCTACAACTGCTGATTCCAGAACGGCGGGATGTTTGTTGAGAGCCTTCTCAACTTCGCCACCTGGGATCTTATATCCGGCAGTGACAATCATGTCGTCGACTCTACTCACGTACCAGAAGTATCCATCCTCGTCCTCTCTGTAGAGTAGCTCAGTGTTGCTCCAACCATCATGTATCATCTCTCTCTGTTTGTGGGGTTTTCTCCAATAAGTAACTCCTACCGGTGCCCTAATAAAGAGCGTGCCTACCGTGCCAACCGGAACCTCTCTAAAGTTATCCTCAACAATTTTGCACTCGTATCCGGGCACGGGCACCCCAGTTGAACCCGCCTTATCTTCAGGCATGTTCGGGTGCGCACACAAGAAGTAATGGAGTTCGGAGGAGCCAAGGTGGTCTAGAATTTCAATTCCGAATCGTTTCTTCCATTTAAGGTACGTGTCGGCTGTTAGCGTTTCACCCGCGCTAATGCATAACCTTAGAGAGGTTAAATCATACCTTTTTTCGGCGTCCAATCATCTATGAGTGATACAGCTGCACCAAACTTCCACGGTTCCATCGTGAAGTTGACGTTGCCCATGTTAAATGTAACCGCCGGATGACCACCGACCACATCGTCCTCATTTAAACCGATCACGTACTTCCCGTGTGTGTCGGTGACGGAGAGAATGTCACCTAGGGTCATAACGCATCCCTTTGGAACCCCTGTGGTCCCAGATGTGTAAACAATCCTTCCAAAGTCATCCTTCGTGGTATCTTCTGGCTCAAGTTTGGTGGATCCTCCCCTCACAAGTTCCTCATATGAAAGGTAGCCTTTTTCTTCTCCGCGGATAACGACGATGTTTTTAACAGTCTTTAACTTATCCTTTGCCTTGTCCACTTCACTTAAAGAGTCCGAGCTTACGAGTATGGTTGTGGCCTCCGAGTCGTTCGCTCTATATGTGATGCCCTCAGCCTTTAAAATGGGTGAAGTGACAACGACTATAGCACCTATCTTCCAACAAGCCAATGTGCTTATTATATACTCGGGTATATTAGGCCCCCGGATCATCACCCTATCCTGCTTTCTAACCCCCAAACTTTTCAGAACATTGCCTAGCCTGTTGACCCTTTCACTCAGCTCCTTGTAAGTTATTTTCTCTTTTTTATAAAGGATAGCGGTCTTGTTCGGCCTCCGCTCTACGTTACCATCCACGAAGATCGCCCCCAAATTCAGCTTCTTAGGGTAACGAAGTTCTGGTAAAGCAAAGATTTTTTCTGGATAACATCCCTTAGGTGGAAGATACTGAACAGGTATCTCTCCCATATTCATCCCCTTTTATTCAGAGTAAAGTAGTTGAATATCTATGTTTACATTTATTTCTTTCTCCCCATCCGAACAGTGTTGACATGAGGTTTTTGTGGCTTCGAGAGAGTTTCCCTTGGAGGGCTAAGGCCTGCACCATGGTACGAGGAGGCTCTGAAATGTCTCGGGCTACCCTTGATGCATCATCAGCGGGTTACGAAACAGGTTGAAAGGTGGTCAGAACACTAAAGGAGCGGACAAGACGATTCTACAATAAATCTCCATTAAGAAAGAAGGGAATAAAATGCGTAAAGCTCTTCCCAGAAACATTCACATGTTGATACCACAACCTAGAACAAACCTAAGAGACCACCAACACAACCTTTATCTTAACAGCATTTATTATAGCAGAAGCTGGTTATAGACGAAAGATGTTCCTTATCGTAAAAGATAAAGTAAATATATATATCAATGCTGAAAAAACAGTACATTTTGGAGGCGATAATCATTTCTATACTATGTGAGGAGAACGAAAAGAGATTAATTCTTAAAACTGACAGATGCAAAGGTTGCTATTTATGCGTGGAGGTTTGTCCGCTTAAATCGTTAGAAGCGTCTGGTGAATTAAATGTTAAAGGGATATATCCACCAAGTTTAAAAGCTGGCTCTAAGTGTGTTTTCTGTGGAATGTGCGAGGATACGTGTCCTGATTTCGCAATTTATGTAGTGAAGGTGGAAAAATGAGAGGCATAGTTTCAAGTGGAACGTACGTGATGCTTGGTAATCATGCGATAGCAGAGGGAGCTATAGCAGCTGGATGTAGATTTTGCGCTGGATACCCCATTACACCAGCTTCAGAAATCATTGAGAAGATGTCTGAGAGACTCCCTGAAGTTAACGGGATATTTATTCAGATGGAGGATGAGATTGCATCAATATCCTCTGTTGTGGGAGCTTCCCTTGCTGGTGCCAAAGCTATGACTGCAACTTCTGGTCCCGGTTTTTCGCTGATGCAAGAGTGGATTAGTGCTGCGTGCGCCCTAGAAGTTCCTTTGGTGATCGTGGATGTTCAACGTGGCTCGCCATCAACTGGACAGGTGAGTGAACCCCAGCAAGGAGACGTTATGCAAGCTAGATGGGGTGGAAACGGGGATTACGAGGTGATAGCCCTAGCTCCTGCCACCTGCCAAGAGATGTTCGATTTCGCTATAGACGCGTTTAACCTGTCAGAAATTTACAGAGTTCCGGTGATCATTTTGGCAGATGCACTTGTAAGTCACATGCGTGAAAAAGTCGTGATTCCAAAATACAATGAGATTAGAAGAAAAGTGGTTGAAAGGCGTCGACCTGACGGAGACCCAAAAAAGTACATACCCTACACCTATGACGATCCGAATACAGGTGAACTAAGAATTCCTCCTCCTCCCCAGTTTGGCACCAAATACTATCCACTCATGACTTGGACGGCGACCCGCGATGAAATGGGTGTCTATCGTGAAGAGCCGGAGGCTAATCTCACCCTAATCAGAAGAATCTGTGATAAAATACGGAATAACGTGAATAGTATTGTTAGATTACAGACAATGTTTATAGATGATGCAGATTTGATCGTGGTAGCCTATGGAACGCCGGCACGTACTGCATTGCGAGCTGTGAAAGAAGTTAGAGCTAAGGGTATAAAGGCAGGTTTCCTACGTTTGGTGACTGTTTGGCCCTTCGGCGAAAAAGTTGTCAGGAAAACGATTAGGAAGGCTAAGAAAATAGTTGTTCCAGAGATCAACTATGGTCAGTTATATTGGGAGATTGAACGAGTTGCATCAAAGGAGGACGCTGAAGTGTTTTTGGTGCCTCAAGCATCAAAACTTCATGAACCAAATGAGATAGTGCGAAAGATTTTGGAGGTGTATTAAATGGTCAACCTAAAGTCTACATCCAAAGAGGAAATCCCTGAACACCCCCTTCTAAAATTAACAACTTCTTCCAAGATGCTCGGTTCCTACATTAACTTTTTTTGCCCCGGCTGTGGCTATGGAATAATTGCTCAGTGCATAAACAGGGCCTTCGTTAAATTGAAGATTGACCCAATCAAATATCCGCAGATTGTAGGAATCGGCTGCCATTCCCTTTTAGCTTTTCTCATTCCTGGCCCAGCAATGATGGTGCTGCATGGAAGGGCAATTCCATTTGCTACGGGGATAAGGTTAGCTAATCCCGAAGTCAAACCCATCGTAATTGTGGGAGATGGAGACTGCCTATCCATAGGAACGAATCATTTTGTACATGGTGCTAGACGTAATGTGAACATCACCGTCCTCCTTATGAACAACCTAATTTACGGGATGACAGGTGGGCAGTCTTCGCCGACGACTCCAACTGGGTCTAGAACAAGAACTAGTGTTTACGGCTGTGTTGAGAGATCGATAGACGCTGTAGAGCTGGCAAAGACTTGTGGAGCAACCTACATCGCTCGTTGGACTACCGCACAGCCTAGGCTTTTAACGAAAGCAATTATTGAAGCCATACAGCACAAGGGTTTTTCATTCATTGATATAATTACCCCGTGCATGACGTACTTTGGTCGATTCAACCGGAAAGCCAAACCTGCTGACATGTATCGTTGGCTGAAGAGTAACAGCGTGAGTTTGCATCATGCTGAAAAAATGAGCGTGGAAGAACTGAAGTCCAAAATAATTATTGGAAAATTTGTAGAAAGAAAAGACGTTTCCATATTATACGAAGAGTACGAAAAGATTTTCAAGAGAGCACAGGGAAGAGGTGAAAGTTAATGCGAACTGAAATAAAGATTGGTGGTTATGGCGGACAAGGTGTGATCACTCTGGGAAGAATGTTAACCCAATGTGCTGTTCATTATAAAAAGTTAGCTGCAGTTCAGACGTCAGCCTACGGCGTTGCAGCTCGTGGAGGTTCATGTTGGACTGAGGTTGTTATCTCAGATGAAGATATAGACTATCCAAGAGTTATAAAACCGGATTATCTAATAATATTCTCCCAAGACGCCGCCCTTAAATATGGGAAGATGATAAAAGACGATGGCGTGATCTTGTACGACTCGTCAATCGTTAAGGAACTGCCTACAAAGAAGGGAATTACCATTCACCAGATACCTGCAACAAGAATCTGCCGAGAAAAATTTAAGTCTCCGTTGTACGCCAACATTTTAATGCTAGGCTTTTTCGTCGCCTTAACTAACGTAATGTCTAAAAAAGATGCAAGAAAACTAATAAAAACAACTCTACCCAAACACACCATTGAATCGAACTTAAAGGCCTTTGAGTATGGACACTCCCTGAAAATCAAACCGGCAGTTGCTTAAGGCTCTTCCACTCCTCGAATTCCCACTAGCCGCAATGTTTTATTTTATAAGCTATTTTTGTTCAAGCGAGGAGTTTGGATAATGTGTGGACAAGAGAGAATGTTTGTTTTCGGGACGTACTTTTATGGACGTTAGGCTCTTTTTATCGTCTAACACAAATGTTTAAAAAAATTGATAAGAGAATCCCCAAAACACATGAGATAAACACTTGAAAGAAATAAGCCCATAACGACTTAGGGCTTTCTACTTTTAGAATCACCTCCCCACCCACTTCGGCTTCCTCTTCTCCAGAAAGGCATTCAATCCTTCCTGAGCGTCTTCCGAGGTTATACATACCTCGGTAGTTGCACATGCGTCCGCTAAAGCTTTTGTGTACTCCATGTCTAGGCTGTGATAAATTGAATGTCTTGCTAATTTAAGTGCCACAGGACTCTTCTCAATCAGATCTCGAGTAACGGCGTCTACCTCTTCTTCTAGGCTTTCTGGAGAAGTTATCTTATTTAATAAACCTATTTGCTCTGCCTCTTTAGCATCTATCATTCGACCGGTGTATATGAGTTCGAAGGTCTTCGCTCTTCCAATCAGCCTTGGGAGGAGAGCTACTGCTATACCAGGGAAAACCCCAAGATTAATTTCAGGCACTCCGAATTTAGCTTTCTCTGAGGCTACTATCATGTCACAGGACAGGGCTAGTTCAAAGCCTCCACCTAAAGCGAGACCGTTTACACAAGCTATTGTCGGCTTACTCAGATTAATCAAAAGATGAGTTCTTTCCAGAAAAAGGTTCAAGAACTCACGTAGCTGGTAGGCAGTTTTTCCTTTAAACTCTTTAATGTCCAATCCGCAACAGAACGCCCTCTCACCAGACCCCCGCAAAACAACTACCTTCACGTCCGAGTCTTTCTCTGCCTCTTTAAGCGCCACGTTCATCTCAGACGCCATTTTCATGTTGATGGCGTTTAGAACCTCTGGTCGGTTCAGAGTGATCTTTGCAACTCCTTCCTTTTTCTCGTATATCAAATTTTCAAAAGCATCTAACAAGGCGCTATCCCCATAGGTTTACAATAACTGACGTACATCATTTTTCTCGCTCTTTGGCGTAGTCGTAAATTGTCTTATTAACTTTTTTACCCAAATAATTTCCTCTCACCAGTTTCTTCATGATCAACGGCGCTCGATACTTCGGATCACCTGTTTCCTTTTGAAGATACTCCAAAACGTCTAGGTTTATGTCTAATCCAGTTAGGTCACAGAGTTCAAATGGCCCCATTGGCCAGCCTAATCCCAGCTTACACGCAGTATCAATATCCTCTACAGTGGCTACTCCTTCTTGTAACAACCAGAACGCTTCATTTACGGCTGCTACCAAAATTCGGCTCGCTATGAAGGCTGGAGAGTCTTTACAGACGATGGGGATGTGATCTATTTTCTTTGAAAGAGCAACGGTAACTTCTATTGCTTCTGAGCTGGACTTGATCCCTTTGATTACCTCTATGAGCTTCATTATAGGCGGGGGGTTAAAAAAATGCATACCAATGACCCTTTCTGGCCTTTTTGTGGCCGTCGCGATTTCACTTATGCTTAATGAGGAGGTGTTGCTGGCTAGAATCGTGTCTGGTGGACTTAACTCATCAAGTTGTTTAAGAACTTTTTTTTTCAGTTCCATATTTTCTGGAACCGCTTCGATTGTAAAGTCGCTATCCTTAAGTGCTTCTTCCAGATCTATCGTGGTTTTAACTCTTGAGAGAATGGCATCTGCTTCAACTTGCGTTATCTTCCCCTTTTCGACCAACCTATTTATACCAAACCGCCCTGACTTCATTGTTTCAACCGATCGCTTCAGAATACGCTCATCTATATCACGCAATTTAACTTGGAAACCATAAGTTGCAAAAACCTGGCCAATCAATGTACCCATAGTACCTGCGCCTACTACAGAAATCAAACGGACGTTCTCAATTTCAACCATTTCAATAACCAAAAAAAACAAACATCTCAGCGATATAAAGGTTTTTAGTGTACGCGGGTTTGGCTCAAAATTGTGATAAGCTTTATTTGGGTGAAACCGGCTTGTTTTGGTAACAGAACGTGGAGAAGATTTGATTTCTGAACGCTTTCCCGAGGATCCAGAGGGGTTTTTCATCACTCTGCTGCAGTTTTTGCCCCCTTGACACGTTCACGAGATAGAAATCTGGGTGATCAGAGACCTGATTTGGCCAGAAATCCTCCATAGAGGAAGCGATTGAAGCGAAAAGAAAACAGCATTTGAGCCGACATTCGGCCAAAGTAACGGTTCCTCAAGCTTGTTTGAATAAATAAGAGAAGTCGGAAATTTTGCGCCAAACCCGTGTACGCTTCTTCTTTTATTACTAATTCTTGTCTTCAGATTAAGAACCATATGCCTATACTGCTAATCTGGTGACTATTTGGAGATCTTCACTCTCTCTTATCTCTCGGATAGGGTTGGTGACTTCCGCTTATCAAAATTGAGACACCGAAAAGTATACTAATTAAATCAATGTTTAGATGGTTAAAGGTGTTTTGTCATGGTGGTATATCGATTTCCGCCGTTATGTTATCCTAAACTGCCAATCACTGACGTGTTAAGGACTACTGCAAAGAGGCTGCCAAACAAACATGCAATAGTGTATCCGGAGAAAATAACGTTCAAGGAGCTTTGGAACAACATAGATCGTTTTGCCGCCGCATTGGCAGACCTAGGTGTTAAGAAGGGGGATAAAGTGGCTATTTTCGAGGGGAATAATCCGGAGTTTCCAGTGGCTCTTCAAGGCATTCTTGAAGTCGGAGGCGTAGCCGTTTCTGTAAATCCAATGTCCAAGGAGAGAGAGCTGGAGTATGAGGTGAACGATTCTGAAGCTAGTACGTTGGTTGTACGAGATGAACTATTTCCGGTTGTGAAAAAAACCTTACCGAAGATGCCTAGGCTTCGAAGGATAATAGTTATCGGAGAGGAGAAAAAGGAAACATATTCTTTCAGCGGGCTCCTCGAAAAATATCCTCCAGAACCGCCGAAGGTGGACATTAACCATAAAGACCACGCCCTTATCCTATACTCTAGTGGCACAACTGGACTACCAAAGGGATGCGTTTACACACACTATGCCCACAACGCCTCCTATATTCAGTGCACGTGGGCTGGTTGGGAAAAGGGCGAAAACGACATTGTAATGGCGTTTCTTCCATACTACCACATATATGGCATGGTGTGCATACTAAATAGTTCGCTTTACACAGGGGCTTCTCAAGTCTTAATGAAAAGATTCCAAATCCAGGAAATGTGTAAATTAATCCAAGAACATAAAGTCACGCTTGTACCCCTAGTTCCGCCGATAATGGTCACCCTCGTAAAGAAACCTGAACTCCTCACTAAATATGACTGGTCTTCCGTACGTACTGTCGGCATCAGCGCGGCTCCAACCCCCATGCCGGTCATGAAAAAATTCCAGAAGATAACAGGCATCAAAGTGATGCACTTTTCAGGTCTCACTGAAGGCGCACCGTTTTCAGCTAATCCATTCTATAAAATGAAGGTGAAGTCTGCAGGCATACCAATGCCAGACACAAGGATAAAGGTTTTGGACTTAGAAACAGACAAAGAGCTCCCCATCGGGGAGAAAGGAGAGATGGTGTTCAAGGGTCCCCAAGTGATGGAAGGGTACTGGAAGAAGCCGCAGATTACTGAGGAGACGTTCATAACCTTTGATGGTGAGAGGTGGGTTCGAACTGGAGACATTGGATACATGGATGAGGAGGGCTACGTGTACTTTGTAGACCGAAAGAAGGAAGTGATAAAGTATAAGGGCTACTCTGTTGCTCCTGCTGAAGTTGAATCGGTCGTCATCGGGCATCCGGCGGTTAGAGAATGTGCAGTTGTGGGCAAACCAGATGAGATTGCTGGGGAGATACCGAAAGCATACATTATGCTAAAGAAAGGTGTAACAGCTACAGAAGAAGACATAATCGAGTTCGTTAATAAGAGAATATCGAGTTACAAACGAATTAGGGAAGTGGAATTTGTAGATTATATACCAAAGACTGCGTCTGGAAAGATACTGAGAAGAAGCTTCAAAGAAAGAGAGCAAAAACGCCATGGAAGTAAGGACCCTACCGAAAAGAACACTCAACTCTATGATAAAGAGACATCAAGAACTTACGAATAGAACCAAAGTTCAGTGAACCAAGCATCTGTTTAATGCTCAAACCTTCTTTCTAACATAAAATATTCAAAACAACAAATTAAACGTCTAAACGGACTAGCGCACTAAAAGTATCTCTGTTGCGGCAAAAGTCTTTTCTTTTACTCTAAATTTGGGAAGAACCAAAATGTATGAGGTGATAAAAAAAATTTAGCTTGAGTAACGATGTCGCTGACCTCTATGCTCTGACCGGGACGAAGGTAAGAATTACAGTGTCGGGACTGACTTCTAGATGGGAGGCTTGAACTTTCATACCTATCTTTAAGTCCTCAAACTTAGAATTTTCAATCCAAGAAATAATTTTAAATCCTTCCTGAAGCTCGACGATAGCCGCAAGTTTTGGTGCATACCTTTGCATCCACGCAGATAAGCCGTGACGGATCTCTGTGAAAGCGTAAATTTTACCTCGGCCGGTTAGCTTGACCCATTCAAGGCTATCTGAAAGACAGTGTGGACAAATGTATCTAGGTGGCCACAACAGCTTATCGCACTTCTTGCACTTGGTAGTTGTTAAAACTCCCTTTTTCAGTTCTTCATAAAATCGTGCAACTTTCGTCTCCTTCTCTAATGGTGCTAGATCCCACAAGTAGTGAAGTTTCTCACTGCTCAAGAAGGCTCCCTCCCATAAATTGTAACGGTATGGTGAACTGCAAACCCATGTAGGTTATGTGCTAAACCAATCTCAGCCCCGTCTACTTGTCGTTTTCCAGCCTCATTCCTTAACTGAAGCATGATCTCTACGGCTTGACCTACACCAGTCGCCCCAACTGCATGTCCTTTTGCTTTAAGCCCGCCACTCACGTTAACTGGCACCGTTCCCCCGATGTATGACTGTCCCCCCTCAATAAACTCCCCTCCCTGACCTTTTTCGGTAAAGCCGAGATCCTCGTACTCAATTATTTCGGAGATCGTAAAGCAATCGTGGACTTCAGCGACATCTATATCCTTTGGATCCACCTTGGCGTTCTCATAAGCTAACTGAGCCGCTTCTTTTAGAGGAACCCATGTGGTAAGACTAGGGATGTTTGCAACAGTATTTCCAATGTTAACTTGAGCCATACTGCGTATGTACATTGGTGTATCGGTGTACTGTTTTGCTTTTTCCCCGGTAGTAAGGATCACCGCAGCGGCTCCATCTGTAATTGGGGAACAATCAAAGAGCTTGATCGGTGGGGCAATTACGGGAGATTTAAAAACGTCTTCCACTGTGATTTCCTTACGGAACTGCGCCTTCGGGTTCAAGGCACCATAGTGATGATTCTTCACCGCCACGAGGGCCATCTGTTGCTCTGTTGTACCGTATTCGTACATATGTCTCTGAGCTATGAAAGCGAAGCCAGGTGGAGCGTTCATTCCGTAAACTCCCTCCCACTCTTTATCGACTACAATGCTAAGGCAT
>Ga0114921_10001538_pt1 | contig 10632 bp, 9 predicted proteins | sample BentaG_FD_87016 | JGI IMG/M metagenome (GOLD analysis project Ga0114921, IMG submission 87016) | Deep subsurface microbial communities from South Atlantic Ocean to uncover new lineages of life (NeLLi) - Benguela_00093 metaG | ecosystem: Environmental > Aquatic > Marine > Oceanic > Sediment ...
AATGTTGCTCGAGACTTCTATGACCTCCCGCAAGGTCAACCATCCATGGTCCTCGACATCATGGATGGTATGGTTAACTAGCTTGAAGGCACCCTCCTCGCAATAGAACCTATCGTCCGGTCCCACTATACCATCTTCTAAAGCAGCAGCCGCGGTGACCACCTTCAGCACGGAGCCAGGCTCAAAGGTATCCGTTATAGCTCGATTGCGAAAAGTCTCCGGGCTACAATTCTCAAAGTCATTGGGATTGTAACTTGGCCAGTTCGCCATAGCCAGTATCTCACCTGTCTCAGGAACCATCACAATGATAGTCCCCGATCTGGCCCGATATTGGTCAATGGCTCTATTCAATTCCCTCTGAGCTATATGTTGAATGACTTCATCTATGGTTAAGCTCAGGTCGCAGCCGTCAAAAATCTGTCCCTCCACTGGCAGAATATGATATCCCCTGGCGTCCCTCTGGAACGTAAAAAGGCTTTGCTTGCCCCGAAGCTCTTCATCGTAGTAGAGCTCCACCCCCTCCAGACCCTGGTTATCCATTCCTGCAAACCCGATCACCTGACAAGCCAGAGAACCTTTAGGGTAGAATCTCTTCCACTCCGCAAGGAGCTTGATTCCAGGCAGTTCCAATCCCTTAATGGTTTCTGCCTCGGATGGGGATATCTTGCGCTTCAGCCAGCAAAAGGACCTCCCGGATTTTAATCCCTTGAGGATATCCCTGTAGCCCAGGCCCAGTATAGCAGATAGCTTCCTGGCCGTCTCCTCCTTATTCTTCACTCGTGCAGGGATGACATACGCCGAGTTTACCTTGACGCTTATGGCCAGTTCCCTGCCATTGCGGTCATAGATGGTGCCTCGCTTTGGCTCATATTCAATCCTGGCCAGATGTTGAGCCCGAGCTTTGGTCTGAAGTTTACTGTGTCGGAGAATCTGGATATGATATAGTCGGCCAATCAGGGTCAGCAGCAGTCCAGCCAATAAGAGAAGGACAAACATTACCCGAAACTTATGGATTTTGGCAGACAAGGAATTATTCCTCCTTAAGGAGTATGATCTCATCCTTCTCGGGAATCACGAGCCCCAATTGAGTCTTGGATATGGACTCTATGCGATCTAAGGATCTCAGCCTGGTGGCCTCCAACTGTAACTTTCTGTTGGCTTCTGCCAAGCCCGCCTTTACCCTCTTCAGCTCTTCGATCTTGTATCCCATCCTGGTCACTTGAACTTGCTGCCAGAGATAACCCAAGAGTATTCCCACAACGAGAAGGGCCACCAATAAATATTTAAGCATTGATCTTGTGCTAAATTTAACCGACGCCTTCTTTGGGGCTCTGGTAACCCTAAGGGGATACCTACGAATTCGTCGTTGAACCCTTACCATCTGCCACCTCCGTGGTACTCCCTCTCGCACGACGGCGCGCTTCGCAAGCACCGTAGATATTGTTATCAACGGGGCTTGCGCCTAGAATAAAAATGCTATGTATTTTTATCAGCAGTGGCAATCCGTGTTCTCAAAGTTTCTCCGCAACTCTGAGTTTAGCAGACCTTGCGCGCGGGTTGCAGGAAACTTCCGCTTGAGATGGGGTAATGGGACTCGGAGTTATAACCCTGACAATGGGCTTTCCCGAACAGACGCACACGGGCAGCTCTGGTGGGCACTGGCAGGACCGCGCCAGATGCCCGAAAGTGTGCTTGGTTATCCTATCTTCCAAGGAATGGAAACTAATGCAACAGATCCTTCCTCCTGGATTCAGGAGACGGACAGCTTGATCCAGGGCCTCCTTTAAGGTGACCAGTTCCTCATTGACAGCTATCCTCAGGGCTTGAAAGGTCCTGGTGGCAGGGTGTATCCTTTGCCTAGCAGAGATGGGTATGGCAGACTTAATGACCTCGACCAGTTGGAAGGTTGTGGTGATGGGCTTGGTAACTCTTTGCTGACAGATGCTTCTGGCTATCCTCCTGGCCCACCTCTCCTGAGAATACTCCCAGATAATCTTGACTATTTTGTCATAAGACAGTGTATTAATCAAGTTTGCAGCGGCGGTTTTGCTTCGCCGGTCCATGCGCATATCAAGAGGGCCATCGTGTTTGAAACTGAAGCCTCGAGAGTTTTCTGTCAATTGAAGCCCGGAGAGGCCGAGGTCGAACAAAAACCCATCCGCAGACGCAATGCCCTGCTGGGCAAGTATCTCGGTCAGGTTCCTGAAGTTGTCATGTATCAATATGACGCTTGCTTCGCTCGCTAGATTTGAAATGTCTTGCATTTCAAATATGGCTTGCTGGTCGGATCCTTTCAATCTCTGGCCTGCCACCGCCAGTGCGTCCTCATCTCTGTCGATCCCCAAAAGCCTGCCCCCTGGTTGAATGGCTCTTAAAATCTGAGCGGCATGTCCACCTTCTCCTAAGGTGCAGTCGACATAAACCTTACCAGGGGCACACTTCAAGAATTCAATAGTCTCTTCCAATAGAACAGGAATATGACGGAAGTTCATCTATCGCAACTCCTGTCAATTCCCTCAACCCCCCTGTCCGTTTTACAGGCAAGAAGTACAGAGGGACTGCGGAATTGGGTCCGTTGGTTCCTTTGGGTCCGTTTACCTCGTTGGAGATAACAAATAGATTAGCCGGAAGCGACGGAAACACTTCAAAGAAGCATTTCCTGCCTCCAACGGGGTTAATTCCGTTAGGTCCGTTGAGTTCGTTAATAAAACCGACTAAACCGACAAAATTGACAAAACTGACTTAACTGACAAAACCGACTTAACGGGAAAAACTGACCTAACCGACTAAACGCTTTTCATATTTCACAGGTGACCGCCCTCTGAGACCGAAGAACTCAGAGACGTGTAAGGGAAAAAACGAACCGTCAGGCCTTCCAAGTTCATTCACGTAATTCGCGCCTTAGATGCCCAGATCTACCAACCTCTCTGCAATCTCCTCGAAGGACTTCTCGCTCTCTTTCACATACTCTTCCCACCTTGCCCCGGCCCATATCTCTATGCGGTTCAGGGCACCGATGATGACAACATCTTTGTGGGCCTCATTATTTATGCCTGCATACTCCCGTAGATTTGCCGGAATGGAGATACGGCCCTGTTTATCTATAGAAGACTCAATGGCCCCTGAAGCTAAGAGCCTGGTAAACAGTCTGGCCTCACCCTTGGTCATGGGCAGGCTCTTCACTTTCTCCTCCAGGACCTTCCACTCATCCAAGGGATAGAGGAATAGACAACTGTCCAGACCCCTTGTCAGGACAAACTTGCGTATGGCCTTGGCCTCTCTGAGCTTGACGGGAATAACGAGCCTGCCCTTATGGTCTATTGAATATTGGTATTCACCCATGAACATTGGTCTTCCCCTTGCCTTCCATTTTTTCCCACTTTTTCCCACTTATTACATATTACACCCCCCCTTTGCCTTTGTCAAGTCTTTTTTTAGCACACACTAACGGCCATGCATAATAACTGCTTGATATGAATGTCCGCGAATCTTGGGACGCGAATCCCGATACCAAGCCAAAGGTGGCGGCCATCACCGTAATTAATCTATGGGCAAGAGAAAAGGCCCGCCACGATATTTATCGGTGCGGGCCCCAACAATAACCAGTTCACGAAATTTACTCAGAAATTAGTGTATGGCAACTTTTACTAAAAACACTGGGCTCTATCTATCTCTCTGTCTCTATCATAATCATACTGCCCATCTCCCTTCATCTCGATGATACATCCCCTTTCCAGCCAGAGGTTGATCAGTCTCTGGCTGAAATGCGTAATTCCCTGATAGTAGGGATTTGTTTCATTACTCCTATTGCAGCTATACCAATGGTCAAGATAACCTTTTCCCCGGACACGCCAAGCCACCAGCCCAAAAGTGGGAAGAGACAGAAGATTGCCTGCCACCCAAAAGTTCGATACCTCTTGAGGGGAATTATCCCTCTGGCCTTTAAAAATGCAAAGAGAGGCCATATAACAGCCCCGATGGCAACCATCCATGGGATACAATAGAGCAAGACGCCCAGACTGGTGCTTACGCCCTGACCACCATGAAAGCCAAAGAAGACAGACCAATTATGACCCGCAATGACCAGCAGGCCACAGAGCAAAGTAACCATCAGTGGAACGCCCATCACCCTGGCCAAAAGTATTGCACCTACGCCCTTCCCGGCGTCTGCCAGACCAACTATGATACCGGGAACCCGCCCCAACACATGTATAGCATTTCCTGCGCCTAAATTTCCGTCACCATATTCCCTGAGGTCAATCCTCCTCAATATGTTGCCCATGAGGTAAGCAAAAGATATCGAACCAATAAGATAACTACAGGTCAGGGTTAATATTATCTTAAGGAACATTTTTTCATCATTATAGCCTGAATAGCTTATCTGACAGGCCTATGTTGACCTTCAGATCCTTGAAGGCTCTTGAATGAACCAGCCTGTCCCCGGCTTCGTATACTTCATACTGAAGGGGCAGGTTCGCCTCGACATCGACCCACAGCCTCTCCTTGGTGATAGGATTTTTGCCCACAAGGGTAGTTGGAATCGCCTCGATGAGATAACACTCAGACTCAAAGACTAACTCTTTTTCTATCAATGCTGCCTCGCCATTTCGCTCCCAAGAGTCAGCTCTATCGATGAGATTATCTATGCCGGACTCGTCGATCCTGTATCCCCTTCCAGGGGAACTCACCAACCTATCGCCCGGGTCGAAGGTATAAGCAGCGCCAAAGGGTAGAAACATCTTGCGCGGTGGGAGAAACCTTCTCTTGAGAAACAAAAACCCCCTGGGCTTGAGCCTTATTTCCCATCGCGGTAGACCGCTACAAATCCCTCCACAATGTCCTCCAAGAGCTCTATACGAATCAAGCTCGGCTTCTTGAAAAAGTACCTGACCGTGTGCTTGTCGATCTGCTCTCCATCTACATTGGAGGTTATATAGATGCACTGGTAGTCAAACACCTTTCCATAGCTTCTGTGCATCTGTGCCACGACATCCGCTGCAGAGAGCTCTCCAGTTAGTAAACCCCCTGAAGGAAACAGGAGATCGATAAACAGGATTATAGAGAATATTCTAATAGTCATCCATCTTCCATACATAACATCCCCGCCTGTAGGAACCCTAATCTGTCAGGACAACCACATTATAGCCTAAATGAGGAAATTGTAAATTCCCGCCCTTTTAGATTTTTTAGCAAAAAGGCGGGACTTTAAGCATCGGCTCAGAATCCGTAAGCAACGCCAAGATAGACAAGATAGTCAGGAATAGCTGCGCTCAGGCGAGTGCCGAGGCCAGCCTTGTAATAGAGGGGTCTGGTTATGTACTGTTTGACCCCAAGGTAAGCATCTAAAATATTGCCCTCGAAGGTAATATCCCCGTCGCCCTCTGTCTTATTTGTCATTCCTACAAGGTCTGCGCACAGCAGTATCCCCCTCCACGGTGCATCCTTGAGCGAGAACCCGGGAAACATAATTGGATACATAACCGATGCAGAGTATCTGACCTCGTCGGCCCAGTCCATGCCCGGTGGAAGAGATGGAACGCCGATGTCCCGATAGCCAAGGTTTACGTCGAGCTGGAGCTTTGGAAACATGCCAAGGACTCTGCCTTTACCAAAGCTTTTAGTCAAACAAAGAGCAATTTCTTCATCCATCTCCCCGGACGTCAAGCCTTCGTCCTTGTACCTGCCAGGAAACTTAATCTTGAGCCTGCAGGCTATGGCCGGGGCGCTACCTTTTTCCTCCCGGAACTGGTACTTGGCTCCTACCCAAATATCGTCGCAAAGCTCGTAGACGCTCCCATGACCACCAGTGACCATTTGGAGTGCTCCACCAGCTTTGACATCGCTTCCCCATATAGCATCATAGACCTCCGGTGCAACAAAGACTTCAAGCTTATCCGTCAGGCCAGTAGTGAGGGCTGTCACAACTTTACCAGTGTAAAAGCCAGGACTGCCTGTATGGATAAATCCCGTCCCCCACTCAAAGACTCCCCTTGGCTCTGTTCCAGCATCATCGGTAATCAGCGATGGTCCAAAGATAGTGTGGCGCGCCACAACCCGAGTGGCCGATCCAAGGATCAATATACCAATCAAGCCTACCGTGGTCACTATCCTCCTCATCCATACTCACCCCCCTCCTTGCAACCGCTAAGACCGTGAAAACTTCGCAAAGACCGCCAAGACTTTTGTGAATTTTGCTGATTACTTCGCGTCATTTGCGGTCACTCCAGAAGATAATACCCGATCCCCCAGCCACCTGGACCAACATGGACGATCTCCACCCTCGCGATACCCTCTATAATCTCGCCGCAATCGATATTTCGCTCGAGGACCTCCTTCAGATCCCTGGTGGCCTCAGGATTATCACCAACATCCCCTATCATACACTTTATCTTCTTTGCCCCGACTCTTTCCATATCAGCCTTAATGGTCTCGATCATTCGCTGGTTGACCTGTCGAATATTCCTTCCCCTCCCAACAGGGGTGATAATGCCTTCCTCTGGCCTCACAGCTACAATAGGGATTACTTTCATCAAAGAACCAAGCAATGACTTTGCCCTGCCTATCCTTCCACCTCGATGCAAATACTCCAAGTCTGGGAGGCCAAAAATGCTAATGGTTCTGGATATGGCATCCTTCGCGACCCTAACCACCTCATCCTTAGATTTGCCTTCCTTGGCCACCCTGGCTGACTCCAGGACTACTAATCCGATTGAAAACCAAGTCAGCCTTGAATCGATAATCTCAACATCTGCCTCAGGAACCGTCTTCTTAGCCTTTATGGCATTCTCGTAGGTAGGCAGACTCAGCCCCGATGACATATGGATGGATGCAACGGATTTACCTTCCTTAGCCGCCTCCCTGTATGCCTCTGCAAGCTCCCCCATTGGCAAAGCCGCCGTCTTGGGAAAGAGTTTTGATCGCTTTACCTTCTCCAAGAATTCCTTCGGCGTAATATCCACGGCATCCCGAAAAGTCTCATCCCCCAGGGATATGAAAAAGGGAATCATACGTATCCCATACTCCTCGATCAAGGACTGGGGAATACCATGATTACTGCCAGTGACAATCGCTACCTTCGCCATCCACTAGTCTCCTTATTTTATAGATTGTAATTACAGGGGTTAAGTGCTGATAACAGTAATTTATCACCGTAATCTTCTTTCTTATCGACGTAATCATGATTTATTCTACGGAAATAATATAATAATACTGAGGTTGTCCGCCACGGTAGAGCTCAACCACCAGGTCAGGGTAATCCTTCTTTGTCTGCTGGCCCAATCTTTCGGCTTGAGTCTTCGAGACCTCCTTTCCATAAAAGATGGTGATCAATTGACTCTCTTCGTCAACCATCTTTGTAATCAAATCAGAGGCAGCCACATTAAAGCTTCGCTTATTCTTCACCTCTATTTTTCTGTTATAAAGGCCGATGATGTCGCCCTTCTTTATCTTCAAATCTTTATACAAAGCTTCCCGGGCAGCCTTTGCCACCTGCCCGGTCTTTACCTTCCCTAAAGCCTGGGTCATTGCCCCTTTATTTTCTTCTAAACTAACCTCTGGGCTAAAGTTCAGGAGGGCTGATATCCCCTCGGGTATCGTTCTGGATGGAATGACACAGACTTCCTTATTGGAAAGTTTCGCTGCTTGCTCGGCAACGGGGATGATATCCCCATCATTTGGAAGGGCCAGGATGCTTCTTGCATCCACAGACTCTATCGCCCTGGTTATGTCCTGGGTGGATGGCTTCAGCTTCCTCGGCCCACCTATTAGTTTGTCGACTCCCATGCTCTTCAAAATCTCAGCCATCCATTCTCCAGGAGCAAATGCAACCACGCCGATATGCTTGCCCCGTTGATAATTTTCACCCCGTTGATGATCTTCATATCTACGGGGTTCATATCTACGGGGCTTGGCTGGAGCTACCTCCTCGGCCAGAAGGCTTTGATGCTGCTCGTCCATATCGTCTATCTTAACCCGGGATACCTCTCCCAGCCCATAGGCATATTCTATGATTGACTCCGGGTCGTTTGTATGGAGGTGAACTTTTGCCAACCAGGGGGTGCCAACGACCATAACGCAATCACCGTGCCTGCCTAATTCAGCCTCGATCTGTTTCAGGGCCAGATCCTCCCCCTTGATGAGAAACTCAGTGCAGTATTTATACTCTAACTCCCTCTCCCAGGCGCTGACCGCCCTCTCGGCAGTCTTATCCACTCCTTTGATATCCTTCAGGTTACGCTGCCGGATGAGCCCCAGGACGCTCTCCCACGTCTTGGCCACTATAGAACCAACCCTGTCCAACCCCGGAATGCTCCTTAAGCTGGGGACCTTAATAGCACCAAGCTTTCCCTTCCACGACTCCACCAATTTAGCCGCAATGACCTCGGCTTCGCCTATCTCCTCTGCCCTCTTTGCTCGAATAGTGCTCAAAAGGCCCTTCCAGGCATTCACCATCCTGGCAACAGTCACCTCCACCCGGCTGACCTCCTCCAATGGCTGGCCCTCGATGAGCCTCAAGATTCCTTCCAGCATATAGACAAAACCCTGGCCGCCTGCATCCACAACCCCGGCATCCTTCAGCACGGGCAACAATTCTGGGGTCTGCCGGAGGCTCTCCGTGGCTGCCCTGAGAGCTCCCTGGAGTACCTCTGTTAGATCATCCTCAGACTCTGCCAGCCCTACAGCAAACTCACTGGCATGACGCATCACCGTTAGAATCGTCCCCTCCACTGGCTCGCGTACTCCTCCACGAGCAGCATCTGCTCCCTGGCGCAGGGCCTGAGCCAACTCCAGAGCATTTAATCTCTTCCTGGATCCAATGCCCTCAGCAAATCCGTTGAAGAACTGGGAAAGGATAACCCCTGAACACCCCCTCGCTCCCATCAGGGTGCTCTGCACAATCTCAGAAGCAATCTGAGCCAAATTATCACTCTCCGAACTCTGAATAGCCTCATTGGCAGCCTGCAGGGTAAGCGACATGTTCAGTCCAGTATCACCATCTGGAACTGGAAAGACATTCAGATTGTTTACGATGTCCTTCTTGCACTCCAGCCAGCTATTACTGGCTGAGAGAGCCTGAACTAATCGCTTTTTGGTGCAATACTTAATTGCCACCTGAAATTCTCCCAGTTGGTCTCGCTGCCTGGATGAAACGTCTCCTTTCGACCTGAAGCTTATTAATCTTGGCCTTCAAGGAGGCTACACTCTTTCTTAACCTCTCATATCTTTCCTTGGGCACTACATCCAACTCATCAAACGCTTTAGCTGGCCTCTCCCTGGCCTTCCTCATCAATAGCCGACTCAAAGAATCTGGCAGACGCAACAACGGCCTCTTCTCCCTGGCCTGCTTCAGGATGATCTCGGCCAGGACGATGGGGGTAGCATCCTGGTTTGTCTTATGATCCACCACCTTCACTGGCTTGCCCCTCCTGATCAACCCAGCGATCTTCTCCAGATTGACATATTTGCTCCTCAGGGTATCGTATAACTTCCGGTTTGGGTATCTCTTAATCAGATAATCCATCTCGTACCTCCTCGTTTGCTAATTCTACTCCTCTTTGATCTCCAATAATGTACCGAGATTCTTTCTTTTCTCGTATATCGGCGTTAGCCTTAAAATGTAACCCCCTTCTTTAAACGAAAATGGCTCTCTTGCACCCGTGATTAGCTTCTCCTCGACAATTTTAGATATCTCCTTCGGCAAGTAACTGCTTATTTTCTGGCCTTCAGCCATCTTGTCCGGATTAAAAACTTCCCTTGCCGTTCTATTCAAATATGTTGCATCCCCCTTCCTATTACACACGAAAATTGCCTTTTTTGCCTCATCCGTCTTCTTCCCCAAAGCCTTTGAGATGAGCTCGAAATCATCCCTTTCCTTTGAAACATCTCTATATCTCCTTAGTTTCTTGATCTCACCCCTGATAAAGAAGATCCTCGGCAAGGGAGTAAACCAGTACATAAAAAGAAAAGGTACCCCCTCTGCCTTTTTCAATAACCTCAGTGCTTCATACTTAAACACATCTATCTTCTTGCGGGATAAGCTTGTTGGGGGCCTCTCTTCAACTTCATACCCATAACTCTTGCATATGTGAAAAACTTTATCCACTAAATCCCTATCTGAGACGTGAATATGAACATGGGTATCTCCATTCACATGCCCTATCATCAAAGCATTATACTCGATCTTGTTTGGAAGGAATTTAAGTCTATCGGCTATATCTTCCCGCCCCACATCCCCTTTGATGGAGCATTCTACACAGAAACCAGGATATCTGGCTCTATACTTCAGGCTGGCTATCTGCGATTTAATATCCTTTTTTAAAGACCTGTTCAATTCCTGTACTTCCTTCTTTAATGAAATACCCAGAGCATCCAACCAGGCCCCCAAAAAAATAAGAAAACCAAGACCGCCGGCATCAGCAACATCATTATCGCGCAAGACCTTAACTTCCTGTATCCTTGGGTTTAACAGCTCACTGACCCCAGCACAATAGCCCTTTTCTAAGATATACGAGACGTCCCTTCGGTCCTTTAGGGCCTCTTTAGCCTTTTGGCCCACGGCCCTCATCACAGAGAGTATCGTTCCCTCCTTTGGTTCGCTAAAGGAAGAATAGGCGCTCTGAGCTCCACGCTCCA
>Ga0114921_10001539_pt1 | contig 10627 bp, 7 predicted proteins | sample BentaG_FD_87016 | JGI IMG/M metagenome (GOLD analysis project Ga0114921, IMG submission 87016) | Deep subsurface microbial communities from South Atlantic Ocean to uncover new lineages of life (NeLLi) - Benguela_00093 metaG | ecosystem: Environmental > Aquatic > Marine > Oceanic > Sediment ...
AGCCGCCAAGTAGAGGCGATAATATCGTAGCGCTAATCATTGCCCCCACCGTAAATCCCACTGCCATACCCATTGATACGACACCATTGGCTAACCCCAGCTGCCGCCTCGGGAACCAAACACCACAGGCCTTGTGCACGTTGACTGGTATAATTGCAGTCATAAAGCCAAACAGGAACATTGTTGCCGCCAGAGTAATAAAGTCGACTGATAGCCCTCTCAGGGCACCAGCCAGTCCTGCCAAAAAACAGGCTACACTGAGGACGCTTTTTACCCCAAACCGGTCACCCAGTAACCCGCCAATCAAGGCAACAAATATACCAGCCAGGGCAGCCATCCCCCAGACCGTGCCTATCTGGACCAGGTTTAAGCCCAGGTCCTCTGATATCTCCTTGAAGAGGACCGGCATGCACATCATTGGCATGGCAACGACAAATGTAAAAGTCAGTGCCGCCAAGACAAGAATGTACCATCTGTAATTTGACCCGCCATTTTCACCATTAACAATGCTCATGCCGAAAACATCCCTCAGCAATAATAGTCAAGGGTCTACGCAATATCTCCTCGCTCTGGGGTTATAGAGAGTGTGGCGAGTCTTTCGCCCTTCTCAGCTTTTAAGGTAAATACCATCATAACAGTTTTATTTCTGAGAGTTTGCTTTTAATATAGTCCCTTTCAGGCGATGCGGTGGCTGGAGAATTAGTCTATTGTGGATTGAAGGGTTTCGCCTCCGTCGCCCATACTGACCTAGATATTCAGAACGCCATAGAGGCTACAGGCAAAGCGTTTGGGTCAATCTTACCCACTCACTAGATACCATAAAGGTAGCTTATCCCGGCAGGATTCTCAGGAAGTGGGATTCCCTAGTAATACCCCCGGCTTACAGTTTGTATGTGACTACTGGGCTATTGACATCACCCAGAACCATCGGGCAAAGCTACAAGGTTCCACATCACCATTGTTTTTGATGAAGATGTATTTATTGGTTTGCGCGCTCTACCACTAAAAATAGATAATAGCTATACAACTTTTTATTTTAACTTGACTAGACCAATCCCATCCTTAAACTCTATCTCGGTCCCGTATGGTGAAGACATTCTAGCCACACGGTCAACTATCTTCTTCCCCAATTCTCTATCAGCCAACTTGGGTCTCCCCAGCTTGGTTCTAACCTCTTTATACGGCTTCCATTTAGCCCATAGGTCAGCCTTGGCCTCTTTGTTCAATTCCCACAAGCCCAAAGTGATTGGATAAAGCTTCAATTCAGTCAGGTCACCGCTTTCACAATCGTAGGTAGACACTCCGATCATGCTTTCCCAGGAATAATCCCAATCGAAGAAGTGTCTTCCCGGCTCCTCTCTTTTTTCATAGAGGTCTGGGGCTGAAGCCTGGATGTCCAACCCCCATTGTTCGAATATATCCTGAGGCTCCCTTCTTATGAGGGTGCTCTGGAAGCTGAAGTTGCCAATGCTATAGAATATAGGCTTGCCTTTGTAAACCTCCAAGCCTCTATCTCGGTGAGGCCCATGAGCTACGAAGGCATCGGCTCCGGCATCAATACAAGCATAGGCGAAATCTTGAACGAATTGAGGTGTCACCTCCCCGAGATCGAGCCCTTCCGGTACCTTAAAGGCAGGCTCGTGATAGTGAACCGAAACCACAACCCAATCGGCCAACCTCCTGGCATCCTGAATCGCCTTTATGTTGCCTTTAAAATCCAGCTCGTTCACGGTCTGCTCTACATCAATTTCATCTGCCTGCTTGAACTCTTTCTCCAGGAAGATGAACTCCTTTTCACCTATGGGTACCGGGACTTGCCAGCTAGGCCGAGGCTTTAGGTTTATAGCAATCTCCCTTAAAGCAGCAAAGGATTTGGGGTCAAGCCTATATGTTGTGTTAATGCGGAGGGGATTGACCCCCGGTCTCCCCTGAAGATTCGGCCTTGCCTCACCAGCAAACCCTTCAAGCCTCGTTGTAGTCATAGCCACAAGGGCTACTATCCCTTTCTTTGTGTCCAGATAGCCAGCCTCCCTGGCTTCGGCTAGATTCCTCCCAGCGCCGGCATGAACTAGCCCTACCCTCTCCAGATTCTCTATAGTCGCAATCATGCCTCCTACAGAGTAATCCGTTACATGGTTATTGGCGCAAGAGACAAGCTGGAACCCAGCCCACTTAAACTCATCGGCGATGAAAGGCTCTGCTTGTCCATATGCATCTGCTGGGACTTTCAGTATGGGGTCTCCCTGGAACTTATGTATTGCCGTCTCAAGGTTAATGAATGAAGCATCAGCCTCTCTAATGATCTTTATCATAGAGAGAAACTCTTCCTCATCAAAGACAGATAAACGCCTACTGATGAAAGCCTCGCCAGCAGCGGCAAGGGTAAATGTTGATTTAGAGTCTGCCATAGGTTTCTCCTTTCTCCTCAGTTAATTGTTGCTGTTCTGCCCTTGTCCACTATCTCAGCTACACATCACCTCCCCCTCATTTTCTTCCCACTGCCCCAGAAATTTAAGGGACAATTTGGAGCCGGATGCCTCAATAGAAAAAGTCCTATCTATTGGTTTGCGCGCTCTACCACTAAAAATAGCTAATAGCTATACAACTTTTTATTTTAGTTTGACCAGGCCAACCCCGTCCTTAAATTCTATCTCAGTCCCATAGGGTGAAGATATCTTGGCAACACGGTCGATTATCTTCTTTCCCAATTCTCTATCAGCCAGCTTGGGTCTGCCAAGTTTGGTCCGAACTTCTTTCATCGGCTTCCATGTGGCCCACAAGTTATCCTTAGCCTCCTTGTTCAACTCCCAGAGTCCCAGTGTTATGGGATAGAGCTTCAAGTCAGCGATTTGACCAGTATCACAGTCAAAAGTGGACATAGCGATGAAGGTTTCCCAGGAGTAATCCCAATCAAAGAAATGCCGGTGAGGCTCCTCTCTTTTTTCATAGAAATCCACGATTGAAGCTGTGACATCAAAACCCCAAGGTTCGATATGATCCTGGGGTCGCTTAGTGATAAGAGTACTCTGGAGAACAAAGTTACCGATGCTGTAGAATATCGGTTTGCCTTTGTATATTTCTATGCCTCTATCCCGGTGAGGTCCATGACCGATGAAAACGTCAGCCCCGGCATCAATACAGGCATGGGCGAAATCCTGGATAGCTTCAGCTGGTGCTTCCCCTTCCTCCAGACCCGGTGGTAACTTGAAAGCGCGTTCATGGTCGTGAACCGAAACTACAACCCAATCAGCCAACGCCCTAGCATCTCGAATCGATCTCAGGTTACCTTCAAGGTCGAGCGGGTTCATAGTTTGCTCTGTACCGATTTCATCGGCCAGCTTATACTTATTCCCCAGCAAAGTGAGTTCCTTTTCACCAACAAGGGCTGGCATAAGCCACCCCCCTCGCTCTCGCAGTTTTAAAGCTACTTTCCTGAAAGCTTCAAAGCATGCAGGGTCAAGAGTGTATGTTTTATTGATGCGCAGAGGATTATCTCCAGGTCTCCCCCGTAGGTTTGGTCTTTGCTCGCTGGCAAACTGAGCGCTTGTTGTTGTCGCCGCCACTAAAGCTACTATGCCCCTCTTCGTATCTAAATAGCCCGCTTCTCTGGCTTCAGCCAAGTTCATGCCAGAGCCAGCACGAACTAGCTCCACCCTGTCTAGGTGCTCCAGGGTAGAAACTAAGCTTCCTGTCGAGTAATCTGTTGCATGGTTATTAGCGGTGGAGATAAGTTTGAATCCAAGCCACTTAAGCTCATCAGCAACAAAGGGGTATGCTTGTGCCCCGCCGCCTCCCTGTGCGGGCTCCCCTTCGAATTTATGTATCGCCGTCTCCAGGTTAACGAATGAAGCGTCAGCTTCCCTGATGAGCTTTATCATTGCTTGGAATTCTGGTTCATCAAAAACTGATAGCCGCCGCATCATGAAAGCCTCACCAGCAGCAGCAAGGGTGAATGTTGATTTAGAGTCTGCCATAGGTTTCTCCTTTCTCCTTCATTAAGAGTTCCTATTTTGTGCTTATTCCTCTACCTTAGTGACACATCACCTCCTTTCCTTGCTGGGGCAAAGCCGTGGGCATTAGCTCCTCAAACGGTATGACCTTAGACAATGCCCATCAACCCCAACAGGTGAAAAAAAACAAAACTAGACCTTCACCTAAATCTGGCTTTGCTTTAGAAAGAAAAGGGTTGCCAATACCATCCATCTTCAGCTAGCTACCAAACTACTGAACTTTCGTGCCCCTCTCGGTCACTCCTAATTACAACTTTGGACCTTCGTGCATGTAACGGCTGGTTTTCTTGAAGCCCCCAGTATCATAGGCAGCCCGCCATGCTACCATCTCCTCATCTGAATCTTGAGTTACTTGGGGTAAGACCAAGTAATCCATCCAGTGTTCGAAATCCAAATCCATTGATTTATACATGAGGTCTTTAACCATACGAACCGCCTTCGGCTGGCACTCCGCTATTCTTTCAGCCATGGCTACAGCCGTGGGGATTAACTCATCAGGTGGCACGACTTTACCCACCAGACCCATCAAACGTGCTTCATGAGCATCCCAGGCATCACCAGTTAGAAGCATCTCGGCAGCCCGGTGGTATCCAATGGCTCGAGGCAGATACCAAGCCCCACCCATATCTGTAACCATCCCCCGTTTTACATAGAAGTAGCCGAACTTGGCATTTTCAGAGGCTACAAGGATGTCGCAAGCCATAGCCATATCCAGTCCAGCTCCTATTGCCCATCCATTTACAGCGGCGATAGTAGGCACCAGCATCTGAGTAAGTATTGCCCACCGACGATGCCTGGCTCTGACAGCCTGGAAGTCCTCATAGCCCCCTCGCATTGGCTGAGGACGCCCTGATTGCTGAGGTCTATTGTCAGGTCCTGCACAGAAGGCTCGAGTACCTGCTCCGGTGATGATTAATGCCCCCACGCTCAGGTCGTCTTTCACTTCATCGACAGCCCGGGCTAACCCATCCGTAATGTTCTGGGTATAGGCGTTCATACTCTCAGGGCGATTCAGCGTGAAGATGCGAGCAACCCCATCCTTTTCAAAGTAGCAGTCCTCTTGCTCCCATAAACGTTCAACAGCCATGATGAAACCTCCTTTTTGTTTCGTTGTTTAGAATACTTATTGACTCAGTATGCGGCACATCTAACGGTGCCGTCTCAATAAGACTTAGACAAAGTGAACACAGGGGTTTGAGCTACCCACAAACCCCTGTGTCCTTGATTTTCTACTTACACTTGGCAGGTTGCTAATATGACCTAAGCCTAATACCCCATGCTTTCCTTTAGCTCCTGGTCTATCCAGAGATAATGAGTCCACACATCCCTATCGTGCATACCCATGGCCCACTCACCCCAGTAGCCCTTTGTCCACGGTGTCCAGAAGGTGTAGCTATAGGGTCTTGGCGGCATGAATGCGTTAGCAAGCTCCAGCCTGCGGAGGGTCATCTTCCTAGCCAGTTGGTCTCGCACCACAGCGTTCCCCATGTTTTCCCAGGCAAATAGCTGGCCAAACCACTCTTCAAGGTTGTCGTCACACAGCTCGCTTTGATTGAGCGCACCCCCGCACAAATGTTCGAAGTTCTTGTAAACGGCACCGAGGGAGCCAATATGATAGGTTATCATGTCTGGATGTTCATGGGCTCGTGCGATCGACGTCCTCACGGCTCTTTCCTTGACATCCATTGTCATCTCAACGTCAATGTCAATCCAGTAGGCTTGAACCATAGAGAGTATGTCCTCGTCTTCGGGGATACAAATTACGGTGCACTTGAAGCCATCGGGGTAGCCGGCATCAGCCAGAAGCTGCTTTGCCTTGTCCGGGTCATACCCATACTGCTCCCTGATTGCCGCAGGTAGCTGCGCCAATGGAGTGTAAACATCCTTGTATACCGGTGCTGCCGGCCAGGCATGTATCTCGGCGTCACCCATATAGATATCCCTGGCTATTGACTCGTTGTTTATGGCTATCATTAGTGCCCGCCGAACGTCAATGTTATAAGTGGGTAGCTCCGGTCTGTCCATCCTAAAAACAATCCCACCGTAAGGCATGTACAACAAAGACTTGGCGTATTTCCACTCGGGATTGGTCTTCATTAAAGCAGTTGCGTCCTCGTAGGTAATATCCGTAACCCGATCAACTTTCCCTGTCCGGATTGCTGCTAAATAGGTAGCACTGTCTACTATGACCACCACTTCAAGCTTATCCACATAGGGCAATTGATTCTCGGGGAACCAGGGGTCCCTTCTCCAGTAGTCGGGGTTCCTTTCGTAGGTGAAGCTACTCCCGGGCATATAGTCTACAAGAATGAATGGCCCGGTGCCAATGGAATTCCTCCAATCCCGCAGGTCTCCGAATTCCTCTATGGCATCACGTGGAAGTATTCTCAGCATCTCAACAAGATACTCTACGATCAGCGCTGTCCGGTGTGCCGGAGCATCATTACCCTTAATCTCCACCGTGTACCTATCGGTCGCCGTTGCCGATTCAAACCACTCTCCAAAACTGGCACATATGTAAGATTCGGGGACGGTTAATTTCCGCTCTATAGAGTGGGCCACATCGTCAGCGGTAAGCTCTCTGCCGTTGGTTGGCGGCTTATCATGCCAGTGAATGCCCGGGCGAATGTGTATGATGAGGGTGTCTGGGTCGGGCGACTCCCAACCTGTAGCCAGAGTGGGTACCTCGTATTGCCACTGCAATACGGCTGGCACGAACGTGCAGGCTTCATCGGTACCTCCTCCGAACTTTGACCTATCTCCCGTGTACAGATTCTCATTGGTGAAATGCAGGGCACGCGCATTGCCATAGTCTGGGGTATAAGCGTCATCAAAGCCCGTGGGGTCCGTATTGATATGATGAACAAAAGTGCCTCCATATTGTGGCTTTTCTATCACCTTTTCAATCGTTGTTCCATCGTCCTTCTCAAACCTGAGCGTCGCCGTCTCTACCACCTCTTCCACCACCTCTTCCTCTACCACCTCCTCTTCTTCGACAACGGCCGGAGCACAAGATGCCAGCACCAGTGATAGTATCATTAGGCCACTCAGAACCAACCATCCAATTTTTCTTTTCACCTCGTTGCCTCCTTATTTCTTACTAAGCACACTTTTTTAATTTTGTTCCGTCTCACATCTTCACACCTCCCTTAGCCGACAATATTTCTACTCTGTCTTATAAGCTATCTTCGCTATATTTTATGGTTTATTTTTTACAATTGTCAAGTCTTCTTACAATGCTGGGTTCACTTTTTAGGTTTTTCCACCTTCACCCCTCCGTAACGCCCCAGGCCACCCCTCATCCTTGGGTCAAGTATATCTCTTACTGCATCACCGAACATATTCAAGCCGTAAACCACGCTAGCCAGGGCAACACCAGGCCATAGAGCCAACCAAGGAGCATGATACATGAACCGGCGCCCGGCTCCACTAAGCATACCTCCCCAGGTAGGATTTGGCGGGGGAACGCCGAATCCGAGGAAGCTCAGGGTAGCCTCAGACAGAATCATGTAGCCGCAGCTTACGGCAAGTATGGTGATTATAGGAGCCATAACATTGGGCAGTATATGGCGGATAAGTATTTTCGTGTTTGAAGCGCCGATAGACCTGGCTGCCTCCACATAGACATTCTCCTTAATGCCGATAACGGCACCCCTCACTATCCTTGACTGAGCGATGCCGCGTGTAATTCCCAAGACAGCTATCACCTGCCCCAGACCCGGTCCCAGTATGGCCATCACTGATAAGTAGATAAGTAGGGGTGGAAAGCACATCCAGGCATCGACAAACCTCTGAATTGTGATGTCAGTCTTACCGCCGAAAAACCCGGAAATGAGACCGATAAGCGTAGCCACCACCGTGGTAAGGGCAGAACCAGCCAGCCCTACAGAGATGGAGATGCGGGCACCATAGACAATCCGACTGAACAGGTCTCGCCCTATTTGGTCTGTTCCCAGCCAGTACTGGGCTGAGGGTGGACCTAGACGGTCTGCCGGGTGAATTTCATTCATTCCGTAGGGTGCGATAAAGTTAGCAAAGATGGCAACCAGAAGCACTATCAAGACGATAACACCACCGACCACTCCCAGCGGCTTCTCTTTGATAAGCCTGATAAACAACTCTGCCAGCAGGCCGCGCCCCTTTCGTTCCTCCTCCACCCCTGGGGATATTTCTCTCGAGCCTTCAGTCATTCTCTAATTTCCCCTCTATTTATACTGAATCCTAGGGTCTAACCAAGCGTAGGTTAGGTCAACCAGTAGATTAATTACTAACACGCCGCTAGCCAACACCAGGTTTATTCCGGAGATTACGGGGTAGTCTCTGGTCCGGAGAGCATCAATCAGCAGAAGGCCTATCCCTGGCAGGCAGAATATCGTCTCTATGACAACGGAGCCCCCAATCACCACGGGCATCAGTAGTCCTACCATGGTCACCACCGGAATTAGCGCATTTTTCAGGGCGTGCCTTAAGACCACAGTCCTCTCCCTGAGCCCCTTTGACCAGGCAGTCCTGATGTAATCCTGCCTCAGTACCTCCAGCATCATGGTACGCGTCATTCTCATCGTTGTTCCCGACAAATACATACCCAGAATGACAGCCGGTATGATGAACTGGCCCAGGTTTGCTAATGGGTCCGCCACCAGAGGGATATATTTCACCGGTGGCGACCAGCCCAAATAGATTGAGGGGTAGATCATGATCATAGTTCCTAGCCAGAAACTAGGAATGGAGATAGCCAGTATAGCAACGGTGCGACCTCCGTAATCACCCATAGTATCCTGCCGTATCGCTGAATAGGTGCCTATAGGGAGGGCTAATGATAGCGCTATCATTATAGCGAAGAGACCGAGTTCAAAGGATACCGGCAGTCTCTTGAATATCTCCCAGCGCACAGACTCGTATCTCCATAAAGACATCCCGAGGTCACCCTGAAGAGCCCCGGAAAAAGAGCCATCTTGGTTTGGTACAATTCCCACCCAACGCCCGTACTGGATATGAATGGGAACATCCAGTCCCATTACGTGCCTAAGGTGCTCAGCAGTTAACTCCGTCTCCATCCCCGCTCCGTGCGCCATCTCAGACACCATCAAGTCGATAACATCACCTGGAATAAAACGGACAAGAGCAAAGACTAGTACCGTTACCAAAAAGATGGTGGGAATCATCAGCAGTAGTCTTCTGATTATATAGGCACGCATATAATTCCCCTGCTCGGTTGCCAGGCTTAGAATAGAATCCCTGGCACTACCTTGGACACTGCTACCTTTAGTGCCCTGTTACCCGTCATTAAGCAAAAGCTTACAGCAGAAGCCTCTTTTTTGTCAATGCCCACCAATGGAATCGTCCGTGATAAAGCAACAAAGTGGAGCGAACCCTGAAACTGAACCCCGCTAATTTTTAACCTCGGCTAACTGTGACTTTTGTTTCGTTGTTTAGTAGCTTAAGATTCTATAAAAGCCTTCTCAAGGCAGTGTACTCGTCCACTACCTTAGTGAGACATCACCTATCTTTCCAAACAGAGCAGCCCTGGTAGTTGCTTAATTACCACTAAGGGTATAAGATATAAGGGCTTATCATATGGTGAAAGCCTTGCTATCTAATAGGATATAAAGCTCAAGATTAAGAAATAACATATGAAAGGGGACTGATATGCATTGCTAATTACTAAATAGAATTTGTAAGCCTTAACCACACCCATTGAGTGCTCAGAAGGTATACAGATTTGGCAATAAGGGCTTCATCTAAATTTATTAAAGTAAAGTAATGTATCGAGGTAGTAATAATGGCTATAGAATTAGTTCACGTCGGCTTTAATAACATAATAGCAATGAATAGAGTTATTGCCATAGCTTCACCAAACTCAGCACCTATCAAACGCATCATCCAAGAAGGGAGAAATAAAGGGCTACTAGTTGATATGACCAATGGCAGAAGAACCAAGGCTGTCATCATCACCGAGAGCGGGCATATTGTTTTGGCTGCTCTTGCTCCAGAAACTATTGCTGGCAGGTTACAGGCAAGTCGAGCGGAAAGCTTCACAGAGCGTGGGAGCTCACTGCTAAGACTAGAGCAAAGCGATGAAAAAGGCAGCTCCTAAGAGCCAACTCTCGTTCAACCTGCCAACAAGACCATTGCTCATAGTCCTCTCCGGTCCTTCGGGAGTAGGCAAGGATACAGTTTTAGCCAGGATGAAGGAATTAGGCTACCCTCTTAAATACATTACTACCTTGACCACGCGACCTCGGCGGGCCAATGAGAGAAATAACGTGGACTACCATTTCGTCTCAACGAGAAGATTCCAAAAGATGATTGAAAATAATGAGTTATTAGAGCGGGCGAATGTCTATGGCAACTGGTATGGCGTACCTAAGGAGGAGGTCAAACAAGCGCTAGACAAAGGGCAGGATGTAATGGTAAAAGTTGACATTCAAGGAGCAGCTACCATTAAAAAAATCCTGCCTCAGGCGCTATTTATCTTTCTTATGCCTCCATCAATGGAGGAGCTGGTCACGAGACTCAAGCAACGCCATACCGAATCACCCTCTGACTTGGCTTTACGCTTAAAGACCGCAGAAGAAGAAATGAAACAGCTATCCCTATTTGACTATATAGTAGTC
>Ga0114921_10001540_pt1 | contig 10626 bp, 9 predicted proteins | sample BentaG_FD_87016 | JGI IMG/M metagenome (GOLD analysis project Ga0114921, IMG submission 87016) | Deep subsurface microbial communities from South Atlantic Ocean to uncover new lineages of life (NeLLi) - Benguela_00093 metaG | ecosystem: Environmental > Aquatic > Marine > Oceanic > Sediment ...
CAAAACATATGATGATGTCGTTTTTCGCCTCGCTGATTTATATAAATTTTTTGGGTTACCAAATGAAGCAATTAAAAAAATTCTCAAGCAGTGTACGTGGTCAATTGAAAAAAAAGAGGAAAGTATTTTCGTTGGGGGTTTACGAAAAATAGTCGAATTGCAACCAAAAAATTTGTCTTTGCGATTGTCTTTTGCTAAAATTTTGCTTTCCCTGAATCGATCGCAAGAAGCACATGATGAATTAAAGAAATTGAAGGGTCTTGCCGAAGAGGCGGGTGATGAACATATCCTTGAAGAAGTAAAAAAATTCCTTCCCCAATATGATGGTGGTGAAGAATTAGATCCCAAAAGTCGTATCGAACTTGGCAATTTGCTTTATGAAATTGGTTCAAAGGACGAAGCAATAGTTGAATTTAATAAAGCAGTGGGTGATTTGATTCAAGGTGGTGAAGTTGAAGAGGCTATTAATGTACTGAATCGTATCATCGAAATTGACCCTAATAACACCGAAGCAATTAATAAGCTTGCGGAATTAAAGGGTATCCGTGAGAAACCTGCGGAAGGAGTTGCCGCAATGGAGGTTGAGCCACCAGAAGCTAAAACAGAAACACCACATGAGGAAGTAATACCAGAGGCGCACGCTGAGGAGACAATAACCAAGACCCCAAGTGAAGAAATCATTCCTGAGGCTCCTGTCCAAGCAGCGGAGGAGGTGGTAAGCAAAGAAACACCACCCCAAGAAGCGGAAGAGGTGGCTGAGTTCCTTCAGGGCCTGAGCAAGGAAGTTGATGGATTCATTGCCGCCTCTGAATCTGGAACAGAACAAGAAGCAACAGCTCCTGTCCAACCCGAGGAATTACCTCAATTAGAGGGTCAAATTGCTGACATCGAATTCCTCTTGAAGGAAGCAGAGGCCGCCGCAGCACCAAGTTTGGAAATAGGACAAGAATTTGAAAATTTCCGCAATATTATTGTATGGGAATCAGAAGATAGTACGAAAAAATTGAATTTGGCTAAAGTGGCATATGATGCTGAATTGTATGAAGCCGCCCTTAGCTACATTGGTGATACTAAAGACAACAAAGCATTTTGGCCTCTGTCATTAGAAATAATAAGCGGTTCATGGATAAAGTTAGGTAATTACAACGAAGCAATAAAAATTATTGGAGAAGCAATAATCCATGAGGAAATTCCCGAGACGCAAAAGGTTGAACTACGCTACCTGTTGGTATCTGCCTATGAAGGCCTGGGCGATTTTGAAAATGCCTTACGAGAAATTGAGCATATCATGACTGCCAACCCCCAATATAAAGATGTGAAAGAGCTCTATGCTCTACTCGGGGGTAAAAAAATATTTGAGGAACCAAAAGTAGTTACCGAGGAACCAGTAAAGAAAGAAGAAGTACCAACTACACCAGTGAGACCAGAAGTGATAGAAAAAGCACCGGCAGAAAAAGTACCGGCAGAAGAACCACCCATAGAAAAAGCACCTGCAGAAAAACCGCCAGAAGAGAAAGCAGAAGAGTATCAAGAGTATCCAACTATTGTTGAAGAAGTTACGCCACCAGAAGGTGTCCCCGAGAAATTACCAAAAGAAATATCTGATATTGAGGAAAAGACTGAGAACATTGCTTTCCTGTAAAATGGGGTGATAAGTGGCTTATATGGAATTTTATAATCTTAGGTATGAACCGTTTGCTAATAACCCAGACCCAAAGTTTTATTTTAATTCACCTCAGCACGCCTTGGCGCGAGAATATCTACTACATGCAGCACAGGGAGCAAGGGGGTTAGCAGTAGTGTTAGGAGAAATCGGCACAGGTAAAACAACTTTGGCACGGAAGGTTTTAAGTGAATTATATACACTCGGCGGATATAAAGTTGGACTTATCATTCTAACCCACTCTGATTTTGCTCCGGGTTGGCTCTATACACGAATTGCAAATCTTCTTGGATTAAAGAACCTTGCGAGTTCGACAACTGAAATAATTTCTCGAATAACACAGCGACTTTACGAGATACATCAGCAAAATGAAAAGACAGTTATCATTATCGATGAGGCAAATAAAATAAAAAGCCCGGAAATATTAGAAGACATCAGGGGACTATTGAATCTCGAAATAGCCGACACCAGACTTATTTCCTTTATTATGCTTGGCTTGCCTGAGCTGGAGCCATTGCTTTCCTCAAATCGTGCCCTGTATCAACGTGTTGCAATCAAAGTAACATTGAAACCCATGGGTAGTGACACGATAAAAGCTTATATTCAGCACCGCCTCAGTATTGCCGGTGCTACACGGGAAATGTTTTCAGAAAAGGCAACTGATCTGGTGTGTCGCTATTCAGATGGCAGGCCAAGAATTGTTAATACTGTCTGCGACAACTCCTTATTAGAAGGGTATGTTCAAAAAAAACAGTACATTGATGAAGTTATCGTTGATGATGTAGTTAGCAATTTGGGACTGAAATACGGGTAATGGCAGAATTAGGTGAGGTAAAAAGAAGAATCGTTGAATTTGAGGCAAAGGGGGATGCGAACAAGGCAATAGCTGAGTTAGAAAAAGCGACTAAGGATTTTCCAAAAGAGGGTTCTTTATTTAATAAACTTGGCGATTTATATATTAAGGTGAATCGTCCAAAAGATGCATTGGCTGTATACGAGGTGGGAGCAAGAATTTTCAAAGAAGAAACGTATTTTCCTAATGCAATTGCATTATGTAAAAAAATCCTAAGACTTGATAAAGATAGTACTGAGGTGTATGGCTTATTAGGTGAACTCCACAAGGAATTGGACCAGCGCGGCGAGGCTGCCAATTATCTCCTTGAGTATGCCGAAAGAAAAATGAAAGAGCAAGACTTAGAGAACGCTCTGGAAGCCTACAATACTATTAAAGAACTCGTGCCCAACAATCCAAAAATACTTGAAACAATTTCAGCAATATATGAACAGGTAGGTAAAAAGGATGAGGGGGCTGAGTTCCTCAAGGAAGCACGGGAAATTGAGGTCAAACAAGAAAAACTTAAAGAAAAGATTGCTGCAAAAGAGGCTTTGGGAACAATCCCAACGACACCCGAAGAAGAAGTCGAAGAGCAAAAACCAACCACAGAAGAAGTATCTGAAGAGGAAGAACCACGTGCCGCTCAGGCCACAGAAGTTCCTCTTGAGGAGTTTGTCTCTCCTGAAGTGGCTGATTTATTAAAAGACAAACCGAAGGCACCGGTTGGAGAGGATGCAAAAGCAGAATTATCCGATATTGATAAGAGTGTTGAATTGGGCGAACTATACCTTAATTTAGGTTCTGAAGAGGAGGCAATAGACTGTTTTCGTAGCGCAGCAGATAAGGCATGGAGAGTAAAAAATTATGATAGTGCTTTAACTCTAAATAAAAAAATTGCTGAAATGAGACCATTCGATTTACAATCTCGCCAGCACCTGATTAAAATCGCAGAAATCAGAGGTGATAAAGAGCTACAAATCAACTCAATGCTTGAAATGGCTGAAGCCTTTAACCGCACCGAGAAGAAGGGTGAGGCTCAATCCCTCTATAAGGAAATTTTGGAGATCGATCCAAACAATGCCATAGCACTCGAGATGATTGCTGCGGTTGAACAACCCGCAGGCTTTATTGATCTGGGTGAGGTCTTACGAACGGAATTGAAGGGTGAAAAGAAGGTCAGTGGTCCCCAAAGTATCGACGCCCTCATATCTGAATTTCGCCGGGAGGTCTTTGGCTCCATTGGCGAGGGTGACTACCATTCTCACTATGATCTTGGCGTTGCCTACAAGGGTATGGGTCTTTATCAAGAGGCAATCGAAGAATTTGAGATTGCGGCAAAGGAGGAGGATCTTAAACTAAAAGCCTATGAAATGATCGGGTCGTGTTTCTTGGAACGTAGCAAAGCTGATGATGCACTGGTAATTTTAAATGAAGGCTTGAAAATTGGTAACCGACCATCACGTGAGTATTTTGGTATTCATTTCCTTATTGGTAAATGCCACGAGCAGCATGATAATCTGACTCAAGCCTTGAGGTCATATATGGACGCCTATAATATTGATAAGACGGTTCCCGACTTAATAAAGAAAATTAATTACCTTAAAAATAAAATTACTGAAATAAAGAAAAAGGGTGGCAAAGTTCAGCCAACAAAAATCGAGAAACCAGAGCCACCACCAAAACGCAAAAAAGTGGCGGTTAAAAAATCTAAGATAACATATTTATGATGAGAATAAAAAGCAGCGAGTATAAAGAAAGAAATAATGTACAAGAAATATGGGCTACGAAAACTTCTATAAATTAAAAGAACATCCATTCAGTTTTTCTACTGACGAAAAATTTTATTATGATGCACCACAACATGCAAAGGCATTAATCAAACTAACCCATGCGGTTGAGACCGAAAAAGGATTAGCACTGCTTGTGGGCGATATTGGCATGGGGAAAACCACCCTATCCAGACATCTGCTCGACCAGCTCATCAATAATGGGCTCGAGGCAACCCTTTTGGTTATTGTTCATTCTGAAATTACCTCCCTATGGTTTTTGAAAAAAATAGCGTTGATGTTGGATGCCTCTGTAGACTCTGATAATAAGATAGAAATCATTACCGCAGTTTACCATCGTCTGCTCGAATTCGCCAATCAGAATAAGAAGGTTGTTATTTTGATTGACGAAGCCAACATGCTTCAACAGAAGGGGATCATGGAAGAGATAAGGGGACTTCTCAATCTTGAATCAGAACGAGGAAAGCTTTTAAACTTCATTTTATTTGGCCTACCCGATATGGAAGAGCATTTAAAACTTGACCGCCCACTCTATCAACGCATTGCTGTGCGCTGTGTTCTTGGGCAACTTGACCATGAAGCAACCCATAGTTATATTATCCATCGTCTTCGCGTCGCTGGTTGTTCAAGACCCTTATTTACTGCAGATGCAATGAAGACTATTTATCACTATTCCAAAGGAATCCCTCGTATTATCAACGCAATATGTGATAATGCCTTATTAGAGGGATTTCTTTTAAAAAAAGAAATAATCGATGAAAAAATAATTATTGATGTTTCTCAAGACCTTGGGTTTGTATCAGAAGAGAGTTGACCAAGGTAGATGTAAAAAGCTCCCACCCTGTGGGACGAAATTATTGCTGTGCTGACCTCCACATCCACTCCACGTATTCTGATGGATTATTGACCCCATCAGAAATTATCAAAGTTTGTAAAGAATTACAACTTAAGGCAATTGCGATAACGGACCATGACTCAGTTTCTGGTGTTGAAGAAACAATACATGCTGCCCAGAAAAGTATAGACGTGATCCCAGCAGTTGAAATGAGTTCGAACATTGGAGTATTAGATATACATATCTTGGGTTACTATATTGACATAAGAAATGGCGAGCTTGTATCGTATTTAGAGGACTTTCAACAACACCGCATTGAGCGCGCGAAAAAAATGATTGAGAAACTCGCAGATGATGGTATCAAACTTGATTTCAACCAAATAAAGGAAAATGCGAAAAATGCTGCCTTGGGAAGACCACACATTGCCGAAGCACTTATAGAGAACGGATATGTTCATTCAATAAATGAAGCATTTATCAGGTATCTTGGTTACCATTCACAATACTATGAACCTAAAAAGAATATTCATCCCAAACAGGTGATACAAAATATTAAAGATTGGGGAGGTGTTCCAGTAATTGCGCACCCGGGCACAATACATCGAGAGGGGCTAACAAATCAATTAATTATGGAGGGAGCCGCTGGCATTGAAGTGTGGCATCCAGACCATACCCAGAGCTTACAACAGAAATTGTATGAGATAGCGTTGGAGAATAGGCTCGTAATGACCGGCGGTTCTGACTATCATGGCTTCCGTGGCAGCTATGACCAGATTGGGAAATGTGGTTGTAGCGAAAAAGAAGTAATAATGTTAAAAGAGATAGCAGGTATTTAGGTCTTTAGGTATTTCAGGTATTTAGGCATTTTAGGTATTCAGGAGTCTAGGTATTTAGGAGTTTAGGTATTTAGGCATTTATCTTAGGGAGGAATAATGAACGTTGAGGAGATAAAAAAAATTTTACCCCATCGTCCACCATTTTTATTTGTTGATGAGGTCTTAGAGGTCAGTGATAAGAGGATAGTTGCAAAGAGAGAGATCCGCGCTGATGAATATTTCTTTTCTGGACATTTTCCGAATGAGCCGATCATGCCGGGTGTACTCATTGTAGAAGCCATTGCCCAGACTGGTGGTGTAATGCTCTTAAGAGAGAGTAAAGGTAAAATTCCACTCTTCATGGGTATTGATAAGGCACGATTCAGAAAGATTGTTCGACCCGGTGATACCCTTATTATGGAGGTCGAAGTCCTCCAGGCCCGTGGCGAGATTGTAAAAATAGCTGGGGTCGCAAAGGTAAATAATGAAGTTGCCTGCGAAGCAACAATAATCGCGGGTACCAAGAGATGATTTCAGGAATATCAATTTATTAGTAACCTCCCTTTCAAAGGAATGGCGTGAAAGAACACATTATTAGCAAAGGTGCAAAGATTGATAAATCGGCCATTATTGGTTCGTATTCAATTATTGAAGATGGTGTAGCAATTGGTGCGCATACTGTGATTGACAGTTACGTTTGCATAAAAAGAGGTACCACTATTGGCAAAAATAATCGTATCCATTCCGGAGTGCAGATTGGTGTGGAGCCACAGGACTATCATTTTAAGGGCGAAGATTCACAGTGTATTATTGGCGACTATAACGTCATAAGGGAATACGCTACAATATCAAGGGCAACAGGGGAAAATGATATAACTATTATAGGAAATAACAACTTCATTATGACCTATGTACACATTGCGCACAATATTAAAATCGGTAATAATATTATCATTGCAAGTGCTACACAAATTGGCGGTTATGTCGAGATTGATGATTTTGCAAATGTTGGTGGCTTGACCGGCATACATCAGTTCTGCCGGATTGGTAAGTATGCAATGCTCGGAGCAAAATCGTACCTCAATAAAGATTTACCGCCATACCTTTTGGCGCGAGGCAATCGAGCAAAGGTCTACGCGGTAAATATAAAAGGCTTGCGACGCAACGCATTTTCCCAGGCAGAAATTGAAGATATTAAAGATTTGTTCAGAATTGTCTACACATCATTTTATAATCTCACCGAGTGTCTCAAAATTTTAAAAAAAAGACCCACCACGAAACATAGTGACGAGTTCATAAAATTCGTTGAATCATCAAGGCGTGGTATTCTTTTAAAAACACAATAATTCTTACTACAATATTGACTTATTTTGTATTAATTATTGCATGACAATACACTTGTTTGTAAAAAAATATAATGATTACAGCACCCGTTTTGAGAAAAAACTGCAATAGTTCATTAAATCACGTAACCCTTTAACGATTGACGATACGGGCCCTGCTAAATATTAACTAAAGAACTATGCTTCAACAAATAACTACTTAACTAAAAAAATCAATGTAATCAGGGACAACGACTCTTTGTATTTAACAGGGCGGGCATCCTTCTCGCCTCGAGGCTCGAAGCCGAGAGGGTTACCGCAAAACGAATTACGTTACCACATTAACGTAGTTTTTTCTTATGTCGGTCTCTTTTTCTCCTCTTCTTCATCTTATGTTTCTTAATCTTCCTTAACTTACGTTTCCTTCCACACGGCATATAATCAACCTCCTTCTATAAAACTATTATATGTAAAATCATTAAAAAGTCAAGAGACGGAGGTTGATTTTATGACAGTACCGTCCCGGCGTGTATGGGCTAAATCTCAAGGGCGTGTTGACCAAAGAAGTACCGTGTCATTGCGAACAAAGAGGCGGACAGGCGTAATGACGTCTTTAGGATGTTCATGTCTTCCAACAGATTTGGGCAACACGCCCTCAACTTTCAACATTATTAAGAAGTAGAATTTTTTATTCCTTAAGCAGTTTCATTATTTCACGCACAATCAAGCTTGAATTTTTTGCCGCATAGAGAACAAATGTTTCAAAATCAATGTCTGCGTTTTCATTTGCCAGATCACTCAATGAGCGAATGATGACAAACGGAACGTTATTGATTACACATACCTGAGCAACGGCTGCACCCTCCATCTCCACACAATCAGCACGGAACATTTTTTCAATCCATGCACGCTTCTCTTCACTCGCGATAAACTGGTCACCGGTTGTTACTCTCCCAATGATTACACGAGGAAAGTAGGTGGCTTTCTTACGAATCTTTTGCGGAACCGAATCAAACATTACATTCTCTGCTGCCTGTTCCGTAATCGCAACAAGAAAACTGTCGGCCAAAAATCCTGTTGTATCCCACGGAACAAATGCATCCGGTGTTATCTGTCCGAAATCATGATGCATAACTCTCTCTGCGATAACAATATCTCCTATCTGTAATTCTGGATTGATTCCTCCTGCAACACCAGTAAAGACTAGTACATCCACCCCATACTCCATTATGAGAATTTCGGCAGTCAGGGCAGCGTTCACCTTCCCAATACCGGCTCTGACACAAATACAGGGAACACCATCGAGCTTGCCAACAGTAAAGATCCTTCGAGAAATCGTATCTACTTTCTCAACCATCATTTCTTCTTTGATTAGTGCCACTTCTACATCCATGGCGCCCACAATGCCAATTAGTTTTGGTTGATTCGAAGATAAAAATAAAACAATTAATGCAGTTACCATTTTTTTATCTCCTAAACTTTTCTTCCTTAAAAATTGTATAATCCTTCAATGTATAAATACGCACAAGAAGTTCATCTTCAGTAATTTCCATATATCCGAACGTCGGTGGATAGCCCTTTTTATCTTCGTCCTTTAAATGCCCAGAATTGATGAAAACAATATCATTCTCTTTTTTAATATCAGGAATATGTGTATGTCCGTACAAGACAATATCTACTTTTTTATTTTGTATTAAATCCTCAGGCTTGAGATCATCGGGTAAATCATTACCATGCGATGAAACAGTATGCGTCAGTAATACGTGCCACCCGGCAAGATTTTCTACTCTTCTATTAGGAATATTAGGGTCTTGATAGAAATCGCTGAAAACACCAGGGACACGTACAATACCTGTTTCACCAATTTCGTCTACGTCAGCATAATCATCGCCAAGATGGATAATTTTATTTACGCCGAGACTTTTAAAAAATTCAATTGCCCGATTCAAATTTTTAATGTACTTATGGCTATCACTTATGAGTCCTATCTTCATTGTATCATTATATTATACTCTTGATATATAACCTGTCAAATAATAGTTTTTATAGACTCTTGCTTATATAAAAAATATTGAAATGAATAATGCAACAGCAAATATAATAAATGTCGGTGCTGCTAATAATTTGAAGAAATTCTTGAGCGGAACCTTAAAGTACTCGAGTGAAACACAGACGCAAGGATGAACAGGTGAAATAACATAACCAAAGAATATACTTGTATAAACAGTAGCAAATACAAATGGTGTAATGGCACTAGTTGTCAAATAGACAGGCAAAATGATCGAGGCAGGGAGTAACACTCTGCCAGTAGCAAAACCAAGGATAAAACCAGCAACAACACAAAGTGTTGCTGGAGAAAGCGGAATTGAAGCAATCAAGTGTGCAATATTTGAGGATTTAAAAATATTTAAGAACACAAACATCCCTAATATGATAAGTGTAAAATTCCACGGTTTCATTTTCTTAGCAATTTCTTTTAGATTCAAATTGACACTACTCAGCCCCAAGGAAAGAACGAATGCAGTAATAACGGCGATGAGCGTAGCTATTTCTTTAAAAGGAAGCATAAATATATTTTTTAATGCAAAATCAACAAAAGGAGCAACGAAGATTATCCCTAACGGTATAAGGAGTTTTTTGAGAGAGAATGGACTTGTATAAGCAATAGTACCATGGACTTTTCTTACAAAAAATATATAGCCCAAAAAAAGAGCAAAAGCAAAGGTTGGGAGAAGATAAATGGCGGCGGTATAAACACTCAAACTCGATATTTTTGAAGATGCAATAAGTGCGGAGCCAAGAGGATATATCATGACAAATAGATGGCGGAACCAGTTATTGATGGCTACCTTTAAATCATCCGCTACACCTTTACCTCCTTTTTCCAAAATTGGTGCGGAAAGGAGTGCACCACCTGGCATCGGAAGTAGTCCCATAATTGCTGGTGATAAGGCAAGTAGCCCTCGTCTACCAATCCGCATGTTATTGACCAGGTCATCCATCTGGCCGCTCGCATTCATTGCTCCACCGATCATTGGAATGACGCCCATAGCAAGTGCCAAGAAAATAATCGAAAGATCAGTAAAAGTGCTAACAATATTTTGGAGAACTGAAACTAAGGGAAGCGTAAATAATCCCAGAATAAGAGCGCCGCAGAACAACGCCAAGGGCAAATTCTTTCTTGCAATAATCAGAATAACAATTAAAGAAATTACGAATCCAGCCAATGGGTCAGGTCTCAACATTTGACATTTGAAAGTTCAATAAAGATAAATTTATCATAAGTTTAATCACTGAAACATTTTTTTAAAATCAGATGGGATAGATACAAAACAAAGGAAATGTCAAATGTTGAGACCTGACCCCTAC
>Ga0114921_10001542_pt1 | contig 10618 bp, 8 predicted proteins | sample BentaG_FD_87016 | JGI IMG/M metagenome (GOLD analysis project Ga0114921, IMG submission 87016) | Deep subsurface microbial communities from South Atlantic Ocean to uncover new lineages of life (NeLLi) - Benguela_00093 metaG | ecosystem: Environmental > Aquatic > Marine > Oceanic > Sediment ...
ATCCTCTCCCAAAGTCTCCCTGATTCGGTTTGCCTGCTCGACTCCTCTTTGATCGGCCCAAATAATAGAGTTTCGCAAGGGATTTCCCTGCTTATCAAGTGGCAGACATCCCATCATCTGCCCACTGAAACTGACGCAAGTCACATCCTTATTAGATACTCTGGCCTTCTTCAATAGATCTTCAGTAGAAATACAAACCGCTTTCCACCAATCTAGAGGATCTTGTTCAGCCCAATTTACTCTCGCATAATTAGTCACATAACTTTGAAAACTGCTAGCCAGGAGCCTCCCGCTTGAATCGTAAAGGGTCGCCTTATTGCCGGTGGTTCCCAGGTCATAGGCTAAGATATATCCTTTTTTCATTTTGTTTTATTCTTCCTCACCACCAGCGACCTTCAAACGGTTTTTCAATAATCAAAGGCTTTAAGAAATTGTAAGCTTTGGTCACTCCATCCTGTCTACTCATAGTAGCATCCTCATGCTCAAGACTTAGAACATAATCATAGTTAACAAGACGCAACTCGGTAATTACTCTCTTCCAGGGGACGTCTCCCCATCCCGGTATCCGAAACCTGAAGCCCCGATCAATACGTTGCCAGTCTCCATGAGCAAACATGCCAGAACGACCGACGTTATGCTTTACAATTTCTGCATCTTTGACGTGCACATGATAGATGCGGTCTCCCAAGGCTTGAATAAAGGCAACCACATCGATCCCAGCCAAAAGAAGGTTAGCCGGATCAAAATTAAATCCCCACTCTTTCCTTCCTCCCAGGAGCTTAACAGTTAATTCACTAGTTTCCACATCGTAAGCGTATTGCTTAGGGTGAGGCTCATGGGCGAATTTCACGCCATACTGGGCAAAAGTATTCAAGATATCGTCCCATCGCTCAACAAATTTATCAGCCATCTCCTCCCAGCCTCTGTCAGCTGGCCAGGGAAACCAACGAGACCAATCCTCACATCCACAGAACCCTACTACCACTGGAATCTCCAGAGCATTAGCTGCTTGAGCCGTTTCTTTCATCCGCCCAGTTCCGTAAGCGACCTTTTCTTTGGGAGTTCCCTCAAAAAATTGGTCCGTATCTCGGTGATGAGGTCCAAGAACAAGTTGTCCCTCTATATGATTACTCAAGGCAGAGATAGTAAGACCATAACTTTCCACTTTGTTCTTTAATCTCTTAGCATTGTTACCTTTTACTACATCTTCAATATCTAACAGTCCATTATTTCTGTGTGCTGGTATCTCAACTGCTTCAAATCCTATCTCTGAAACTCTTCTTAAAACTTCATCCAAACCGAGGTGCGCATAAACTGCCGTAAATATTCCTAACTTCATGGTTATTCTATCTCCTTCCTGATCTCACCGGATCTTACACAAAATTTGGAAATTAATTTTACTGCGAAATTTCTGGATACCTATTTTTCTCCTCTGCTCTCCTATGTCGAAACCCTTACTAGACAATGATTTCGAAAGTCAAATTCTCAATTGCCAAGGACCTCAAGGATGTCTGGTTCTCTATATTAACTTACCTCGACCCATCTTTGCTCTTCAACCGACTTTTCCACGGCTTCCAGAACCCTCTGACATTCAACCCCATCGGCAAAATTGGGTGAGGGAATTCTATCTTCATCCAGGGCTTTCATAAAATCATAGACCACGTGAATAAAGGTGTGTTCCCACCCGATGATGTGTCCCGGTGGCCACCAGGCTCCTATATAAGGATGAGCAGCCTCAGTAGCCAAAATTCTCCTAAATCCCTGCCTCTCTTGGGGGTCCTTACCAGAATAGAACCAGAGCTCATTCATATTTTCAAGCTCAAATAGCAGACTCCCCTTACTTCCATTTATCTCAAACCTTAAGGCATTCCTTCGACCATTAGCAAATCTGGTAGCTTCAAAACAGCCTAAAGCTCCATTTTTAAATCGGGCCAAAAAAAGAGTAGCATCGTCAACTGTGACTTCTCCCAGCTGTCCCCTTCTAGATTCTGCAGTGAGTCCAGTGGTAAGTTTCTCGCTCACTTCAGGCTCGAGCCTCTTTTTAATAAAGGTCTCCTGCATCCCGGCAACTTTAGCAAAATCCCCCACTAGATACCGGGCTAGATCTATTATATGGGAATTTAAATCACCGTGAGCTCCGGAACCTGCTTCTTCTTTTTTCAATTTCCAGATCAGGGGAAACTCCGGATCCATGACCCAATCTTGTAGGTACTGGGCCCGGAAATGATAGATTTTCCCCAAGCGCCCTTCCCCAATCAGTTTTTTAGCTAGGCCAATAGCGGGAACTTTTCTATAATTAAAGCAAATCATATGTTTTACCCCGGCTTCTTTCACAGCTTCCAACATTTCCTCAGCCTCAGCCAAACTCGTGGCCAGGGGCTTCTCACAGAGAACATGTTTTCCAGCTTTAGCTGCAGCTACGGCAATTTCCCTGTGAGTTGAGTTGGAGGTATTAATATCAACCAGATCAAGATCTTCCCGCTGAACCAGTTTTTCCCAGGATATCTGGTAAACTTCCCAGCCAAACCTTCTGCAAGCTTCAGAAACGGCAGCTTCGGTTCGACCGCAGATTACCTTCATCACCGGCACGGTCTTGGTTCTAAAAAACCTAGCCATATCTCGGTAAGCTCGTGAATGAGCCTTGCCCATAAACTTATAACCCACCATCCCCACATTGATCTTTTTGGCCATAAAACACCTCCTTTTTTATCCAACTCCGCGCCTTTCATAAAATTGTAGCAGGAGGATGAAAATTGAGAGAGACCTTTTTTCATTCAGAAGCATTACTCAAGGATCGATGGAAAAAGTTTCAGCTCTTTTCCATATTTTGGCTCTCCAAGTCACAGAAAGACCAAGATTAAGAAGGGTATTTACCATAACCCTGAGAAAAGGCGAAACCCTAAATCTCGTCTATTCCAACCCATTCCCTCCGCTCTGCTGAAATAAGACCGGCCTCCAGCACTTCCTGACATCTAAGTCCGTCTAAAAAAGTAGCTCCATAAGGAGAGACCTCTTTGGCCTTAGCAACACATTCCACAAAGTGAAAAATTGCATTACAGTGATGATCTTCCCAACCAAGCATGTGTCCAGGAGGCCACCAGTATTTAATAAAGGGGTGTTCTTCTTCTGTAGCTATTATGGTTCTGAATCCCCGAGCATAAGCAGGATCTTTACCAGAATAAAACTGAAGTTCGTTACTTCTGGTAAGGTCAAACAAGACAGCTCCCTCACTTCCGTAGATTTCTATTCTCCACACAGATTTACTCCCCATAGAAAAACGAGATGCTTCCAGCGACCCCATTGCTCCATTCTCAAACTCAAGCCAGAGTAAAGAAGCATCATCGACGTCTACTTCTCCTCTTTCTTTGCCCCCTTTACCAGAAAGCCCGGTAGCAGAGATGGGAACAGGTCTTTCCTTAATGAAGGTCCGAGTCCATCCGCAAACTCTGGTAATTTCTCCCACCAGAAACCTAGCCATATCAATGGAGTGGGCATTAAGATCACCATGAACTCCGGATCCAGCAATTTCCCTGCGTAACCTCCACCCTAGGGGGAAATCAGGGTCTATAAGCCAATCCTGGAGAAAATCAGCCCGAAAGTGATAGATTTTACCTAATTTCCCTTCCTCAATGAGGCGTTTAGTCAGAAGTATAGCAGGAGCAAAGCGATTACTGAAGCAAACCATATTCTTTATCCCCTTTTTCTCAGCTTTTTGGGCAACCTGATACATCTGTTTGGCTTCTCTCAAATTGAGACCCAAGGGTTTTTCAACCAGAGTATGTTTACCTGCCTCCAAAGCAGCAATACAGGGCTCTGCATGGATATTATTGGGTCCATTATTATCCAGTATTTGAATCCCTGGATCATCTATAAGATCCCGCCATCTTCTGGTAGCGTACTCATAGCCGAATCTTTTAGCTGCTTCCTCTACCATTTTCTGATTTCGACCACATATTCCCCTTAGCAGGGGAATAGCTGGTGGAGGGTAAAAGATATAGGGCAGCTTCTTGAAGGCATTAGTATGAGCTTTACCCATAAATGAATAGCCGATCATTCCTATTCCAAGCGTCTTTTCCATATATGTACCTCCCTTAGCCTCTTTAACTGCGGGGAACGTAGTTAAAAGCATCTACCGGACAGATAAAATTACACATACCACAGCAACTGCAGTATCTGGCCTCTACTACTGGTTTTCCTTTTTGCATGCTAATTGCCGGACAATAAGATTCTGCACACTTACCACACCCAGTGCATAGCCCAGAATCAGGTTGAGCCACGTAGTAGTAAAACTGAGCTTCAGTCGATGCTCGAAGATGTTGTAATCCTATTCCTTTGAAGTCTTCTATTTTAGCGTAACTACATTTTCTCATATATTTGTCTAGCCACTCATTGGTGCGGGTGAGAAGTTTTATCCCTCCGGAGACAATACCGGTTAGAGTTTGACAGGCGCTGGCACCTAGCATTATCGCTTCCACTACGTGTTCAGGAGAGACGATGCCTCCTCCGGCAAAGGTATCAATCTGGGGAAAATGCTTTGATACAAGAGCCGTCGCCTTATACATGCTGAATCTAAGAGCTGAACCCCCAAAATCGGCTAGACAGTTAGCCTCTAAGGCTGGAAACTTTCCTATACCATGGTTCCATATATCTGGCGGGGCTACTGCAAAGTATTTATGAGTGGTGACGATATAACGTATCCCTATCTTTACACTTTCCTCTACTAGGTGGAGCATTTTGGGATAGCCTACTTCAGGAGAGAGTTTAAATCCCACCGGAAGATTGGTAGCTTCAACTACAGCCTTAAGGACGGGTAGAAGTATCTCTGGAGCTGCACCCATCAGCATTCCCCACTTAGCTTCGGGAGGCAGATTTCTTGCGTCAATATGACCCATAGCGCCAACCGGACAGCCGGTGTTAAGCTCTATAAGGTCAGCCCCCAGAGAAGCCACTTTTTCAGTGTGTCTGGCCCACTTCTCAGGGTCAGGATCATGCACCAGAACCTGTGCCACAACAGGGACATCCGGTGGTAGGTGTGGCTTGATGTTCTGCATCAGTTCTTCTGCCCAAGGCAAAAAATTAAACAGATTCTTAGCAGTATAGATGTGACCCAATACTGATTTCCCATCTACTTTAATCTTCAACCAACGGCCCACGTACTGTTGACTCCCGAAAAGAGTAGCAAAGTCCAGATTTTTCTCGGCCTGCGAGGGCTTCCCGGGAACTATTGCTGGAATATAGATAAAGCCTGCTCCGGCGTCTATATATTTCTTAAAAAGTTCGGCTGCTTTTTTTCCCGGAAACCAGGGCTTATCGAGATTGTGAGGAGAGACTCCCAAAGGAGACCTCATCTTCACCCCAGCCAGAGTTGTAGATAGATCTATTTCAGAAATTTTTTCCAATTTTACCTCCTATAGGTTCATTAGTCAGCTAAGGGGTAAAAAACTTCTCTCATTATTCTGTGAATCCTAATATAATTCATGGTTTTCTGAGCCTCTACCAGCGAAGGGATGTCGATCTTCTCCAACCCTTTCAATAAAGACTTTATATTCTGGATACTATACTCACAAGCCTTTACAATATCCTCCCGATAGGGGAAAATGTCCAGTCCATACCATCCTTTATACTCTACCTGTTGTAGAACAAGCAAAAGCTCCAGAAGTTCCCAGGAATGAACAGAACCGGCGATTAAATCATCGTCAGTCTCCCGGTAGCAGTCATTAAAGTGAATGCTGAAAAGACGGTTATACTTGGCTAAAAGAGTGGAAGATTCAGCAGGATTCTCTTTCCCCAACATAGCATGCCCAAAATCCAGGGTCACTCCCACATTATCTTTAGCTATCTTTTCACAGATTAATAATGATTTACCCACACTACCGATTGTAAGGTGCATTCGGGGCTCTTTTAACTTATACTCTACGCAGATTTTCACTTCAGGATTATGAGCAGCTACCTCTCTAATGGCTTCAATTTCCCTATCCCAAAGATCCGAGTAATTTGCCTGAAAGGGATAATCAAATCCATCCTGACCCAGCCATAATCCTGCATAGGAACAATCTAGTTGCTCTGCCATATCTACAGCCCCAATGGCAATTTCAATGGCTTTTCTTCTTGTTCTCTCATTTCCACTGGTAAATGCACCCATTGAGAACTGTGAGCCAAAAAGATGAGCATCTACCGCCGAAACTTTCAATTTACCCTCTTGAAGTAATCTCTTTGCCTCTTCTGCATTTTCCCTGTTTACCACTGCAGGAAATTGAAGTATAAGTCCATCCAAACCCTCAATCTGAGAGGCTAATTTTATTTGCTCTGTTAAGGAGAGGGATTTTCGATATCCTTCCGTAACAAATCTATCTGCACAGGAAGTAAAAGCCCATATTCCTACGGAAAACTTGATCTCCTTCATCCTTTCCTCCTTTACTAATCTATTCTCCTATAGACAGAAACGGCCCCAATAATAATTAGTCCTTTTACAATCCACTGCCAGAATCCCGGTACTCCCATCAAATTTAGGATATTCCCTACCACCGTCATTATTAAAACGCCAGCTAGCGTTCCCATAAGTCCTCCTCTTCCTCCGGCAAGAGAAGTTCCTCCCACTAAAACTGTGGCAATGGAGTTAAGTTCATATCCTTGTCCTCCCAGAGGATCACCCATAGCTAGCCGACTTGCTAAAAATAGTCCAGATAAAGCCGCTAAAAATCCACTCAATGCATAAGTAATAAATACTACAAAACGAGTTTGGATACCAGAGAGTCTAGCTATTTCTTCACCGCCTCCAGTAGCGTATATATATCTTCCAAAAGTTGTCTTCTTCAGAAAAACAAAAAAAGTTAAAAAAAGGAGAACATAGAATAAGACAGGAAACGGGACAGGTCCAATCTGTCCATCAGCAAAAAAGAGAAAAGTTGTAGGAACCCAACCAATTGCTCTCTTGGTGTAAAGTAACAGGGACCCCTGAACAATGGACATCATTCCCAGGGTAGCAATAAAGGGGGGAACTTTTAATCGAGTTACAATAAGTCCATTTCCCATTCCAATTACTGTACCGACCATTAAAACCAGAAGGACAACTGGTAAAATCAGCTCTGCCCTTCCCAGCATAATACCTGAGGTTAAGCAGGCGCTCAGGCTTATGATAGAACCAACAGATAGATCAAGCCCCCCGGTGAGAATAACGAGGGTCTGTCCGATGGATACAATTCCCAAAAGCACTGCTTGACGCAGTATATTAACGCCATTTCGAGAGGTTCTGAAATCCGGAGAGATAATAGAAGAAACGATGATTAATGCAATAAGCAAAGAATAAATAGCAACTGTTTCTCTTCCTCTTCCCATCCCAATAAGCTTGTCCAAAGAAAACTTTTTTTCTTTCAATTTCACCACTTGTGACCTTCAGGATCAACTATTTTTAATTAAACCAGTAGCCAAACTCATTATCTTCTCCTCAGTTGCATCCTCGGGCAAGAGCTCTCCTACGATTTTCCCCTCCCGCATAACTAAAATTCGATCGCTCATTCCCAGTATCTCAGGAAGTTCAGAGGAGATCATCAAAATTGCCTTACCTCTTCGAGCCAGATCCAGCATAAGGCTGTAAATTTCAAATTTAGCTCCTACATCTATACCTCGGGTAGGTTCATCGAAGATTATTACATTTGATTCGATAACCAGCCACTTAGCCAAACTAACCTTTTGTTGGTTTCCTCCTGACAGATATTCAACCTGTCGGTCCATGCTGGGAGTCCGAATATCAAGTTCTTGAATAATTTTTTTAACCCGCCTCTTTTCTCCCTTTTCTGAAACCAAACCCATCTTACTTAAACGGCCCAGAGAAGGTAAAGTGATATTCTTTTTTACCGAGAGCCCGAGGACCAAGCCTTCCTTCTTCCTGTCCTCAGTAACCAGTCCTATTCCGTTATTTATGGCATCACGAGGAGATTTGACTTTTATCTTTCGGCCATTAAGATGGATCGCTCCTTTATCCAGACATCTCACCCCAAAAATAGCTTTAGCCAGTTCTGTCCTTCCGGAGCCTACTAAACCTGCTAATCCGACAATTTCCCCTTTCCTCACTTCCAGGTTTATATCGTGGAGTACCTCCTGGCAACAAAGCCCCACTACAGACAACCCTTTTCTCTTTTCAACCTCACTTTTAGAGGGAAATCGACCCTCCATATCTCTCCCTACCATCTGACGGATCAAGATTTCCTCATTTATTTCCTCCACTGAGCTAGTAGATACCACCTTACCATCCTTAAGCACGGTAACTGCATCGGCAATGTGAAAAATTTCCTGCATACGATGAGAGATGTAAATTACCGTTACTCCGTGATCTTTCAGGGAATGTATAATCTGGAAAAGTCGATCCGATTCCTCAGTAGTCAAAGCTGCGGAAGGTTCATCCATAATTATAAGTTCTGCATTAAGGGAAAGAGCTTTGGCAATTTCAATCATCCGTTGCTGAGCAAGGCTTAAATTATAAACCGGGGCAGTAAGGTCAATCTCGATCTTTAGTTTGTTCAATAATTTCTGAGCTTCTCTGTAAAGTTTGGATGAATCGATAAATCCCAGCCTCTTTCGCGGTTCTCTTCCCAAGAACATGTTTTCTGCTACTCCAAGATAAGGAAGAAGACTCCCCTCCTGATAAATAATGCTAATTCCGGATTTCTGCGCATCGTGAGGATTGTCGAACTGAACTTTTTCTCTTCTTAGGATTATCTCTCCCTCATCAGGTTGATAGACCCCGGCTAATATTTTCATAAGAGTTGATTTCCCAGCTCCATTTTCTCCCACCAGTGCTTTTACCTCTCCTTTTTTGCATTGGAATGAAACATTCTGCAGAGCCTGCACTCCTGGAAAGCTCTTGCTTATATGTTTCATTTCCAGAATAATATTATCAATTTTTCTACCCACTGCCTTACCTATGGCTCTCCCCGAGGAAATTATTCCCCGGGGAGAGTTACTTTATACTTACTCTACTCTTTCAAACGGTATCCACTCTTCAGGCAGACGAGAATCGACAAAGAACCCATCAGGAAGGTCCGTTCTTACATATTTATCTACATCATCTTTGGTGATTACTATACGAGGAGTATCCACATAACGAGGAACGGGAATACCGTTGAGTACACTGATAGCTATCTGAACAGCAATTTGTCCCTGCCATACAGGAAAGCTTACTACAACCCCATCGAAACCGTGTTCTTTCCACATCTTAAGGTATCGGTTCATATCTTCCCCAGTAACGGGAGGAATGGCCATTCCCGCATCGAGAAAAGCCTCTATAGCACCACTTCCCTGAAGAGCACTATCAGACCAGACTCCATCTATCTTGTCTCCGAATCTCGCTATATAAGCAGCCATAGTCTTTTTACCCACCACCGGAGACCACTGACAGTAGGCCTGAGCTAAAACGTTAATCGCGGGGTATTTGTCAAATACATCATTGGCTCCCCGGAGTCTATCTTCGGCGGGGGACGCTCCAGCAATCCCGCTTAATTCTATTACATTACCGTTTTCGTTGAGTTTTTCTACCAGCCACTCGGCCATCATCTTTCCCATCAGGTAATTACTGGATTCTACAAAGCTGACAAAATTGGAAGAAGGGACAGCTCTATCCAGCATAACTACCGGAATTCCCATACGCATAGCCTTATCCACAGCAGGACGCAGAGCTTCGGTAGCAGGACTTATGATGAGAAGGTCAATTCCTTTAGCCAATAGGTCCTCAGTGTCGGAAAGCTGTTTTGCCGGATCGTCCTCAGCATCAGTTATGTAGAAATTTTCAATCTCTGGATGCTTGGCAACTTCATACTTTACGTGCTGAACCATACATACCCGCCAGCTATTGGAGATGGAGGCGTTGCTGAATCCTATGGTCCAGGGAGGGTCTTTTCTGAACTGAGAGGTATCGACCATTAACAGGTCCGAGAACTCCACGTAGGGACTCTCCTCCCACACATAGGAAGGGATATAGTCGGGACGGCTTTCTTCCTCGGCAAAAACCAGAGACATCCCACTCATTACCAGAAGACTTACTAAAACTATTATTACCAGCTTTTTTCCTAATAGCATTTTTTCTCCTCCTGTAATTAGATTTACCTAGAACCTTATACTTATTAAGTAGCTCTCATCACCTCCTTTACTTAATTTTTCTTCGACCCATTTCTGATAATCTAAAAAACAATAATCGCCTTGCAAACCGCCAGTTATCCAGAATTTTGAAAGGGATAAAATTCAAAATAGGCAATTCAATGTCAAGAAATCTCTGCAGCCCGTATAGGGAGGGGGTATCACCCTCCAAAATGTGTACAAATACAGTCTCGGTTATCTTACTGGCTTGCCGGTGGTACCAGGGGAAAACCGTCAGAAGCCATAGCCCCTCCATCTATAGGAATAATCGCACCGTTGACAAAGTTCGATGCCTGGGAGGCCAGGAAAACCACGATGCCGAAAAGGTCTTCTCTATTTCCGGCCCGGCCAAGGGGAATACGTTGTTGCAGTTGCTTGTAGAAAGTACTGTTCCTGAGAATGGGCGTCGTAAGATCTGTCCAACACCATGTGGGTGCAATGGCATTTACGCAGATGCCTTTCCTCGCCCATTCACAGGCCATGGACTTAG
>Ga0114921_10001544_pt1 | contig 10614 bp, 9 predicted proteins | sample BentaG_FD_87016 | JGI IMG/M metagenome (GOLD analysis project Ga0114921, IMG submission 87016) | Deep subsurface microbial communities from South Atlantic Ocean to uncover new lineages of life (NeLLi) - Benguela_00093 metaG | ecosystem: Environmental > Aquatic > Marine > Oceanic > Sediment ...
CTGAACAAGCTGCTAAGGAGAAGGCTAAACAGGAGGCCGAGTTAGCCGCCAGGGAGAAGGTTAAACAGGAAGCCGAGGAAGTCAGAAAGGCCGCTGACGCTGAGAAACTGGCACAGAAGGAAGCTGAGCTGGCTGCCAGGGAGAAGGCTAAACAGGAGGCCGAGGAAGCTAAGAAAGCCGCTGAAGCTGAGAAGCTGGCACAGAAGGAAGCTGAGCTAGCTGCTAAGGAGAAGGCTAAACAGGAGGCCGAGGAGGCTAAGAAAGCCGCTGAGGCTGAGAAACAAGCCAAGAAGGAAGCTGAGCTGGCTGCCAGGGAGAAGGCTAAACAGGAGGCCGAGGAGGCTAGAAAGGCCGCTGAGGCTGAGAGGCAGGCACAGAAGGAAGCTGAGCTAGCTGCCAGGGAGAAGGCTAAACAGGAGGCCGAGGAGGCTAAGAAAGCCGCTGAGGCTGAGAAACTGGCACAAAAGGAAGCTGAGCTGGCCGCTAAGGAGAAGGCTAAGAAAATCGAAAAGGCTGGGGAATACCTAAAACAGGCAGACGGTATTGTTGAAGAGTTAAATGCCGGGAAAATTGGAACAGAAGAAGCACTAAAAAGGCTGGAAGATATCTATGACAAGATTGGCAGGTAGATATTCTCCGTTTGCCCCTCGGCAGGCTGATGATAAGAGAGAATCAAACCTATTTCTTAGCCGGAGTTTGAAGAACCCCGTCAATTTCCTCTAAATCAAACCACCACTTATCTTTCTTATTCTGTTTTCCGTAGCCCCAGATATCATCCATCTTGATGATAAGCTTGTCCAGGAACGGAGTATGCTGTACCATCCACCTTACCATGTCATGAGTCCACCCCTCCGGCTTATTCCATGGACAGACCTTGATACAGCGCCCACAGACATTCCCACTCTGGTTTGTAATCCTGAACTTGGCGCAGCGCTCAACATCAAGCTCCCAAGTCTCATAGCCATTGTGCATAACTTTGTCACCAGTGGAGATAGCCCTGGATGGACATTCAACAGCACATTTCTGGCATTTCTGGCAAAACTCCTGAAGTCCGAAAACAACTGGCTTATCCGGCAATAAGGGAAGGGCTGTGGTAACAGCACCTGCCTTAAAGCGAGTTCCCAGAAAGGGATTGAGCACTGAATTACCCAGTCGGCACATCTCACCTATGCCTGCCAGCAGAAGCAGAGGAGGAACAACAACCTGATAGTGACCAGAAAAATGAGCTCCGGCCGGATATCCCAGCCTTCTTATATAATTAGCCATGATAGAGGTGATGAAACCATCGTTTGAGTAGCCTCGCATACTCTGGGAACCCGATATCCAGTCACTTCCAGTGGAACCATTCATAGTTGTAAAGTCCTGGTCTACCACTACCACGATGGCAAATTGATGATCAAGTTCAACTGGCTTTCCATCTCTGCTATGACTATAGACAGCATACTGAGGCAGCCGGCAAATACCGATGATGTCCGCTCCCAGGAAGTAACCCAGGCTTTTGATGTGGCGACTCAAAACCTCAGGGTCTTCGGGGATTGGTGGCTTTGAGGAAGCTACCTCACTATCTACGATACTTGCAATGTGGGAAATCATGTCTCTCTGGGCTGCAGAAATAGGCTCTTTCATAACAAAACGACGGCATTCCCTTTCTGCTACGGGTCCAAAATCGCCCAGCCGCGCCCGGTTGAAGCCACTTTCCCTCTCATCAACCCTCTGAACATTAGCTGTGATTCGGGTAGTAGGCTGCTCAACTCGCTTCAGCTTTTCCATGGGATAGGGACCCAGCTGGTGCTTTCCAGTCGATATTCTCTCGTAGGATGACCGATTTTCCACTTGACAATTTCCTCCTTAAAAGTTTCTGTTTCAGAACTCTGGTTTTTGTCTCATCATTATAAAATAACTACAGGAACAAAGGCAATTGGTATTAAGCACACCGCAAGATTATCCTCTCCAAATCTGCTGGCTAAGCTATATGAATTGTGTGATTAATGCGATTGGCTGTATTGTTCTATTAACTTATCCTCATAAGCTAGGTCCACGTCATAACCTAGCCGACCTGGTTGGAAACGTGTTTTAGCTATGCCCAGATTCTTCTGCCACCATTGGTAGGTATGCCTTAGCCCTTCCTTTAGACTATAGGCAGGCCAAAAACCAAAGCACTCTTTAGCCTTGTAAATTCCATAGAAGATGTTCTGCTCCCAGATGAAAGGGAAGACAGGCTTTTCAAGATTTTTCATCACCTGGAAATCCAAATATACTTTCCTAACGTTCTTTACCCCTAAAACTTCAGCTATGGTATCAATATATCCTTCAATAGTAATTGCCTCAGCACTGGCAATGTTAAACGCCTGGCCCAAAGTTCCCTCCTTACCTATCACGGAGAGATGAGCCCGGGCTACATCATCTACATGGGCGAAGTGAAGGAGAGTGATGCCATTACCAGGTAAGAGGATAGCCCTCCCTTGAAGAAGGCGAACAAAGAAGCTAAATTCTCTGTCATGCATCCAGTTCTCAGGACCGTAGATTGGAGGGCAACGCAGGATAGTAACCGGAAATTTTGCCTCCTGATATTTCCCAAAAAGGTAATCTTCACATTGAACCTTATTTGCCTCATAGGCAGCTAAGCCTTTTTCCTGGGTGGTTCCGCTTATTCTAGGAAAGTCCTCGAGAACGGGCAGACACCTGCTTTCAGCATAGACCCCGGCACTGCTCTGAAAAACATAGTGAGTGATTTTCCCAGTGAAAAGCTCCACGACTGGCTCCAGGTTTCTTGCCTCATACCCGGTGATATCAAAGACCACCTCGAATTCCTGCCCACTCAGGACACTTTGCACTGCTTCCGAGTCTCTACGGTCAGCATAAAGTCGCTTTACTCCTTGAGGCAGTTGGGCCTGGGTCTTCCCTCGATTAAGAATGGTAATATCATGTCCCAGGCTGCTCAAATAGCAGACCAGGCGCAAACCCACAAATCTGGTGCCTCCTAAAACCAGTACCTTCATCTACTACTCTCCAAATCAGGTAGCATGTCAACGGGTTGATATTTCTCCGTAACTGTCTCCACCGGAACCATCCCTGGCTAATGCTATATCGTGTTTCCAAGCTTGTCAAGAATGGCTGCTGACCACCCACAGCTTAATCAGGCCCCCATAATGTAATCCATTTACAATGCCCCTAAGGCACTCAGATTTTAATTCTACGGCTTCTGGAGGGCATTTCCTTAAGAGGATGGGGAATTATTTTGCTAACAAGCCTTGCAAGCGTCCAGCCAGCCAAAAAGTGTTAACCAAGATGTTAAGCAATATGGTAAAATATTGAGTAATTTTATATTTGGGGAAGTGTCGGAATTGGCAGACGAGCATGATTTAGGATCATGTGCCGCAAGGCGTGGGGGTTCGAGTCCCCCCTTCCCCACTATTTAGATATAAGAGAGACTATCGGTTCCCCGTACTCTGCTTAAGTAAGCCATCAATTTCCTGACGAGCATCACGGTAAACTTCACCGAGACATATGGCATCGGCGAGTAGCCCTTTTACATGCTGGCTCACTTGGGTTAGCCTGGTAAAATCAAGTTCACCGAGCTGCCTTAACAAATCTGAGTTCTGGCAGATATCAACCAAGGATGACTGTCTCACATTTCCCAGAAGAAAGTCGGGAACCGAGAGCACATGGCAGGGGTAAACATTACCATCAGGGTGTATGTTTAGATAGCTCCCAACGCCACAGTTGCCACAGTTTATGAGCCTGTAGGCATCTGCTTTTTTCAAGCGTTGTGGTGCTCCAAAGTGTTGCTGCCAGAACTGAGCAATAAGTGATTGTGCTTCCCTCCAGGGATATACCAATTCAGGGTGTTGGGCTCCTCTACCTACAGGTCGAAAAGGCGAAAGATGAAAGGCACTGACCAATTTCTCCTTAAGCAGGAATGATAGGAAAGATGGCAGGTAACCAGCGTTGGGACTCATTACAGTAATGGAAACACCTGGGGAGAGCCGGGCGTTTTTCAAACTGTCAATTGCCTTCATTGCCTTCTGGAAACTGCCTTTACCACGCAGCCTATCATTCACTTCTTCAAGACCATCAACACTGATGCGAACCTCATCAAAAAGCCGGGCAATACTTAGGCTCGTCTGATTGTTGACCAGAATCCCGTTTGACATCAAGCAGAGGCTGATTTGTTTCTCAACATCAATCTGGCGGAAGAGATGAGCGATATCAAAAATATCACTACGCAGCAGGGGCTCACCTCCGGTGAAAACAAGCCTTTTCGGCTTAAGCAATAATATGTCTCTGAACAACCCGTTAAGTTCATCAAGAGACAACTCAGGCTCCATGGGCTTGGCAGCATCAAAATAGCAGTAAATACAGCCCAGGTTGCATCTTTTCGTCAAGTGGAGATACACCGTTTTGGGTCTAGATATGCCAAGTGGCTCGGCAACATTCACGATTCACTTGCCCTCATTTCCTTAAGACATCACTTCGCTTAGCTCTCCACCTGAACCTCGTGCTACCTGGCTTTCCCCTCCGAGACGCTTGAAAATGCCACCGGCTCATAGGGAGGAGAGCCTCGGCGAGCAAGCTCGTCCAGGGCCATCTGCCTCTGCTTACCAAAATCTACCTTCTCATCCCAGGGCTCACTGCACCCAGTGTCCATAGTTACCATGATATCCGTTTTCTGACTCACCAGGTGAAGGATATTGCTTGTCACCGGAGACTTTATATTACACAATCTCTTAACTGCTGCGTCCGATTTGTCGAGAGAGATGTATCCGGCATCATATTGATACCCGTGGTACAGATGCTCATATGAAGAGGCATCTATGGCATCTCGCATTACCTGCTTGCTGACCGCCGAATTGGGAGCGATTTCAAGCAAGGTCTCCCTCCCGTAGCCACCGTGGCTGGCAAAGAGAAGCTCGAGCAAGGGCTCCACAGCATGAGCATCACCAATCCTGCCCAGACTGTTTATTGCCTGCCGTCTTAAGTCCTCAGACTTCAGGAATTCAATCAACCGGGGCACGGCCTCCTTAGCCTCAGGTCCGAGTCTGCCCATGGTAATGACAGCAGCTTCCTGGACTCCAGCACTCTTATCTTTAAGCGCCTTGAGCAGGTGGGGCAGGGCTTCCTTCCCTTGAGCACCCATTTCTCCTAGAGCTTCGGCAGCACATTCCCGGACAGCACTCTTCCTGTCTTCCAGACACTCAATTAAGGCTGGAACAGCTGCGGTACCAAGCTTTCCCAGAGCAGAAGAAGTTTGGCTACGGACAATCTCATTCTTATCGGATAGCGCCTCAACCAGACGAGGTATGTCCTCCTCCCGAGCCCCTATCTTGGCAATGGCTCCAGCAGCTTCCCTTCTGACCTCATCCTCTGGGTCGCTGAGAGCCTTAACTAAGACAGGCAGAGCTGATTTTGCCTTACTGCCAATTTTGTCTAGTATTTCCGCAGCCAGGGAGCGCACTTCCTTCTTCCCCTGGCTTAATCCCTGAGTCACCGCAGCAATGTCTGCGGGACCAATCTTAACAAGAGTTTCCCTAAGGTTTTCCTTTACCTGGTAACCCACTTTTTGTTTAGCGCCTGCTTTCAGTAGGGCAGGAATAGCTTCCTTGGCCAGCCTGCCCATTCTACCCAAGGCTAGGGCAGCATTTTCTGCTGCTTTTTCATCAGCTAAGGCAGCAATAAGAAGAGGTACATCCTCCTCCCGGGTCCCGATTGTTTCTATGGCCTGGGCAGCACTGTTTCTAACCCCTTCTTCCGGGTCGCTGAGAGCTTTAATCAGGACAGGCAGAGCTGGCTTTGCCTCATCACCAATTTCCCCCAGGATTGCCGAAATTCTGCCGCGTAAGGTTGGCTCATCCGATAAAACTGTGATGAGAGCTGGCACTGCCGGTGAGCCAATGTTAACCAAAGTCTCCTGAGAAGCACTGGTTATAGGATAAACTTCCTTCAGACCTTGAATTAGCACCGGAATGATGGTTTCCAAATCCTCACCCCGGTGACCTATCTCTCCCAATTTACGTATAGCCTCGGCCCGCGATTCTCGGCTCTTGTTTACATTGTCTTGGAGTTTCACTAACTGTTCAATGGCCTTCCGAGCTTGTCGGGGCAACTGCTTAAGAGCTTTCTTAGCCCATTTCCGTCTCTCATTTGAAGGTGAGTTGAAGGAGCCGAGTAGTTCGTTTACTGTCTGTCTGGTGGATGAGTCTAATCCTGCTAGAGATTGGTTAGCAATTGCCCACTCCACTTCTGCCTTATTGCCACTGATAATGGCAATTAGCTTATCTGTTTTTGACATAGCTCACCTCCTCCTTGGCACAAGGTTAAACTCTAATATGATTTTAGGAGTGCAATGCCACGAAGTCAATACTCTGTCCCAATGCTCCAACGGATTGCTTTGACCATCTTCCTTCCAGTTTCCTTCTATATGTCAAATTCTCTTCAATCCCAGTTAGGAGCACTGGCATTGACGTCAAGGCAAAAATGATATATTATTTTAAGTGCTATGTGAAGTGAGGTAATGTTAAATACAGCTTCCGGTAGCAAAGATGGGACAGGTCAAGGGGAAAAGTAGAATCATACAATAAAAATTTCTAACTTGACAGTTGACACATATTGGCATACATATTGACATCTGTCACTTTATTTGTTATAATACCAAATGCTGTGTGCGATGTGCTATGTGAGATTTTTAATGAGCTTTTAATGGTATTTTTATGGCTAATAGATGTTCACCCTCTAAGATGGACTAAGGAGATATGTCAGATGAAACCTTACTTGATACGGACAACGGGAGAGATGTGAAACAACTTAGCGGAAAGCTGAAGGAACTGCGAAAGAAGATGGGCTGGGTGCAGGAGGATCTGGCGCAGGAAATAGGTGTTAGCCTCTCCACAGTTCAGCGCTGGGAGAGTAAAGAGGTTAATCCAACCCGCCTGGCTCGTAGAGCACTGGCAAGGCTTCTCAAGAAGGCTGGAATCAACAATGAGTGAGTTATTGCCATTCGGACAGACATTTTGATAGATATACAGGTAGTAATACTAGCTGGAGGATTGGCAACAAGATTGGGGAATTTAACCAGAAATCAACCTAAATCTATGGTCAAAGTCTGGGGGAAACCCTTCTTGGAATACCAGCTTGAGGTGCTGAGGAGAGGAGGGATAGAGGACATAATTTTGTGTATCGGCCATATGGGTGAGCAAATTGAAAGGCACTTCGGAAATGGCAGCAAGTACGGAGTGAACATTGAGTATAGCACTGAAGACAAGCTCCTGGGCACAGCTGGGGCACTTAAGAAGGCCGAAGCCTTACTCAATGGCAGGTTCTTTACCATGTATGGTGACTCATATCTATTCTTAGATTTTAGCCTTGTTATGTCCTATTTTGAATCTCGAAACAAGCTTGCCCTTATGACTGTTTATAAAAACTATGACCGTTACGATAAAAGTAATACAATAGTTGAGGAAGGCTTGGTGAAGAAATTCAGCAAGAAGGAAAGAACCAGGGATATGGTCTACATTGAATATGGGGCAAATATCTTTAAGAAAGAAGCCCTGGAGATGATTCCAGAAAACCAGTTTTATTCCCTGGATGACTTCTTCCCTAGCTTGATAAAGATGGAGGAACTTCTGGCCTTTGAGGTTAAGGAACGCTTCTACGAACTAGGTTCGCCTCAAGGGTTTGAGGAGTTTAAGACATATATAAGGGGGGCAAAGTGATACTTTCTAGGGCACTAACCAGAAAAACCCCTGGAGTTTCCCAAACATATAAGGAGGGCAAAGTGATACTCTCTAGGGCGCCGACCAGGATAACCCTCGGTGGAGGAGGAACAGACCTTAAGTCCTACTACTCCAAAGAGGGTGGGTTCCTAATCGCTGGGGCAATAAATAAATACTGCACTATCCTGGCTAATAGAAGATTTGAGGACAACATCCGTCTCAGCTATTCTCAGGTGGAGGTTAGAGATAAGGTAGCTGACATAGAACACCGCATCTTCCGGGCAGCACTTGAGTTCACTGGCGTTGGAAAGGGGATAGAACTTCACTCTACAGCCGATGTCCCTGCCGGCTGCGGTCTGGGTACCTCCTCTACTTTCACTGTAGCCCTTCTCAATGCCCTTCATGCTTATAAAAAGGATTTTGTAACCCAAGAGCAACTGGCTGAGGAGGCATGCCTTATTGAAATAGATATCCTCGGCGAGCCTATAGGCAAGCAGGATCAATACCTGGCTGCTTTTGGTGGCCTCACCTGTCTTACCTTCACCCAAAATGGAGATGTTCTAGCGGAACCTCTCCGAATTTCACGTGAGGCGTTAGACCGGCTAGAAGGCAATATTGCCCTGTTCTTTACCGGTAAGCAGCGAAGTGCCTCGGAGATACTTTCTGAGCAGGACGAAAAGTGTAAGCAGGATAACCACAAAATGACTGAGAACCTCAACCAAATTAAGGAGATAGGTTTAGAAACAAGGAGGTATTTGGAAAGGGGCCAAGTAGACATGCTTGGAGAACTCCTTGATGCCCACTGGGAGATAAAGAAAAAGCGCTCCCGGAAGATGTCCGACCCCTTTATTGATGAATGCTATGAGGTTGCTAGAAAGAATGGTGCCGTCGGTGGGAAGTTAGTGGGGGCTGGTGGTGGGGGATTCCTCATGTTTTACTGCTACAATAATAATAACGACAAGCCCAAGCTGGTCGAGGCTATGCAAAAGATGGGCCTCAACTGGGAGCGATTTCACTTTGACTTTGATGGTGCCAAGATACTGGTCAATACTTAAATAGGAAAGTGAAGAACAAAGACTTCATCCAAAATTATCTCTCCGAATCAAGGAGGGTTGCTGAAGCTATCTCGGTAGCCGATATAGACCGAGCTGTTGAGCTTCTTTTTGAGGCCTGGGAAAAAGGAAAACAAGTCTTCACTTGTGGTAATGGCGGCTCTGCCTCTACTGCTACCCACTTTGCCTCCGATTTAGCCAAGACAACCATTGTAGATGACAAAAAGAGGTTCAAAGCCTATTGCCTTAACGACAATATCCCCCTAACGAGCGCAATTATAAACGACGAAGGCTTTGATAACCTCTTCTATGAGCAGCTCAAAAACCTCTTTGAGAAGGGAGACGTTCTTATTTGTATTAGTGTTCATGGTGGTGCCGGGAGAGATAAGGCGGGATTATGGTCGCAAAACCTTCTCAAGGCAATGAAATATGTCCAAGAGAATGAGGGGGGAACTATCGGGCTTAGTGGCTTCGATGGGGGACCGATGAAGAAGATGGCTGATGCCTGTATTGTGGTGCCGATAAATTCCACACCTCAGGTGGAGTCGTTTCACCTGGTCCTGGAGCATCTTATTTGTAGTTGCCTGAGACAGAAAATAGAAGAAAGCTAAGTGATAGTGAGAGCAATATTCCTTGATAGGGATGGGGTGATCAATGAGCTCGTCTATCACCAGGAACAGGGGATTATTGATTCCCCATTTACGATAGAGCAGTTCAGACTCCTTCCCGGTGTTAGCCAAGCAATCAAAAAGTTGCGCGAAAAAGGCTATAAGGTAGTTCTGGTTTCAAATCAGCCAGGAATTGCCAAGGGGTATATGTCTGAGGAAACCTTTGACAAAATCAGGGGGAAGATGAGTGAAGAACTGGCTGAAGATGGGGCTTCCCTTGATGGTGAATATTACTGCTTCCATCACCCTGAGGCAAAGGTACAAAGACTCAAAGTAAATTGTGAATGCAGGAAACCCAAGCCTGGAATGCTCCTTCAAGCAGCTCAAGACATGGATATAGATTTATCCCAATCCTGGATGGTAGGCGATGGGTTGACTGATATTAAAGCGGGGAAAAGCGCTAAAACGAGAACCATACTTCTGGGTAGAATGAAGTGTGAGCTTTGTCATCTAATGGATGAAGAAGATGCCAGACCTGATGCTATTACCTCAAACCTGGAAGAGGCCGCCCAGTTTATTCTGTCACAAGGAAGCTAACAGGCAAGTCAGTGCCCATATTGGCACTAGCATTTGGCTGAGGTTAGCAGAAAGGCTAAAAGTTCTGTCTATTGATACCCTATCTCCACTACTTGGAGATAAAGTAACTGTCAAGACTCCCCCGACAATATCCCCCTGGCTTATTGCTTCGAAGTTCGGATAGAGAGGACATGTATAGAAACGCCGATAGCTATCAGGATTAAGACTATTTTAACCGGAAACCACTGAACAGCAAATACCGCCGAACACACTATTGTTATCCACAGCAAAGCAAGAGTCCAGACCTTTATCTTCAGCGGAATCCCTTTTCCTTCTCGATAATTCCTGATGTAGCTGCCAAACCACCTGTTATTTAGAAGCCAGTCATAAAACTTTTGCGAACTTCTTGCATAGCATGCAGCAGCAAGTAGAAGGAAGGGAGTGGTAGGCAAAATAGGCACAAATATCCCAAGAATACCTAAGCCTACAAGCAATGTCCCGGCGATAATTAATAGCTTCTTACTCCAGCCTCTCATTGCTGGTGCTTTGCTCTTCACTGCGGTTTGGCCCAAGGATTAAGAATAAGCAAGGTATCTGGCACCTATTGAATTTTCTCCATGTCTTCACCGCAGCAAACAAGAGTACCACCACCAACTTTGGTCACCACCA
>Ga0114921_10001545_pt1 | contig 10604 bp, 8 predicted proteins | sample BentaG_FD_87016 | JGI IMG/M metagenome (GOLD analysis project Ga0114921, IMG submission 87016) | Deep subsurface microbial communities from South Atlantic Ocean to uncover new lineages of life (NeLLi) - Benguela_00093 metaG | ecosystem: Environmental > Aquatic > Marine > Oceanic > Sediment ...
CCCTCTTTTCATCTACCATCTCATCTTCTCCTTTCCTATCAATGTGCGCTTGATCCGTCTGATTCCATAATCATGGATTCTTCCTGGATCTTCCAATTCTCGGCATGAGTTTCTGCTTCATACTGCGGCTTAAATATAGTGGATTGTGCCGGGTAACCATGGATGTCTAGCTAGCAAGGAACCCCCCCTGGCCGCCGAAGTATTCAAATTGATCTTAAGCAGAAACGATTGCCGGAAACCTTTTGATTTATTGGTATTCCTCCTTCGCCGAAATAGGGAAGGCAGTCAGAGTTCATCAATACCCGTATCGGGGCCTTTTAATTACCTCGTTTTAGTAATTACGTGCCCGAAGATGATTCGAAATTCAATACCCCAAGCGTTTAAGCCGCGAACGTGCTTTCTCCTTGATATCCTTCTTCTCAGCTTCTTCGGTAACAGGCTTGCCTTTCTCCCTCAGCAGCCACTCAAACCTATCAGGATCTAGTTCCTTTTTCCTTAAACCCTCATATTCACACCCATAACGGTGGGCCTTGAAAATCAAGTTGGTCAACCCCATACCTTCCCACTGGCAATAAAAGGGGCTGAGGAATTCCCAAACTATTTCCTTGTCAGCCGTCACCTCGAAGATTCGCCCCTTCGCAGATTCGCAGATCAGGGTGTTACCATTCGGCAATCGTTGAGTACTGGAGCAAATTCCTGAATAGAATTTCTGCACGTTTTCGTTCTTATATTCCCATTCGATCTCACTGGTTTTCGGATTAACTTCTATCACCCGAGAGTAATCAATCATTGCTATTTCACCTGAAGTCCTCCGGTGATATCCATTGTCAAATACGAGAATATTACCGTTAGGAAGCACCGTTGGATTATGTTGATGCCCAAGTTCATAAGGGGCTCCCCAGCGCCACTTAATGGCGCCAGTGCGCTTGTCAATGATTGCAATAGTATTAAGATGACGGAAGCTGGCTATGATGTCGCCTTCAGGGAGGACAAAAAGACCATTGACATAGCCCCAAATGGTGCGAGGGCATAGGGGACAGGGAACATCTATCTCGGGATCCATATGTTCATACCCTATCCACTCCCAAACCACCTCACCCTCTGGAGTGATCTCCTGGAAACCGTTGCTCCACATTCCGCTTTCCAGTTCCGTTCCGGGGAGACCTCCCTTCACCTTGGCAGCAATTTCCTCGGGTATGAGGACATGTCTATTTATCATGGTATTGCCGTTTTCCATACGGTAGAAGTCGTGGTGCATATATGAATCTTCGTATTTCCAGACTACATTGCCATCCCAATCGATCTCCACTAACTCTCCTGAAACGGACCCGAAAAAAAGCAAGGGCTCTTTCATAGTTTTATTCAGGCGAAGGAGATTTCCATTCGGCAAGAGCCGCCCGTCGCCACCTGGCAAGTGGGTCATTTTCCAGTGGTGGGCGACCTGCCCTTTCATATCAATTAGCCATACATCCCTTCCATAATGTGGAGCAAATAAGGTGTAGCCATCATATGCCCTCGTGGGATCGTAAATAGATACAGATTGTTCCGTTGTTCTTATAGGACCGTCCATTTCTCCCTCCTTGTGTTTATTTTATTGGGTTTCACAAAATTCGTAACTATTCTCTAATTTTGTGAATCCCAATAGTTGCATTAAATTTTACTATATAAAACCAGTGAAAGGGCGTCGTACGACGGCGTTATAGACCCAATTTATTAAAGTGGTAAAGTCGAAGACTGGAAGCCTGACAGCATTCTGGATAGCCCAGGCATAAGGCGGCATGTCGCTGCACTCGAGCAATATTGCGCCAATATCTGGGTAGTTGGCAACGAGTTGCTTTGCAAGGTCAACCAATTGCTGCTCAATCTTGTAGCTATTAAAATGACCGGTGCATTGTATAATATTTTGAAACTCGGGCAGGTCCTGGGCGCCGGCAATTACAATATCAGATAAATCATCAACTCCGCATTGACTGAGAAGCTTTGGTGTTAAGGAATCGGCAACGGCGCAGATGATACCTACTTTCTGGTTTTGTCTAAGTCCCCGTGTAATAGTCGGTACCTGCAAGAGACTAGAGAGAAAGACAGGAACATCCAGTATTGCAGCCGTCTCCTTCTGATAGTTCCCGAAATACCCACAGGCACCTATGATTGCTCGAACACCTTGTTTTTCTAATTCTCTTCCCCCCTCAACTATCAAATCTAAGAGGGCAGGATCGGCACTTAGGATTTCGGGTATACTACTCCCCTTTAAAATTTTGTAATGTACGGGAAAGTTGTAAGTGCTTGCATTGGCCACATTGCCCGGCAAATAGGGATACCAGAGATCGAGCACAAGAATTCCAATGGCATTCCCTGCTATTGCTTGCCCTTTTGGCATTGAGATTTGAGAATTAACTTGCTCAGGTCCACTCATAAATCCGTACACCTTATTCACCCCTCCTATTAATTTCTAAATAAGTATATCCACAGTTTAAAGTTCAAGGATAGCTTTCCAATGTGTCTGAAAATAGTTCATGCAATGATTATCCTTACCTAAAACCATTTTCCAGTTTTTATCACTGACATAAGCTTCTTATCCATCCCCCCTCAATCAGGATACTCCCCAGAGACAAAGACTATCGCTTCGGGTATTCGTGTTTTAGGCCTTCACGATCAAACCAGGTTTTTTCTACCTTCTTGAGTTCCATGACTATATTTTCAGGCAGTGGTTTTGGTTTGTGAGTTTTTAATATTTCAATGGTTCTTTCTTTTAACAATTGTTCACAACCCTTTACACCTTTTTTCTTTGTAAAGCTCCGATCAAAGGTTCTTGGCATCCAGAATTTACGGAAGTGTTTCAAAGTGTGGCTTTCATTGAGATAGTTTGATTTCGGCCCTAACCGTTCGATAAGGTCAAGGGGGAGAGTTTCGTCATTGATTTCTATGCCGCCCATTAAAACCTTGACCATGTCAATAATCTCATCCACAAAGACTATGAGCTCCGGGGATATCGTTCTCCCGTGATACACGAAACCTACATCATGGACAAGGTCAGCCCCTGTTAATGCCGAGATAAGTATCTGGTAGGTAATTTCTGCTCCTGCCTGGGCGTCGACTACCTCGGCATCTGTGCAACCAGCTGTGCCAAACATCGGAAGCTTATAGTAATGACAAAGATCTGTTAGCGCCCCAACCATAAGGGTCAATTCAGGAGCTCCATAGGAAAAGATCGTGGTTTTCATATCCATAATAGAGAGTATGGAGCCATAGATAACCGGTGCTCCAGGGTTCTTAAGTTGCAGGACAACCAGTTGACTTAATACTTCTGCATTCGCAATAGCTAAACAACCCGGGAAGGTAGCTGGAACAGTGGTACCTGCCATTTGCATACCATATACAACATTTGGAATTCCTTTTTCCGCGCACAGAAGGCTTTTCTCCATAGCATCCTTTCCCTGGATTAAGGGGCTAACAGGCTCAGATGAACCGCCGAAAAAGGGCCTTTTTCTTAATTGCTCCTCTCCACCGGCAACTATAGAGCAAAGATCTATCATTTCCTTTAGGCTTGAAACATCATTGATTTCGGCAACTACGGGCTTTGAGCTATTAAGGATGAATTGGAGAAGACTTACCTTATCAGCAATAGCTCCGGGCACAGTTTCATGACCCGTTGCGAGATAAGACCATTCCATATTTGGAAGCGCGTCAATCAATCTCGCTGTATCTGCAATATCTTCAACGTAACATTTCCTCCGTTTTCTTGTGTATGGATCCAGGATCTCGGGGCAATCGGGCATTGACCCGAAATGGGAACCAGCCTGTCCATTAAGGACTATTGCTGGTTCACCTTCACGTGTAAATAGGGTAATCATCTTTGGTGCTGTTCTGATGGCTTGCTCCACCATACAAGATGGGATTTTTACCCTATTGGGGTTGGATACATCGGCACCGCCATCACCCAATATATCGATCGCCTCCTCACACTCGAAAGCAACCCCTGTTCTCTCAAGAATTTGTAAAGTTGCGAAATGCAATTCTTCTATCTGTTTATCCGATAAGATGCGAAATTGTGGAGTATTAAACTGAATATAATTTGCACGCATAATTATCTCCTTTATGATCTTGCGATTGCCTTCTTCACCCACTCAACAGCAGAGCCTGCCTCCGGAGCATAGCCATCTGCTCCTATTGACTTCGCAAATTGATCGTTGACAGGCGCACCGCCAACCAAGACTTTTGCCTTTTCACGTAATTCCTTCCTCTTCAATAAGTCAATTGTTTCCTCCATGTTTGGCATCGTTGTTGTCAGCAAGGCAGACATACAAAGTATATCAGGTTCATATTCTTCTATGGCTTTGGAAAATACCTCAGCCTTAACGTCAACACCGAGGTCTATAACCTCAAAGCCATTCCCTTCAAGCAAAAAACCAACTATCTTCTTTCCTATGTCGTGAATATCTCCTTCAACTGTACCGATAACAATTTTCCCCATTGTCTTTTGGTCTGATTTAGCTAGCAATGGCTTGACAATGTTAAGTCCTTTATGCATGGCACTCGCAGACATTAAAACCTCGGGGAGGAACATTTCTCCAGCCTTAAAGCGTTTACCTACTACACTCATGCCTCCAATGAGTCCCTTTACCAAAATCACTCGTGCTTTAACCCCTTCATTTAGTGCCTTATTGACCTCGGATTCGATTGCATTCGTATCTCCTTTCATAATACCTTCAGCTAAAGCATCATATGAAAACATTTAACTTCACCTCCTATATTTATTTTATAAATAACAACTATGCCCGCAGCTCCGCATAAATAATGGCCGATGATATCAAGGTAGCCTTCAGAAGGCGATTAAAAAGCTGTGAGGACCAGGACACTATCTATTGAAGCGATAACAATAACTAAAAGACCTGCCATACAGAATGTATCGATTATCTTATTGTGCTTGCAAGCCAAAGCGCCAAATTGGAAAAGAGCACGAACAGAACCATTCGAAAAGTATTAGGACCTCTTTACAAGAGATTCGCTAAGCCCTATTAAATTGTTGGATTTTCTTGCTTCATCTCAGAACCTCGTGGTTGATGCCGCGAGTAAAGCAAGAATTGAATGGCGCCAAAGGCCAGCAGGATTCCAAACCCCATCCAGGAATAAATCAGGCTTGGATGAAAGATCAAAGCTGCTCCCGCCAAACAGAATCCCCTGCCCAGCCATCCCACCCGACGGTAGAAGAAACCCTCGAAAAAGATGGACATGGCTAACATACCCACCAGAAGCAAACAGTTGAATTCAAGAGCACCAAACGGATTTTTTCCCAGATCTAGAATCACAGGCTTGTATAAAAAATATAATGGCAAGAGAAAACCCGGCAACGCCAGGCGTAGCGAGTTCAGGGCTGTCCTCAGGTATGTACCACCGGAGATGCCTATCGCTACAAGAACCCCAATAGCTACGGGAGGGGTAAGGGCCGAGATGATGGCAAAATAAAAGACAAACATGTGGACTGACAACAATGGAAAGCCGAACTTGATCATTGCCGGCGCGGAAAGCAAGACTGTCAGCAGATAAGCGCCCGGAGTAGGCATGCCCATCCCGAAAAATATGGTGAGAATGGCCACTAAGGAGATAAGAAATAGTGCGTTGCCTCCCGCTATGTCCACCATGGCATAGCTCAACCGTTGGCCGAAGCCGGTAACGGTGAACATCTCCACGATGATCCCCATGGAAGCCAGGACGACCCCTAATTTGGCCCCTTCTCGAGCGCCACTAACAAGACCTTCGTACACTTCGCGCCCGAACCGAAGCATGGCCCCATATAGGCCTTCAAGTCCCAACACGATTGCGCATACGATTGCATGGATCAGGCTAACAGCCACCAAGCTCATGTTGGCGTAGAAAACTGCTCTGGCAGGTGTCTCGCCGATCAGAATACGCCAAGTCAGGATCACCACAGGGATCAGCAGGTGTCCATGCTCTATCAAAATATCCTTCCCTCGAATTTTAGGTGATTCGGTAGTCCGCTTCGCCAGCGAAAATCCCCTCTTCTGCGTTCTAATCATCACTGCGAAGGATAAACTCAGATAGTAAACCATGGCCGGGAGAAAAGCGGCGATCACGATGTGAGCGTAAGGTATGTTGGTAAGCCCAGCGATAAGGAAAGCACTCACGCCCATGATCGGCGGCATGATCTGACCACCTGTTGAGGCTACCGTCTCCAGCGCTCCGGCGAAGTTACGATCATATCCCCTTTGCTTCATCAAGGGAATGGTAAACGCACCCGTAATAGCAATATTGGCGGCTGTGGACCCTGAGATCATCCCCAGCATGCTGCTGGAGATGACCGCAGTCTGTGCCGCACCAGAGCGGAAGCGCAAGCCCACTATGATGCTGATTTTCTCGATAAGCCGGGCCCCCCCCACGGCTTTTAAGAGCGCCCCGAAGAGAAGGAAGTGGACGATCATGGTGGCTGAAAGGCCCGTCAAGCTCCCCAGAGTTCCCATGAAGTATGTGCTGCTGTATGCAGTTAACCTTCTGTAATCGATGCCTGAGTGATAGAAGAAGCCTCCCAAGTATTGCCCAAAAAGGGCATATAAAAGGGTGATAACCGTTAGCAAGGGAATCACGAAGCCCCACTGCCGCCAGGTCACTACCAATACCACGAGGACCAGAATTGTCCCCACCACCACATCACCCATGGAAGGAACTCCTACTCGTTCTACCATGTTCTCGTAGTCGAAGAAGAAATAGAAGGTGATGACCAGAGAAATCAGGCTCAAGCCAAGCCACAACCATGAGGCCCATACCTTACGTAAATCTTTTTGGTTAAAACTCGCAAAGAAAATGAGACTCGTGGCAAGACCCACGTGCAAGACCTTGAGTTCATCAATGGAAAAGGGTAGCCCCCAGGCCACGTAAATGTGCAGAAGAACCCAGGCGGCAAAGGCGAAATTGAGAAACCGAGAAGAGAAAGTTAAATGAGATGCATTATCTGCGGGTGGTTGCACCCTTCAGGGCCTCCGGTGGAAAGAGAATCTAAAAATAATCAGAACTAGTGTTATTCGTTCATTACGAGTTTAAGGCTCGCCGCCGGGCTATCGGCTCATCCCCGACGGCGAGCCTCTCGATGATCCTAATTATTATCCGCCCACTCAACGCTTCCCAATCATCAGATCCTCCCTCCAGACCCCTTTCTCCTTAAAGTACCGAACGGCTCCTGGATGAACGGGATACCCTGGCATCAGCCACTTGGTGGAGGTCTCCAGGCTGGTGGCATCAGAAACCTTGCTGATAGAGTGAAGCTCATCGATATTTTCGAGCACCGCCTTGCAGAAAGAATAGATCGTGTCGTCATCCACAGCCGCCGAGGACAAACCGATGCCAGCGATGCCGGGAGAAGGCATGTCTTTGGTCAAACCTTCATAAGCGGTTTTCGGAAGAATGGTGACAATGATCCCCTTGTTGCGTTTATTTACCCGCTTCATCACCTCCAGGTCCAACTCAAGGACCTTGTAAGACTTGCGTGAGGCAAGGTCGATCATGATGGGATGTTGCTTGCCGCCGGGAAAGTTGCCCGGGAATGCCACTATGAGCCCGTCGGCCAGAGCATTCATGGAAGCACGGAAGCCAAGGTAGTTCTTCTTCAGGTCCTTGATAATGCCGTACTCCTCCATGACGAACCGATACATGGCCTCGGTGCCGGAGCCTTTCTTGATCAACGAGACAGATTTTCCCTTAAGGTCGTAGTAAGTCTCCAACCCTGAGTCTGCCAATACCACCATGGGCAGGGACCACACCGTCCAGGAGAAGGTCTGCCAAGGGGCCATCTTCTTCTTGTATGGCTTGGTTCCCGACCAGGCAGACACAATTTCCAAGCCGGTTCCGTGTGCCAGCTCGATTTTTCCCTGATCCAGCAGCATCACGTCCTCGGTGCTTCCCCCCGTGGAGAGCGAAGAGGCCTTCAGGTTGGGCGCATACTTGTTGGCCAGAAAAGCGCAGGCTTCCCAGTGGATGTACCCGGAGCTTCCCAGGGAAGCCGAGCCGATGCGGAAGACCTTCTTTTCGGCCATGGCCACTCCAGGCAGCAGCAGCCCCGTAACGGCCAATAAAAAGATGATCTTTCCAAAGCTTTTACCGATTTGAGTCCATTTGTTCATTGTTACCCTCCTTTCTTTAATGGCAGAGATTAATTCCCTGCCGTAGCTAGGATGTTAGAATCGCCGATCCTCTCACTGATCCTAGGGTCTGGCGATCCACCAATGGTCGTCCCTCCATTTCGGGAGGGACCCGGAGGCCCATCAAGTGCACCATCGTAGGGTCCATGTCCATAAGATTACTATTACCCTCCTTTCCTATGCCGGGAACTCCCGGCCCAACCAGATCTTAAGTCTTAATGAAGGTCTGTTCTTAGGCCGAAATAGACCTTGTTCCCCTCAAGGTGCATGGCCTCGTTACCCTTTCGGTTGTAAATGGTGATGCGGGAAGGGGCACTACGGATACATTCTTCTACAAAACAGTTGGAGATTTGAACGACGTTGTCCTTTTTCACCCGGCACCCGGCATCTCTCAGGAGTTGAATGCTTTCGTCGTCTAGAATTCGAACGCCTACAGTCCCTAGAATCTCCAGGGTTGCCCGATGAATCTCTTTGATCTGATCTTCTGTCAGAATCCTATAAGTTAGGACAAACTGAGACCTAACGTGGGTATTCATGATCTTCGCTAAAAAAATTATTGCATGCTGAGGCATATTACGCTATAATATAATTAATAATTGAATCTTTCAATTATTGAAGTAAAGCCCCGCCCTTCGCATCTTCGACGCTTCGGGCAGGGGCACTTCGTAGGCGGGGCATTAACCCCGCCTTTGACCAAAGGGGTATACAACCCCTTTGGAAACCCCGTTCAAGGGGATTGCATCCCCTTAAACCCCGCTCGCCATTCATCCCCGCCCCAAGTGGCGGGGTATTCTGGCGGGTTTTTATAAAACATAATTCAAATAGAATGTCAAGAAAAATTTTTTAAAAATTAAGGAGGATTGGAGTAAATGGTCAAACATAGCCCCTTATTCAAAAAGGTTCAGCGGTTTCGGGATTACGAGGAAGTGGCAAGACAGATCCAGCAAGCCATTATTGATCAGCATTTGAGGGTTGGCGATAAACTCCCCTCTCAGAAGGAACTTAAAGACATGTTCCAGGTGAGCCAGTTTACCATTCTGGCGGCCATCCGGATTCTGGAGCGATCGGGTCTTGTTTATACTAAGCGTGGCGCTACTGGTGGTACTTTTGTGTTAGAAAAAAACATTGATGGTTTCACTCAATCCCTCAAACTCTTACTCGGCATAAAGAGAGTGACCTTAGAAGAACTTGCAGAATTCCGGCTTATCATCGAGGGACAGGCAGCATACTGGGCAGCCAAGCGCCGGAAAACAAAAGATCTAAAAAAGATGGAAGTTCTGCTGGATACGATGAGGCGGCTTTTGCCATCGAATGGTTCAATGGAAGAGATTGCTCGCATAGATATGTCTTTTCATCTCGCTGTTGCCGAGGCTGTTCATAACACCCTATATGGGGCGCTAATGGAGGCTGTCAATGAGAGTTTTCTAAAAGAAGTTAATTCTCTTGTCCCTCAGGAGGAAAAGACCATGGTGTATGCAGATCTTGTAAGGATTTTCGAGGCCATCAAGGCAAGGAAGGCTAGAGCGGCGGAAAAGGCTGTCGAAAAACATATTACCGGATTTAGTAAATTACTCATTCGTCTGTTCCGGGAGAAACATGCAAGCGAGTCTAATCATTCTCGGAGGTACGTAGTCGAAAGACTTTACGATGACAGTAAATGAAGGTCATTGTTATTACTGTTTTGGCGCCACCCTGGCCTCTAAGGACATTCACCTTCAAGTGATTCGACACCTCCTACCGGTCTTCCTATGAAACTCTTTTCCCTAAAATTTCATATTTCAGTGCTGGTTCCATTTACAGGTTGAATGGAAGTTTCAAAACCTTTACCCTGTCCCTAAATCTCATGGGTAAGAGATGTCATACGAAATTAATCATATAAAAGCAGGCCCAAAAGATTTTGGAGGAGAAGCAAACAGCACAAGGTAAGGAATGGTCTCCATGAGTCGGAAGGAAAATATTACATATCCTCAAATCCGCTTTCTGAAGACATCTGCTGGGGCTGGGAAGACCTATCAGCTCACCAATAGGTTTCTCTCTCTCCTCAAGGGGATGAGGCCTTCGGCAGAGGCGCTGCGGGGGATTGTGGCAATCACCTTCACCAATCGGGCCGCGGCGGAGATGAAAGAGCGCATCGTCCTCGCCCTGAAAGGGATTGCGTTGGGCGAGGACCCGGGGAAGAGGCTCGCCGAAGAGACAGGGCTCCAACCTCAGGAGGCCTCATCTTGGCTCGATGTCATCCTCGCCCACTTCAGCGATTTTCACATCCGTACAATCGACAGCCTGGTCTATGCCCTGATGCGGGCCTTCTCGCTGGAGATGGGGTTGCGACCGGAGCTTGAAGTAGTGTTTGAACAAGAGGCCGTCCTCGATCGCTGCTTCGATCGGTTGCTGTCCTCAGCTCGGTGGGAGGACGAATCAGACCGGCTCTATCAGCTCTTTTCCCAACTCCTGGAAACG
>Ga0114921_10001548_pt1 | contig 10600 bp, 2 predicted proteins | sample BentaG_FD_87016 | JGI IMG/M metagenome (GOLD analysis project Ga0114921, IMG submission 87016) | Deep subsurface microbial communities from South Atlantic Ocean to uncover new lineages of life (NeLLi) - Benguela_00093 metaG | ecosystem: Environmental > Aquatic > Marine > Oceanic > Sediment ...
ATTTTAAATTTATTAAGGGATTTAAACAAAAGAGGAGCTACTTTTATATCTGTATCTCATGACGCAGCTGTATCAGAGTTTGCGAGTAAAGTTTTTCACATGAGAGACGGGAAACTAACTCACGAAGGGAAAATTGCAGGTTTAAAAGAAACAGAGGCAATGGAGTTAAAGAGAAAACAAGAAGCTGAAATGAATAAGGAAAAGTGTAAGAATATGATTTTTAGGTATCTCTATGCAAACCAAGGGAAAATCTTAATTAAAGTAAATGATATTAAAAGTGGTATTCCAAATCCAATTATTGTTAACTTACCAGAACATTTTACCGATATTCTTGTTGAATTGCTGCAAGAAAATAACATTAATGGTAGGGTTATAGGAGAAAATTTACAATTGGATTAAAATTTTTAATCGTTTCAATATTTGACATAAAATTAAATAGTTTTTATACAAATGCCTAACGTAAAATTAGTGTTTAAATACGCATTTAAAGATCTTCTACGTCACAAAACGAGAACTTTTGTGGGGATACTAGGGATAACAGTTTCAATTGCACTTTTGGCATTAATTCTATTTTTATCCGATTCTATTTCTGTGACGTTTATCGAATATTTGAGCATTGATTCCGGTCAACAAGATTTAAATATACAAGTCAGACATTACAATGGAGAACCAGAAAATCGCTCTGATTACTTCGAGTTCCAAAATTTGGTTGATAAAATTCAGAATGAAGTAGAAGAAATTGAGGGTTTTATTCCTAGAATGAATGTATGGGGTAATGTGAACCTTTCAAAAGGAGTTGAAACTCAAGAATTAGCTAATGCGAGAAGATGGGTACAAATTTCAGGAATAGATTTTGGTATAGAAAATCAACTTGAATTTGGTAGTTTTATCAAACCGGACACAAACGAGTTGTTAGAATTATCAAGTTTACCCGTAAATCATTGCGCTATTTATTACGGTTTAAACAGTGAAATTAAATACGCAGAAAACGACACGATTGAAATTCGAATGGGTTTTTGGCACGGTGATCAATACTATTCCAGCGTGAGAAATTTTACAATTGATAGTATTTTCGATTTTCAATTAAAATGGCCTGTACAGTATACAAATCGCCCTCTCATAGTCGTTGACATCGATACACTTTACGATACTTTTGGAAATAACACTTTTAACGGAAGATGTAACGAGTTAATCCTTACATTGAAAAAGGGGTACAATATTTATGATGCTCGAGATATTGAAGGTTCTGAGAACAGAGTAAAAAAGATCGCCGGTAAAGTTCAATTACTTATTGGACTTAAAGAATACGATATTAATTCACCTAAAGTTGAGATTTTAGGTTATTCTGAATTGTTTAGCGTCGGGCTTACAATAATTTTTGTATTTGTATCAATGATTTCAATGTTAATCTCGGGCGTGTTAATCAATGGAATACTTAAGACTTCTGTGGAAGAACGAATTAGGGAATTTGGCATCTTTAGAACATTAGGAGCTACTAAGAAGTATAATTTGATTATTGTCTTAACCCAGGGATTGTTGTTATGCAATTCTGGAACAATTCTTGGGATAATTTTAGCTCAATTAGCTACTGAGTTTGTTATACTCCCCCTTGCAGGCTCCGTAGTCGCACAATCAATACCAGGATTAGCGGGTAATATCACTTTTTCTACTACAATATGGTCGATTCTTATATCTTATGTGATTGGATTGAGTGTTGGAATAGTTGTAAGTATCTCTCCAGCCTTGAAAGTTATGAAACTCCAATTAATTGAATCGATACATCCTTATCGTAAAGAAGATGTTTTGTACAAACTTAAAAAACGAGCTTCTGTTAATTATAAATTGTTAATAGTAGGGGGAATCCTAACAGTAAATGCAGCTTTAGTTCTCTTTGTTCTCCCAAGAATTTTAAATTCTGGCGATCTTTCGCTTTTTGCAGGCACTCTAATAGCACTACTTTTAATATTTCTAATTGGAATGACATTAGCAGGACTTGGTATTCTGCCGTTAATTTTAAGAATTTTCATAAGATTTTTTCAATTATTTAGTAAAAAATTATCACCGGTATATCGAATTTTTATTTTTAGGTATGCTCGGAGAAATTCTAGCACTATAATGACATTTGCCTTTACATTTTCTTTCGTGATTTTTACTTCAAGTGTATTTAGTTACTTAGGAAATCAAGGTGTGGTCGCCGCAAATCTTGACTATGGTGCTGATTTAGTTATAGAAACAAAAGGATGGGTCGAACCCGAGGAGGCAGAAAGCTTTGGATTATTTGGAGGAGGAGGGGGAGGATTTCTCAGCGAATCTTCTAATCCACCTAAGACTAGCCAAGATAGTGGGTTCTCAGTGAATCCAAATAGAATCCTTACAAGTAATTTTAAAGACGAACTGTTGAAAAAAGAGGGAATTGAAAGGATATCTTCTGTGCTTGCGAGTCCATTCCATTTGACACAGATTTACTCAGAAGAAGGTAAAGAATTTACCGCTACTATCGGAGATTTGGCAAGCATAACGAGTTTGGATGTAAGCTTGATAGGAATTGACGAAATTTACCCTTCTACTATTAAGATAGAGTATATCGAATTTACTCAAGGTGATATTACCTCTTCGTTTGCACAATTGTTTAAAGAACAAGAGATACCTGCGTGTATAATTTCCGAAGCTATATCTTTAAGTTTAGATATATTTCGGGGTGATATTATAAAAATGGAAATTCAGCGAGGAGACGAATCTGAAATTTATAAATTTAGAATAGCAGGTGTAGCAGCTGCCATGCCAGGATTTCTAGGGGAATTTTCAAGAATGGTCGCGACAGCAAATATGGGCGGAGTTATGGTATCTCAAGAAATCTATATGAGCCTTATGGATATTCCACCTATTCCTTATTTGGATAAAATTTTTATACAACTTAACCAAAACGCTCAATCATTAGCTCAAGATATTTTAACACTAATAAAAAAGGAGTATGAAGGCATTTACGATTTTGATATTATTAGTTTGAAAGCTGAGGTTTCACAACAAGAATTATTTTTTACATTAATTAGTGTTTTTTTTACTATAACATTAGATGCAACGATAGTCATCTGTCTTTTTGGATTGCTATCTTCTTCTTATTCCACGATAATAGAAAGAAAGAAGGAAATAGGGATTATTAGGACCTTGGGATTAAAAGGGAAAGAAATCAGTAGGTTGTTCACTATAGAATCCTTAATAATAATGCTAAGTAGTGGAACGGTTGGTGTTTTGGTAGGATGGACTACAGGATTACTATTAAGTGTATCAATGAATTTAACAAGTGGTTTACCTAATAATCCTGTATTTCCCTTATCAGATACGATTTTTATTTTCGTTTTATCTATCGTTTTTACATTAATAGGCATGAAAATGCTTTTAAGGAAATCCCGTAAGAAGAAAATTGTAGACATTTACAGAGAAACTATGTAGGAGGAAAAGAAAAGAAGTGAAGAAATCTAATAAAATTTACATATTCATATTTATTCTTAGTTTTCTTTCTACAGCAATACATAATGTTTATCATAGTAACGATTTGGCCCCAAATGCGGTTTATAACAGTTTTTCCGAATCGTCTTCAATACACAACTCAGATATCGCCGGTTCAGATCTTTATGCTGAACAGATCAACGCTTTTGTCGCGGGAAATAAGTCAATAATAAAACAATCACTCTTTACAAATGACACGAGTATACTCTCTCGCTTTGATACTAGAGATCCCGCATTCTATAGATGTAATGTCCTTTTTAGTGCATCTAATGGGATAACACCAGCGATATTTCCTCGCATCCTGACTGAGAACGGTTATAATAACCAATATGAAATAACTTTTAATGGTTTTTCTGGTTTTCTTTATTACGATGAAGAAATGGACGAAATTGAAGTTCAGATGAGAGCTGAGCGAGCATTTGAAATAATACAGAAAAAATTTGAAATAGATTTAATCAGGATTGAAGTAAATAATTCTTACTTCTTCCCTTTCGTTGGACATTACCCTGATTGGGAATTATATTTCAGTGAAGTCACACCTAATCTTCCCATGGACGGATATTGGAAAGCTTTAAATGTTGAGCGATTAATAACTGAAGAATACGTACAGAAATACCATTTATCATCCTCATTTCTTTTAGTGAATTCTTTAGATTTTTTAGATCTTGATATAACGAATTCAATCGATCAAGTCAATTTTAACATCGAGTCCTTAGATTTGGCATACTTAGATGATCTTGGTGTTGAAAATATTTTTGAACAATTTACAAGTGTATTAGGTGACTTTGGCACCTTATTTGGAAATACATCATTAGTAGTCAATGAAACAACTTCCCAAGATGAGTTTGGTGAGTTTGGGAACCTCTTTTCAGCCCTAAATTTATCGAATGAATCTCACTATACTAGTTTTATGATACAGTACGAAGGAACTAGTCAAGGAATAACGAAAGTTAGTGAGAGGGAATACAGGTTCAATTTATGGGACGCGCTAGGGTATAAGGGCGCGCCACTCAAACCTAGCGAGAAGACTTTTATTTCCTTAATAGGTGCTTTTATGAGCGAAATAGATATTAATATCTTTTGTACAGACATAGTCGATCAAACACCTCAATACTTCACGCTCTACGATTTTTTGATTGAACAGATTAGTTTATTACTGTTTTACGCTGAAATAGATTTTGATGTCCAAATATTAAAGGATTATTCATTTGAATTGTTTTGGGTAGACGAAGGGGGATTTAAAAGAAATTACGTCAAACCTTTGAATTTAGATGATCAAACGGACCCATTAAATTTCTTACACCTTCTAGGCTTTCAAGGATTATCAGGGATTCCTACTGGAATTTTTAACCCTATAGGAAATTTTGATATAACATACGCGATATCGAACTCTGAACCAAATTTAATCCTTACGAAGACTTTGATTGGGGGAAACGCATCTCAAGGGGTTTTTAATGATTTTTCCTTCAATATAACCGCAAAAAATGTAGGGAACGAAACAGCTTGGGGAGTACCTACTCCAATACCGATCGAATTAGACGATATATTCACTGTTATTGTTGGTCCTATCGGAGCAGTTCTGGGTCTTGATCAGGATCTTAAAGACGCGATTTGGGAAGTTGCAAGTGTCGAATACGCCGGCCAATATACTTCGATTGAAGACTTTTTTAATTTTGATAAAGACCCTCGCATATTTTACTTTGATTCAACTGGAGTGGGATTAATAGATACCTACTTTCCAAATCTTAGTAACCTTACAAATTTACTACCATACAATGAAAATATGGAACATATAATTGATCTAATAGAAAACGGAAATCCACAGCTAATATCCTCATTAGCAACAATAGGGATAACTTCAGAATCTTTAAAAGATTCTTTTACCAACGAAGAAAGTGTATGGAACGATGATAATTGGTTTCTAGAGGCCAGCGAACTACTTACTTATACTTATGATAATTTTTCTATAGAAGGGATTGATTCCTTTTCTCCATTTTACTCGTACAATTTCACAATTAGTGAAATATTTCCACACTTGCCATCTATAATATCTGGGAACTCTATTGGAGGAACTACGCCTCAAATGGCATTAGAAATCGATAACCAAGATTGGATTATTGAATCAGAACAAACCTATGTTGATCAGCACGAGTTAGAAGTTCAGTTTCTTTTTCAGAACGAGTCAAGCATCGACCTATATAATAATCCACTAGATCGTGTGTCGTTTTTAGCGAACTTTAGTGATTCTAATAACGTGTTAAGTTTTGAAGTTTTTAATTATTCATCAGAAGAGTTCCTAGATTTATCTCCATATTTATCCGATACCACAAATGATAGTGCAACATTTACATTCGTAAAAAACCAAGGTACATTTGAGTGGTTATTTGATTCGGACTCAAGAACTAACCATACAATTCTAATAAAAATAATAGGAGTTAGTTCTGATCCCTTTAATATTTCTATAAACAATTTAGATGTAGAATTTTATTACCGCGATGTTAATGAATATCAAGTATTAGGTTCTAGGGTGATCTATACATCAGAAAGTGGTTTGGTAGAATACGAAAAAATTTCTAACTCAATATCTTTGAGTACCACAAATATGGCTTCGATCGTAGCCTATGCTTATTTAGATAGTTATAACTCTTATGCCGGTGAGCTAAATAATTACACAATTATAATAAGAAATATCGGCTCTTCCCTTGCCAAAAATATTAATATCTCAATAGTCATTCCTGGAATAATTCAGGATCCAATTAACTTTACAGTAGAACAGAATCTCCTAAAATATCATTTAACCGAACTACCTATATCTGTTGAAAAGGAGTTAATGTTTTCGTTTTATGTACCTAATTCTGCTATTATAAGTCAGACTTTTATAAATTATAGCAATAGCGAGATCATCGAAAATAGAAATTCAACAACTTTGGAAGCGCAACCAAATGGAGTGTATTTTTCAGCTCCAATAGATTACTATTCTCGCTCGCCTTATGTTAAAACCTTAGAAATCTTTTATAACAGTTCCAACTTTGCTCCCAAAATTGAAGAAGCCTTAAATTTATCGATTTACGTCAAGAACAGTGGACTTGAAGGCTTTTCTGTTCAAAATTTAACTTTTTCAATGGGTGATCATTTTAGTGGGTTAGTTCCTTTGAACAATTCTCTTTTAGTATCACCACTAATTTCATATAATTCAACAGAAGTACTATCTCTCACCTTGAAAAAAGATGAATGGAGAGGGTATTACTTTCCATCTATTAATTACTTCAATACTCCTGAGAAGAACACGATTCAAATTGCCTCTTCAAATCCTATAATTTTAGGAGTCATCAACTTTTCTATTATTAAAACAGTGGATAAAAATCAGGTTGAGATTGGGGATGTAATAATAGTTAACATTACGGTTATTAATACGGGAACCATTTGTGCTAAAAATATCACAATAAATGATGCTACAAGTTTTAACAAGATCGAATTTGCTTTAATCAGCGGAAGCTTAATTCATACTACTTTAAACATTCTACCCGGAGAAAGTATAACATTTTCTTATAAAATTCAAGCTAAGACCCAATCTTTGGTAGATCTTAAACCTGCATTTATTGAATATTATTATTTAGAGGGCTTAAAAGACTTATCGAACTCTATTGAGGTTAAAGTAATATTTCCAAAAATTATTAGAGTTTCTTTCGTTTTAGGTCCAGCGTTGATTTCTTTATCGATCTTGATTGTCTTTATTTGGAAAACTCGTAGATATAAGGCAAAAAAATATGATCTTCAAAGAAATGAACTAATGCTTTTCAAAATATCTCGCAATGAAGCTGTATTAAAAGTCGAAAACACCTTAAGAGATAGATTTAATTCAATCTCCAAAGAGGAAAGAGCGAGAATTACCCCTGATACGGGAGGTGAGCAAAATAAATGAAAAAATTAAATAAATACTCTATGGTTTTTCTTATTATCATTAGTTTGGCTGTAGGGCCAATAATTGTCTTAGACTTACATACACATAATAAAAACGTAACGGATTCAACTATTCCAACCAAGATTCAAGACAAATTACATAGTTCTAATCTTGACGATAAGGCTGTAATAGTTTATTTCAATAAATCCACGTACGATATAAGTGCCGTAAATCGTTTTGAATTTTATGGAGGAGTTTTGAAAGAAAATGAAAATTGGAATGGGTTATTTAATAATTTTTCTGGCTTTGCGGGCATTATTCCTCATGAAAACATTTCTTATTATAAAAATGAATTTTCTGACATTAACATAGATACAGACGAAATTATCGATGTCCAAATGAATTACGCAAGCGTCCAAGTCCAATCGGTTAATTCTACTTGGTTTGTTAACGGTTTTAATGGGGACACAGATTCATCTATAGCTGTTTTGGATAGCGGGGTGAATCCTAACCAGGACTATTTACAAGGAAAAATTATCGGTTGGCAAAACTTTGTTAACCAGGAACCCATCTCGGATAGTAATGGTCATGGCACGTTCATATCCTCCGTTATAGCTGGCACTGGAAATCCAACTGATCCTTCAATTGTAAATTTGTATGGTAATTATTCACATTTAGATTTATTTGACGATTTTTTACCAGCCCAAAATTATTCAGTAAAGATTTTTACCTCAAATATGTCAAGAGCAAATACGAGAGTCAGAATTAACGCAACAAGTAGCTTTCAATTGAGCGAAATTGATCAATTTTGGTTTGAGCTATATTTCAATTCAAGTTTAGTAAACTCAACGAGGATACAAAATCCTAACCAGTATTATACAATAAATCAAAATATTGAGCCGACCAAAAGAGGAATTTACGATTTGTTCATTAAATATCATAAAAAGGGTAATACAGTACCAATGTTTTCGTTTAATTCATCTGTTCTATTTTATCCAGAATCATATAAAGATAATTATAACCATTTTACGGGTATAGCAAACGCAACTAAGATTTTAGCGTATAAGATCGTAAATCAAACTGGTATTGGTTACGTTTCAGATTTAATATCAGCAATGGCAAGCGTCATCCTAAATCGAACAATTCATCAAATCCTAGGGGTTTGTTTGAGTGTTGGAACATTAGGAAAAGAAGTTTCAGCAATTAACGCTGTGATTGACGAAGTTATTGAAAACCATATATTAGTAGTAATTGCTGCAGGAAATAATGGGATTGAAAGTTCTCAACCGCTAAATAGCTTAGGTATAAATAAAAATGCGATTATAGTAGGTGCAATTAACGACCAAGATCAAGTGGCATCTTATAGTAGTATGGGACGAGAAGTTGGTAGCAATGTTGTTAAACCGGATATAGTTGCACCAGGGGGAAGTATTATTCCTAACCAACGTTCAATAATTAGTGCCGATGGTAAAACGGATGAAGCTACGGCTTTAACGGGAACATCAATATCAGCAGCTATAGTTTCAGCAGTAATAAATATATTAATAGACGCTAAATGGGGCACTTGGTCGGAATGGAACAACCAAGATTTGTCAGTTTGGGTTAAACAAATTAAGGCAATATTATTAATGACTGCTTCAGAGACGAATTTGGAAAGGGAGGACGATCCCCTAACAGAGAAAGATGAGAGTAATTATTCACCTTCTTTATTTAATGGATTATCTAATAGCATAAGAGACGAGCACGAGGGTTATGGAAGGTTGAATGTTCAAGCGGCCATTGACGCCTTAACTAAAACGATTGATATTAATGAAACCGTTTCACAATATTTAACAAGTTCGGAGATAAATCCTCTTGGGGATCATGTATATGCCAGAAAGATTACTTTACAAGAAGATATACAGTATCTAATTAATTTATCGGATGTAGATACTAGCGCTGATTTAGATTTATTTTTGTTTTCAAATGAGTCAAATCGATTTGGAGAACCTATATTATTGGAAGCAGGGCAAAAATGGTATGGTGATTTTAATTATATCTATTTTACACCAAAGTCCAATCAAACAAATTGTATAGTTATCGTGAAAGCAATTGAAGGTAATAGCAACTTTAGTTTAAACGTTACAAAGGTTCTAAATGAGTTTGCACCTGAATTGAAAGTGCCAGAGATTACATATTTTGGAGGATCAAAGAATGGGACAGTCATTAGCCTACAAGAATTCTATGGTAATGACCCTGCTAAAAATTATACCATCGATAGCTACTGGTTCTACATAAATTATTTCGATAACGATTCTTCTAATGTAGCGCCTCAAGAAGTTTATGTGTCAATTGTAGAGACTGCCACAAATTACAGTCTATCGCAATTATTTGCGTTTGATAATAATTTTACAGATGGAGCTATTTATAGAAGTGATTTAGTTATATTTCCTAATCCGGGTACATATCACTACTTTTTTATTGCGAGTGATGGTATCCATAAATCTAGATACCCTCTATCAGGAGTATTAAATATAACTATAGAATTTCCGAGTGATAGTGAAAAACTTCCATACACTCACGATTTCAATGAGGGTTATGATGGTTGGACTTATAATGGAACAGGATGGGGTTTGCTAACCCAAAGTAATCAGTTGGATAACAGATCTTCCTTGTATTCTAGTGATTGGTCAGCAATGTATTTTGGCAGAGAACACAATTATCCTTCAAACTACACTTATCAACCTTATACAATTGCAAACCCATTTCCAAATGGATCTTTAAGAAGTCCCTTGTTTAACATAACACAAGTTAATAAGAATACTACGCAAGTTTTTGCAAAGTTTGGATTAAGAGTAAGTATTAATTCAGGTGATTTCATTCTCTTGCAAATTAATCAAAATTGGACGGGTTGGATTACATTAAGGATTTATAATAACGAAGAAAGTGATTGGTTTCTTGAAGAAGTTAACATTACTCAATATATAGGGAATTACGTGCAATTTAGATTCATTGCATTAGTCGATGATGAATATGACCCTGTACAATATAAAGGTTTGATGCTTGATTACTTCTCCTTAGAAAATTATACTAATTTACACTCTCCTGAAATAAATTTTGATGTCAATTTGGATTTATCAGCAACTCAAGGGTTTAAATACGATCAGTTCACATTCTCTTGTCGATATTACGATTCAGACGGGAATTACCCCG
>Ga0114921_10001549_pt1 | contig 10599 bp, 8 predicted proteins | sample BentaG_FD_87016 | JGI IMG/M metagenome (GOLD analysis project Ga0114921, IMG submission 87016) | Deep subsurface microbial communities from South Atlantic Ocean to uncover new lineages of life (NeLLi) - Benguela_00093 metaG | ecosystem: Environmental > Aquatic > Marine > Oceanic > Sediment ...
GAAGTCAATGGCATCAATCTCTTCCGCTCCTTTCTGTCTGTTTCGAGCATTCAAAGCAGCTCGCAAAAAGTGAGTCATGTTCACTCCCGGAACCGCAACAGGGTATTGGAAGGCCATGAAGACACCCTTAAGGGCACGAGTTTCAGGACTCATTTCGAGCAGATTCAAACCTTTGTACATAATTTGGCCGGATGTCACGTCATATGTGTCGCGACCTGCGATAACCTGGGCAAGCGTGCTTTTCCCCGATCCATTGCGCCCCATAATCGCATGAAGCTCGCCTGCATGGACAGAGAGGTCAATTCCTTTCAGAATCTCTTTCCCTTCGGTACTCACGTGAAGATTCTTGATTTCTAACATTAAAATCCCGGTTGATAACTTGTTGTGGAGGATTACCCGACACTTCCCTCCATACTGACTTCCAGAAGCCTGTGCGCTTCGACGGCAAATTCCAGGGGGAGTTCGTGATAGACTTCTTTACAGAAACCGTTGACGATCATGGAGACGGCATCTTCGGTCGAGATACCCCGCTGATTGCAATAAAAGAGTTGATCTTCCCCAATGGTTGATATGGTTGCTTCGTGTTCCATTTGTGCCGAAGGATTCCGGACGTCAATATAGGGAAATGTGTGAGCGCCGCATTTATCTCCGATAAGCATGGAATCGCACCGGGAGTAGTTGCGGGCGTTCTCTGCGCTTTTCATTATCTTCACCATTCCACGGTAGGTATTCTGTCCATGACCGGCTGAGATTCCTTTCGAAAGGATGGTGCTTCTGGTGTTTTTTCCAATATGGATCATTTTTGTACCTGTGTCGGCCTGCTGGTAATTGTTGGTGAGGGCAACAGAGTAGAATTCACCTACTGAATTGTCACCTTGTAAAATACAACTGGGATATTTCCACGTGATCGCTGAGCCGGTTTCCACCTGAGTCCAGGATATCTTGGAATTTTCCCCCAGGCATTTTCCCCTCTTGGTAACAAAATTGTAGATGCCACCTTTACCATCTTTGTCACCGGGATACCAGTTCTGAATGGTGGAGTATTTGATCTCTGCATGATCCAGGGCGATCAGTTCAACGACCGCGGCATGAAGTTGATTCTCATCCCGCATGGGTGCGGTACACCCCTCAAGATAGCTGACGTAACTGCCTGCATCGGCAATAATGAGTGTCCGCTCGAACTGACCTGTCTGAGCAGCATTAATCCGGAAATAGGTGGATAATTCCATTGGACATCGTACCCCTTTGGGAACGTATACAAAGCTGCCGTCGCTGAAGACCGCGGAATTCAGGGTAGCAAAGAAATTATCCGTGTACGGCACCACCGTCCCAAGGTATTCTTGAATCAATGCGGGGTGGTTTTGAACGGCATCAGAAAAAGAACAGAAAATGATTCCATATTTTTCGAGTTCTTTTTTAAAAGTAGTGGCTACTGAGACGCTGTCGAAGATCGCATCGACTGCAACGCCAGCCAACATCTTCTGTTCCTCCAGGGGGATTCCCAGCTTTTCATACGTCTTCAACAGTTCAGGATCCACCTCGTCGAGACTTTTGGATCCATCCCCATTTTTCTTGGGTGCAGCGTAATAACTGATGGCCTGGTAATCAATCGGCGGATAGTGAATATTAGCCCATTTGGGCTCTGCCTGCGATTTTGCAAACTTGAACCAGTGACGGAAAGCCCTCAGTCGCCATTTGAGCATAAACTCCGGTTCATTCTTTATCCTGGAAATCAGCCGGATCACCTCTTCATTGAGTCCGGGTGGAATTTTCTCCTGCTGAATATCCGTCACAAATCCATACTTGTACTCCTGGGAGATTCGCCGCTCAATGGTTTGACGTTCTGTCATAAAATTACCGGGTTTTCCTTCAAATCCTTCGGCCCTAGCTCACTCCGCTTGCTACCTTGATTGCTTTTCTTGGATTATCTCCACATTCAGGACAGAGCTGTACAGAACAACCTATGGTCGGAAAGTCTTTGAGCTGTCTCCATACCCACCCGCTATGATTGATCGCTTGCCTTCTAATTGTGGTACTTTTCCAATCTTCCCAGACCGTAGAGCATCGAGGACATTTATAGGGTGTTCTGGCAATGGATAAGTCGGACATTTTTTATATAGGACTATTTTTATCGCATTTAATTTACAATATATAATCTGATTTTGTCAAGACAGGATTTGAAAATCTAACTTGACCTTTTTAATAGCCACACCTGCCCGCCCTCTCCTCCCGACTCCGTCGGGATCGGGATCAGGAGCAGGTGGGGAGAACACAGACTTTCAGCTGACCCTAATTAGGAAGTCTGAAATTAAAGGTCGCAATAGATGAGCTGGTCGATATCTGAAGACTTTTTATATCAGCACCATGACTATAAGTGCGGTTTCCGGTGGTGCTAGACCACCTTTCTGTAATTGCCATGTTTGCGTGATGGCGCCTGACGCTTGCAACACTTGTGTATTAAAAAAGATGTCATCTTTAATTACTTCACAGATATAACGAATTCTTCCCTCTTTCTGATTTCTCCAATTTGAAAAGCAGTGATTGACGATTTAGCGTTGAATTTCTCAAGGAATTGGGTTGCGGAATCAGGTGGCATTGATATTAGAAGTCCTCCAGAAGTTTGTGCATCCGCTGCCATTAGCTTCTGGTGCTCAGACAGGGAAGGGGGAAAGTTGGTGGAGTTGGAGATATAGTCCAGGTTACGCCTGCTTCCTCCTGGCACGACACCATTTTTGGCAAGAACTTCCACACCTTCTATGAACGGTAGCTTGTCGAATTCAACGACGGCAGATACATCACTGGCTTCGCACATCTCCTTCAAGTGCCCCAGAAATCCATAACCAGTCACATCCGTGGCAGCGTGAGCTTTGTATTTGAGCATGAGTTCAGACGCCATATCATTCAAAGTGGTCATGACCTCTGTGGTTTCTTTCATAAGCCGATGGCTGGCGATACCTCGTTTGATGGCCGTGGAAACGATGCCACTACCCAGAGGTTTGGTCAGGATTAAGACATCGCCGGGTTGAGCCGTTGAGTTTCTTACCATCTGATCGATTCTGAGTTTTCCGGTCACCACCAGTCCGTATTTCGGTTCCCTGTCATCTATGGTATGCCCTCCTATAATGGAGATTCCTGCTTCCTTAGCCTTGTCCTGTCCTCCTTTCAGAATCTGTGCCATGAGCTCCAGGGAAAAGTCCCCGGCAGGGAAGGCAGCAATATTCAAGGCGAAAAGGGGTTTCCCTCCCATCGCATAGATGTCTGAAAGGGAGTTTGCAGCAGCGATTTGACCAAAACTGTAGGGATCGTCCACGATTGGTGTGAAGAAATCCACTGTCTGAATCAGGGCATTTTCATCATCAAGGCGTACCACACCTGCGTCGTCGTGGCCGTGAAAACCTACAACGACTCGTTCATCATCAATTTTAGGCAGATAGCTCAGAACCTGAGCCAGGTCCTTAGGACCGAGCTTACAGGCTCAGCCCGCACCGTGACTGAATTGAGTCAGCCTTTTTTTCTTTTCTTCTGCCATTGTTTTAATTTAGGCTGACAGGAAATAGGGTGAAACAAGAAAGGATCTTTGGCAGGCTGAAAGCGATGCGGGAACGACAGAAACCTGGTATTAATCCAATTCCGTTAAGCGGTGATTGATCGCGGCGGCTCTTTCTTTTATGGCGGTGAAGTTCTTTGTTGCAAGATCATCAGGATGAAAAAGTGATCCGACAAAGCCTATTCCTGCAGCGCCAGCCCGAAGTACATCAATCATATTTTGAATGTCGACGCCAGCGGTAGGGAAAATTTTCAAGTAAGGCATTGGGCCCAGAATGAAAGCGATATATTGGGCCAGGTTCGCCGGAGCAGGAAAGAGCTTTACGAGGTCTGCGCCAAGTTGGAAAGCAGACAACATCTCTGTGGCTGTAAACGTTCCAGGGATAACAACTGTTTCAAGCTCTTTCGCTTTTGCAATCACGTCGGGGTTACAGACAGGGGAAACAAGAAACTGTGCCCCCGATTTCACGGCATGGGTGGCATCTTCAGCAGCAAGCACGGTACCGGCACCGACCAGAAGCTCATCGCGGCGTGCTGAAAATGTGGAAATCAGTTCAAGGGCACCGGGGGTGGTCATCGTAAACTCAACGATACGAAAACCGCCAGCTATGGCAGCATCCATGGCGTCTGCTGCAAGCTGCTGATCTGCAGTACGGATGATCGCACTGATCCGCCTGTCCAAGATTTTTTTGAGCGTCTGTTGTTTGTTAGATGTGATCGTCAATAACTATCTTGGCAATGGTTGGCTTAGTACTCGTCTCCCATCTTTTGACTCATACGTCTTACATCCTCAATAGAGTGAATGTCCATATTCTTCAAGTACTCCAGATGAATGGATTTGAAGGTAAATTGTATACGTAGCTGATTCACATAGCTTTTCAGGTCGAGAGGAAACTGTAACGTCTTGATGGTGATAGCTTTAAGCGGATAATCCGGAAATGTATGGTCAAGGGAGTGGAGCGTGTCGTTTTGCCTCCTGATTTCTTTCCTCGCGTTGTGAATGTGAGTCAGGTGAACGCTTTTCACGAATTCCCAGGGAGCGGTGTCGTCTTTGATGGTTTCCAAGAAGTAATAGCCCTCCCTGAATGCTTTCAGGAGGTTTTGACCGTAAGTCCGCCCTTTGAGAGCATCCGATAAAAATCTATCGATATGTTGTTTACGCTCTTCCACATATTTCTGCCAGATTCGGAAATAGGGACGATAGAGGAAAAAACCAAAGGGAGTCTTGAAGGAATTTTTTCTATTGAAGAAATTTTTCACATCATAGGCCATCTTCCGGAGATGGTGGCGAATCTCGTCTGGAAATAGGTGGAAGGTGGGTGAGACCGAATCGACTTTATTGTCCAACAAAAAATCAGCGGGAATTTCCAGTTCGCGGGTATGAAGAGAATAAGATTTCTCAACGCCATGAATGGTGATTGAAATAAATGCGCCCAGATCACTCATCTTAATGAGATTATCAAGGGACTTATCAAATTCAGGTAAGGTGCTTATAGAGGGTAGGGAAGGTGATTGAAATAATTCGGGGAAAAGTGCAAGTTGGCGTATACCTTCCATTTTGATCATGATATGTGAGTTTAATGCCAGTAGAAACAATATGCAACATTATGGGTTGCGTGGGTAAATATTTTCAAAAGGGTCATTTTGATTGAACAAGCGGGGAAAGAGGACGTTTAACAATTGTGAATGGAGCCAAATCGTACTAAATTGATTGCGGGCGTAGGAATAACGAGCATAATTTTACATCCCACCAAAACGACTTAAAATATCCCTGGCGCTTTAAGCGATGGAAAAAAAAGAAATCAGGAGTGTTGAAAATGTCGTCATCCGTTTTGCGGGTGATTCCGGGGATGGAATGCAGTTAATGGGAGATCGGTTTGCCAGTGCCACGGCACTCATAGGAAATGATCTCGCCACCTTTCCAGATTATCCCGCCGAGATTCGCGCTCCCGCTGGCAGCTTGGCTGGCGTCTCTGCTTTTCAGGTACAATTCAGTAGTCGAGATATTTATACCCCGGGGGACCGTCTCGATGTTCTTGTCGTGATGAATCCGGCTGCGCTGAAGGTTCACCTTGAAGACCTGACCCCCGGCGGAACGATTATCGTCAGTACGTCGACTTTTTCCGAAAAGAATATCAAGATGGCCACGTGGGATGGAAATCCTCTTGAAGATGGAACTCTCTCCGAGTATAAGGTTTATGAAATCGATATCAGTCGGCTGGTCGCAAATACGCTTGAAGATATGAATCTGAATTCAAGAGCAGTGGAACGGACAAAAAACTTCTTTGGGCTGGGGCTTATGTACTGGATGTATGGACGCCCGATGGAACCCACCGTTCAGTGGGTCAAACAGAAGTTTAAGTCGCGACCGGAATTGGTGGAAGCCAATATCCGGGCTTTGAAAGCGGGGTATCACTTTGGTGACATCTCTGAAATCTTTGCGATCACGTATCGCGTTGCCCGTGCGCCTCTTGAGAAAGGGACATATCGCAATATGACGGGGAATTATGCCATCGGTTTGGGTCTTTTAGCCGCCAGTCAGGCATCGGGACTTCCGCTGTTTTTCGGGGGCTATCCCATTACACCCGCGAGCGAAATTTTACATCATCTATCTCACTATCGGAACTTTGGTGTGAAGACTTTTCAAGCTGAGGATGAGATTGCCAGTATCGGTGCCGCTCTGGGAGCTTCATTTGCCGGTAATCTTGCCGTAACCGCATCCTCCGGACCCGGCATCGCCTTGAAACAGGAAACCATCGGGCTGGCGGTGATGACAGAACTTCCACTGGTTATCTTGAATATCCAAAGGGCGGGTCCCAGCACCGGGATGCCCACTAAAATGGAACAGGCAGATCTCTTTTTAGCCCTGTTTGGTCGAAACAGTGAGTCACCTGTTCCTGTGATGGTCCCGGCAACCCCTGGAGATTGCTTTTATGTTGTCTATGAAGCCTGCCGTGTCGCCTGCAAGTATATGACACCTATTTTTGTCCTCTCCGATGCATATTTAGCCAGTGGTTCAGAACCGTGGCGTATCCCTGACCTGGCTTCCCTTTCACCCATACAGGTGGAATTTGTTAAAAGCGAAGACGGCGACTATTTTCCCTATGCACGAGAAAAAACCACGTTGGCAAGAGGGTGGGCGATTCCGGGAACGCCACACCTTGAACATCGTATCGGTGGTCTCGAGAAAGAGAATATCACCGGGCATGTGAGTTACAATCCGGATAACCACCACTTTATGGTGCAGCTCCGGGCACAAAAAGTGGCCGGTATTGAGCGGGAAATCCCCCTTACGGAAATCTTTGGTGATAAAACAGGGGACCTCCTGATATTGGGGTGGGGGAGTACCTATGGGGCGATTCGTACCGCCGTTGAACGGCTAAAGGAAGAAGGGAAATCCGTTGCCCATGCTCATATTCGCTGGCTAAATCCTCTCCCCCCCGATCTGGGAGAGATTTTACTGAAATATCAAAAGATCCTGGTGCCAGAGGTCAATAGCGGCCAATTGATCAAACTGATACGATCGGAATTCCTTATCGATGCAAAGGGATTAAATCTTATCAGAGGCAGACCGTTAAGGACCTCGCATATTGTGGATAAAGTAAAGTCTATGGAATGCGGAGTGCGGAGTGCGGAGTGATGTGAATGAAGTAGAGGGACAGATACCTTTGACCAGAAAGGATTTCATATCGGATCAAGACGTACGGTGGTGTCCGGGATGCGGCGACTATTCCATTCTGACCCAGGTACAAAAAATATTTCCTGAACTGGGTGTCCCAAGGGAAAAATTTGTGTTCATTTCAGGTATCGGTTGTTCCAGCCGGTTTCCCTATTACATGAATACGTACGGTTTTCATACCATTCATGGTCGTGCCCCCACCATCGCCTCGGGAGTGAAATTGGCAAACCCCGATCTTTCTGTTTGGGTCTTCACAGGGGATGGCGACGCCTTAAGCATTGGAGGAAATCATTTCATTCATATCCTACGGAGGAATCTTGATATCAATATTATCCTTTTCAACAACGAGATATACGGGTTAACGAAAGGACAATATTCTCCCACATCTGAACTGGGAAAAATCACCAAATCAACCCCGTTTGGTTCACTGGATCGCCCTTTTAATCCACCAGCGATGGCCCTGGGATCATCAGCCACATTTGTGGCCAGGTCTGTTGATGTTCACGGGAAACATCTTCAGGCGATGCTTCAGCGATGTTTTGAACACCACGGCACGTCATTTCTGGAAGTGTATCAAAACTGTCTCATTTTCAATGATGGAGCCTTCAGAGAATTGACGGAGAGGGGGGTGAAGGATGATAAGTTGCTTATTCTTGAACATGGAAAGCCTTTAGTATTTGGGAAAGATCGGGATAAAGGGATTCATCTGGATGGGTTCACACCTGAAGTCATAGAAATAGGAGAAGACTTCTCTGAAAATGACCTTGTGGTTCACGATGAGAACGATAAGAATCTTGCGGTCATTCTTGCCAGATTTACCTATGACGATCGATTACCCAAACCGGTTGGAGTGATCTATCAATCTCATGAACCTACCTACGAGGATCTTCTGGAAGCTCAAATAGAAAAGGCGAAAGAAAGACTTGGCGAAGGGAATCTTGGGGAGCTTATTCGGGGAAGTGACACATGGGAGATAACCTGATAGAGATTTCCTATCCTACCTTGAATTCGCCTATCGTTGGCACGGGAACCATTCTGTATTCATTTCAAGTTAAACCGTAATGGAAGGAGATAACATCATGTCTTTCAGAATTGAACGAGACACCATGGGTGAAATGAAAGTAACGACTGACAAATATTGGGGTGCTCAAACACAACGATCCCTTAAAAACTTTAAGATCGGGGATGAGCGATTTCCAAAGGAGTTCATTCACGCCTATGGATTGATCAAGCAGGTAGCAGCAGAAGTCAACAGTGAACTGGGAATTTTAGACAAAGAATTGGCGGATGTCATCATCAAGTCGGCCCAGGAAGTGATTGATGGGGAGCAAGACGAGCACTTTCCGCTGGTGGTCTGGCAGACGGGAAGCGGTACCCAGACCAATATGAATCTGAATGAGGTAATCGCCAACCGGGCCATTGAGATAATGGGTGGCGAACTCGGAAGTAAGAATCCTGTTCATCCCAACGATCACGTGAATAAATCTCAATCCACCAACGACACATTTCCCACCGTTATCAATGTCGCGGCAGCCGTACAGATCAATGAACACCTTCTCCCGGCTATCAAGGCCCTCAGGGATGTTCTTTATGACAGGGCCAAGGAATTTGAGAATATTGTAAAATTGGGTCGAACCCATTTGCAGGATGCCACCCCTTTAACGCTTGGACAGGAATTTTCCGGATATGCCTCCCAGTTGGATCATGCCATCAAAGTAATTAAATCGGCTCTGCCCCACCTTTACGAGTTAGCCATGGGAGGAACAGCGGTAGGAACTGGCCTCAATGCACCGGATCGGTTTGCTGAAAAAGTAGCAGGGAAAATCGCTGAAAAAACGGGACTCCCGTTTAAAACCGCAGAAAACAAATTTGAGGCGCTGGGTGCTCACGATTCTGCCGTTGAAATGTCGGGGGCACTGAAAACCCTTGCCGCATCCATGAATAAAATCGCCAATGATATCCGGTGGTTGGGAAGTGGACCTCGTGCTGGCATTGGTGAAATCATTCTGCCATCGAATGAACCGGGATCGTCCATCATGCCTGGCAAGATCAATCCCACCCAAGCCGAGGCTGTGACCATGGTGGCAGCTCAAGTCATAGGAAATGATACAACGCTGACAATGGCCTGTGCTTCCGGGAACTTCGAATTAAATGTATATCGGCCTGTGATCGCTTTCAACCTGCTTCAATCGATCCGTCTTCTGGGTGATGTGTGTGATTCGTTCAATAAGAACTGTGTGGCGGGGATCAAACCCAATCTCGAGCGTATCGACCAAAATCTTCGAAATTCTCTCATGCTTGTGACTGCCCTGACACCGCACATTGGGTATGATAAGGCAGCGGAGGTAGCCAAGAAGGCCCATACAGATAATGCGACACTCAGGGAAACCATTATCAAGCTTGGCTATATGACAGGTGAAGAGTATGATGGACGGGTGAAACCCGAGGAAATGGTCAAACCGACGAAAAGGTCATAGCGAACCTTTCTCCTTTTGTGGCGTTGTACGGGTTAGGTCCTGGTTTGGTGAGTTCCGTTTTATTCCTTTAAATATGGCTCGCAACACGAAGGAAAATACAATGCCCGGTTGGACGAGGAGTGTTCTACACGTCTCTCTCTTCCTGCTTATCTGCGGTGTTGCCGGACTTATTTACATTTACATCCTATCCCGTGATCTTCCTTCTCTTGAGCAGCTTGAGAACTACGACCCCGATTTGGTGACACGCATCTATTCTGAAGATGGCATATTGCTGAATGAACTGTATACGCAGCGGCGTGTCTATGTGGACCTGGAGAGGATTCCCCAGAATCTCCTCAACGCTACGCTTGCATCGGAAGATCGCCGCTTTCGGTCACACTGGGGAATCTCTCTGCGTGATGTGTTGCGAGCGGTAGCGATTAATGCAATGACATTAAGCTACCGTCAGGGATTTAGTTCCATTACACAACAGCTGGCCAGAAATCTATATGACACTATCGGCTTCAGAAAAACGCTCACACGAAAACTAAAAGAAGTCATTACGGCGATTCAGATTGAGAAGACCTATACCAAGGATGAAATCCTCGAGATGTATCTCAATTCCGTTCACTTTGGCCACGGTACTTACGGTGTACAGTCAGCCGCGAAACGGTATTTTCAGAAAGATGTGTGGGATCTTACGTTGGATGAATCTGCTCTTCTGGTGGGATTGCTCCCTGCTCCAGCCCGGTACAGTCCCATCAATCATCCCGACCGGGCTATTGGAAAACGGGACGTGGTTCTCCGCTTGATGAAAGAGCAGGATAAAATCACCCGGGCCAGCTATGCCGAAGCAATGGCCATGAAATTGAATATCGCACCGGATTTAGATAGCCGGGGAATTGCCCCATATTTTAC
>Ga0114921_10001550_pt1 | contig 10599 bp, 5 predicted proteins | sample BentaG_FD_87016 | JGI IMG/M metagenome (GOLD analysis project Ga0114921, IMG submission 87016) | Deep subsurface microbial communities from South Atlantic Ocean to uncover new lineages of life (NeLLi) - Benguela_00093 metaG | ecosystem: Environmental > Aquatic > Marine > Oceanic > Sediment ...
AAGCGAAGGATAACTGAAGAACTGAGAAAACATGACCTAGTGACAGATCAACCCTAGAAGTTTCATTGAACAACGATTTTCATAATGTCTTACTTCGCGGGTAAAAACCTTGTTGTTATCTACATGATAACCTCATTTCTGACCAAAAATATTATTGCTTGCTAGCCCAAACTTATGGTAGTGGTGATGGATTCTTGTCAAGAAGCAAGGGCCGCTCTACTCATAATGAACTCAAACAATGGCTACTGAACCTTGGTAAGAAGGTCAAGGATGCGAAGGGAAATCCTTATTACAAAGTCTATAGTGGTGACTCGGAACCCGTTGATATAAGACTTGGAAAGAGACACATCCCCTATCAACCTGATGTTATCTGGGATCGAAAAGGGAAATTGTACCTTATAGAACTAGCTTTCAACGAAGATTGGAGATCCATCGTAGGTGAATTGGCAGCAGCCAGTGCATTGAAAAATTTGGGGCGCATTTTCATAGTGACGTATGGTTGGTCTGATGATTTTATATCTGACGTAATATCACTTTTCGGGGAGAAGTTCAACATTCGATGGGCTTCTCACAATTTCTCCGAAGATGAATATCTCGACGTAGCTTACATAAAGAACAAAGTAAAACAAGACCTAAAGAAATGGGAGTGGATTTGATTTCAAGCTTATAACCTCGATATAACTTTCAGTTCATTGTCACTTCTGTGTTCATTGGTACCCTAAAAAGATTAAAACCATTGTATGACAGTAGTTACATAGTTGGTGGGGCCCCATAGTCAGAGCAAAATCCGAGAAGGAAATTCTTGAAAAATTTATCTATGAAAATGCACAACTTGAACGGCTGGAAGAAATTATCGACAAATTCAATGTCTTCACCGCTCTGGACATTGTAAATACTGAGATAAGGCATTCCAATTTCCTTTCATGGCTAATGAATCCAAATGAAAGTCATGAGCTAGGTGACTATTTTTTGACTTCCTTCTTGAAAAAAATAGCGTTCAAGGCTTCTGAACTTGGAATAGACAGTCCATCTATAGTGGACATAGACAGCTGGAACCTTGATGAGGCTGAAGTACTCAGAGAGTGGAGGAACATTGACATTCTTGTAAAAGTTGACAAGGAAAGATTTGTATGTGTTATAGAAAATAAAATCCAGTCTGGGGAACACAGCAAGCAATTAAGACGATATAAAAACATGATTCAAAAAGAGTATGCCAACTACAAGAAATCATTTGTTTACTTAACTGTTGAAGGAGATCCTTCCGAAAGCGAATATATACCAATGAAGTACAGTGAAATTGATTCAATTATTGAACAACTCATAGACATCAAAAAAAATAAACTGGGAACCGAAGTATTAACATTCATCATACATTATAGAGAGATGTTGAGGAGGTACATTATGGAAGATTCGAGGATTCAAGAGATGTGTCGGAAGATTTACAAACAGCACAAAACGGCCTTAAACCTTATCTTCCGGTATTCTGATAGGCGATCAGATATTAAAGAATGTTTAGTGAAGATAATAGAGAAAGACCCTGATTTAGTTTTGGATGATTGCACCAAATCATATATTAGATTTATTCCAGAGAATCTGGATATTGTTCCGAAAAGAGGAAAAGGTTGGACCAAGACCAGAAGGATGTTATTGTTTGAATTCAATAACAATCCAAAGGGTCTGGATCTACATCTAATTATTGGTCCTGGTCCAAAAGAAATTAGGGAAAAATTATATGGTATAGCGAGAGGAAATCTGGGTCTCTTTAATAGATCTAATCGCAGGTTGTTTTCGACTTGGTTCAGAATTTATACGAAAGCAATCTTAAGGTTAGAAGAATATGAAGATAAGGAAGTTGGAGAAATCAAAAAATTGCTTGAAGGGAAAATAATGAAATTTAAGATCTCGGATCTACCCAAAATTGAAAATGAGATCAAAAAATTTGGGATGTCGCAGACGTTATCTGCAAGATAACCTCACTCTCTGAGAATATACTCTCTCGAACACGCGTCGTTTTATTTGCATAAAACGCAAAAAAATAGAATAGGGTGAAGAAGCAGGAGAAGACTAGCTTTTTTCAGATATTTCCGAATCACATGTATTTGCCAATGGACAATCAAAGCATTGTGGCTTGATCTTGCAATAAGTTTTTCCTAGCTTATCGATCAGTGCATGAAACTCCTTATAGGTTTCCAAATCTCTGGGAAGACTACTCTCAAAAAATTCTCTGAGTTTTTCGTATCGCAGTTCTCTAATTCCTAGGCGTTCACATAACCTTATGGTATAGGTATCTATTGGGAAACTTAGTTTATCTGCTGCATACAACAAAATCGAATCTGCAGTTTCTGGTCCAACACCTTCTAATAATAGGAGTTCTCTCCGTATCTGATCTTTTGGTCCGTTGAAGAATTTGTCTAATGAACCATCATATTTGTCCACAAGGTATTGGGAGAAGTTGATTATTCTTCTTGCTTTCTGTCTGTAGAAGCCGGTATGTCGTATTAATGCCTCAACGTTATTCGGTGGTGCTTTGGCAAGCGAATGAGCGTCCAATAATCCCGCATCTTTTAGATTCCTTATAGCTAGCTCGACATTTTTCCAAGTTGTCTTCTGAGTTAGAATAGCTCCTATGATGACTTCAAACCTAGTTTCTGCAGGCCACCAATACTGCTTACCGTAGTGTTTCAGCAATTTCTGGTAGGTCTTAGTAAGGTCCATTTTGGGCATCACTATCTTTTCTTGGGGTGAATCCGAAGAGCCTAGGCCAAGTTTTTTAGAGAACTTGTTGCCAAATGCTATTGTAGAGTCTTTCGGTTGACTTATAGATAGAGTGTTAAAAATGGAAGAAGCCCTATCGTCGTATCCGTTCTATCCTAAGCAATATCCTGGAAAGATACCTAGTTATTCATATTTTCTTTCCAAAGACTTTATACATGAAATCCAAACGAAGGAAGGGCTTCCTCTATCTAGATCAACCGTCGATTTTACGGGTCAGCAAATCGAATTATCCATGCTGCTCGATAAGCTTTCAGTTAAGCCGTTGGAAGATAGATATGCTGTCATTGGATATGGATCAAACGCTTGTCCTGGAAGGTTGGTGGAGAAGGGGATCTACAATCTTCCCATTTTCAAAGTTTCCGTAAGAGATTTGGATGTTGTTTACGCCTATGACAAAACAAGCTATGGAGTTGTTCCGGCCACCATCGTAAAGAGCTTGAATACTCTGATAGAAATTTGGGTATCCTTTCTTGACGAAGTTCAGCTAAAGAAAATGGATGAAAGTGAAGGTAGAAAAGGTGAACACTACAGCCTTGTAAAAATGAAAAAATGTCAAGTGATTCTTCCCAATGGTACGGTTCTTCCATCCGCATATGCCTACGTGGCCAATAAGAAGGGCATTTCACTAAGAAACAGGGAACCGATAGCCGTTGCATCCATCCAGGCGAAAAATAGGAAATTTGAGTCTCTCGCCGAGACCGATATGCTCGCCATTGCTGAAGAATGTGATAGGGGAGACTCCACAGATTACCTAGACTTCGACATTATCCCACTAGCTGATTTCCCAAAGAAATTCAGAAACATGTCCGAAGAAGAGAGGGTCAAATTGTCACCCGGGTCGATAATCAAGCTTAGGTCGAGGCTATGGAGAGTTGACCATCTTCTAGACAAAGTTCTCGTTGCAACCACAATAGATGGCGTGCCTGTTCAACAAAGAAGATTCTACCTTCCTTTTGAGAAAATTTCCCTGGGAAAAATCGAGCAGCCTTCTCCTGAGACCGTCGGCAACTACGCAGCCCAAAATCTGATGCTTCGAGCTTACCGCCTTAGCATGATTCATGGTACTGCTCCACTCTTGAGTCTTCAGAGAAGCAGAGCACTGCCAGTGTCCTACCAAATGGTTCCAGTTGTGATGTCTTTGGACATGCCAAGAGTCCGGATGCTCATTGCGGATGATGTAGGCCTCGGGAAGACAATTGAAGCTGGGCTAATCGTTACTGAACTCCTGGCTCGGCAAAGGGCATCTAGGCTTCTGGTTGTTTGCCCTGCTAGTCTGAGAGAGCAGTGGAAGGAGGCTTTGGAGTACTTCTTTCATATTGAGGCTAGGATAATATCATCTAGGCATCGTAGAGCGATGGAGCGGGAGCTCTCACCTGGAACGAATCCCTGGGAGTACTATCCATACTTAATTGCTTCAATGGACTATGCAAAGAAGGCCGAAGTGAAAGCTCAGATCCTCGAGCAGAAGGAATGGGACATTGTCTTAGTTGACGAAGCGCACAATGTTGCAAAGCCCCATCAAGTCAGTTCGACACATAGAGTGAAGATGGAAAGATGGGAGTTCATGCGGGACTTAGCGAAGAAAACCAGACACCTTCTACTCTTGACTGCTACGCCTCATAATGGGTATACGGATACGTTTGCGAGCCTCCTTAGGATGCTTGATGTTAGAGCAGTTTCGGGCCCAGATCATAATCCTGTAATCCACCGTGAAGTGGCTAGGTCCTACATCTGTCAGAGACGTCGAAAGGACGTTCTTGAAGAGCTTAAGAAAAGTGGGGAGGAAAGTCCGTTCCCTGAGAGGGTTCAAAAGGAAGTCTTTGTCCTGCTTTCTGAGGTTGAACACAAGGTGATCGAAAAGGTTGAGCAGCTTGGGAAGCACATCCTTGCGAGCGCGGGACCTGAGGGACCCTTTAAGATGAGAATCGCAAAATGGACGGTTACGCACTTCCACAAGAGGGCTCTGAGTTCTCCTAGGTCTCTCGTTTGCTCACTTAGAAATCGTCTTAAGGTTGTTGAGAAGAGGTTGCAGAGTGATGAAAGCCCAACTGGTGAGGAAGCATCTATAACGGAGGAAGAGGCAAGAGCCGAGGTTCTGGATAACGATCCGGGTGAGCGGGTTACTGATGAGGAAGCTGGGGCAAGGATGGAACGGACACTTTTTGGCAGACGATTAGCAAACATGAGAGAAAAAGAACTCCTGGAACGGGCCCTACGTGAAGCCCAGAAGATAACACCTGCTAGGGATAACAAACTCACACATCTACTTAACAACAGTCTCCGAGAGATGTACCGGCGGAAATCCAAAGCAATCATATTCACCAAGTACAAAGACACCCTTGACTATCTGGCAGAACAGATACCAAAACACAAATTAGGATTCTACAAAGACGCCACAATTGTCACGCTCCACGGCTCTCTGAACGAATCTCAGAGAAAAGAACGATTTCGAAAATTCGAGAAGACACCTCGAGCTATCATGGTGGCCACAGACTGCATCTCTGAGGGCATCAATCTTCAGTATGCCGCCTCTCAAGTGATCCACTATGAGCTGCCGTGGAATCCTAATAGGCTTGAACAGAGGACCGGCAGAGTTGATCGGTATGGTCAGCCCGAGAAAACAGTGTACGTTTGCACGATGGTTGTGGACGACTCTCTTGAAGCGGCCATATTGAAGGTGTTAGTGAGAAAAGCAGTTCAAATCAGAGAGGATCACGGGTTTTCCCCACCTTTTTTTGGCGACGACTTATCTATTCTCGACCTCATCCGAGAACAAGGACTCGACGTTGGGATTGCACAGACCAAGCTGGACAAATTCTGTGAAGACATCTCTTCACAGACACCACCAAACCCTTTTTCAGATGAAGCTATCCAGAGAATGAAGAACGATAACTTCTACGGGCAGTCGGATATAGACATGAGCCAAGTTCAGAAAAGACTAGGAGAAACGGAGAATCTCATCGGAAGCCAAGCGGAAATTCAGAGGTTTGTGAAGAGCGGGTTGAACAAGTTTGGCTGCCGCATAACGGAGAATGTTGATGGAACCTTCCGAATTGAGGTATCGGATAGACGTCTATTTCACGGCGTTGACAAGACCATTGTTCCAAGGGCTACTTTCGATCCATTAAGGGGTAGAAATGACCCTGATCTTGACGTTGTTGATTTGGGGTATCCTCTGGTGAGGAATCTCATCGAGTTGGTGAAGGAATTGACGTTCGCCTCTAATGAGACTTATGGGAGAACTGCTTGCGTTGCCACAGACATAGTCAACAGAACATCGGCGGTGTATACATTCCTAGTCAGGTACGCGGTTCAAACTCAGCCGGTCTCCATTGTTGAGGAGCTACTCAACATGGGACTGCATGTACACGGCAAGGCAAGACTTTCGCAGGCAGAGGTTGACTCTCTTTCAAAAATGCTTCCATCTCCGCATCGCCGCACAGAAGAAGAGATGAACGAGGATCTCGAAGCTGCACTTTCTAAGCCACGTCTTCCGGAGCTGATGCATGAGAGAGCTGAGGAACGGTGTAGGGAGCTGGCTGCTGAGCGGCAAATGGTCAAGAAGAGCCTGGAGGAGCGTGGGGATAAAGAGTGGCTTGAAGGAATCGATAAAATCTCTGTCGCTTCGGTGGATTTGCTTTGTGTCACTCTGTATTACCCAGCTCTTGGGGGCAGACAGAGTTGAGGAAGAACCCTCTATCAAACATTTCAGCCCGTGGCGGCATCATCACCTCCGAGTTCTTAGAGAGGATTCGTAGCGAGAACGTGAAGCATGCAGGTGTTCTTCCAGATTCGTTCAGAGTCTATGGAGATAAGGGCCCCGCGAACACGAGGGAACTAACAAAGCAGATGCGAGAAGCTTGGAATGAGCTTCAGGAACGTTGGGACTCTATTTCGACCAGGTATCGCCACATGAGTGCATCAGAAGCTCGCTCGAAATGGATTATTCCCCTGCTACGGGGGCTTGGATTTGATCCTATCTACAATAGGCAAGATGTTGCTGTCGATCGAGAAGAACGTCTTGTTTTCAGGTTGTCACATAGGGGTTGGCAGGGTTCACATGCACCTATGATCCACACTGTTGCCCCAATTCAGGATTTGGAGCAAAGACCAACAAGGGAGAAAGTGCACGGAAGACATCAAAAAAGGAGCCCTCATGAGGAACTCCAGGTCTACCTAAATGTGAATAAGCGACACAAATGGGGAATTGTAACGAACGGTATTCTCTTCCGAATTCTGCGGGAATTCTATCATACAACGACGAAGGGTTATGTGGAGTTTGATCTTGAGAATATCTTTCTCGAAAAGAGTTTTACCGATTTCAGAACCTTGTATCGAGTTGCACATGCTAGTAGGTTCTTGATAGACAAGGAGAGACAAGACAGCTTGCTTGAGCAGTTCTACAAGGAGAGTATTGCAGCAGGCATTGCCATAGGCGCGAACTTAAGACAAAACGTTAAGAGAGCCATTGAAGCTTTGGGTAATGGTTTCATGACAGAATCGCTTGCTGAGAAGATGATAGAAGATGAAGAGCTTTGTAGTCGTTATTACTCTGAGCTCTTGAAGGTTGTTTATCGGATTCTTTTCTTGTTGTTTGCTGAACAACGAGCAATGTTGCCAACCCGGGACTCGCTTTACGCTGAAGAGTATAGCCTAACAAGGCTGCGGGAGATAGCTGAGACAAGGCAGGGCAAGGACGATCATCTGGATCTATGGGAAGGGTTGAAAGTGACCTTCCGGATGCTTGAGAATGGATGCCCATCCTTGGGAGTGTTTGGCTATAATGGGAGTCTTTTCGACGATTCGGGTCAAACAATTCTTTCAGAGCTTTCAGGTAAGAATAAGAATATCCTTCTTGCCATTCGAGATCTTACTTTAGTTGAAGAAGAGAGAGTTCTTAAAAGAATAAATTATCTTGACATTGGGGTTGAAGAAATCGGTTCAATCTATGAAAGCCTTCTGGAGTTTATGCCAAGAGTTTACCCTGAAGAGAAAGAAGTGAATGACCAAAAGATTCCAGCAAAGACATTTTTCTTAGATCCTCTCGGGAGTACCCGGAGAGCAACTGGAAGTTACTATACCGATCCCCATTTGATTGACGAATTGGTTAGAAATGCTTTGGAACCTGTTCTAGAAGACACGCTCAAAAAAGCATCAAACAAAGAAACAGCTCTGCTTTCCCTCAAGTTGTGCGATCCTGCTTGTGGAAGCGGAGCATTCCTCATTGCGGCTAATAATTACCTAGCTAAGGAATTAGCCAAACTGCGCACGGGAGAGGAGGAACCTTCAGAGAGGGAGATAAGAAAGGGCCGAAGAGACGTTCTGCAGCATTGCATTTTTGGAGTAGATCTCAATCCGATGGCTGTCGAGCTTGCTAAAGTATCACTATGGATTAATGCCAGTGTTGAAGATATGCCACTTAATTTCTTGAACCATCATATCAAATGTGGTGACTCTTTGATCGGTGCAAGTCAAGAACTTATCAGAAAGGGCATACCTGATAATGCCTTTGCACCGGGCATTAGAGATGACAAAAACATTTCCAAAGAAACAAAGAAAAGAAACAAAGAGGAAAGAAATCAACGGGTTTTAGTGGAATATTTTGTTGATTACGAACAAAAGTGGTCCCAAGAATATAAGAAGTTAACTAGTATTGAAGAGTCAACTCCACATGATGTCCAAGAAAAACAATCAGAATATCTTGAGATCATAGACTCGGAAAAATGGAAAAACAGAAAATTGTTATTTGATACATGGTGTTCAGCGTTTTTTTGGCATCTTAACAATGATGAACCTCGACCCCCGACAGAAGCGATTATTAGGTTGCTTGGAAAAGACGTCAGATCCGTAATGGTAAGAAAGCTATCAGAAACAATCATTAGAACTGCGGAAAATCGAAAATTCTTCCATTGGGAACTGGAATTTCCTGACGTTTTCGGTGGCAAGAAAAAAGGATTTGATTGTATTCTTGGGAATCCCCCGTTTATAGGTGGGCTGAAGATTAGAGGAGAATTCGGCGAAAAATACCGGAATTATCTATCTGTAGTATATTCTCCATTCATTGGTACTTCTGATTTGTGTGCTGCTTTCTACAGACGAGTATATCAGCTTCTGAAACCAAACGGTATGATGGGGATGGTTGCAACCAATACCATTGGTCAGGGAGACACAAGAGAATCTGGTTTAGCTATTATATTGAAGAATCAAGGAACCATAACATTCGCTCAACGTTTCGTCAAATGGATAGGCGCAGCAAACGTAGAGGTAAATCTCATAGCGATCAAGAAAGGATTATGGAAAGGCCAAAGATTATTGGACAATGTTGCTGTACCATTCATATCTTCGAGACTTGATGATCAGCTTGAGATTGACCCCAAGCGTCTTGTTAGGAATGAAAACAAGGCGTTTATAGGAGATTATGTTCGAGGCATCGGTTTTGTATTAGGAAAAGAGGAGGCAGAGAAGTTAATCTTAGGTAATCCCAAAAATAGGGATTGCTTATTACCATTTCTCACGGGAGAGGACTTTAACACCAATCCAAAAATGGAGCCTAGTCGGGAGGTGATCTGCTTTAGAGATTGGCCTCTCGAAAAGGCATTGGAATATTCTGATCTTATAAATATCGTTGAAACCAAGGTAAAACCATTCAGAGACAAACTTGAAGAAAAACATGATAGAGAAAACTGGTGGTTATTTGCCCGATACAGAGGTGAACTTAGAGAAGCTATTGCCAATCTGAAAAAGATTATTGTTAGAAGTAGAGTAAGTGAATTGCATATGTTGTCATATACTCCTACCAATATTTGTTGTTCCGATGCTACTGTTGTTTTTGCGTTCGATGATAGTTATCATTTTTCAATATTGCAATCTTGCATACATGAAATTTGGGTGAGAAAATTTGCATCTACTCTAAGAACGGATATTAGATATACACCCAGTGATTGTTTCGAGACGTTTCCTTTTCCATATGATCCTTCTGAAGATGATGTAAAAGCTACTGGAGAAATTGGATTCAAGTATTACGAGCATAGAAAACAGATCATGCATAACCGCAACATAGGACTAACATGTACATATAATTTAATACATAATTCGGAAGTCAATGATGAAGAGATTAAGTATATGAGAGAATTGATTGTTAAGATGGATATGGATGTGCTGAAATGTTATGGTTGGAGTGATATTGATACCCAACATTGCTTTTATCCAAATGAACGTGGAAAAATTCGGTTTGGCATTATATTAGATGCGAGAAAGGAAATGTTGAATCGTTTGCTGAATCTTAATATAGAATTATCAAAAAAGGAGAAAACTATATCCTGAGTCCCCTCTCGAGTCGTAATATCCCCTCATCAATGTCTCGATAGTGGATTACATATATTCTATATCCAAGGGCTTTGAGTTCTTTTCTCTTCTTTTCATCATCTTTCTTTACATAATCTTGGTCATGTGGGGGTCCGTCTATAAACAATGCTATGTTGAATTTGCGATAGTGGAAATCAGCCTTAGCGACTCTTCGATCTCTGTTGTAGATTAAGTATTGACCTTGGTCTGGTAATGGCACTCCTACATCAAACATTTTGGTGAGAACTGTCTTCTCTAGGTCTGATTCGCATGTAGAAAGGAGTTCCTTGAGTTTTTCCTCTGTGGTAGCAGTCACTTTTCGCTCTATTTGCACATGTTCAAGTTGTGCCAGAGTTGGTAGTACAAGTCTTCTGTCAAGTTTTTGATGTTCCCGCTGGTTATAGTAGCTCAGCAGGCATTCGTAGCAGGCTTTTTCGCAGCCTCCCGTTGGGTCATTCTCGTGAAGTAATTCCCTCGCTC
>Ga0114921_10001553_pt1 | contig 10592 bp, 8 predicted proteins | sample BentaG_FD_87016 | JGI IMG/M metagenome (GOLD analysis project Ga0114921, IMG submission 87016) | Deep subsurface microbial communities from South Atlantic Ocean to uncover new lineages of life (NeLLi) - Benguela_00093 metaG | ecosystem: Environmental > Aquatic > Marine > Oceanic > Sediment ...
AAAATCAAGAATTATTATCCGATTGGCCAACATGGAATATGCCACATTATGTTGTCTCAAGAAGGGCATGTAGTTCCAGGAGATCTTGTCGTTGGAACTGATTCACATACATGTACTTCAGGAGCAGTAGGAGCATTTGCAGTTGGAATAGGAACAACTGAAATGGCAGTGGTTTTTGCTACTGGTGAATTATGGTTTAGAGTCCCTGAAACTATGTATTTCAACATTTCAGGAAGCTTACCTGAACATTTATCGGGCAAAGATATCATCTTATCGATTATAGGTGAGATTGGCGTAGATGGAGCGACGTATCGAACAATGGAATTTGATGGAGACGCATTACGAGCCTTACCATTCGATGAGCGTTTTACTGTATGCAATATGAGCATAGAAGCAGGCGCTAAGACAGGGATAATTTGTCCAGATGAGAAGACGGAACAAATGGTTCAAAGATCTAAAAGATCATTCACTCCGGTAACAAGCGATAAGGACGCCGAATATATTGAAAAAATCGAAATAGAAGCAGAAAATCTAGAGCCTGTAGTTGCAAAGCCACATCTGCCGTCTAATGTTGTTCCTACCAGAGAATTATCAAGTGAAGAAATTGATCAGGCTTTTATTGGCTCATGCACAGGTGGAAGGCTTACAGATTTGAGAGTGGCTGCAAAAATACTAAAAGGCCGTCAAATTCATGCGGGTGTTATGTTGATTGTGATACCTGGAACACAAAAGATTTGGCTACAAGCTTTAAGAGAAGGTCTTCTAGAGATATTTGCTGAAGCTGGAGCCGCAGTCTCTACACCGACATGTGGACCATGCATAGGTGGACATATGGGCGTGCTGGGTCCTGGAGAAAAATGTATTGCGACGACTAATCGCAACTTCATCGGCAGGATGGGAGATCGAACAAGCGAAGTGTTTTTAGCTTCTAGTGCCACAGTTGCCGCTTCTGCATTGACTGGGAATATTACTGATCCGAGGGATGTAATGTGAATGAAATAAGAGGAAAAATCATAAAATTCGGGGATAATATCGATACCGACTTAATAATAACAGCTCATAGACTTACTTTAGGTTCAGATTATGAGAAGTTAGTAAAATATACATTTGAAAATTTTGATCCACAGTTTTTGGAAAAAGTCGAAAATGGTCAGACAATTATTGTTGCCGGCAGGAATTTTGGGTCGGGTAGTTCAAGAGAACAAGCTCCTTATGTATTAAAGTATTCTGGCATTAAAGCAGTTTTAGCAGAGAGTTTTGCTCGTATTTTCTTTCGAAATGCAATAAATATTGGACTTCCCGTATTTTTAGCGCCTAGTGTATCGGACTTTGGAATGGATCTTGATGAATTGGTTATTACCCCTGCTACTGGCGAGGTGAAGAATCTTGCTACTGGAGAAAAAATAGACATGGAACCATTACCTGAATTCATAGTGGAGTTATTAGATAGCGGAGGTATCGTAAATTATCTGAAGCGAAAGAGAACTTCAGCGTGAAAATGGATAGAAAAAGTGTACGCAACGTTTTCTGCGATAAAAATCGTTCTATATCTCTCCGCTTGGCATGACAACAATTCCCTTACTAGAAATTTCGAAGGGAAAACGCTTCAAACTATGGGCTGTGGCACGCATTTTTCTGATGACCAAACTTCTCCTCATTTCGGCCTGTTCTTCTTCTAGGGAAAGGATAATGAGACCCTGTGCTATGAATTCTTCAACTCCATAGCGACTTAGCCCTGCACTTTTACTCAATATCTCAGAGGTCATTATGCTTGTCACTCCAAGTTCCCGTAACAATGCACTGAGTTTAAAAATGGATCCACGTACTTCAGCAGCCGATTCGATCCTTAGACCAAGACCTGAAAGAGAATCAACGGCGATCCTTTGAGCGTTAATGGTTTTTGTCGCTTTGTAAATTTCCTGAGCGAGAGTATTGAGATCAAAGCCTCTTCGGAGTGCCCATTCTTCAGAACTAGGCAAGCCAGCCTTGCTTGAAGCTGCGTCAATCATAATAAGTTTTTTTTCAACCTCTAATTGTTCAAGATCCCAACCAAACTGCGCAGCCTCTCTTCTAAGTTCTGAGGGTTTTTCTTCAAGAGTTACAAGGATACCGGTTTCGTTATATTTTTCTGCACCTGCATTTAGGAACTGCATACTGAAAATCGATTTTCCTGTACCAACGCCTCCTGATATAACAATATTCGTGCCTCTAATGAAACCTCCATGTAGGATTCCATCAAGTCCTGGGATGCCAGTTTTTACCCTTTCAATTAATCTTTGTGTAGTTGCCATTATTTCCCCTCATTATACAATTTGATCTGTATAATCTTCGCCTTTGAGAACTTTTGTCAAAGGCCACATTTGAATCTCCGTTATATCGGTGTTTTTGCCAAAAGATTTACGAAGTTGTTCTAGTTCCTTAATATCATGAACTAATGCAAGGCAAATGATAGTTATTTCATCGTCTTCAATACCAACAAAACGTATCTCGGGTCTTTGTTTTTGCGCCTCTGCAATTTGTTGGGCTCGTTCCTTAGAAATATCATGAAGTATGTGCCCAGAAACTTTCAAGCGGAAAAGAGCATGTTGATTTAATCCTAGACTCTCAGGGGAGATAAGGACGGTAAAGTTCTTAATGATGCCTTTGTCTTTCATACGCCGAACTCGAAAGTGAATTCCACCAGTGCATGAACTAACATCCACTGTTTGTGGTGTCCGGCGAATTTAGCTGTCTCGCAATGTCAGTAAATGCAATGCGGGCATTGCCTTGCAATATTGACAGAATTTGCCTATCTAATTCGTCAAGTTCCCATTCCTCGGATTGCAAATTTTTCCCTCACTCAATCTTGTTTGAATGGTTCTCATTTCTTTACATAGAGAAGTTCCACTATTTAAACTTTTGCGAAATTCACAACATCTATGGCACAAATTGAAGAAAAGTTCTTTTAACAAAAAAGTCGCTATCACATGAAACGAACCTATCGTGTGCTCTATGAAAGTCTAATAATCTTTCCTTTGGTTTTTGTACCATTATGTTCATATTTCTTGATTAAATTGCCAAAAAACAAAGATTAAGGTCTCTTTGGAGAATAAATGTTTTCTTAATAATCATTTCATCCAACTAAGAAAGTTCAATACAAAACTTCGAAGATTTTAGCACCCCATTTTTCTTCAAAAGGCGAAAATAGGGGAATGAACAGATTTTAATTTGACAAACGTCATTTAAAGAAAGAAATCATTTAATGTTTTCACGTTTTTAAGCCGTTTGGACTTTCTTGAAACCTTTATGTAAAATAAAAGGGATTCAATAAATTGAAAACAACAGTCCAAGTCACGACCCATACAAACAAGTATGCTGGTAAGCCGTTTGTCAAGATTTTAACAGGTGTTAACTGGTCTGCTTCGGGAGATTGGCTTTCAGTGAGGCGTATTAACATAAGAGCAATTGGATACGTGCCAAAAAGGCCGATTACGCCTATCACGGCTCCAGGCCAATGTAATATCCCAGTGAAACCGTTTATAAGACCTACAACTATGGCTAAAAACACTTTCATCCAATAGATTTTATTTGAAACATCCATACAATTCCTCCAGTTGAGGTAAGAGATTATGAAGAAAGACATGTCGAATGTCGATATAATGTCAGTTTTGACCGAATGTAGAGACAGGATCAAAGATTCATGGATAGATAATATCTACCAGATCGATTCCATGTTTATCTGGAAATTTCGAAAGCCTGATGAAGGCAGCTTCAACGTCCTTATTCAAACATCACCTATTCAAAGGATTCATTTGACTGAATATATGAGAACCCCACCAAAGATACCGCCTAACTTTTGCATGACGCTACGGAAATATCTGAGGAATAAGCGGGTTACGGATATTCGGCAATATAATTTCGATCGAATAGTAACAATTGAAGTGGGGCAACTGACGGATACATATGCAATTATTATTGAACTTTTCGGTCATGGGAATTTATTGCTTTTGGATCCAGAAGAGAAGATTCTTATAGCTCAGCACTATAAAAAAATGAGAGATCGAGATGTTCTCCCAAAAAAGAAATACCTCTATCCACCTAGCCGTGGAATTGACATTTTCCAGATTACTGAGACAAAATTAAATGAAATTATGAAGTCATCAGAGGGGAACATTATACGTACTCTTACACATTTTTTTAACATCAAAAAAATCTTTGCTGAAGAAATTTGCCTCAGGTCAAACATTGAAAAGACTACACTCGCCCTACAAATTACAGATGATGAGCTACAATCAATTAAAAAGGCTATAAATTCGCTCTTTCAACCATTAACTCAAGGACTTCTGTATCCTGAAGTTATTTATGAAAACTCTACGCCAATTGATGTTACACCTATTCATTTGAAGAAATATTCGAATTTAACAACGAAAAAGATACAATCCTTCAATGAAGGACTTGATTTTTATTTCGGCGAGATTGAAAAATCTACATTAACAGAAGCGGTTACTGCACCAGTGAATGAACAATTAGGAAGGTTAGAGCGAATTCGTGAACAGCAAGAAAAGACACTCGAAGAATTACAGATATCAGAAATGAAAAAGAAACAAATCGCAGAAGAGATATATATCCACAGTGCGCATCTTCGGGAAATCATACATACGATTGGTTCTGCATATGAAAAAGGAATTACATGGGGAGAAATAATTAATAGAATAGATGAAGGTAAAAAGAAAGGAATTCGCGCTGCAGAATTAATTAAACGCATAGATCTTGCAAATAAGATTATAATAACTGAGTTAAACAACAATGAGATAGAATTTCGTTTGCATCAGTCCGTTGAAGAAGTAGCCTCCAATTATTATGCTGCTGCTAAAAAGATTGCCTTAAAAATTGAAGGTGCAAAAAGTGCATTAAAAAAGACTTTACATAAGATTGAAGAAACAAAGGAAAAGGAGAAAGATGAAATCCAAGAAGAGGTCGTACTAAAAAAGAAAAGAAAACAAAAATGGTACGAGAAATACCGCTGGTTTATTTCTTCAGACGAATTTTTGGTACTCGGCGGGCGGGATATGACTTCCAACAAAAGTCTCTTCAAACGACATATGAATGAGGATGATCTCTTTTTGCACGCTGAAATTCAAGGTGCTCCTTATGTTATAATAAAAACTGAAGGAAAAGAGGTTCCAGAAAACACGTTACGGGAAGCAGCACAGTTTGCGATATCTTACTCACGAGCATGGAAAAGTGGACTAGGCGCGGGAGATGTATACTATGTTCGTGCTCCTCAGGTTTCGGAAACCGCACCTTCCGGCGAATATATTCCGAAAGGAGGTATTATGGTACGTGGTGAGAGAACTTATCTCAAGAATAACCCAGTAAAAATCGCTGTGGGTGTAAAGATAGAGAAAGACTTTGCAATACCAATTGGTGGTACTCCATCAGCAATTTCACATCAAACAGAAAACTATGTGCTTTTAGTTCCTGGAGAGATTTCAAGCGGCAAATTGACTCACAAAATTAAGGAATTTCTCTTGAAGCGCGCGAAGGAGGAAGATAGAAACAAGATTAAGAGATTGTCTGCAGATGAAATTATTAGGGTTCTGCCGCCAGGAAACTCAAAAATACTAAAAGCATAACATATTCGACATATGAACAATATGGGGCTCAGTTTAAAACGACTAAATGCACGTATTTCGCAAGCAATATATGATCACGAATACCAGTAAAATTGGTATAAAATATTGATGTTCAATAATAAAAATTGATAACTAGTGCGCGTAATAGAGGGAGGGTGTTTATAACTAATTCGAAGAAGACCCCCCAACTCCGAAAGCTAGTCGATAGGGGCGGTTGGTTTCAGCCTGTGCGAATAAGGGAGCTGTTCCACACTTCGAACCAACAATTTTTGATGCATTCTTGTACTAAATTAGTACAAGTTTAATAAAATTGATTACCTAGGTTTTTAAACACATTTTTATATTAGAAAGCCGGATAATACCGCTTCTACAGATATGCATACCATTATCGTCAACTTCAAAAAAGCGAAGACAGTACTGGGGTATCATTCCTAATGACATACTAAAGAATTTTTCAATTCTATGAAGAATAATGCAGTCTTTGAGAAAAAATCTTTCATTTATAGTCACTAATCTTTGTATCGCTTTAATCGGTGAAGTAATTGGCTGAAAAGAAAGTTTTTGTAATCGGAATTGACGGTGGAACTTTTGAAATAATTAAATCTTATTTGAATAAACTTCCAAACTTTTCAAAAATAATAAAAGAAGGCGCAAACGGATTTCTGAAGAGCACAATTCCACCACTTAGTCCAGCAGCATGGACTTCTATTGTTACAGGAACTAACCCTGGAAAGCATGGAATTTTTGATTTTTTTGCAGAATCCTCTAATGGTTATGAGCTCAAATTAAGTTACTTAAAAAAGCGTAACAGTAAAGCAATATGGCATTCACTCAACGAATATGGAAAAAAGACGGTCATAGTTAATTTTCCTTTTACATATCCTCCTGAAAAAGTCAATGGATTGATGATATCGGGATTAGGATCGCCTGGGATGAAGAGCCAGTTCACATATCCAGTTTCTTTGAAACCGGAATTAATAGCGAATATTCAGGATTACCGAATAGATGTGGATGTTGAGGAGTTTTATTCAAACCAGGTATTAAACTTTGTAAATGATATATATAATATAACCGAAGCAAGAAAACGTGCAGTCTTATACTTAATGGAAAAAAAGGAATGGGACTTCTTTATGGTCGTGTTCGTAGGCTCAGACCGTCTACAACACTTTCTTTGGGACACTAATCTTACTATAAAGACAACAAAGGGAAAACTAAAATACAATGCTATTGTTCGATATTATCAACTAATTGATGCTATTCTCGGAGAAATTCTTCAAAAACTTGATGAAAATACAATTGTTATGATAGTATCTGATCATGGATTTAAACAAGTAAAAAGAGACTTTTACATCAACAACTGGTTGAAAAAAATTGAACTGCTTGATCTGAAAAATCGAAAATCTCTCGCGACATGGTTAATTAAATGTGGTATTACCACAGAGAGTACAAATACTGCACTCATGAAGTATGCGCACTCAAAAGTGTACAAGATACTAAACAAACTGATTCCTAAACGCCTTGTTTCCTTTTTTGCACTTTCTTTGAGTAATATTCGTAAGTATTGTGATTGGCAAAAAACAAAGGCTTTTTCTTATTCGCTCACTGGGCAAAGCATCAGGGTCAATTTAAAGGGTAGGGAGAAAAATGGAATCGTTGAACCAGAAGAATATGATGATCTAAGAGACTTTATCGCTTCCGAAATCTCTAAACTCACAGATCCAGAAACAGGCGCGAGAATAGTATCAAGAATTTATAACCGTGAAGAAATCTATAATGGCCCATATACAAAGGACGCTCCAGACTTATTGTTTCAATTAAATGACGGATATGCAATGTTTGGTGGTTTTGGGAATGATATATTTAGTACAATGAAAGATAGAACCAAAAACTCAAAAGGTAACTCAGATGGTCATATTTGGAAAGCGGCACATGATGTTAACGGGATTTTCATGGCATTTGGAAAAGATATTCGCCCAATCCAGATGGAAGCAAATGTTTTAGATATTGCACCTACTATTTTGCATATAATGGACGTTCCTATTCCTCACATGATGGATGGAATTGTTCTTAGAAAGATATTCGATACTAATTCAGATATTTATAATAGAGTGGATAAAATCGATCAAACAGATAAAAATAAAGAGATCGATGAAGAACTAGAAATACTCACCAAGGAAGAAGAATTAGAAATCATGGAACGATTAAAAGGTCTAGGGTATATGTGAAACCCCTTCAACAAGTTTTGGGGCATAATCACCAATTATAACAACAACAGCATGGTCGCTCAATTTCTTTAGAATTCTTTTTTCTATATAAGATTCTGAAATTTAGCAAGCAACAGCTTCAATTCATTTATTAGCAGAATTCAGAGTAGGATATATGACCTACCATTCTGTTAATACATTTGGAGTCTTATATTTCATTTACCAATTTGGCAGCAGTTATTTCTATTTTGTCCAACAAAGAATTGATTTGGTCTATTGTCTGCAAAGGGGTATAGACTATAAGAATACCGCGATAATCAGGCCCGTAGATCTTCTTTAGAATGACATTGCCGTTATTAAAGTTTAGGATTGCCGCCTTCATTTCTCCTAGTTTGGGATCGCCATGTCCTTCTGTAGCTATTGCCAACACTGAGGAGGCCATTGCGCTTATAGTAATCTCTGGCATATCTTGAGCTAATTTATTGACTATAGGCAATCCAATGGTGCTGACAACGGCACCACTAGTTACAACCTCTCCATCGATCAATTCATCAAGGAGTGCCTGAATTTGTTTTTCTTGGCGTTTTTTAGATTCCTTTTTCTTTTTCTTTGCCATGAATTAACACCTATGTTCATTGTTTAAAAATTTTTTTTCATTTAATTAATCTGAAGAAATAGAAGTGAACTACCTCCCAATAAGTGGAGGGGCTTCTCGCCTGCTGAACAGATAAAAAACACAATATATTAGAAGATTACCTTGATAGTTAATATTTGATCTAAGAAAGTGGAGTTAACGACCGTAATATACAATCGCCGAGTTAACTTTAAAAAAATACAAATACCACCACGAAGGGTGGAATAAAACTTACTTAAAGTTAAACAGGCTGACCTGCCTCTTCAAATTTGATTTTTTCCTCAAGTAGTTGGCGAAGTACGTCAATGAGTTCACTTACGGGCACTCGGATTTGCTTCATCGAATCTCGGCCGCGTATTGTGACCGTATCGTTATCTAATGTTGTATAGTCAATTGTACAACAGTATGGGCACCCAATCTCGTCAGCACGAGCATATCTTCGTCCAATAGATCCAGCCTGGTCATATATTGCATTAAAGCCAGATTTTTTTAGTTGAACATAAATTTCGCGTGCCTTTTCAGGCATCCCGTCTTTACGCATCAGTGGGAATACTTCAACTGAAATTGGTGCTATAACATTAGGAAATTGAAACCAGATCCAATCTCTATCGACACCTTTTTCTCTGAAACAGTGCTCCAAAATACAGTGAATGCTTCTATCAACTCCGAATGAAGGTTCGACTACATGTGCAATAAGTTTCTCGCCGTCTTGATCAATCCTGAGGTCTTGGCCACTATGTTTTGCATGATTACCAAGATCATAGGCTTGACGATAAGCGTTTCCAACAATCTCAACTATTTGTGCCTTTTCTTCTCTTGGCAATTCGATCTCCAAGTCCCAGTTACCTCCACTGTAATGTGGTGTTTCCTCAGGTTTCATGTGTCTAAATCTGAATTTATCCCATGGGATACCGCAACGAGTGTAAAAAACAGTTTCTTTTGCGAGATAATACGCAAAATACTGGTTCAGTAAAATATTCTGCTTTACAGCCTCGTCTGCGGTTATTTCTATGATTTCTTGTGGTTCTTTATCTTGACCCTCTCTTGTTAAAAGTCTTAACTTAACATCCTTAATCTCAGCAAAATTGGGTTGGTCATTTAGAGTAGCCGGATCTACGAACATTTCGATTTCCATTTGTTCAAATTCTCTAAGTCGTATAAGGCCTTTTCTTGGAGAAATTTCATTTCTATAAGAACTCCCAACTTGGGCAATGCCAAAGGGTAGTTTTGCCCTCATGCTAGTGGCTGTTCTCTTGAAGTCTAGGAACATTATCTGTGCTGTCTCCGGACGAAGGAACGCGACTTTACCCTTACCTCCACCGACTTTTGTAGCGAGCATTAAGTTAAAAATCGTAACATCAGCTAATTCAGAATCACAGTTAGGGCATCTTATATTATTCTCGCGTATGATTCGAGTTAATTCTTGTTCATCCAGCCCTTCAACAAATTGTCCTGTAGCATCTTCAATAACATGATCGGCACGGAATTCTGTCTTGCATTCTGGGCATTCTACAACAGGATCTACAAAATGGTCAACATGGCCGGATGCTTTTAGGACATCGAAAGGCAAAACAGTTCCCCCGCTTACTAGGTATACTGGAGGATCTACTTCGGTTTTGACGAAGTAGTTCAGCCAAAAGTTGATCAAATTTTCTCTTAGGAAGCTTCCTATCGGACCGAAATCGTAAACACCTGCGAAACCGCCGTAGATTTCAGCAGTTGGGAATATTAGCCCCCTTCTAAGTGATACCTCCATTACTTTATCAAGCGTAGATCGTTTTTCGCTCACTCTTAACACCTCACGCGCTTTTTTCGAAAAAAACGCACTATGAATAATGATACAAAAACAGTAAATGGTCTTTAGCTATATAAATTATAAATACTTCGATTGGCGGTACGTTCCTATGTGAACTACCCCACCCTTACGAATGGGGCTTCCCGCGAGTCCTCCTAACTCCCTACGCTGGGAGAAACTTTCGTTTTACAGTTGGCTATGTGTCGCAGGTTATCGAGGAATACTCGATAGCCCGTCCACTTGGCATTGTGTGATAGGTAACGCTTCATCAGGATGATCGCACTATTTTTGTCCCTCTCTATTACGTTACCACAGTCACAGCGCATAACTCGTTTTCAAATTGG
>Ga0114921_10001555_pt1 | contig 10584 bp, 10 predicted proteins | sample BentaG_FD_87016 | JGI IMG/M metagenome (GOLD analysis project Ga0114921, IMG submission 87016) | Deep subsurface microbial communities from South Atlantic Ocean to uncover new lineages of life (NeLLi) - Benguela_00093 metaG | ecosystem: Environmental > Aquatic > Marine > Oceanic > Sediment ...
AAACGACTGCCAAGTTTGAGCCTGGGTAGTTGATTCCTCAAGTACTCTCTGAGCTGCCCCTACGCATCTGGCACCTCTCACGATCCGCCTCAAGGGAAGCCACTTCCTACCTAAATAGAAAGCCTTCCCCTCCTCCCCTAGCATATTTTCCGCCCGCACCTGGCAGTGGTCAAGAATTAAGGAAATAGGTTGTCTCACTCGAGCCTGCCATCCTGTCTTTCCCCCACCCCCACTCACACTGAATCCAGGAGCACCTTTATCTACCAGAAAGCAACTTACTCTATCTCTTAGCGGCCCCTCGGGATTAGTAACAGCGAAAACTACAGCAAAGTAGTCCTCACCCACTCTGGAAAGAGATACCTTTTTGCCATTGAGAACGTAGCAACCATTTGCTTTCTCAGCTTTAACTTCGCGCTTCTCAATCTCAGATGCTTCCCTCTCGGGCTCCATCAATGCCAGGTAAGGATACTTCTGCCTATTAAACGCCGGCATGAAGTAAGTTTCCTGTTGTCTCTGATTACAGTCAAAAAGTACCGGCGTGACATCACCAAAATTGAAAGGAACAACTGTCTGGGCTAGCTCTTCCTCAACTAAACAATTGCCCAAAGTGCTCAAGCCCACACCACCAAGCTCTTCTGGCACGCTCACCCCCCATAATCCCATATCCTTTACCATTGCCATTAGCTCCTGCTCCTTGTCCGCCGGAAGGTACATCTGGGCATCGCTCAGGTCAGCGGCTCGCCCCAATACAATCCTTTCCAACGGCTTTAATTGGTCAGTGACGAAGTCTCTCACCATACTTTGAACCATCTTCAGTTCTTCTGGTATCTCAAAATCCATTTAAATACCTCCTCCTTAGCGGAGTTCACCTTGAGTGGGATTCCTCGCTGCGCTCAGAATGACAAGAAGCGAAGGGCTCAGGACAAGGCTTCCTCCACAAACAAATCTAAATCGGGCTCGTCTTCATCCCCTATCCTTTGCTCTAACTTTGACATGACCTCTATCATGCGGTGATTAACTACATAGTTCTTAATGGTGGTATCTACCTGGGGACAAGCTAAAACACAGGCATCGCACTCATCACAGTCCGCGCCAACTATGATTTCCAGTGCCATAGATGTTCGCTGCTCTGTCTTTTCGCGACGAGATGGTTCACGGAACAAAAAGGGACAGGCATCTATACAATTTCCACAGCCAAGGCATTCTTTATGCCCACTGATATCCTCTTCTATATTTAAAGCATAAGACTCACCAAAACCGCTGGAAAGGAGACGACACCTGCCTACCGGCGGGGAAGCAGTGCTCAATATTTTATTTAAAACAGCTTCAATTTCCTTGACATCCGTTTGCTCACGCAGCGGCATATTCTCCTCCTTCTAAATCCAGCGTATGGCTCTGTCGCCAAAAGGCGTATAAGGACTCACCTGACCAAGCGGCTGAAAGCCAGGCACAGGCCGTTCCTGATTAGCATAATTAGGTAAAAGCATGGGAGAAATGGGCATCTTTTCCAGCCCCGCTTCCTTAACCTCACGCTGCCATTGGCGGACATGATTTAAAGTCAGTTTGCCTAATTTTACCTCCTTGGCCCATTTAGCTGCCTCTCTGCCTCCCCTTCTGCCGAAAACAAATAAATCCAGCGTTGAATTGCCGATAAGTCTGTTCCTGCCATGAACTCCACCTTCACACTCACCGGCAGCAAATAACCCTGGCACGGGAGTAGAAGCATCAGCCTTGATTACAATTCCTCCATTTTGGTAATGCAGGGTGGGATAAACTAACATCGGTTCCTTAGTTATATCGATATTGAAACGGGCAAATTGCCGCACCATAGCAGGCAATTCTCTTCTGATAGTCCCTTCGCCTCGCTTAATATCAATCATTGGTGAATCCAACCAAATGCCAACTTCACCTGTTGGTGTGGTTACTCCTTTGCCACGCTCTTTGCATTCACGAATCTCGGCCGAGGCTTCTGTGTCTCTCGCCTCCAAAGGGTGAATGAACTGCTCCCCATCACAATTAACTATCTCTGCTCCTAGAGTTCTCACCTTTTCTGTAACCAAAAATCCCAGAATTTGTGGAGGAAAGGCTGCGCCTGTGGGATGGTATTGCATGGTATCCATATGAACAAGGGGACAGCCCACTCTATAAGCCAATACCAAGCCATCGGCAGTGGCGCCATAATGATTAGTGGTAGGAAAGCCCTGGATATGAGTGCGACCCAAGCCCCCAGCAGCGATGACCACTGCTTTGGCCCGCACTATAGTCATTCTTCTGGTTTCCAAATTCATTAATATTGCTCCAGCCACTTGCCCATTATCATCCATTATTAGCTCTATCGCTGGCTCAAATTCCAACCAATTTATCTTTCTTCCACACATATTTCTTTGGCGAATCTCATCACGTATAACCCTCATTTCCTCAAGTCCAGTATAATCTCGACATGAATGTATTCTCCTTCTACTGGCGCCACCGCCGGATAGCTCATGATAGGAGTTATCACGCTCCTTATCCCAGTTAACACCCAGTTCTTCCAGCCACCTAATCACATCGGGGGAATCTTTCACCAAGGCTTCCGCTAATTCGGGCACATTAACGTAGTGCCCTCCACCCATTACATCCAAGTAATGAATGGCGGGAGAGTCATTAGGTCTATCACATGCTTGTGTTCCCGCTTGAGCTCCTATAGTGTTGGCATCTCCCAAGCGTAATTTCGATGAGATAAGGACGCTGGCACCATTCTCCTCGGCTAAAAGCGCTGCTGAGCCCCCAGCTCCACCACAGCCAATTACTAAAACATCAACATCGTAATCAATGTCAGCGAGGTCAATTTTATCAGGGTCAATGCGGCTATTTCCTTCCAACAAATCAGCTATCTCCAAAGGTGTGCGGCTACCCTTATTCGGCCCTATTCTTAGCTCGCGAAACTGCTCCTCTATGAAGTCAGGATGGAATTTATTCACCAAGACGTCCCTTTCCTCTGCAGAAATACGAGAAAACACTCCTTTTTCTAATCGCTTTGCCCTAGTTTCCTCCACCTTTCTTTTGCTCTCTTCCATAGAAGCAGGATATGGCATATTAACTACCTCCTTTCTAGCACGAGACTAAAGTCTCGTGCTACACATACCTTTATAGGGCGGGTTCTATCTCACGCTTGGCATACAACTGGCGCACTTCATCTCTAGACATCTTCTTTAGCTTCTCTATTTCAGCATCAAATTTCCCTTCCTCTATCTCTTTCACTCTATCCAAATTATGCTGAGATTTAGGGGCGAGATAGGCTCCTCTCAGCCTTCGAGCCGCTAGCGCCATAACATACGGCTGTAATCCTTGAGGACATCTGGCGGCACACAAGCCACACATCAAACAATCAAAGGATTTTTCATATACTTTCTCACAATCGCCTCTTATGGCAGCGGACATAAACTCCATCACTTCCAGGTCTTGAGGACAGCTTTTGGTGCAATTATTGCAGCCAAAACAAGTAAGGATATCAGGGTAAAGCTCCACTAGCTTATTTTCACCCTCTTTTGGCTTTAGGTCCTCCACATTATAAAGAGCCTCGGCGGTAGGGAAGAACGGTATCTGCGTTAAGTACATATCTTGCTCAATGGCTTTTTGACAGGCAAGAGCATATCTTAGTTGAGGATCATTCTTAAAGCAGTATACTGTGGCACAAGCACCACAAAATCCAGAACGACATCCAACACTTCGAACAAGGTTGTAACCACAATATTCCAATGCCGCCTGGATAGTAAGTCCCTCAGGAACCTGATAATGCTTACCCATCACGTAAATATCAAGTATCTGAACTTTTTCAGCGACTTCAGCCATTTTTTACCTCCAGTCCCTCGCCAGATAAAGTCTAGGAAGGCCGAGGGTCTCCTCTTTTATGGAATTACTTCCTCATAGCGATCACACCAACACATCAAGTTAACCACCACCGGAAGGCTAGCTATATGACAGGGGAGTGCAGCTAGCATATCTTCGGGAAGATAGTGGCAAGAACGCTCAAACAAACGAGCTGTAGTTTCAGTGGCATCGCCAACTTCAATTTCCCTCGTAATCTTACTCACACCACCTTAATTTTTGAGCCTGTTGCTTAATTTGTCATTCTGAGCGAAAGGGAAAAATCTCAAGACACTTCCTTTAGCCCTACGTTACTGCCGGGGCAATACAGCCTGCCTTTACTAAGGCATCATGTGCTTCCCTAGTGCTATTTATCATGGGTTCAACCTTCTTGCGAAGCTCATCACGGCTGATTTGTTTTGAGGCAATTCCCAGCTCCTGAGCTTTCATTCCTACATCTACTGCCTCACGAATAAAAGCTTCTGGCTCCCCCATCGTCGGCGCGATATACTCCTCACTCATGCCACGCTCTTCAGCGTATTTAGCCAGCGACTCGGCGGCAACAATACACATATCATCGGTGATGGTCTTAGCCTCCACATCGAGAACACCACGGAAGATAGCAGGAAAACCTGTGGAGTTATTTACTTGATTGGGAAAATCAGATCTGCCGGTGGCTACAATCCTAGCCCCCGCCTCTTTTGCCTCCCAGGGCCAAATTTCGGGGATAGGATTAGCACAAACAAAGCATATGGCATCCTTTGCCATTAATTTGATCTGCTCAGGCGTAATTACTCCCGGTCCCGACTTAGAGTAAGAAATGAGCACATCAGCCCCTTTCAATGCTTCAGTCAAATCGCCAGTCCTTTTCTCAGCATTGGTAGTTTGGCAAAACCGCCACTTATCAACATACGTCTCTTTCTTTTCCTCCAGGTCTTTTCGTCCTGAATGAAGGATGCCTTTGCTGTCAGCTACTATGGTAGTCTCAGGCTTAGCCCCGTAAGCAAAGAGAAGCCTAGCACAAGCAACATTAGCCGCCCCAGACCCATTTAACACAAACCTCACATCGCTTATCTTCCTACCCACAATCTTCAGGGCGTTTATCAACCCCGCTAGCATCACTGTAGCTGTCCCCTGTTGGTCATCATGCCATACTGGAATTTCAGCCTGTGCTCTTAGCTGATCAAGAATGTAAAAGCATTTGGGATTAGAGATATCTTCCAGGTTGATGCCGGCAAATGATGGCTGTAGCCACTTAACTGCCTGGATGATTTCATCAGGATCCTTAGTGCCCAGGCAAATGGGCACGGCATCTACGCCACCAAGATATTTAAACAACAAGCATTTCCCTTCCATCACAGGATAACCCGCCCTGGGACCGATGTCTCCCAGGCCAAGGACTCGAGTGCAATCAGAAACCACGGCTATAGTGTTCCACCTATTAGTAAGTTCATGGAACTTTGACTCATCTGCCTTTATTGCTCTGCAAGGCTCGGCAACGCCAGGGGTATAATAGATGGCGAAATCATTGAAATCGCGAACCTGGCATTTGGGCATTGTCTGCATTTTGCCGCGGTAAAACGCATGTAATTTCATAGCATCTTCGGCTGGTTTCCTTGCCTTGGCTAGAAGCTCCTCCTTAGTTACTTTTTGTGACATAACTCCCTCCTTCCATTCTTATCGCTATCCGAACATATTATATCCCACCTTTGTTCAATTTTTTCAAGCATGGGCAGCATTTTTTTGTGAATTTAAGTTAGCCACCATATTTGCTATACTATACCCTTGACTTGAGTTTGGAGCTAATTGCTATAGATGGTCCTGTGGCAGTGGGCAAGAGCAGCGTTGGCTCGCTGCTAGCTAGAAAACTGAATTTCTCCTTTTTTGATACCGGACTTATGTATCGAACCTTTACCTGGAAGGCCCTCAACTTAGGCATCTCTCCTGAGGATGAAAACAACCTCTCTCATCTAGCTAGCATGACCAGATTTGATTTCGTTCCATGCCAAGGAGGATGTCTTTCCGTTCTCATTGACGATAAAGATATCTCTTCCCGGTTAGCTTGCTCCCAGATAGAGGAAAAGGTCTCCCTAGTATCAAAGGTGGCTGGAGTGCGACAAAAAATGGTATCCGAGCAGCGCAGAGTAGCCCAGAGAGGGAAACTTATAATGGCGGGCAGAGACATTGGTACGGTGGTTTTGCCCCGGGCTGAGCTGAAGATCTTCTTAGTAGCTTCCGTTGAGGAGAGAGCTAACCGCCGCTACAAGGAATTGCTTGAACGGGGAAGGAAAGTAGACTACCACACTGTTCTCGCCGAGTTAAGGCAGCGAGATGCTACTGATATCCACAGAGCTATCTCCCCTCTTAAGCCCGCCGCCGATGCCATAACCATTGATACTGAAAAACTTAGCTTAGAGCAGGTAGTGGATAAAATATATGATTTGGCTGTCTAGCTTAATAACGGAGATTGCTTCGCCTTCGGCTCGCAATGACATTAAAAGTAGGCTTAGAATGACGCCAGAAGGGTGGTGAATCGGTGACCCGGTCTCAAAGGATTGTCTTAGCCATTATCAAATTTCTCCTCAGAATTTCTCTCTCCTGGAAAGTTGACGGGAAGGAGAATGTGCCCTCGGAGGGCCCGTTCATTATGGTAGCCAATCATGTTCACCTCGTTGATCCGATATTGCTGATCTCCACCTTTCCCCGGTGGATTAATTTTATGGCCAAAGAGGAACTTTTCCGCTATCCCTTTCTAAGAATTATTATCCGCTGGGCACAAGCCTTTTCAATACACCGCCGCGGGACAATTGCGGACAAGCAGGAGACGATGAACCAAGCCAAAAACCTGCTAAACAAGGGGTTAGTTCTGGGAATGTTCCCTGAGGGAAAGAGAAACCATAATGGCAAGCTCCTACCGGGTAAGCCAGGCTCTGCCGTAATCGCTTCGCGAATGGGCATTCCCCTCCTCCCAGTCGGTATCGTAGGCACAGAAAAACTTAAAGGCACAAGTTGGCTATGGAAGCGTCCTGGCATAGTCGTCAACATTGGGCAACCATTCAAGCTCCCTCCTACTAACGGCAGGTTAACCAAGTCACAAACTAAATCATTAACCGACCTCATGATGAAAAAAATCGCCGCCCTCCTGCCACGGGAAAATCGAGGGGCCTATGGAGATTGAGAAGTCTCGAGAGCTCGGTTTGTGCTTCGGCGTGAGGCGAGCCATTAAGCTATTGAAAGAGGCAGCAGGCAAATACGGCAAGATAGAGACCTTGGGGCCAGTAGCACATAATCAGCAGTTGGTGCAAGAATTAGCTGAAATAGGAATAAGGCCAGTAGATGAATTAGAGCAAGTTAAAGGCAAAATCCTGGCTATTCCCACCCACGGGGTAAGCCCTTCGGTGCTATATGAAATCGAAGCCCGCCATGTTCACATCATTGATACCACCTGTCCCATAGTCAGCAAGGCCCAAAATACGGCCAAGGAGTTAGCTGAGGCTGGTTTTCATATCATCGTCTTTGGGGAGGCAGAACACTCTGAGGTTAAAGGACTGCTAGGATGGGCAAAGGACAAAGGCATAACTGCTCTCGATGTGAAACAAATTGCCATATCCTCTTTACTATTGCCAGCCGAAGCTCTAACCTTGAACGAAGTAAAGGGAAGGGACCGTCAAAACAGCCTCCATCGGTTGGGCATTATATCTCAAACCACCCAAAGCTGGCCTGCTTTTGTTGAGTTTAGCAGGCAACTCATGGCTGCCCTTCCTGCCAAAGTTGAAGAGCTACACATTATCAATACTTTGTGTCAGGCAACACAAAGACGCCGAGACGCGGCTATAGAATTGGCTAAAAGAATCCAGCTTATGATAGTGGTGGGGGGACATAATAGCGCCAACACTAAACGTCTGGCTGAAGCATGTTCACCTATAGTAGAAACGCATCTAGTGGAAAGAGCTAGAGAGGTGGACAGCTCCTGGCTGGTAGGTAAACAACGCGTAGGCATCACTGCTGGAGCATCCACACCGGATGAAGCTATAGAGGAAGTAGTAGCTAAACTAAAGTCCCTGTAGCCCAGAGCTTAATTGCCATTCTAGCTGGAGAGGGAGGGTCTTGTGATGCGTCATTGCGAGGCACAGAGCGCCGAAACAACCTCAGAGGCAGCGAAGCAATTCTAGCCCAGTTGATCGTTCAACTTCCTGCCACCGATAAGGTGGAGGTGAAGATGTGGTATGACCTGCCCACCTTCAGGGCCATAATTTATGGCCAGGCGATAGCCCCTCTCTGCTATTCCTTCTTTCTTGGCTAGGTCCCTGGCTAAGATTATCAGGCGCCCTATAAGTCCTTGTTGTTGATCAGTAAGCTCTGCCAGAGAGGCGATATGAGCCTTGGGTATGATGATTACATGTTTAGGTGCTTGGGGGTTGATGTCCCTGAAAGCCAAGAATTCCTTATCTTGATAAACGATGTCACTGGGTATCTCACCAGCAACAATGCGGCAAAAAAGACATTCCTCAGTCATGCTTACCTCTCAAAATTTTAACCTACTATCCTTTTCCAACACAATTATTTCATCCAACCCTGGCACATTCATACTCCCCTGTCAGAAACTCATAGGTATTGCTATCTTGAATCTTTACCTTCTCGCCCGTCACTTCTATTGTAGAATGCCCTACGATAACACCGCGATACCAATTATCGAACTAGTCCTTGCCATAATTCTACCATGTAGTTTTAACTTCTCGAAAGAGGACGACTTGCTTATGCGCTGTCGGTTTTGGCTGGTCTAATGCCATTCTGATAACAATTCAGGCAGACTCACTCGCCATGCGGACTAGCCTTACCTCTACCCTCTCCACTCACTTTTCTCCACTTAGCTCGACGTTTACCGGCCCACAAACCTTTGAAAAAGGTTCGGTCTAGTATGTGCCGATCATCGGCTACATTCAAAAGATCCTTAGATACTCCACTCTCGAAGTAGGCTACCTCAACATGTTTGCCCATGTTTTTCACCGCTTGAAGGGCGTAGGCGAAGTCAGCGTCCCCGCTCACCAGTACTGCCACGTCGTAGAAATCATTCCAAGCGAAATATAGCAGGTCTGTGGCCAACATAACATCTATGCCCTTCTCAACAGAGACGCCTTGTAACATTTTCGTGCTCCCCAGTCGGACTTCCAGATATGGTGTTTTGCGCAGGATACCAAGGAATTCCTGCTGTTCCTGATAGCTATCAGGCCATTGAGTCGGATCCTGCAAGACGTTGTAATAATATGTCCGGAATAAACGTCTCGAGCCACAAAGCTTACTGGCAAACTCGGCAAAGTTAAGGTCATGGCGTCTAAAATTATTTTTCAGAGCATGATATAGATTGCTTCCATCTATAAAAATCGCAGCTCTATCTTCCATAGCCCTCTCCTTTTAAGACTGGCCAATTGCTTCTGGCAATACATGCACTCCCCATAAGACCCATTATACATTAAGCAAGTCCCCTCATTCCATCTTACCTGAGCGAGTGCGTCTAGAGGCTCTTGGCTAAGAGGCCAAAGCCAGCTCAGCGTCAAGGTTAAGCTATTGCTTTTCGCATTCTAAAGGGGCATAATTTTGCTACAAAACCACAAGCATATGGGCCTGCCCTAATAGTAGCTTATGCAGAACTACTTAAGGAGGTAGAAATGATAACAGGTATCCAGCATTTCAGTTTCACTGTAAGCAACCTCGAGGAAACCATCCACTTTTTCCACGACCTTCTGGGATTAGAGGCGACCCCCATCAGGGAGGTAAAGGGCGAGCGCATCGAGCAAATCCTGCAGATGCCCGGCGCTTGGCTGCGGATCTGTAATGTAACCACTCCAGACAACGGCAACCTCGAGTTCATCGAGTACGTTGCACCGAAGGGCACCAAGATTGACCTCAAGACGTGCAACGTAGGTGTAGCACACCTGGGCTTTGTGGTGGACGACATTCAGAAGATGTACGATGACCTTACTGCCAAGGGCGTCAAGTTCAACCATTCGCCGCTTTGGGCTGGGGCTGGCGCTCTCAAGGGCTGGGGCATCTGCTACCTAAAGGGGCCAGACGGCATCACCCTGGAGGTCATGGAGGCTCCGAAGGGTGTTAAATTGCATCCAGCTACTGGGTTCCCCATTAGCGAATAAAGGACACCCGGGGCTGCGTCATGAGAGGGCAGTGGCCGTAGCGCTAGTCAATCGCAGGCCCTAATCAATCCACAGGCCAAGGAGAAATACGTGGCCAGATGGGGGCCGATGGAGAAGCCGAGCTAGTGATATTAGCTCCACAACTACTCAGATTGTGTAGCGCAGTGCAAATAGAAGGAGTCAGCCTTAAACAACTTATCACGGTAGCCAAACGGGCACGAATTCATCTTTGCATTTCGGGGCATTGACGACTAGTATGAGTGAAGACTAGAATTAATTAATCGCACACGAAATAAGCGTGCAAGCTGTGTTTGATTTATTCAAGCGAATGTGGAAAGGATGGAAAAAAGAAAGATGTATAATTTCAAAGACAAGGTAGCTCTGGTCACCGGTGCGGCTCGCAAGCGTGGCTTCGGTCATGCTACTGCTGTACGCTTTGCTATGGAGGGGGCAAACGTTGTAGTGAACAGTCGCTATCGGCCGCCAGAGCAATTTCCTGAAGAGGAAAAGACGGAAGGCTGGACGGGGCTCGATAGTGTTGCCAAGGAGATCGAGGCGCAGGGTGTACGAGGGCTCGCTATCACTGCTG
>Ga0114921_10001556_pt1 | contig 10578 bp, 8 predicted proteins | sample BentaG_FD_87016 | JGI IMG/M metagenome (GOLD analysis project Ga0114921, IMG submission 87016) | Deep subsurface microbial communities from South Atlantic Ocean to uncover new lineages of life (NeLLi) - Benguela_00093 metaG | ecosystem: Environmental > Aquatic > Marine > Oceanic > Sediment ...
ATAATTACTCTGTGGCAATAGATGACGCTTTAATGAAAATAACTCATGTCATAAGAGGCGAAGATCACCTTTCAAACACTCCAAAACAAATTCTCATCTATAATGCTTTTAATTTTAACATCCCCAATTTCACCCATCTGCCGATGATATTGGGTCAGGATGGTCAGAAACTAAGCAAAAGGCACGGTTCTATTTCCATTGAAAAATATATAGAAGAAGGATTTGTAAGAGAAGCAATACTAAATTATCTTGCGCTCCTTGGCTGGTCATATAATGAAAAAACTACAATTTTTACAACCAGTGAATTGATTAAAAAATTTGAACTTAGTTCCATAAATAAAAAGCCAGCCAAATTTGATTACAACAAGCTTTTATGGATAAATGGATATTATATAAGAAATATGGAAAACTCCCGTCTAAAACAGCTCCTTGAGAAACAAATAAGAAATTATCTGGCTTCCGAAAACATCATTGAGTTAGAAAACAGAATAGAACCATTGGACCAGAAAATTGAAAAAATAATTCCGCTTATAAAAGAGCGGATAAAGACATTAAAAGAGAGTATAGATTTAATAAGCCCATTTTTTATAAAAATCAGCTACGGTGATGAACTGGCAACTTACTTTAAAAATAAGGAGATTGATGCAACTGATATATTAAATAGAGCTTATAAGACACTTAGCGAAGTAAGTAGTAAATTTCATGCAAAAGATATTGAAAAGAACTTGAGGTTAATTTCAGAAAGATTAAACTTAAATTTTAGAAAAATTGCAGAAGTGATCAGGATAGCTATATGGAACAGCACTATCAGCCCTCCCCTGTTTGAAACTATTGAAATACTGGGAAAAGAATTAACTTTAAAGAGGATAAATGAATATATGGGGATTATCTCATAACCTGAAAATCATCTCTTCAGGGATCAAGTCCTTTCCCTTTTCAATCACCTTTTTGGTAAAATAAGCCACTACCATTTCTACATTTGTGGGCACTATATATATCTTTGTTTTTGATACCACTGAATAATCGGATGAAATAAGACCCAGCTCACCGTTTAACTCCTTATTTCTTGCAAGATCCAGTCTTATTCCCATATAGTCCATATTTTCAAGGCATTTTTCTCTAACATATATGCTTTTTTCACCAATTTCACCTCCGAAAACTATACAGTCAACATTACCAAGTACAGTTGAGAGTGCCCCTATATATTTTCTTATTCCATCAATATATAAATTTACTGCAAGATCGGCTCTCCTGTTTCCCTTTTTAGCTGCATCCAAAATATCTTTAAAATCATCTGTTTCAATTCCAGCAGTAGCAATAAGACCGGCGTTATTTGATATTTCATCAAGCGCATCTACGGCTGAAAGACCAAGTTCATTCATTGCAAATAGCAAAGCAACACCATCAATATCACCCACTCCTGTCCTTTGAAGCAGTCCTGAATCAGGTGAAAAACTCATACTGGTATCAATTGATTTTCCATCTCTTATGGCACAAATAGAGCTTCTTTCTCCCAGATAAATTGTAAGCAGGTTCATCTTTTCAGTCCTTTCAAGTTTATAAGCCATTGCAGCTAAATACTGGTGCGAAATGCTACTGTAGCCATTCTTTTTTATTCCCAGTTTTTTATACCAGTTCCAGGGGAAACCTGAAAGCCTTCTGAATTCGGGCAATGAGTAATGAAAAGATGACTCGAAGATACCCACCATAGGTACATTAAGTATTCTTTTAAATTCTCCAATCGCTTCAATTAATTGCTGATTATGTGCTGACGCAATAAATGCAAATCTTTTCATTTCATCTAATATTTTTTGGGTTAAAATACTGGCTCCGTTTTTTTCTCCAAGGACACAATTAAATCCCATAGATCTTATGTCTTTAAGACTGCTTACTACACCACTTTTAATATACCAGTTAAAAATGAGTTTTATCCCCGCTTCAAATCCCATAATTCTTACTGATTTACTGGTAGCTTTTTTATCACCAATACTGTGGGTAAAATTAGATCTTCCTCTGTTTTTTATTTTATCCACATTGGCTTCACCCAGGACTCTAACTTCATTTTCATTATTAATATCAATAATTTTAGTTTTCAGTGAGTTGCTACCTATATTCCCGATTCCGATAATCATCCAATCCTCTTTCAAGCGTTCAGACATACACCAGTCTTTAAAACAAATCTATCGTTTACTGATAATCTAATCAAAAATTTTTTTATTAATTTAGTAAAATTCATTTTAACAGATTTAAAATCATTTTTATAATATCATTACTCTTAGATTAGAAAAAATGAAAACCTTAAAGGTAATCAAATGTTGATGATTATTGTATAGGTGTAATTTTCCCTTAGAGATTATCTAACTTTTATTTTTTAAGAGGTTTTTTAAATCAAATCTTAAATTTTTTATCTCTGAAGCTATTTCATACAAGATTTCTGCATTACCGCTGCTTGAGGTAAAAAAATCTTTATCTTTATTTTCAGAATTTAAATTACTTATTTTTTCTTTTATCAGACAGCTGATAAAAAAAGATAGTGATATATCCATCTTTTCAGCAATTTTTTTTGCATTATCCACTAAGTCTTTATTTAATCTAAAGCTGTACATCTTTTTAGTCATAGTACTTAAATACTAAAGATTTATGACTTATTTGTCAACAATATTAAATACTAAAAACAAGCTTCACTGCTCGAATCTGAGAGCAGATGCATTGCATAGGGCTACTTAAAACTACCTGGAAAATCAAAAAATAGTATTTTGCCACATTATAAAATTTCTGATAGCATTATAATGCCAAATACTGGGGAGTCGTCTAGTGGTAGGACATGCGGCTCTGGACCGTAGAGCGGAGGTTCGAATCCCCCCTCCCCAGCCACCTTGTGCAGTAAGCAAAGTGACCAACTTCCCTAGTTTTAAAAAATTCTAAACATTAAAAAAACTTGGTAAAAGACAATATAAATTATGATAATATTTAGATAATAAGCATTTTTTATGGTAAGCTCGTAAAAGAAGAAAGATAATTATGGAAAAGAGGATACTAGGAAAAACTAAAGAAAGATTGTCTATAATCGGTTTTGGTGGAATTGTTGTAATGAATGAATCTGCCAGGGACGCTTCAAGATATGTTTCAACAGCCATTGACCGGGGTATTAATTATTTTGATGTCGCACCAGAATATGGAAATGCTCAGGAAACACTCGGACCTGCTCTGAAACCTTATCGTGATAAGGTCTTTCTTGCATGTAAAACACATGAAAAGACAAGAAAAGGTGCAGAAAGAGAGTTTAACGATTCTCTAAAAAAACTAAAGACAGATTATTTTGATCTCTATCAAATGCACCAAGTAACGACTTTAGATGAGGTAGATCAAATCATGGGGTCAGACGGTGCTTTTGAATTTTTTATCAAAGCAAAAGAAAAAGGGTTTGTAAAATATCTTGGATTTACAGCTCATTCAGAAGAAGCAGCGGTTGCACTAATGGATATTTATGATTTTACAAGTATTCTTTTTCCATTTAATTGGGCTTTATGGTTTAAAGATGACTTTGGGCCAGCTGTTTTTAAAAAGGCAAAAGAAAAAGGAATTGGAATCCTAGCTCTTAAAGCACTTGCAAAAGGTGCCTGGGAAAAGGATGAAAAAAGAAACTGGAGCAAATGCTGGTATGCTCCTGTGGACAGTTTTGAAGAAGCATCTCTAGCACTTCGTTTTACCCTTTCCTTGCCAGTAACATCTGCTGTCTCACCAAGTCATGCAGAGCTTTTGTGGTTGGCATGTGATATTGCTGACAGTTTTAAAACTATATCACCAGAGGAAAAGGATGTCCTAAAGAACAAATCCCAAAGTATTGATACACTACTGCAAGAGCTTAAAATTCCCTACCAAATTGGCACGTAGTTATATACAAACTTTATCATCAACTTCTAATATTCTGTAAATATGGGTATTCTCTTTTTTCACATACCAAAGAGTACTTTCCAACTCCTTATTTCCTCTAAAAAAAGGTTCGAAATTTCACACCTTGGGGCAGCCAAATATTACAAATAATTTATTATGTAAATACAAAATTAGATTTAATTATCTCTAATTTATCTTCTGAATCTATGATTTCATCAAAATAAAAAGTTCGAAACATGTCAACTAGGGGGATAACAACAGATTCTATAGTAATGTTACAAGGGGCAGACTGAAGAAAGAAGTAGAAAGCGGACTGGATTGTTACATTATCCTGGAGGGTGAACACGCAAAACATAGTAATAAATCCTGGGCAAGACTTACCTAAGAAAACATATGAAGTGAATCCCCTTACCTGTCCCAGGTGCGGAGGGGATATGAGGATAATTGCGTTACTTGAGGATTATAAAATTGTAAAGAAGACTCTGGATTACCTGGGTATATATGAGTTTAAGAGAAAAAGGCCACCTCCTGTAAAGCTCGGCCAATTAGATGAGTTTGACTGCTACATACGTGATGACTATATAGATTGTGATTATGTGGATATTTAAAAAGATATAATTTCCCGTAATTAAACCTGCCTAAAAACAGGCTGGATATGGTCTTTTACTGGTCTATTTGTACCTTCTATGTATTGCCTGCTTCGAATATTATATTTTCAATGCTTCTTAAAGTAGATTATGGTGATCATTCATGTTTGATACTTTGGAGATCCATAAGCAAATTCTTATAAATTTAATCGAATATATTATATTTTTCATGTCATTACAATCATCAAATAAATTCTATAGAGGTCTATGGTATTATAGTTAGGAACAGGATTACTATAACAAAATGTGTAAAAAAGGAATCAGATATAATTATTAATCTCATTATACGGGAAGGTAAATATGAAAAAGCAATATAGTATTGATGAAGTTCTAAAGGATTTAAAATCCAAAGCAAAACCGGAAAACGTGGAAGGTATGGCCAGGTTTGGTATTACAGGAGCTAAGAGGCTTGGAATCTCCATGCCTGAGCTCCGCAAGATGGGAAAGGCTCTTGGAAAAGACCATGCTCTCGCATTAAAGCTCTGGACCACCGGAATCCAGGATGCCATGATCCTTGCAGCCTTAATTGATGACCCAAAAGAAGTCACAGAAGAGCAGGCTGAAAGCTGGGCCAGAGATATTGGTTCCTGGGATGTCTGCGATCAGTTATGTATGAATCTTCTTGAAAAGGTCCCTTTTGTTTTAAAGTTGGTAAATCAGTTGTCAAAAAAGGAAGAAGAATTTGTAAAAAGAGCTTCCTTTGCACTGATTGCATGCCTTGCCTGGCATGATAAGAAAGCCTCCGATGACTTCTTCATAGACCTTTTTCCGGTTATAAAAAGTGGTGCCTCCGATAACCGTAATTATGTAAAAAAAGCAGTCAGCTGGGCCCTGCGGAATATTGGAAAAAGAAACCCAAACTTAAACCAGCAGGCTTTAAAATTGGCAAAGGAGATAAGCAAGATCGATTCCAAAGCAACCCGCTGGATTGCCTCAGATGTCATAAGGGAACTGGAAAGTGAAGCATTCCGGAGAAGGTTGAAACTGGATAAAGATTAGATGCGGAGTTACCTGCTTTTTAATATTAATACTAGACCTCTGAATCACTTCAAAAACAAATTATTTCCGGGGGATAACTCCGTTATAATTGAATAGCTTAACTACCATTTATCTAAGTGTATATTGCCCTCATCAAACCTGTTTGATGGTCCCTTCTTCTCAGCCGGGTGTCCCACTGAAACAATAGAAAGAGGAATAATCCTGTCAGGAAGTCCGAGTAATTTCTTTAGTTTAGCCACCCTGTCCTCCCTGGGATAAACACCAAGCCATACAGCACCCAGACCAAGGGATTGGGCAGCAATCAGTATATTTTCTGTAGCGGCGGCACAATCCTGGACCCAGTAACCTTCATATAATTCCTTATCGGGATTACCGCATACTACAATGGCAAGGGGAGCATGACCCAACATCTTATAGCCACCACTTGGATGAATACCTACCGCAGTATTAAGAATATCTCTATCCCTGATTACTACAAATTCCCATGACTGCTGGTTGCCGGCTGAAGGTGCTGCCATCCCCCAGCCAAACCAAGCATTTAAAAACTAATCAACTTCCCTGGTTTAGTAAGAGTTTTAAGAAAGTTAGCTATTTTATCAATAAAATAACTTATACTTAATAATCTGGGATAGATTTTTATTTATTTTTATAGCTCATTTTCTAACTTTTAACCGGGACTGGTTTTTGGGCGAAGGGTAAAGATTTTTTTTAAAATGCTTTTTAATATTTTCTCTTTTAAGTTTTTTCTTTCACTTGTATCTTTTGGAGCATTTTCTAAGTTAAAAATTAAAGCATCACTTCTATTTCCAAACTTTGCCAGGAGCTCTTTCATTTTATAAGAAACAGTTGCCAATAAAATTTTATCCGAATCTATGATTCTGTCTAAAATTTTTAAAAAGTCAGGGTGAAATAGCTCCATCTTTCCAATTTCATCTATGGCAATTATCTTGATATCAGGATCTCTTAATGCATGATGCAGAGTATTCATTCCCACATTTTCAAAATCTCTTAAATTAACTCTATATTTTCCCACCTTAGGTCCGTCCTTATAATAAATATGCGAAAGAATCCCTTTTTTACCTTCATAATTCTCTATACTAAAACCAATACGCCTTCCTTCCTCCCTGATTTCTCTGGTAATAAATCCATATAAATGTAGATCAGGGATGTTCTCCTTAAGATCAGTTACAATACTGTTGAAAATTGTGGTTTTCCCACTACCAGGATAGCCGGTAATAAAAAAATTCTTATGCATGATAATTAATATTGGTCCATTTTCTATAAACTATTTCCATTGGTATTCTTTTTTGAGTCAGACTGTGAGTTTTCAGGAATGGAAATTAAATCATAATTGTAAGATTATAACCTGCAGATATCATTATATATTATTATTTGGAAAATATGGATTACGATTAAAAATACCTTACAATAAATCATTTTAGTATTTCACTAAAAAACAGTTTCTATTATAATTATAGACACCCTTTTTTATACTGTCTTATTTCTTCCTGACCATGATGCTCAGCCATAAATAATAGATTCCGCAATTATTTTAATAGGTATTTAAAATCAGTATTATGAAATAAATATAACTATTTAAATAAATATTATTCTTGAAAAATTTACCTAAAATATAGTGAATAACACAGTAGATGAAAAGCCTAAAGATTATATCTACAAATAATATATCTATTTTATGTCTTCCTCTTTTGTACTCTAAACCCAAATTTGGCAAATTATAATCATCTATAGAAGATTAAAAAATTTAACAAATCAATTAGGATAATTTTCGCATTATCACAGCCAATCTCTACCACTAGGGCATATAAGTGCTTTTATATCCTCTCCAGCCCTTAATCTTTTAAATGCAGTTTCCCATTCTTCCAAAGCATATGTATTAGTAATTAACGGATCTAGATTTAATACCCCACTGGTTATAAGTTCTACTGATCTTTGCCAAGTCTCGGACCCGTTCCAGCTCCAACTTCCATGAATATTAAGTTGACCGAGGCAGACCTGATCAAAATCAAGAGAAATCGGTTCACCCCACAAACTTATAAAGGCCAGCTCACCCTTTCCACCTTCACCTTCATAAGCTCTCCTGGCACAATCTATTGCGTGCTGTGCTCCCACTATATTGTTTCCTACCCTGGCACCCGCAGCTTCCAGGACAAAATCTGCGCCTTTACCACTGGTGAGTTCCATAACAGTTTTTTCAGGATGCTCATCAGAATAAAGTATATAATCAGCTCCTATCTTTTCCCCTACTTCTAGCCTTTTCTTATCCTTTTTTAACCCAATTAAAACTACTTTTGACGCCCCTCTGATCTTGGCAAATTGTACTCCGAGTAATCCCATGGGACCTGGCCCTACTACCACTACAAAATCTCCAGCCTTTACTGAGGTCCTTTCCTGCATAATGTGTATTATAGCTGTTACCAATTCAGTCATAGCCCCATAATCTAAATTGAAGTCATTCGGTAGTTTGTAACATACATCCTCTGGCATCGACATATAAGGAGCATAAGCTCCATCTCTTGTAACACCAAGCCAACCTGTGGGAGTTTCGATATCACCCACAATATGGTCTCCCTCTTTTATCTTTCTCACATCCTTTCCTATTTTGTAAGCTACTCCAGAAAATTCATGTGCCAAAGTTACTGGCGCTTTATAAAAATGCTTGTCATCTTCAATCAAGAGATCACTTCCACAGACTCCTGCTGCCCATACTTTCATAAGCACCTCATTCGGCTGGATCTTAGGTTCAGGTACTTCCTGAATGGCAACATTACCTTTACCTGCTTTTAGTTTTCTTAATGCTTTCATTTTTTCACCTCCTATCGTGTTAATGTAGTAATAAATTAATGATATTTCTATTAGACTCATTAAAAGCAATATATCCATTTGCTCCAACCTCACCAAAACAGATATCCACATAGCCCAATTTGTTAATTGATTTTCTCCACTTTAAAAAATTTAGAAAAAATTGTTTTTTTATCAAATATGCCCCTTAAGACTGAGTTCATCAGATCTATGGCATGCAACAAAAGCCCCGGAGATACCCTTTACTGCCTCCAATTTAGGTACTACTTCTTTACATATATCTCTTGCATATCGGCAGCGGGTATGAAATACACACCCGGATGGTGGATTAGAGGGATCTGGTATAGATCCATGCAATACAATTCTTCTACTACTTCCTGGCTCATGTTTTGAAATTGAACCTAGAAGGGCTTCTGTATATGGGTGCTTTGGATTTTGGTACATTTCTTCTGAAGGTGAAATTTCTACAATCTTTCCCAAATACATAACCATTATCCTATCACTTATATACTCAACCACACTTAAATCATGGGCAATAAATAGATACGATAAATTAAATTCATCCTGCAGGTCAGAAAGTAAATTTAAAACCTGTGCTTGGACAGAAACATCTAAAGCTGATACTGGTTCATCGCAGATTACGAATTCAGGATTTATGCTGAGTGCTCTAGCAATGCCAATTCTCTGTCTTTGTCCTCCACTAAATTGGTGAGGATATTTATTCATATCATTAGCACTTAAACCTACTTTTACGAGCAGATCTTTTGCTCGTTCCAATCTTTGCTTTGGGGTTCCTATATTATGTATCACTAAAGGTTCTGTAATAATATCTCCAATCTTCATCCTGGAATTTAATGAAGAATATGGGTCCTGGAAAAGCATCTGAAAATGTCTCCGAACCTTTTTCATTTCTTGTTTATCTAATTTCAATAGATTTTTCATTTTGCCATTTGCGCAAAATTCCACACTACCTTCAGTGGGCTCATACAGTCTTACAATACAACGACCTATTGTAGTTTTACCCGAACCACTTTCTCCAACTAAGCCCAGGGTTTCACCTTTTTTAATAAAAAAATCCACTCCATCTACAGCTTTAGTATACCCAACAACATGCCTGAAAAAACCTTTCTGTATCGGAAAGTATTTTTTTAAACCCCTTACATTTAAAATATTTGTATTATCATTCTTACTTTTTTGCACTGTAACTACCCAGTCTCCTTTTCCCAATAATTCCAACAGTAAACACAGTGATTGCCTTCTAATTTACACATTGGAGGAATTTCCTTTTTACAGATATCTTTTGCTTCATTGCAGCGGGGTGCAAAACTACACCCTTTGGGCAACGAATAAGGATTCGGCACTGAGCCACTGATTGATACTAATCTTTCTTTCCTTCCAATTTTGGGAAGTGACTTAAGTAATGCTTTTGTATATGGATGTAGTGAATTTTCAAAAATATCTTTAGCTGATGCTTTTTCAACCACTTTTCCAACATACATAACAATCACATTATCAGCCATCTCTCCTATAACCCCCAGGTCATGGGTGATGATCATAAGAGACATACCAAACTCTTTTTGTAACTCTTTTATTAGAGTTAGTATTTGAGCTTCAATAGTCACATCTAAAGCAGTTGTAGGCTCATCTGCAATAAGTAGTGCAGGATTGCAGGAAAGCGCTATTGCAATCATTACTCTTTGCCTCATTCCACCGCTTAATTGATGTGGATATTCATCTACTCTTTGTTTAGGTGCTGGCATCCTTACCCGATCTAATATTTTAATAGCTCGTTTTCTAGCCTCCCCTTTGTCTACTTTCTGGTGTAATTGAATAGCTTCCATGATCTGCTGACCTATACTATAAACTGGGTTTAATGAGGCCATTGGTTCTTGAAAGATCATAGAAATTTCATTTCCTCTAATATCTCTAATCTCATCCCCATAGGGATTTAACTTAGCGATATTAATAGATTCATTACTATTTTTGTAATAATAAATTTCTCCTCCTTCAATCTTCCCTTCAGGTTTGGGAAGCAACTGCATTATAGAAAGAGCTGTAACACTTTTCCCACATCCACTTTCACCAACAACACCAAGCGATCCTTCTCGCCTTATATCAAAGCTTACACCATCAACTGCTCTTACAATACCTTGCTCAATATGAAAGTATGCACTTAAATTTTTTACTTCCAGTAAACTTTTTTCACTCATACTAT
>Ga0114921_10001557_pt1 | contig 10578 bp, 5 predicted proteins | sample BentaG_FD_87016 | JGI IMG/M metagenome (GOLD analysis project Ga0114921, IMG submission 87016) | Deep subsurface microbial communities from South Atlantic Ocean to uncover new lineages of life (NeLLi) - Benguela_00093 metaG | ecosystem: Environmental > Aquatic > Marine > Oceanic > Sediment ...
TAACTCCCAGGCGGTGAGCCGTGCTCCCTGGAAGCGCGGTAGCGTTTCATCCACCAGCACGTGCATTTGTTTTCCTTGCTCGTGTGTGGTGCGGATCACGCCCAGCGCCGTGCCGTAGTCCACCGTCGCCAGCGCGCCCGTGTTGCAATGATGCAAGATTGTATCGCCGTCTCGGATAAGTGCCGCGCCGTGCTCCCCCAACCGTTTGTTGACCTCGACGTCCTCGTCGGCTAGTGCCTGGGCCTCGGCCAGCAGCGCGCCAGGGATAGAGACGGGGTCGGACTCGGCCTCGGCCCGTCGCAGCAGGCGTGCCACAGCCCAGGACAGGTTGACTGCCGTGGGACGGGCAGCGCTGAGGACCCTGGCTGCTGCTCGCAGGTCCGTCAGTAGCCCGTTCCGGTCCCGGGCCTGGCTTTCTTGCGCGGCCAGCGCCATACCGAAGGCTGCCGCCGCTCCGACGGCCGGCGCGCCCCGGACAACCATCGTGCGGATAGCCCGGGCTACCTCGCGGTAGTTCTCGTACTCAACCAGGCGGAGCTCGGCTGGCAATAGCCGCTGGTCAATCATCCGTACTTTGTCGTTGTGCCATTCGACGCTTCGCATACTGTCTTGGTTCCTCCGTTAGCAGAGCGTATGGTAGCACGGGCAAGCCGCTTTGTCAAACGTCTGCAGGTGTGTGCCGCCGCGACTTCCAGCACCCACACAACGCGGCAGCGCCAACTGGAGGCGCTGCCGCAGGGGTGTGCTTCTGCACTGCTCGGGTTACACTGGTGTGATGAGTCCCAGTATCTTGGAGGTCGTACCGGCAGTCTCTGTCTCTACCTCCGCTTCGTCCTTTGTCTGCGCCTGAGTAGCCACGGCGGGACCCAACGGTATGCCCTCGAAACTCTCAATAGGTCCATCGGAAAAAGGACTGTCACCCCGGTACCCGGTGCCGGCAGGTACCAGTTTGCCGATGACGACGTTCTCCTTCAGCCCCAGGAGTGGATCCTCCTTACCTTCGATCGCTGCGCCGGATAGCACCCTGATCGTGTGCTGGAAGGATGAAGCGGAGAGGAAACTGTTGGTGCTCAGGGAGGCTTTGGTGATTCCCAGCAGCACGGGCCAGCCCTTGGCGGGTCGTCCACCTGCTTCGACCGCCTTGCGATTGATGTCCTCCAGCGCCAGGCGGTCCACCAGTTCGCCGGGCAGAAGTTCTGTATCACTCGACTCGGTGATCTGCACTTTGCTCAACATCTTGCGGAGGATGACCTCGAAGTGTTTGTCGTTGATGTTCACACCCTGTGAACGATAGACCTGCTGCACCTCCGAAAGCAGGTATCGCTCCGTGGCCTCGCGGCCCAGGACGCGGAGAATGTCGTGGAGGTTCAGGACACCCTCGATCAATTGCGTGCCCGGCTTGATGCGCTGTCCCTCCTCGACCAACAGCTGACCGGTCGCGGGAATGTCGTACTCCCGTTCCTCGCGCCGTTCGTGTATGATGGTGATGTGACGATCTTCGCGGAGCACTCGGCCGCCCTTTTCCGCCACGATGTGCTTTTGCCCGTGCCAGGAGGCAATCGAGGCACCTGCTTTGACTTCGTCTCCATCTTCGACCAGGATCTTCCAGCCCCGCTTGATCTCGTGTTCAAACCGCTCAATCTCGCTATCCACGACAATGACGCGCCGCTGGCCGTTAGACTTGACGATGTGCACGCCGCCGCCGATTTCTGATATGGATGCCTCGCCCTTAGGCTTCTTGCGGGCCTCGAACAGTTCCTCTACACGCGGGAGGCCGAAGGTGATGTCGCTGCCTGCCGCCACGCCGCCGGTGTGGAACGTGCGCAGCGTCAACTGGGTGCCTGGCTCACCGATGGACTGTGCGGCCACGATGCCGACTGCAGCCCCGATAGCCACCATCTTGCCCCTACCCAGATCACGCCCGTAGCACAGTGCACAGATGCCCTGGCGGAGTTGACAGGTCATCGGGGAGCGCAGCATTACCGCCTCAACTCCGGTCTCTTCGATGGTGGCTGCGATGTCCTCGTCAATTTCCTCGTTGCGCTCGATGAGCACCTCGCCGGTCTGGGGGTGAGCCACAGGTGCGGCTGTGATGCGCCCGAGCAGTCGCTCGGACATACTTTGTCCCCCCACGTCATCCTCGGTGCGGATCCAGATACCGGCCATGGTGCCGCAGTCGTGGGCGTTCACGATGATGTCCTGTGCCACGTCCACCAGGCGACGTGTCAGGTATCCTGCGTTGGCGGTGCGTAGCGCAGTGTCGGCCAGCCCCTTGCGCGAGCCGTGAGTGCTGATGAAGTACTCCAGCGCTGAGAGACCCTCGCGCAGGTTACTGCGGATAGGCAGCGGGATGATGCGCCCGGATGGGTCGGCCATGAGGCCACGCATACCGGCCAACTGGGCGATGGGGCTAAATCCGCCCTTGGAGGCCCCTGATTTGGCCATGATTGCCACCGAACCGGTTGGGTCGAGTGCCCCTGATACTGCTTCTGAGACCTGCTCGCGTGCCCGTGACCACAGTTCAATGGTGCGGGTATACTGCTCCTCCTCAGTCAACAGGCCGCGCCGGTAGTGCCGGTCTACTTCGGCTACAATTTTCTCCGTCTCCTCAATGATGGTCGCCTTGTCGGCCGGGATGGTCAGGTCGGAGATGGCAATGGTCGCACCGGAACGGGTGGCATACTTGAACCCGATGTTTTTGATACGATCCGCCAGTTCCGTCGTCACCTCACGGCCTAGCTGGCGGTAGCACACCCCAATCAGTTCCTGAAGCGTGCCCTTGTCCAGCGTCTGGTTGATGAAGCGCAGTTCATCGGGCAGGATGTGGTTGAAGATGCAGCGCCCCACGGTAGTCTCAACGGGCTTGGGGGGAGGGGGCTTGTGATCGTATACTTGTGCCACAGTGATAGGAGTGTGCAGGGCAACGTGCCCCAGCGAGTAAGCCAACTCGGCCTCGTCTAGGTCAACGAATAGCCTGCGCTCACCCTCGGCGTGGGCTGGGTCTCCCATCATCAAATAGTAGATGCCCAGGCACATATCCTTGCTCGGCCCGATGATAGGCTCGCCTGAGGAGGGCTTGAGCAAGTTATGGGAAGCCAGCATCAGTGTGCGGGCTTCTTTGACAGCCTTATCTGAGAGCGGCACATGGACAGCCATCTGGTCGCCGTCGAAGTCCGCGTTAAAGGCAGCACAGGCCAGAGGGTGGAGATGGATCGCTTTGCCCTCGACCAGCACCGGCTCGAATGCCTGGATGCCCAGGCGGTGCAGAGTGGGGGCACGGTTGAGCAGCACCGGGCGATCCTTGATCACTTCCTCCACCACTTCCCACACCTCAGGCCGCTCACGCTCGATGACACGCCTGGCAGCCCGGACGTTGCTGGCGTAGTTGTATTCGACCAGTTTGCCGATGACGAAGGGGCGGTAGAGTTCCAACGCCATTTTCTTGGGCAGGCCACACTGGTGCAGTTTCAGTTTGGGGCCGATGACGATGACGGAGCGGCCGGAGTAGTCCACGCGCTTGCCGAGGAGGTTGCGGCGGAAGCGGCCTTTCTTGCCCTTAAGCATGTCGCTCAGCGACTTCAGTTCGCGGCGACCACGACGGGAGAGCGCCTTGCCACGCTGGCTGTTGTCAACCAGGCTGTCCACCGCCTCCTGGAGCATACGCTTCTCGTTGCGCACGATCACGTCGGGCGCGCCCAGTTCTAGCAGTCGCTTGAGGCGGTTGTTGCGGTTGATGACCCGGCGGTAGAGATCGTTCAGGTCGGAGGTGGCGAAGCGCCCGCCGTCAAGTTGCACCATTGGGCGCAGGTCGGGGGGGATGATCGGCAAGACAGTCAGGATTATCCACTCGGGCCGGTTGCCGCTCTTGCGCAGCGCCTCGATGACGCGCAACCGTTTGGTTGCCTTCTTGCGCCGTAACTTCGACTTGCCCTGGCGCACCTCGCGCCATAACTCTTCGGCCAACTTGTCCAGGTTCAAGTTGCACAGAGTCTCGTAGAACGCTTCGGCTCCCATGCCAGCCTTGAAGACCTGACCCCACTTGCTCTTGAGTTCCCGCAAGCGGGGCTCGCCGAGGAACTGGAGTTTGGCCAGTCCCAGCAACTCCTCCCGGTCGGCCTTGAACTTAGCGCGCAACTTGACGATGTCACTCTCCAACTGTTCTTTGATGTGAGCGACCGCGTCGGCCGTCGCCTCACGCCAATGTTCGAGGTCCGCTTCCAGGGGGGCCATCGCCTGTTCCTGCCGCGCTCGCACGTCCGCCTCAAGTTGGCTGAGGTGATCTTGTACGATCTGGTTGAGCAGCGTCAAGTGCTCACGTCCCAGCGTAGCGCCTTTCTCGACAACGATAGCACCGGTGGGCTTGAAGACGAGGGGCGTCCGGCGGGCCTTGCCCTGGCGATTCTCTATCTTCTTCTGCAATGCCTGGGCTTCCTTTATCACCTGTTCAGTGGTCTCGGCGAGTTCCTCGTCGAGCCTGGCACGGGTCATCTGCAGTTGCTCCTGGATGCGGGCTTCTTCCTGAGCCAACCGCTGCTCCAGCGCCGTGATACCCTCCTGGGCCACGGCCTCCAGTTGTTCCTGCTTCTCATTGCATTCCTCGTCCAGTCGCTTGAGGGCCTTCTGGCGCGCTTCCTCATCCACGTTGGTGATGACGTACTGGGCAAAGTAGAGCACACGGTCCATATTGCGCTTGGAGATGTCGAGCAGGATGCCGAGGTAGCTTGGGACGCGGCGGGTGTACCAGATGTGAGCGACCGGAGCGGCGAGTTCGATATGGCCCATACGCTCGCGCCGCACTGATGAGCGGGTCACCTCAACGCCACATTTATCACAGATGATACCCTTATAGCGGACATTCTTGTACTTGCCGCAGTAGCATTGCCAGTCTCTGCTGGGGCCGAAGATGGCCTCGCAGAAGAGCCCGTCTTTTTCGGGACGCAGACGGCGGTAGTTGATGGTTTCGGGCTTGGTGACCTCACCGTAGGACCAGGAGTGGATCTGCTCAGGTGACGCTAGGCTGATGCGCAGTGCGCGGAAATCTCGCGCCTCTAGCATGTTTTTTTCTCGATTGTTCATCATTCCCCCTGCCGGGTAAACCCCAACAACAACATGCGCAAAAGAAGCGCATGAGGTTCTTACTCAGCGCTTCGCGTATGAGACTTCGTCCATCCATTGGCGACCACATTATAACGGCTTTCGCTATTTTGTCAAGCAAAGTGACAAATCGCCCCAAGTCTGCTATACTGGGCCGGTACAGATTGGCGCGTCCTGATATGCGGAGAGCGAATTGGTTCGACTATGTCCACCTGGTTTGCACGGCGCGTCCTTGATCTGGTCGGCGCACTGACCAACGTCTACTATACCCGCAAGTACGGCGTGATGGCCCAGCGCTTGGGCCGGCCTGGCATCAGGCCAGATCAGCGGCGTGGATTTATCATCATCCAGATTGATGGGCTGTCCCATGACCATCTCATGCAAGCGATTGCCGCTGGTTATATGCCTTACCTGGGCCGGCAATTGGCCGAGCGTCGCCTGGCTGTAGCGCCCTGGCGCTGCGGGTTGCCCAGCACCACTCCGGCTGTACAGGCCGGCATCATGTTTGGCAATCGCTTCGACATCCCCGGTTTCCGCTGGTACGACAAGGAGCAACGACTGGCAGTGGTGGTCAAGCGGCCAGACCAGATTCAGGCCGTGCGCGAACGCATCAGTCGTGGTCGCCCAGGTATCCTGCAAGGGGGCTCCTGTTACGTGAACATGCTGGACGGTGACGCGGACCTGGCGCTTTTTACACTCAGTGTCCTCCATCCGCAGTACTTCTTTGAGAACGTGCGTGGGATGGGACTGTTCCTTCTATTCCTTCTCAGTCCGTTCCGCGTGTTGCGTCTGCTGGGATTGATGACGATGAGTTATCTGACCGGGTTGGGCCGCCGCCTGGTTGCACTGGTGCATCCCAGCGTCCTTAATCCTTTCGATGTTCTCTCCCCCCTTCTGCACGCGGTCAGCGATGTGCTCTTCACCGAGGTGCAGACCTTCGGCGTGATGTTGGACATTTACCGCTGTGTGCCGACCATCTATGCCAATTACAACAGTTACGACGAAGTCGCTCACAAACTGGGGCCAGATCATCTGGCTGCTTTCCGCGTCCTGCGCGGCGTGGACAAGCGCATCCACCAGATTGACCGTATGCGCGCCCGTTACCGCCGGCGGGAGTATGATCTCTACGTCCTCTCCGACCACGGGAACACGTCCTCGGTGCCCTTCAGTTGGCGCAATGGGATAAGTCTGGGACAGTACATTCTCACTCAGATTGGGGAGGGGCTTTCAGTAGAAGAGCAGGCTGCTGCATACGCGCATTCGACGGACAAGACGCGCTATCTGTTGGAGGAGTTGCGTGGCCTGGAGGAGCACTTTTCACCCCACTTGCGCCGGGTGCTTGCCGCAGCCCGGCGTTACGTGGACCAGCGTGTGCTGGCCGGTCAGCAATTGGATTACGACCTGGAACAGCAACAAGATGTCGTCGTATGCGTCTCTGGCCCACTGGCTCACGTTTATTCCAACGTCAGCCCTCGCCTGCTCGATCTGATTGAGGTGCTACTCCTGTACCCCCAGTTGCTGGACAGCCTGCTTGCCACCCCTGGCATTGGGGCTATAGTCGGGCGGGCAGCGGAGCGGACGATTGTGCTGGGATGCGAAGGCGGCACGTTGGTTATCGAGGGCGATCGCGAAATGGTAGAGGGGCCGCATCCACTTGCGCCATTCGGCGACACAGCCCACTCTGCCGCTCAGATTCACCGCCTGGCCCATTTTCCCCACGCTGGTGACCTGATCGTGCTGGGGGCGGTTGAGCCGGACGGCAAGGTCGTGACCTTCGAGGAGCAGGTATCGACGCACGGGGGGCTGGGCGGCCCGCAGGTGCGCCCCTTCATCGTCTGGCCGCCCGACTGCCCGCTGGAGCCGGAGACGCTGAACGATGCGGAGGACTTGTACCCCTACTTCGTGCGGCACTATCTGGAGCAGCCCCTGGCGGAGGAGCCAGATGATGCTGCCGGTTCGACTTCGTGATGTAGGTTGTCTCGCGTTGGTAACCCAGGCTGTTGGTGTTCGTTTGTCTGTCTTCGCACGACAGTGTAGTGGGTTTTTGGACGAGCGGTTATGACTGGATGTGTTTCAGCAGCAAAAGCATAAGTTTGCGAATATTGATCAGACGCACACTCTTGCGAAATCTCTCATTGTCAGGATCAATCTCAATGATAGTCTGCAACCCCTTTATTTTCAAGTAGATGTTCGAAAATAATCGTTCGGTCGTCCAACCGGCATACCTCCTGAACTGAGGCACGTTGCCTGTAGTGCTTCTTTTGAGTTTGCCCCTCTTCAGTGAGTTGAAGTTGAAATTCGACTCCAAGGCGGTCCTAATATGCGAGGTCTCTAGCCTGGCGACCACTTTATCAATAGGTAAATCACCTTCAGTGTACAGGTCAATCAACTGAATGTTGCTCCGCAACTCAATCAATAGCGCGCGCTTTCTTCCCCTGGTTCGCTTTATCAGCGAGTCCAAGATCTTCAGCACTGACGCAGTCGTAGATATTCCCGTGAGAATCGTTCCTGGCTCAACCATACGTCGTTGTTGTCCCGCGATCAGCGATCTGGCTAGAGTGTCCGGTAGTGAAATGCGGGGGGGGGACGCCTTCGTGCCTCTCAAATGAAGAACCCCACCCGGTGGGGGGGGGCGATAGCAGGGGCAGTAGGACCAACCCGTTTTCAGTCCCACCCCTCACCTGTAGCAACAAAGTCAATCTCAAACTGTATTCGATGCAGTAGCCCCAAGGGGAGTCGAACCCCTGTTTCCGGCTTGAGAGGCCGGCGTCCTGGGCCACTAGACGATGGGGCCATGCGGGTTCGATTCTACCAGTCTTTCCCCTTTTGTCAAATTTCGCGCAGAGTGTTATACTGATGCTGTGGTGCGTGAAACGTGAGAAGAGGGACTTAGGACGTAGGACGTATGACTTAGGACGTATGACGTATGATGGAACAGATTGATGTTTCGACCCGTGACCACCAGGCATTCCACGACATAACAGCCGAGGTGCAGACCATCGTCAGCCGCAGTGGGGTGCAAGAGGGTATATGCTTCATCTTCTGCCCTCACACCACCGCCGGCCTGACGCTGAACGAGAACTGGGACCCTGACGTGCAGCACGACATCGGCGTGGGTCTCGACGCCATTGCTCCGCCACGGCCTGAGTATCGCCACGGCGAGGGGAACTCGCCAGCGCATCTCAGATGCTCGCTGGTGGGCGCGTCGCAGTTCGTGCCGGTCGCCGGGGGCAAACTGGTACTTGGCACCTGGCAGGGCATCTTCCTGGCCGAGTTCGATGGCCCGCGCCGCCGAAAAGTCCTGGTTAAGGTGGTCACGGGCTGAGTAGGTGTTCAGACGGGGAGATCAACCATGATCCCATTACGAGACACTATACCCGCCCGCCGCTTTCCCGTCGTCAACACGGCCATCATTGGCCTTAACGTGTTGGTCTTCTTGTTCGAGTCTGCCCTGAGCCCGGATCAGTTGGATCGGTTTATCTGGCTTTGGGGACTGGTGCCGGCCGATTTCTGGCAGGGTGGGACGCTGGGTCGCTGGTTGCCTTTATTCACTTCGATGTTCATGCATGGCGGTTGGTGGCACCTTATATCCAATATGCTCGCCCTTTACATCTTCGGCGACAACGTCGAGGATCGCCTGGGGCACTTCCGCTATCTACTGTTCTACCTGTTCGGCGGTCTGGCAGCCAGTGCGGCCCACCTGGCGGCCTACTCTGACTCACCCATCCCGACGGTGGGGGCCAGCGGAGCCATCGCGGCCGTGCTGGGGGCCTACCTGGTGCTCTTTCCCCACGCCCGCGTCCTCACCCTCATACCCGTGTTCTACTTCCTGCGCATCGTCGAACTTCCAGCCTTAGTCTACCTGGGCTTCTGGTTCATTTCCCAGTTGTTCAATGGCCTCTTTGCCCTGGCCGCCGCCAACGTCTTGCAGAGTGGCGGCGTAGCATGGTGGGCACACATTGGAGGCTTTGTCTTCGGACTAGCGCTAATCCGTCTCATCTCTCCGCGTACCCCCCGCACCTATGTTGACCGATACCGGTCGTAGGTGGCCGATGAACAATGACCAATGAACAAATGCCAATCGCCAACCGCTGACTGCTAATTGCTAAACCTACAATCTGCAATGAAGGTTCGCGCCTTACTTATTTTCCTCTGTTGTATCCTTCTCGTTTTCCTGCTCGGCTCGGCGCTGGCCTTTAAACTCTACTACGCCAAGCGCATCTACCCGGGCGTGTGGGTGTGGGGTGTGGACGTGGGCGGGAAACGACCAGAAGAGGCTGGCGCCGTGCTGGAGGATGGCCTGGGGCTCAACGTGCCACTGGTGACGCTGCGCGGGCCAGACCGTTCCTGGCCTGTCCGTCCCACCGACGTGGGCCTCCGGCTCGACCCACAGGCCACACTGTCGCCGGCCTACCGATTAGGGCGCGACCGCTCCTGGGCGGGCAACTTACTGACCTGCCTGTGGCTGCTGGCCTACGGCGAAAACCTCCCCCCCATCGTCGTCTACGACAAGCACCTGGCCCGCTCCTACCTGGAGGCACTGGCTGAGTATGTGAACCTTTCTCCCACTGACGCTACCCTCTCCCTCGACGGTGTTACCCCGGTCGTCAACCCTGCCCGATCTGGACGCTATCTGGATGTGGAGGCGACACTGGTGGCATTGGTCCCGGTTGTGACCCGGCTGGCTGCCGCCGAGGTTGAACTCGTCGTTCACGAGATCCTGCCTCCCATCGCCGACGCCGGACCGGCCCTCGCTGAAGCCGAGGCATTGCTGGCTGGCCCCCTCACGTTCGTTCTCGCCCATCCCCGTGAGGGTGACCCCGGCCCATGGGTCCTCCCACCGGAGCGACTGGCCACGATGCTGGTGGCGCGTGCGGAGGGCGGGGCGCTGCACGCTGCGCTGGATGAGGACGCGCTGCGAGCGTACCTGGAGGGGTTGGCCCCTGCCCTGGTGATCGAACCGGTGGACGCCCGTTTCCACTTCAACGAGGGGACGGGCCAGTTGGAACCCATCAGCCCCAGTACAGAGGGCCGTGCGCTCGACGTGGGGGCCAGCGTGGTGCGCATCGTGCAGGAACTGGCGGTGGGCAATCGTTATGTTTCCCTGGTTGTGCAGGCCGTCCCGCCTCGCTACCCCGATACTGCCACCGCGGCTGAATCGGGCATCGTCGAACTGGTGGCCGAGGGGGATTCGTACTTCATCGGGTCTCCCTCCGGGCGTGATCACAACATCCGGCTGGCGGCACCCAAGTTCGATGGCATCGTCGTTGCACCAGGAGAGACCTTCTCCTTCAACCATTACCTGGGGGAGGTGACCGCCGAGGCGGGGTACGACGAGTCCTACATCACCGCCGGGGAGCAACTGGCCATCGAGGTCGGCGGTGGCATCTGCCAGGTCTCCACGACCGCCTTCCGCGCCGCTTTCTGGGGCGGCTATCCCATCGTCAATCGCTGGTACCACCACTATCGGGTGGGCTACTACGA
>Ga0114921_10001558_pt1 | contig 10578 bp, 8 predicted proteins | sample BentaG_FD_87016 | JGI IMG/M metagenome (GOLD analysis project Ga0114921, IMG submission 87016) | Deep subsurface microbial communities from South Atlantic Ocean to uncover new lineages of life (NeLLi) - Benguela_00093 metaG | ecosystem: Environmental > Aquatic > Marine > Oceanic > Sediment ...
ATTCCCCATATGCAGGATTTCGTATTTGTTAATCTATGCCATCTCGCCCCAGTTTTTACCCAGCTTGATATCTATTTTCAGAGGCACGCAAAGCTTAATAGCTTCAGGCATCATCTCAACAACCAGGGATTTCATTTCCTCTATTTCCTCTTGTGGTACCTCGAAAAGCAACTCATCATGAATTTGCAAAAGCATCTTGCTTTTTAGATTCCGTTTTTCCAGTTCACGATGTACATTGACCATAGCCACCTTGATAATATCAGCAGAGGTTCCTTGCACTGGGGCATTTATGGCCATCCTCTCAGCTGCCTCTCTTATCTGCCGATTTAGAGAGTTGATTTCAGGTATAAACCTTCGTCTTCCCATCACTGTTTGTACATAGCCTGATTTTCTAGCCTGTTCTTTAGTTTTTTCAATATATTCTTTTACCCCGGGATATCTTTCAAAGTATAAAGTGATGAATTGTGCAGCTTCCCTTAGGTTAAACTCGGTGGCTTGTTCCAATCCATAACCACTCATGCCGTAAATGACACCGAAGTTAACCGTCTTAGCCACTCGGCGCATTTCAGGGGTTACTTCGTCTGGAGGAAGGCCAAAAATCTTTCCAGCAGTGGTGGCATGAATATCCTCATTGTGGGCAAAGGCGGTGATAAGGTCGGTATCCTGGGAAAGATGCGCTAATGCTCTGAGGTCAATTTGGGAGTAGTCAGCGCTCAGTAGGTATGAACCAGGTGGAGCGATGATGGCCTGTCTTATTTTGCGGCCTAATTTCCCTCTTACAGGAATGTTCTGTAAGTTTGGCTCGCTGGAGGAAAGTCGTCCCGTTGTTGTGCCTGTTTGGTTGAAGTTGGTATGCACTCTGCCAGTTTTACGATTAATAAGCGCTGGCAGAGCATCAACATATGTTGATTTAAGTTTAGCCAGTTGGCGATATTGCAACACAAGGTCCACTATGGGATGGAGTTCTCTCAATTCCTCGAGCACCGAGGCCTGAGTGGAGTACCCCTTCTTTGTTTTGCGGCTCTGGGGGAGCCTGAGCTCTTTGAACAGCACCTCACCTAGTTGCCTGGGTGAGTTGACATTAAATTGATGCCCCACGGTATTGTAAATTTTTGTTTCCAGGCTCAGCGTTTCCTTACCTAATTTGAGAGACATCTCCCTTAACAGCGTGGTGTCTAAGGTAATGCCGCTTCGCTCCATATCCACCAGCACCGGAATTAAAGGCATTTCTACCTCGTTGAAGAGCTGCCATAGCTTTTGCTGATGCAGTTCGTTCTGTAAGATCTCTTTTAAATTCCAGGCGATGTCGACATTGGTGCAAGCATAGTGGGCAAGTTGTTCAACTCCTAATGTGGCTAAGGGAAGTTGCTTTTTCCCTGTGCCGGTCAAGTCACTGAGGAGCGGTATTTCAAGGCCCAGTTTATTGAAGGCGATTGCTTTAAGGCTCAGATTTTTTTCTCCCAGCAGGTAGGCAGCAATCATGATGTCGAAGTTCAAATTTTCCAGTTTTACTCCGTAATTATCCAGCACAGTCATATCGCGTTTACCGTTGTAAGCGATTTTCCCTATGCTTTTAGTTTCTAAGATTGGCTTTAGCCTGGCTATAACCTCAGTCAGCGGCAGTTGTTCGGGTTGATTTAAGCTGCGCTGTTCTAAAGGTATATAGAATGCTTTTCCTGAAGCTGGCGATATTGCTATTCCCGCTAATTCTGCGGTTATGGCTTTTTTGCCTGCAGTTACAAATTCAATGGCTATTTCATTGGGCTCCTGTAATTGATTTAAAAGGTCATTTAAGGCAAGTTCGGTGTTTACTATTTGACAGGCGTCTCCAGATGGGGTTTTAGTTCGAGTCACAGTATCCGTTTTGGCTATTTCGTGTGGCAATCTGGGGAGCAGCTTAATGAACTCGAGCTCCCGGAAGAGCTCCACTGCTTTACTCCGGTCATAGTTGCTTACCTGGCAGGTTTCCAAATTCAGGTTAATGGGAACATCTCTAACTATAGTGACTAATTCCTTAGTCAGGAAAGCCTGGGATTGATATTGGCGCAGTGCTGTTTGCAACTTGCTGGGGGTTATCTCTTCAATGTGAGCATAGATTTCCTCGAGGCTGCCGTATTGCTGGATTAATTTGGCAGCTGTTTTTTCGCCGATGCCGGGAATGCCTGGTATGTTATCTGAAACATCGCCGGTCAGTGTTTTGAGGTCGATAATTTGTGCTGGCTTTACACCATATTTTTGCTTAACTGCTTGCTCGTCATAAAGAACAGTGTCGTTAAGTGTTCGCCTGGGAGTTAATGCTTTTATCCCTGGCAATACAAGCTGCAGTATATCGTTGTCACCGCTAACGATGATGGTTTCAATGCCCTGTTGGCTAGACTGCTGGCTTAAAGTGCCCAGGATATCATCAGCTTCAAAACCATCGATTTCGAAGATGGGGATGTGAAAGGCATTTACCAGTTGATGAACACGTTTTATCTGGTTTATTAACTCCTGGGGTGTTTCTTGGCGTTGGGCCTTATACTCCTTGAACTTCTCATGCCTGAAAGTTGGAGTGGGGCGATCGAAGGTGACAGCACAATAAGTAGGTTTGAATTCAGCCAGCATCTTAAGCAATGTACTGGCAAAGCCATAAACAGCATTTACCATTTCTCCAGTTGTAGGTACTGTCAGCGGAGGCAAGGCATGAAAGGCGCGATGTATTAAAGCATTGCCATCGAAAAGTAACAGCAAATGTTTTTCCTGTTTCATTTCTAATCCTGTAGCTTCAGGGCAAAAAGGCGAGTATAAATAGCTCCCTCAGGAAGTAACTGGCTTCTCATAAGGCTAATAGTTTTGACCTCAAGGGGGTAGCTGCTTTCAAAATTAGTAGACATCACCAATTCAGCAAAAATTTTCCTCTCTGCAGGTGAGGTTCTTTCTCTGAGACGAGCTAGAGTTAGATGTGGTGTAAAAGGGCGTTTCTCCTCAGCAAATCCGAGAGGAGCAAGAGCAGAATCGATGCTTTGTTGCAAGCTCAGCAGAGTATCTATTTCGCCCTTGATGCTTATCCAGAGGACACGTGGCCGCTTTAGATTGGGAAAAGCCCCCAGTTCCGAAACCTCCAGGTGGAAGGGAAGAGTTCCCTGAACAGCCTCTTCCATGAGTCTGTTTATTTCAGCCACCTGTTTAAAGGGAATATTGCCCAGGAACTTTAAGGTCAGGTGAATGCTTTCAGGGTTTACCCATTTGACAAATGGGTGCCTGGTTTTCCCCAATTCGCTTAGCAGCTTTGCCAGGCCGGTTTTAACATTCTGGGATAATTCAATGGCAACAAAGGAGCGTATTTGTTCAGTTTCGTGTGGCAAACTGGCTCCTTTCAGTACTGGATAGCAGTTTTTGAGCATTAACTCCCAGGATTTTAGCTTTATCCTCTATGGGGAGTTCGAGAGATTGAATTTGTGTCGTTATGCGACTTTGGGAGATGAGGGGATAATCGGTGCCCAAAAGGATTTTATCGCTGCCAGTAAGGCTGCTTACCTGTTTGAAAATTTGACTTTGGTAAAGAAAAGTAGTGGCTGCAGTATCGAAGAAGACATTGGTTAAAGCTCTAGCCACCTCAGGCATCAAGGCGTAGAAGGGCAAACCTCCACCCCAATGAGCGCAAACTAATTTCAAGTCAGGTGAATTTAGTATAAAAGGATAGAGCGTATCGGGGGTAACCTTGCCCTTACCGGCATATTGGTGGCCTACAGGTTCAGATGAGTGAATTAGAAAGATTAAATTGTGTTCCATTGCGGCATCGACTAGGGGCGGCATAATCGTTTTATCTATAAGGCTGAAGTCCTGGATGTCAGGCCGCATTTCTCCAATTCCTCTAGCTCCGGCTCTGGCACAGCGCTCTAGCTCGATTATAGCGGCGTCTCCAGACCTGGGTTGAATACTACAGAAGCCGATGAGTCTGTGGGGATAGCGTGAGATAGCATCTAAGATGTAATCGTTAGTTTCTACACAGAGTTCCTGGCCTGTCCAGCCTATGTTGAGAATAACAGATAAATTGATTTCAGCTTCATCCATGCTGGAGATTAGCTCCTCAGCGGTCGCCAGTTTAGCTTTGGGGTGGGAGTAAAGCAATGAAAAGCAGGGGTCGCATTTGACATATTTGCTGCGCTTTTCCTTCACCCTGGGGGAGAATATGTGGGTATGAAAATCTATAATCACTTAAGGCATTATACCCCAAAACTGGCAAATATTTACATGAATACCATAGACATGCAGCCTTATACTAGTTTACAATCTGGTTCATAACAAATGCCAGAGCAGGTAAAGATATCCAGGGAGAGTATTCCGCAGGCTAATATATTTAACCTGTCTGTGACGGAACTTAAAGAGATGGCTAAGAAGCTGCGTCGTCATGTGATTACTATGACGGCTACGGCGGGCAGCGGACATCCTGGCGGCTCCTTATCAGCGGCTGATATCGTTACTGCGCTTTATTTTAAAGTTCTGCGACATAATCCGCGGAATCCGCAGTGGGTGGACCGTGATCGGTTTATATTGAGTAAAGGGCATGCTGCCCCCATCCTGTATGCGGCTCTAGCTGAGAGTGGTTATTTTCCAGTGGAAGAATTAGCCACCCTGAGAAAGCTAGGCAGCCGCCTTCAGGGGCATACAGATAGAAATCTTACTCCTGGCGTGGAGATGTCGGCTGGCTCTTTGGGCATGGGGTTATCCTTTGGTGTTGGCGTTGCTTTAGCTGCCAGGCTTGACCATTGTGACTACTACACTTACGTTCTCCTCAGTGATGGTGAATGTGAGGAGGGGCAAACCTGGGAGGCAGCCCTGTCAGCGGCGCAGTTCAAATTAGATAACCTGATAGCCATTGTTGATTGCAATAAGATGCAACTCAGCGGCTGGACTCGAGACATTATGAACCTCGAACCTTTAAACCAGAAATGGCAAGCCTTTGGCTGGCATAGCATTGATATAGAGGGGCATAACTTCAATCAAATTCTAGCAGCCCTCCAGGAAGCTCGAAAGACAAAAACCAAACCTACTGTTATCATTGCTCATACCATTAAGGGCAAAGGTGTTAGCTTTATGGAAAATAAGGTGAAATTTCATGGCAAGGCGCCTACCCTGGAGGAAGCGGAGAGAGCGCTGAAGGAGCTAGAGTGACTGTGGCTGAAGAGGTATCTACCCGAGAGGCCTATGGCCTAACTCTGGTGGAGTTAGGCAAAGAAGATAAGGATATAGTTGTTCTGGATGCTGATTTGTCGCCCTCAACTATGACTCATTTTTTTGCCCAGGAGTTTTCAGAGCGTTTTTTAAATTGTGGCTTAGAAGAGCAAAATATGATGTGTATAGCTGCTGGCTTAGCTGCCTCGGGGAAAACTGTCTTTGCCAGCACCTTCGCTGTTTTCGCCTCCTGCCGCTGTTTTGACCAGCTAAGGTTGTGTCTTTCTCAGCCGAAATTAAATGTTAAAGTCGTAGCCACACATGGAGGCATTACTGTGGGAGAAGATGGCACCTCTCACCATGCCATTGAGGACTTAGCTTTGTATTGTTCTCTTCCTGGCTTTACTGTGGTTGTTCCTGCTGATGCTATAGAGGCTGTTGCAGCAGTAAAAGAAGCTGCAAATACCTATGGGCCTTTCTATATCAGGTTAAGCCGCTCTAAAACACCGCTTGTCTATCCTAAGAACTATCACTTTACATTGGGCAAAGCAGTGACTATGAGGCAGGGCAGAGATGTTACCGTTATAGCCATGGGCATCATGGTAGCCAAGGCTTTGGAGGCATCTGATATATTGGCCAGACAGGGTATAGATTGTCGTGTAATTAACATGCATACCCTCAAACCTTTAGATGAGGAAGCTATAATTAAAGCAGCTTCAGAGACAGGAGCCATTGTTGTTGCTGAAGAGCATTTGGCGAATGGTGGTTTAGGCAGCCGAATTGCTCAAGTATTAGCTAGAGAAAAACCAGTGCCTATGGAATTTGTTAACCTTAAAGATAGCTATGCTCTATCAGGTAAAGCCGAAGAGCTACTGCAAAGGTATGGGTTAACCGCTAAAGATATTGAAGCGGCAGTGAAGTCGGTGGTAAAGAGGAAGTAAGAGCCAGAGTATTACTGTTTTTATAACTTTTTGCTGCGGCTAACTGTCTCAGTGGCTAGTGCGGCGAAGAGAATTATTACTCCGAAGAGGAGCCCAGCGCCCAGAAGGAAGGGGAAATCCAATCCGCGGACATCCTTAAGCCAGCCTAAAAGGAGGGGGCCTATTACAAAGCCGGTGTCACTTATGGTGCGATATAGTGCCATGGAATGCTCATAATTTTGTGGTGGGGCGATGTCAGCAACATAGGCACTGGTAACAGGGCCGCCAAATGCCCTTCCTATTCCTAGCAATATGGCACTGAGCAGACAAAAAAGATAGCTATAGCTCTGAGTGAACAGAATCAGGGCTAAAGCAGATATTACTCCACCAGATACAATAATGATTTTTCTTCCCAGCTTATCTGAGAGCCTGCCGGCGGGAAAAACAAAAATACACTGCATAACGGCTACCAAAGTAAGCACCAAACCCACTTGCCCTTCCCTGAGATTGAGTCTTTCATAGCCGAGAATGGGAACCAGGGTTATCTGGTTGCCGCTCAGGGTGACTAAAGTAAGGAATGCTACTGTGCAGATAAGCACGAAGTTCAAATTCTTATAAGAGAAAGCTGTTTCGTTGGCTGAATTAGGTTTTGGTGGGTTGCTTGAAGTTTGAGAGGTATCAGCAAGTTGAGTTTTCTTGGTTTCTGGTATACGGAAGTAAAACCACAAGCTAGCTATCAGAGCCAAGAAGGAAAAACAGAAAAAGGGAGCTCGATAGCCTAAATACTCTCCTACAAAGCCTCCTAATGTTGGCCCCAAGCTTGAGCCGATGAGCCAAGCCCCCCAATCGAGGCTCAGATATTGTCCGCGGTTGGACAGCGTACTGATTTCAGCTATGACAATTATGCAGGTTACATTGTAAATGGCTGAGCCTGCTCCCTGGACTAAGCGGAGTACCAGTAATTGCCAGTATGCTGTAGCCAGGCCGCAGCCGAGAGCGCCAATAGCCATCAGGGCTGGGCCAAGGATGAGAAGAGGTCTTCGTCCCCAGTGGGAAGCTAGCTTACCAGCAGGCAAATCCGTAACAACACGGGCTATACCATAGACAGTTATAGCCAGCCCTACCATAGTTCCTATTTGTGCCGGGGCAACGCCCAGTGCACTAACAAATTTAGGGAAAATAGGGCCGACAAAGCCGAACCCCATAGCCATAGTTAGCTCTCCAGCACAGAGGGTGAGGAGGGTTTTGTTATGCCATGCGCTATCACTTTTCACAGGTGTTGTATCATTAATTTTGGTGAGAAGCGCCATTTACCTTTTACCACCTATTTTATTTTTCTGCCTCTTCGGAGTTCTATAGTATCAAATAGATACTCCGTGCTGTGGGTTTAAGGGATTCAGCGGGTTTCAGCCAACAGAATGCTTATTTTACTTTGGAGGCACATCTAGCTGGGCTAAAGATGCGAAATTTGCTTTCTGCTAAATGAAGCTAGTTCTTATCAGGAAAAGAAATAAAAGGGTTTTTCCTATGTGCTTACTGTGATACCCCTTTCTTTCAGATATTGCTTTGCTTGAGGTATTGAAATCTGCTTGAAATGAAAGATAGAGGCAGCTAAGACTGCCGATGCTTTACCAATTGTTACAGCTTCATAAAGGTGCTCCAGTTTACCGGCGCCTCCCGAAGCGATGACTGGAATTCTCACCGCTTCAGCCACAGCCCTGGTCATCTCCAGGTCGTACCCCTCCTTCGTCCCATCAGCATCCTTACTAGTGAGCAGAATCTCTCCTGCTCCTAATTGCTCTATCCTTTTAGCCCAATTGACAAGCTCCATGCCTGTGGGCTCTGTTCCGCTTTTCACCACCACCTCTAATCTGGGGAGGTGGCTTTCAGGTGGATTTTTTCGGCCATCGATGGCAACAATGAGTTTGTCTTCTCCGAATTTGATGGAGGCTTGCTTTATGAGTTCGGGATTCTTTACCGCAGCAGTATTTATGGAAACTTTATCCACGCCAATGTCAAACAGAGCTTTCATGTCCTCGATGCTTGCTATTCCACCGCCTACTGTGAAAGGGATAGTAACTTTTTCTGCTACTTTTTGGGCCCATTCCAGTCTTGTTTTTCTGTTTTCCACAGTAGCAGCTATATCGAGGAAAACCAGTTCATCGGCGCCTTCTCGGCAATAGGCAGTTGCTGCCTCTACGGGGTCTCGGACGTCTCTGAGGTTTACAAATTTTATTCCCTTAACTACTCTTCCATCTTGCACGTCAAGGCAGGGAATAATCTTCACCGTATTCACTAAAATGTCCTTTGGGAGCCCCGTGTCTGTTTATATGATTTAGGGGTATATTCCTCTTATGGCCATAGCACCCGCCACTCGCTTTACCGCTAACATGTAGGCGGCACTTCTCATATCTGTTTTCTTCGCCTGACTAATTCCCAATACTTCCATAAAGGCACTAGTCATTAATCTTCGTAGGTTATCGTTTACCTCCTCTTCTTCCCAAAAGAGAGATTGTATGTTTTGTACCCACTCAAAATATGATACTACTACCCCACCTATGTTGGCTAATATATCCGGAACAGCAAGTATTCCGTTAGCGTAGAGGATTTTAGATGCTTCAGGAGTAGTTGGCCCGTTGGCGCCTTCTACAATAATCCTGGCCTTTATTTGTGATGCATTATCTGCTGTTATTTGGTTTTCCATAGCTGCTGGCACCAAGATGTCACAGGGTAGTGTTAAAAGTTCAGCATTAGTTATAGTGTCAGCGCCCTTGAAATCGATTACCGAGCTTGTTTCTTTTTTGTGATTGAGCACACTCTCTATGTTTAGGCCTTTTGAACTATAAACCCCACCTTTGGAATCGCTTATGGCTATGATTTGACAACCTTCTTTAGCTAGCAGTTTGGCTGCTGAGGCAGCTACATTGCCGGCGCCCTGAACTGCTACGGTGGCTTCCTTAAGGCTCAAGTTTTTTTGCTTGGCTGCTAATTGGGCACTTATCATGCAGCCCCGGCCAGTAGCTGCAAACCTGCCCTTGCTACCGCCTAGTTCTAGAGGTTTACCCGTGACCACCGCTGGGACAGAATAGCCTTTGGCCATGCTATAGGTATCCATAATCCATGCCATGATTTGAGGATTTGTGCCTACATCGGGAGCCGGGATATCTCTTTCAGGACCTATTAGGAGTGAGATTTCGCAGGTATAGCGCCGGGTCAGCCTCATCAATTCATTCTGGGACATGAGCTTTGGATTGCAAATTACACTTCCTTTGGCTCCGCCGTAAGGTATATTGGCAACCGCAGCCTTTAGAGTCATCTGGGCTGCTAAAGCTTTAGTTTCATCTAAAGTAACATCCGGATGGTAGCGAATTCCACCTTTGCTTGGTCCGCGGGAGTCACTATGCTGGACTCTGAAGCCAGTGAAAATTATTACTTTCCCATTGTCCATTCTTACGGGGAAATTGGCTGTTAGCTCACGTTCGCATTTTCCCATCCGCAGACGGTAAGCGTCATCAATATTTAGCTGTTTACAGGCGGTGTTGATGTGGCCTACCACCTTTTCAAAATCACTGGTTGTTTTATTGCTCATAGTACATTTACCTCTATTTTTTGGTTTAGAATTCCTGTGATTATGTCACAGCACCAGAATTTTATCAATACCAGTGTGCTCATTTAAAAAATTGTCTAAATTCCCTCAAGCCGAGCTTAATAGAGGACCTTTAAGTCCTGTTTTTGTAGCTGTATTGGATATTCGCAAAGGTTATGGTAAGGTAAAGGGGTGTTTCATAAAGATAGCTATATGCGAATTAGGCAGGTGTGGGATGAGGAAAGTTTGTGTCAATCTGCGAAAGCAGAATTATCTGATTACCCCTTTATAATTGTCTCCAATCGCGAGCCATATATTCACAGTTATCAGGGCAATGAAATTAGATGTGAAACTGCAGTTGGAGGTATGACTATAGCCCTGGATCCAGTGCTTTCTGCTATAGGTGGTATTTGGATAGCTCATGGTAGTGGTGATGCTGATAGGGTCGCAGTAGATTCTCAAAACAAAGTGATGATGCCTCCGGAAGAGCCACATTATACTTTAAAACGAGTGTGGTTAACTGAGGAGGAGGTGAATAGCTACTATTATGGTTTTTCCAACCAGGCCCTCTGGCCTCTGTGCCATGCTGTTGATATCAAGCCTGTATTTGATGAATCTCAATGGGATGTTTATAAAAAGGTGAATGAAATTTTTGCTCAAAGTGTTTTAGAGGAGATAGGGGATAGGAAAGTGGTGGTTTTTATTCAAGATTATCATCTGGCCTTGTTGCCGCGCTTAATAAAGAAAGCTAATCCAGAGACTATTGTAGCACAATTTTGGCATATCCCCTGGCCCAGGCAAAAAGTCTTTCAAAGCTGTCCCTGGCGAGAAGAGATATTGGATGGCCTCTTAGGAAATGACCTTTTAGGCTTCCATACAGTGCGCCATTGTCGTAATTTCCTCACCACAGTAAATAGA
>Ga0114921_10001560_pt1 | contig 10567 bp, 8 predicted proteins | sample BentaG_FD_87016 | JGI IMG/M metagenome (GOLD analysis project Ga0114921, IMG submission 87016) | Deep subsurface microbial communities from South Atlantic Ocean to uncover new lineages of life (NeLLi) - Benguela_00093 metaG | ecosystem: Environmental > Aquatic > Marine > Oceanic > Sediment ...
GTGGCACAGGCACAGGCGCAGGACCAGTCATCGCAGAGTTGGCGCGGCAGGTTGGAGCTTTGACCGTAGCCGTCGCGACGACGCCGTTCAGCTTCGAGGGGCGTAGACGGGCCGAGACAGCCATGGCAGGGATGCAGACCCTAGGCAACAAGTCAGATACTCTCATCGCCATCTCCAATGACCGGCTACTGGAGTTCATTGATGAGGAGACTTCGCTCGATATCTCCTTTCGTATAGCCGATGAGGTGCTCAGGCAGGGGATTCAGGGAGTAGCTGAGCTCATCACGAATACAGGCCTAATCAATCTCAATCTGATGCACGTAAGAACGGTACTGCAAAACGCTGGTTCGGCGCTGATGTCAATTGGACAAGGCCGGGGAGAGGGTCGGGCGGTAGAGGCCGCACACCTTGCGATCGCCAGCCCGCTCACCCGGCTATCATCCATTGCAGGAGCGTCGGGAATTCTGGTCAACATCACGGGTGGTACCGACCTGTCGCTCGATGAGATCCAGCAGGCGGTGAGCACAATAGCTGGGGTTGCCAGTCCTGATGCCAACATCTTCTTCGGGGCCACAGTCGATCCCAACATGGGAACGCAGCTTCAAGTCATGCTCATCGCCGTAGGAATGGACGGGCTGACACGAGTACGCGCTGTAGATTCGCTAGTCCATGAGGGAGAGCCCTATCGCGGTTCGGCAGCCCGCCCCCTCAAGGCTGGAGGGGCGGGACTGCACGGTTTCGACCGCTCCCAGCATGGCGCCGATCTCCATGACCTGGACATTCCCACCTTCCTGAGACGTCGTAGATTGGCGAGGATAGCGGAGGAACAGCATGACTAGGCCCACCAAAGAGTGTGGAACCAAAGCGCGGAAACACCTCAAGGAGCACTTTCCGGAGATGGCCGGTGTGAGACCCCGCGTCACATCCACGAACCATGGGGGACACGTGAGGCATCGTTTCACGTTTCGGAAAGCCCTGCGGTCATCCAATGGAGAGAGGTTCCAACAGATTGTACATTTGACCACCGATGAAGAGGGTCAGGTGGTCAAGGTCGCCGTTTCCAGGTAGGAGGCAAAGCGAGGGTTGATGATGAGAGGGGCACAAAGCATAGTGGTGCTCGATACGGCCAGTCGTCGGCGTCTCATCACTCACTTCCTGTTGCTGGCAATACTCGGCTTCAGCTTCCAGGGCCCCTCGTCTGCAGTGGGGGCTCCCGGTCTTGTCGAGCCGACCACCTACGTGGTTTCCTGGGGGGATACCCTCTCCAGTATTGCCCTGCGATACGGGACCACGGTGTCCGCTATTGTCCAGGCTAATGAGGTTATCGACCCTGACTTCATATCTGTAGGCCAGAGGCTTGCCATCCCGACCGCCTCTGCAGCACCAACTGGGTCCGGCCTCTATATGGTGCGAGTAGGGGACACCGTGTCAGCCATAGCTGCGCGGTATCAAACGACAGTTCAACGGCTGGTTCAGATGAACGGTCTCACGAACGCAAACTTCATAGTTGTCGGACAGAGACTGGCGGTACCTGACGGGGGTTCGCGAGAGCCGGCAGTCGTTTCCGGTGCAAACAGCACCGTCTATCAGGTTCAACGGGGAGATACTCTCATAGCTATTGCCGTGCGCTTTCGTGTGAAGATGTGGGACATCGTCTTGGCCAACAACATCGCCAATGCGTCACTGATCTACGTTGGTCAGTCGCTAATCATACCTGGCGGGCGGCCACCTACCGCTGGTACTCCCACACCTGTGCCGACGGGAACGCCCGCGCCCACTCGACAGGCTCTGACGGCGACTCCGAGGCCTCCCACACCCACGCCGATCCTCCCGAGTCCGACGACCGGGCCTTCCCACGCATTCAGGTACCTGCGGGGTAGCATGCGGCAACTCCCCAACTGCGGAACCGTCTACTTCAAGGGTCACATCAGAGGCATAGGCGGCGAGCCAGTCAACGGGAGGACGGTGCGTCTGCGGTTCGCGGGCCACGTCGTGTACAACGTGAGTGGAGTGGGTCAAGACGCTGGTGAATGGGGTTTCGCGCCATTGGCTCCCGATAACTATCATGCTCCATTCACATTCCTCATAGATGTTGTCGAGAGTGAGGCCAATCCGGTTCCGCAGTCGAATACGGTGGAGATTCGTTTCACCGACTGCGGCGCTGCAGGGCAGTTCGACAGCATCGTCTTCGAGTATGGTGGTGCAAACCCCGCACCTGCTCCGAGTCCGACGAGTGTGCCAACGAGCAACCCTGCACCGACTTCTACCCCGAGCAGTCCTCTACCGCCGACTGAATGGGATCAGCGCCTGAACGACCTGCCATGTGTAGGGTTGGTGACCGTGGCGGACAGAGGCATACACGTGAGGCCAGGAGACCAGTACTGGCGACTCGTGAGCGCCAGGTGGCTCAACGAAGAGGAAAGCCGCAGGGACATACAGGTCCACGTGGATCTACTCGACGAGGGAGGGCGGCGCGTGTTTGGAGAGACCGTTATGTTTGAGAACGGTGGTCGTCACCGCGTGGTTAGTGAACCCCAGAGTTGCTGCTACCCGTGGGACTACCCGGTCAAGTGGCCAATGTTCAATGTACTCTGCTCCTACAATGCTTACGTTGAGGGGCTACCCAGCGATATGGTGGTAGGGATGGGGCTTGGAACGCCGGAGCATCCTGATTGGACTATTCACACCGGATTTGTCTTGACCTTCCAACGGAGTGAGCATCAATGAGCACTGATAGACCGCTCGCTGCAGTGAACTCGGTTCTGGAGGTTTCGGCATGCTTCCGCTGATCTTTTGGAGAGCTGTAGCATTCATAACCAGTGGGCTACTGCAATCGAGGGTCCTGATCCTCTTGCTAATGCTTGCGTACGTCGTCGGTTGGATCTTGGGGCTGGCGTACGGCCGAGGCCTTTAGGATTTGGTAGCTGGACGAGAATCTAGTGACATCTTGGGACGAGTGACTGGCGCCGGATCGTTCCGCGGGAATCATCCGGTAAGGAGGTAGAGGAATGAGGAAGAGGATGTGCCGTACGGTGATGATGCTCTCTCTGATTGCCCTTCTGGCAGCCCTGGTATCCCCCGTTTGGGGGGCGCCTGAGGCGAAGCGTCAAGGCACGAGTTCGCTGATTCACATAGTCCAGTGGGGTGAGAGTCTCACGCTCATCGCTCGGCGATATGGTGTCACTACCACGGCCATCGTGCAGGCGAACGGGATAAGCAATCCCAACTACATCTATGCGGGACAGACGTTGATCATTCCTGCATCCTCGACTTCTCCCGCTCCGCCTCCGACCGGCCCGACAAGCAGCTATGTGGTGCAACGGGGCGACACTCTCTCCGCCATCGCCTATCGGTTTGGAGCCACCGTAAACTCCATCGTGTCGTTGAACGGGCTGGTGAACCCCAACCTCATCTTTGCGGGCCAGACGTTGCGGGTCCCCGGGCGGGGAGAGCCGTCCCAACCGACTCAGACCTGCGTCTATGTCGTGAAGAGCGGGGACAACTTGACGAGAATCGCACTCGCCTATCGGACGACGGCATGGGCAATCGCGATTGCCAACAACCTGGCGAACCCGTCCTTCATTTGGCCTGGTCAACAGCTGGTGATCCCTGGATGCTCTCCAAGCAGCGTACCGACACCGGTTCCGCCCAATCAGACGCCTCAACCAACGGTCACTGCCGTACCGACGGTGCAGCCGGGGCCCGTGGCCCGTATGAACACGCCGGAATATGGGGTCCATACTTTCCTGTGGTGGAACGGGGAGCACCGCGCTCGAGACGCGCAAATGGTCAAGGACGCGGGACTCACCTGGGTCAAGGAGCTGTTTCCCTGGAGAAGCATCGAGGGAGCAGGGAAAGGCATTCTCGACTGGTCGGTTGCGGACCAGGTGGTCCAGACACTGAATGATCGCGGATTGAAGACCATTGCTCGGGTTGATTTCCAGCCTGCCTGGGCCAGAGCCGACGGTGCCAACAACGGACCTCCGGATAACTATCGTGACTACGGTGACTTCTTATATGCGATGGCCAGCCGCTATCGGGGGAGGATTCAAGCGTATGAGATCTGGAATGAGCCGAATCTTGCTCGCGAATGGGGTGATCGGCCGCCCAACGCTGCTGAATATGTGGCGTTGCTAAGGGTTGCGTATCGTCGGATCAAAGAGGCGGACCCCAATGCCATGGTCATCAGCGCGGGCTTGGCGCCAACGGGAACGGGTCTACCCCACGCGATTCCCGACGTCCAGTACCTGCGTCAGATGTACCAGGCAGGCGCCAAGAACTACTTCGACGTGCTGGGAGCCCACGCACCCGGTTACAAAGCGGCCCCAGAGACCAGTCCTAGCGAAGTGCAGAACAACCGCGCGCTCGGGGGCAGGCGCTTCTTCTGCTTCCGGCGTGTCGAAGACCTGCGCCAGGTCATGGTGGAGAACGGAGACGCAGGGAAGCAGATGGCGGTCCTGGAGTTTGGGTGGACAAGCGATCCCAGACCTGGCTCTCCATACAATTGGCACTCGGTGTCCGAGGAGACAAAGGCTGACTACATCGTACGTGCCTTCCAGTGGGCCCGCGACCATTGGTCACCATGGATGGGCGCGATGACTGTGCTGTCGATCACGGATACAGCATGGACCGAGGACGATGAGCAGTACTGGTGGGCCATCACCAATCCTGATGGCACTACCAGGCCTGCCTATGACGCGCTGAGAAGCGCTCCCAAGTAAGCAGGGGGGAGGTCATCCATTGAGTCACAGGATCGTATCGCTCAGAGTGTCTGGAGTGTGCGTCGCTGCGATGCTAGTAATTAGCGGTTGCACAAGGGAAAAACCCATGGCAACACCAACCGCCACGCCGCAAGAGGAGATTGAGCTGGTTTCGCCGTCACCGACCCCGCTACCTGTGAGCACACCTTCGCTGCCTGAGGCCACTCACTATACGGTGCAGGCAGGAGACACAGTGTGGGCTATCGCAGACCGTTTTGGCGTCACGCAAGACGCCCTGGTAGAGGCCAACGCTCTGTTGGAACCAGATCGTCTGCAGCTTGGCCAAGAGCTAGTTATCCCTACGGGGGATGAGAGAGCAAGCGAAGAACCTGCCCCTGCAGAGTCTTCTTCGGCTGACACCGGGACAGCGGAGGGCCGACGCACACATTCGGTCAGCCCTGGGGATAATCTGTGGAGTATTGCCATACGGTACGACACTACCGTGGATGAGATTGCCGCGCTGAATGAGGTGGACCTTGAAGGGATCCTGGCCCTCGGACAGCAGTTGCTGATTCCGTAGCGCGCACAGGGGGCAAGTAGGGCCCCACAGGAGGGTGATTGTGAACTTGCTTGACTATCCTAGACCGAGAGGAGACACCGGCATAGGGTTTCACTGGTTTCCGGACCAGTGGCACTACGAGCAGCGTTACTTTGACATCTTCATGCCGGAGTTGAAGGCGATGGGAGCCAGTTGGCTCCTGGTTCTCTCCGATGGAGTACGGCCGATTCCGGAATGGTTCCTTCGAGGGCTCATCGAGCACAACATCGAGCCCATCGTCCGGATCTATACGCGATTTGTCACCTTCATCGACCAAGCTGGTTTGCGCCGGGCGTGTCAGCATTACGCGTCGCTCGGGGTGCACTACGTTCATGTGTTCAACGAACCGAATCTGAGAGTAGAGTGGGCGGAGTGGAATCCCGAACGCCTACCTGCCCGATTCATGGATTTCCTGATGCCGTGCTTGGAAACGATGCACGCGGTGAAGGGGATCATTCCGGTCCTCACTCCCCTGAGCCCCGGCGGCGACTACTGGGACACCTCCTTCTTGAAGTCTATGTTGGCCATTATTAACCAGCGCGGAAAGAAGTATCTGTACGACAGAATGGCCATTGGCATCCACAATTATGCCTTCAACAAGCCCTTGACCTACGGGAAGGGAGGAAGCGCCCGGTGGCGATGTGCGCGACCCTACCAGCGCCCTCCGGGTTGTGAAGATCACACAGGCTTCCACATGTTCGAATGGTACGACGAGATAGTCCGTCAGCATACTGGGCGGCGACTTCCAATGATTGGCTGCGAGAATGGGGTGCGGCTGGGTGATGCCGACGATCCACGTTCTCCCGCCATCAACGAAGCGCTGCACGCCGAACGTCATGCCTCCATGTGCCGAATGGTAATGAATGGGGAGGTGCCATATTACTTCTTCAACAATGCCTTCTGGTTGCTGGCGGCTGAGGACGACAACTTCTTCGTCCGCCACAGTTGGTGTAGGCCTCATGGAGAGCCTCGCCTACCCCAGTCCGTTGCCGCGCTGAAGGCCCTGGCAAAGGTGAAGCGACCCCTGCGAGTACACTTGCCTGATGAGATAAGAGTCCTGATGACCGACGGCGACGTCAGGGTGATGAGGCTTGAGGTGTACTTGAGGGGCGTGCTGCCACGAGAGATGGGTGATGACGCCCCAGCTGAGGCTCTGAAAGCTCAAGCCGTGGCCGGTCGCTGCTATGCGGCATACGCAGTGGCCAAGCCGAGGCACAGTGCGCAAGGTGCTGATGTCTGTACCACGACTCATTGCCAGGTCTGGTCGCCAGAGACTCACCCAAGCACCGATCTGGCAGTCCAAGAAACTGCAAGTATAGTAGCCCTGCATGGCGATGAGGTGATCCAGGCTTTCTACTTCGCCCACTGTGATGGGCACACACGCAACAGTGAAGATGTATGGGTGCGAGTTTTGCCTTATTGCAGGAGTGTTCCGTGTACCAGACCGTATCCGTCCATGCATGGGCACGGCGTTGGAATGTGCAAACGTGGCGCGGTGGCGATGGCAGAGCAAGGCGCTACCTACGTGGACATCCTGACGCATTACTACACAGATATCCAGATTGTGGGAGCGGACAGGGTACCAGTAGACATGTGGCCAGAACAGAGAACGGGATATTCAGATTGGCCTCGTCCACCCGCCGATAACGGTTTGGGGATCCACGCTGGACTGGACTTCTCGGAGGAGGCCATCGCGGCAGATGCAGCGCGGGCAGAGGAACTGAATCTAAAATGGGTGTTGCTGGCACCGGAAGATGAGACACAACTGCGAAGGGCGGTGTCAGCCTACTGGCAAAAGGCTATTATGCCAGTTGTCAGGCCGCGGTGTTTGGTTGATGAGGATCATGACTTCGTCAAGGACGCGAGGCTGATGCTAGAGATGGACATTCCAGCCTATGTCCAAGTGTACAATGCTCCCGAGCAGGCTGAGGAGTGGAGGACAGGCCGGCCAGACATGGAGGTATTTGCCTCGCGCTGGCTGACTCAAGCCGAGGCTCTGGTCGAGGCCGATGCTTACCCTGGGTTACAGGTGAATAGGATTGAGGATTTGAGAACAGTTGTCGAAGAGGCGAAGAGCCAAGGCTTACAACATATCTTCCGCCATGCCTGGTTCTGTTCTCACAACTATGGGAGAAACCGTCCGGCCCGCTATCCGTACGATGATATCAACCAACGAGCGCTCCCTGTCCAGCATCCAGAGTGGGAGTTCGCAGGGTCGATAGAGGACGTGAATCGCTGGCGCAGGGAGGGCCAGCAGTCCGGCCAGGATATCAGCGAAGACTATGATTGCGTTTTGGGATTCCTGGCCTACGCCAGGGTATTCGTGGACGAGTTGGGCTACGTCCCGCCTTTCATCTGTGGTGACGGCGGGTGGAAGTATGGTGATCTCAGTGATCGCCGCTACCCCAAGGTGAATGACTTCCTGCATCAGGCACATCATGTGGCGATGTTCGCTTGGTTCAGGGATGGAATGCTCTCGCACGGCGGTCGGTTGCCGGAGTACCTGTTCGCAGTATGTCCTTGGATCCTATCAAGCCGCAGCGATCCAGCTGCCTGGTACGATGGTCCACACGGCACTCGGGGGCAAACGGTAGCTTCTGTGGCGGCCATGTCTCGTTTCGTGCGCGCTGGAGTGCCGGTCGTGCCGCCTGCCCCGGCCCCGCCGCCCCCATCGCCTGAGCCAGCGCCAGTACCTGAGCCGGAGCCGGCGCCTCCGCTGGCACCTGCACCGAGCCCCGGGCAGCCCCAGGCGAGATGGGGTATGACCGTCGAGCGTCGGCCACGAAGTGATGGCGTGAGAGCCATCGCGGGCTGTTTCCCGCGCCAAGGAATTCGGCTTGACGTCACTGATCCTTGGGGGAATTCTGTGACTGTCACCAGTGGCACAAAGACCGAGTACGGTCCGGGTGGTTTTGAGGTGCCCGTCTGGTCCGACGCGGTCTTCACGCTGCGCTTCTTGAACGAGGCCTTTCAGATTGATGTAAACCACGAAATCGTAGTCTTGACCTTCAGTGAGAACGGGTCAGGAGAGGGCTTCGAAGAACCCGCCGAAGCTGATACACGGCTGGTGACAAACTGGATGGAACCAGATGTGGTTGAAGAACTACTCCGGGATTTTAGCCGGTACGAGGGTCTCTTCACAATGGAGAGGCAGTAACAGCGGCGGGTCCAATTGGTTCTCTCGCTTGGCGGTGGAAGACGACAGACAATACGAATGAGGAGGTGTAGAGACAAGATGGAAAGCGGAACGGGGATGAGAAGCAGCAGGCTGTTTATGGTGATTGCTCTGGTACTCACGGCGTCGCTTTTCCTCGGGTTGCTGGGCATCGGAGGGCTTGTCCTTTTCAAGTTCCTCGCCGTGCCCACGGAGGTCGCGATGCCCCCGGAGGTAAGGGCGCCCACTGCGGAGCCTGAGGTTCCGGCCACACCGACTCTTTCTCCCTTGCCCAGCGCAACGCCAACAGCGGCACCAACAGCGACCTTGGTCGTCGCCGCAACGACTGCAAGTCCACCCGTTGAAGGCTCGAACAACGGCACTGGGCATGATGGTCCAGGCATGAGCAGCCCTGGGCCGGAGTCATCGGAAATGCCTCAGACCGGACTTGGCCTGCTCGAGACGCTGGGGGTCGGGTTGGCGTTGATCTGCGTGCTCGGCGCCACTCGTGTCGCCCGCAGGCTGAGAGTGGAGTGATAGGTCTACAGGCACGGGACAGTCTCTTGGCTGTTGCGATATCTACACTAGGCTGGGAGGAGACGTTCAGTGATTCGGCAGCCTGAGCGAAACCGCGTGTCTCCGCTTGCCCGGGTTGATCGGATTGTGAGTACCATACTGGCGCTAGCCTTTCTCGTAACCGGCTTTCAGACGGGCTACCGCTTGACACACGGTGCTGAGCACCTCCTGAGAGGGGTTCAATGGTCCCTGGGGCGCGGACACGTCTCTGGTGGACAAGCCCCCTTGGACACGCCGGTGCGCGCGACCGAGCCCTTGCCTGTTTGGCAGGGGAGGGAGAGGTTGAATATCCTGATCATGGGAGTGGATCAACGCCCGGGCTCAGCGCTGCCAGGGCGAGCTGATGTAATCATGATCGCCAGCGTGGACCCTGTGCAGAGGAGGGTTGTTCTAGTTTCCATCCCTCGGGACCTGTGGGTCGAGATACCGGGACACGGCGAGAACAGGATCAACAGCGCATATTTCTATGGAGAGTTCGTAGGTACTCAAGGGGCTGGGCCTGGTCTAATGAAAAGGACTCTCGAGCACAACTTTGGAGTTACCATCGACTACTATGGAACACTTGATTTTGAATGCTTCAAACGGATCATAGATGTCTTGGGCGGCATCACTGTTGACGTGCCTGAGCCGATGAGGGATGACCGGTATCCAGATGACAGCTATGGTTACGTGAGCATCTACATCCCAGCCGGGAAGCAGCACATGGATGGCGAGACAGCTTTGCAGTACGTGAGGGCTCGCCACGAAACGAGTGACTTCTCCAGGATGCGTCGGCAACAGCAGGTGCTCTTGGCTGTGCGCGAGAAAGCGTTGAGACTCGACGTGGTCTTTTCGCTACCTGAGTTGCTGCCTCTGCTGGGCAAAGCTTTCTCAACCGACTTACCAACCCAAGACGTGATGGCTCTGGCCAATCTGGCGACCCAGATCGAACTCCAAGACATGCAGCTGCGAGTAGTTGACGAATCGTTGACTATTCCATATGTGGCGCCAGACGGCGCACAAGTACTTCTTCCAAGGCTGGATCGAATTACAGCATTGATATCTCACTTGGTGGATAGTTCGCTTGTCTCTGAAGAGTCCTGGCAGCCGGAAGTGGCAGACGCCCGTATCTTGGTGCGGGCTGATGTCTCGAGGCCGGAACTAGCCCTCAAGGTGGCCGATTTGTTGCAGCGCCGAGGTTACAATGCATGGGCCCAAAGTGATGGTACTCAGATTGTGTCGGAGGGAACCTTCATCGCCGGCCGCCGCGAAATGGCCGAGACAGCCGTTCTAATATCCGCACTCTTGCGGGTGGGTCCAGAATTCGTCATCCTGGATCCCGAGGTGGAAGAGGGAAGAGATATTGTGGTGACGCTTGGGCGTAGTTTCGTGATGCCTACGTAAAGGGCAGTGAGGTCGCGATGAGGTCGACTGTGTCGGGATTTGCATTCAGAGATTGTCTACGGCGAGCCGGGCGCCTCAGTGCGTTCGAGCCACTCGCCAGCGCACCAACCCAGGGATCCGCGGTAGTCCAGATACCACCATGTGAAGCCGTCAGCA
>Ga0114921_10001561_pt1 | contig 10565 bp, 8 predicted proteins | sample BentaG_FD_87016 | JGI IMG/M metagenome (GOLD analysis project Ga0114921, IMG submission 87016) | Deep subsurface microbial communities from South Atlantic Ocean to uncover new lineages of life (NeLLi) - Benguela_00093 metaG | ecosystem: Environmental > Aquatic > Marine > Oceanic > Sediment ...
CGTCATCGGCGTCATCGGATGCCGCCGGCACATCACCCTTCGACGTATCCTTTTGGCCCTGTCCATTCGGGTCTTCGGGTTCATCGTCAACGTCATCGGCGTCATCGGGGTCATCGGATGCCGCCGGCACATCACCCTTCGACGTATCCTTTTGGCCCTGTCCATTCGGGTCTTCGGGTTCATCGTCAACGTCAACGCCGGACTCAGGTTCATCGTCAACGCCGGACTCAACGGAATCCTCGTCACCGGCGTCTTCGGTGACCGCCTCCGCCGGGTCCGCCTCGACGGGCTCGACGGCCTCGACGGCCTCGGCGGCCTCGACGGCCTCGACGGCCTCGACGTCAGACGATGTGTTGGCTGGTTCTGCGTCGTCCTCCGATTCGCTGTGTGCCTCTGCGGTATCAGCCGGAGACTTCAACTCAACTACCTACCCTTCGTCCCGGGATCGGGAGACAACATCTGCGGACAACATCGGGAGACAACAACATCGGGAGACAACAACATCGGGAGACAATGGGACACCATATCTGCCCCAGGCTACGTTGACACGCCCAGGCTACGTTGACACGGGCTGGCCGATGCCAGTGGCGATCGGCGAACCGGGTCGAGGTGTCAGTTGCACGCACCCGAGTCTCGGAGTGCGTTACCCCATCCTGTGGCGGCAACGATATTGGCGTGGGTGACCCCTGCCGGATCCTGCTTCCTAATACTCTCGCCGATCCGGGTCAGCGCAAACGTCACGCTGGTGATCGATTCGCCCCCGTATACCGGCGAGTAGGGGCCAAAATTGTTGGGAGTGTTGGTGATGGTCAGCGGCTGCACCCGCGGTGCCAAGAAGGCCGTCGACTGCTCGATATTGACGACAACAGCATTGGCTTGCCGCTGTACTCCGCCGGCCGAGTAGTCGTCACGCTTGTCACCGAGGTTGCGATTGAAGTCGCCGACCTGGCCCATCAGGGGGTCGAATTGCGCGTTGAACCACTGGCACGAGTCCGACATGCCACTGATCATCTCCGGCGTCACCTGATAGGTGAACGTGGTGTACGGCCAGATTTCGAAGTTCGGCGACCAGTCGGTGGGTGCGGGAGTGAACACTGGCAGCGGTGGCGGCGGCTGGTCCGAATCAGCGGTGGCGTGGCCGGACAGCACCATGCCGGTGACGGCCATCGCCCCGGCACATGCCAGAGAAGAACCTATCCGCCGCAATCTCTTCGCGCCCATTCCCATCTCCCAACACATCTCCCAACACATCTCCCAACCACATGATTACTCGACCGGTCGGGCCTCTGCGGCGAAACGGTACAGATAATTTTGCCCAATCTGCCCGAATTGGCCACACGACGGTTCTGGATGCTCCACTATGGCCGCCATGGGGGAGACAAGATTCGGCCGCGTACCGGCCCAACGCACTGAACGTCTCCGCGGAGGCACGGGCGATTTGGCGCCATGCGGTCCTTCGGCCCGCCGCGGGATGGCAACGGGCGCGGCGCGAACCGCCATCACGCCGCCTCCCCCCAGGGTCAGGATTGATCCGGCCAAAAGCTATCCAAAATTCTGTGCACCCTTTACTGTGACGTCCGTGCATAACTGTGCCGATCCGCGGGAGCCTGTTTTGACCGACTCGAAGTCGTTGGGCAGCCTGAACTTCCGGCGGCCCGGTCCACGGCGAACGATCTACCTAGCGTGCACCCCGCGATGACCACCACCCAGCAGGAAGTCGCGCCCATCGACGGTATTGCCGAGATCGAAGACTGGTCCAAGGGGTACGTCAGGCGGCACCCCATGGAATCCCTCAAGACAGTGGGGGACCAGTGCGTCCTCGGGGTACGCACCGTTCAGTACTTCTTCCAAGATCTGTTCACCGGCAAGTTCCAGTGGGGCGAGTTCGTGCGGCAGGGCGCCTTCATGGCGTCAACTGCGGTGGTGCCGACCATCCTGGTGGCGCTGCCGATCGGGGTCACACTCTCCGTCCAGTTCGCCCTGTTGGCCAACCAGGTCGGTGCCTCGTCGCTGGCCGGCGCGGCCAGCGGACTCGCCGTCATTCGCCAGGCCGCCTCGCTGGTGGCCGCGATAATGATGGCCTCGGCCGTCGGGTCGGCCATCACCGCCGACCTCGGCTCCCGCACCATGCGTGAGGAAACCGCCGCCATGGAGGTCATGGGCATCTCGGTGATCCGCCGCCTCGTTGTGCCTCGATTCGCCGCAGCCATCATCGTCGGTTTCGCCCTCACCGGGATCATCGCCTTTGTCGGCTTCCTGGCCAGCTACCTGTTCAACGTCTATTTGCAGGGTGGCGCACCCGGGAGCTTCGTAGCGACCTTCTCCTCTTTCGCAAGCCCCGAAGACATGATCGTGGCGCTGCTCAAGGCCTTCCTGTACGGCGCCATCGTCGCGATTGTCGCCTGCCAGAAGGGCTTGTCCACAAAGGGCGGGCCGATCGGCGTCGCCAACTCGGTGAACGCTGCTGTCGTGGAAGCGATCCTGATACTCATGCTCGTCAACGTCGCTGTCAGCCAGCTCTACATTGTGCTATTCCCACAGACGGGGCTGTGACATGACGGCTACCCCCTACCTCGCCCCTGTCTTACGACCCTTCGTCCGTGTCTACGGGAGCGCCGCCAAGCCGGCCATCCTCCTGGGGCACATGCTCCTCTTTTTCGTCCGAGCCGTGGCCGGCGTCCCCACGGTGTTTCGGTACTACCGCAAGGAATTCCTGCGGCTACTCTCGGATATCACGTGGGGTAACGGCTCCATCGTGGTAGGCGGCGGCACCGCCGGCGTCGCGCTCGTGCTCGGTTTCACTGCGGGCGCCCTCGTCGCCCTCGAGGGCTACAACTTCCTCAACCTGCTCGGGCTGGGCCCCGCGGTCGGCATCATTTCATCGCTGGTCAACACCCGCGAGCTGGCGCCGATCATGGCGTCGCTGGCATTCGCGATGCAGGCCGGTTGCCGGTTCACCGCGCAGTTGGGCTCCATGCGGATCTCCGAAGAGATCGACGCCCTGGATTCGCTGGCAATCCGCCCCATCCCCTTCCTGGTCACCACCCGACTGTTGGCCTCGATCATCGCCGTCATCCCGCTGTACCTGGCGTGCCTCGCGATCACCTACATCACCTGCCAACTTGTCGCGGGCGTCGCCGGCAGCGGATCCTCCGGCCCGTACCTGCACTACTTCACGATGATGCTGGCCGGCAAGGACATCGTCTATTCGGTGCTCAAGACTGTCATCTTCGTGTTTCTCGCCTCGACCTTGCAGTGCTACTACGGCTTCTACGCCAGTGGCGGCCCCGAGGGCGTCGGCGTCGCCGCCGGGCGCGCCATGCGAGCAGCCATCACCGTCATTGTCATCGCAAACATGCTCCTCACCATGGCGTTGTGGAGTGTCGATTCCGGCGCGAAGTTTGGTGGCTGATGGCGAACTCCCTGGACCAAGACGGACGCGGCCCCACGGACCGCCAGTTGATGATCGGCGGGATTGCCGTTGCGTTGGTGATCGTGTTGATCAGCGGGACCCTGCTGCTGAAGTCGACCGGACGACTCGACAAATACGTCCGAGTGGTCGCCGACCTGGTGAACGTCGGCGACGGCCTTCCCAAGAGTTCCGACGTCAAGTACCACGGATTGCTGATCGGCAGTGTCACCGACGTCATCCCGGCGGCCCACGGCAAGCCCAACTTCGTGCACCTCAACCTCAAACCCCGATACGCTCCCGACATCCCGGACACCGTGACTGCACGTGTAGTGCCCAGCAACGTGTTTGCGGTGTCCTCCGTGCAGCTTGTCGACAACGGCCCCGCCCCCGGCCTCGTCGACGGCGCGCACATCCCCGAAGACCGCGACCTATCGACGGTGCTCTTCCAGAGCACCATCAGCAAGATGCGTGACGTCCTCGCCGCGGTCGGCCGGGGACGCGACGACCACAGCCTCGGCATTATGGCCGCTGTCGGAGCCGCCACTGAGAACCGGCGCGTCAAGCTGCTCAACGCCGGCGCGCAGTTGACCCGGCTGCTCGACGAGGTCAACTCCATCGTCGCCACCGACCCTGGCCCGTCGACGCTCTCGGCTCTGGTCAATGCCACCCGGGGCCTCCAATCCACGGCACCTGAACTCGTAGACGCACTGCATCAGGCGGTCAAACCGATGCAGACCTTCGCCGAGAAGCGGGCAGAACTCACGTCGTTGGTCGCCGGTTCTCAGCACACGTTGGGCGTCACGCGGCAAGCGTTCGACAACAACACCGACCAGCTGATCCAAATCACTCACGACCTCACGCCTGTTATCGGCGTGCTCGCCATGCAGGACGAACACTACGTGCCCATCTTCAGCAGAGTAAAGCGCCTGTCCGATAGGTTCTTCGCAGATGTATGGGACGAAGAACTCGACGTGCTTGATATTCGGGTCAACGTCTCCCTCACACCCTTGCATACCTACACGCGGGCCGACTGCCCCATGTACGGCGAGCTGAAAGGACCGAGTTGCACCACCGCGCCGCAGATTGCGGTGCGGCCTGACCTACCCCAGGTGCTGCTGCCGCAGAACTACCAACCGCCCGCGGGCCTTGAGCCGCCACCGGGCACCATCCTCGGGCCCAGCGGAAACCTCCATGCGGTTGGGCCACCACTCATCAACCCCCCCTTCGACCCCAACCTGACCCCCGTGGACCCGCCGTTGCCGTGGTGGACAGGTCCCGCACTTCGGATTCCGACGACCGCTAATCCCGACAACTCACCAGTTATGCCGCCGGGACCGGCGCCGCTGGTGGTGCCGCCTTGGCTGCCGCCCCCGCCTCCGCCGCCGCCCCCTGGTCCGCCGCTGGCTGCCCAGGCCGCACCCGCCCCGCCGCCGCCCTCTGGTCCGCTGCTACCTGCTGAGGCCGCACCCGCCTCGTACGGCGGCAACGTCGGCCCAGTGGGCAGCCAACAGGAACTCCACCAACTTGGCCTGATCACCGGTCAGGCAGAGCCGGCGTCGGTAGTCACCGACCTGCTTCTCGGTCCGGTCGCCCGGGGCACCGAGGTTTCCATGGTCCCTGCCAACATGGTCCCTGCCAAAGTCTCGGTCGAGCACGAACCCGCAGAGGGGCCGAAATGAGCATGCGCAAACCGCTGATCGGGCTGTGCGTGTTCATGGCGATTGCCCTCGGCCTGACGTTTTTGGTGTTCAACACCCTGCGACGCGAGGTGCGCGGGGCGACCGAATCGTATACGGCCATATTCACCGACGCATACGGACTGAGCCCAGGCGACGACGTCCGGATGGCCGGCGTTCGGGTCGGCCGAGTCGGCAGCGTCGAGCTCGACGGGAATCTGGCGAAGGTTGGGTTCGTCGTCCAGACCGACCAGCCCATGTACGGCAACACGGTCGCCTCGGTGCTTTACGAAAACATTATTGGCCAGCGCCATGTGGGTCTAAGTCTCGGCAAGACCGGCAGCACCGACCCGCTCCCTCCGAACAGTGTGATCCCGCTGGAGCGCACGGTGCCGTCGTTCGACGTCGGCACCCTGCTCAACGGCTTCGAACCAATGTTCTCCGTGCTGGATCCAGAGGCCGCCAACAACCTCACGCTCGGTCTTACCCAGTCATTTCAGAACGATGAGGTGTCCCTGACCGCGCTCGTGGACCAGACGACGACGTTCACAGAGACATTGGCCGGGCGCGATAAAGTTCTCGGTGACGCCATCACCAATCTCAGCAAGCTCACCAGCAACATCGCTGAGCAAAACGACAACCTGGACCACACCCTCAACCAGGCCAGTGAGGTGGTCGAGAAATTCGATGCTCGTCGCCCGGAGCTAAAGTCCTCGATAGGCTCGCTCGCCCGGGTAACGCGCCGCCTGGCCACCGTCACCGATGAGGTCTTCCCCGCATTCCACGAGCTCGTCAACCGGCAGCCCGGTTTCGCCGCGCACGTGGTCGGCATCGAACCTCAGTTTGCGTTCGTCGGCGCCAACCTGCCCTTGGTCCTGAAGGGTCTGGCCCGAGTCGTCGGTGACGGCAGCTACGGCAACGCCTACGTGTGCGACCTCAACATCATGGGTTTCTTCCCCGGACTGAACGATGTCACCACCTACATCGTCAACGCAGCAACCCCGGGTAACGCCCTCCCGCTCCTCAACGAAAACCAAGGTTGGCACACCCCCAAATGCAGGAACATGGCCAATGGCTAAAAAATCCCTGATTCAGCGCTTCCGTAACCGCCGGCCGGAAGACTACAACGCGACGTGGCTTGGGTTCATCGCGTTGGCGATGATCGCGGTTCTTGCCATGGGAGCCGTAACCATAAAGGCTATCGGCTTCGGCTATACGCAGTACACCGCGCAGTACGCACAAGCTGCCGCGCTCAAACCCGGCCAAGGCGTCTCCGTCGCCGGCATCGAAGTGGGGACTGTCGACAGCGTAGAGCTCGTCGGCGAGCACGTCGAGGTCCGTTTCACCGTCAGTAACGGCACGAAGTTGGGCAAGGACACCAGAGCGGCGATCAATCTCCAGACCTTTCTCGGGGGCCGCTACATGACTCTGATGCCCGCCGGCCCCGGTTCACTACCGGACAAGACGATCAAGCTGGCCCACACCGAGGTTCCCTACGACCTACAGATGGTGTTGGACGACGCTTCCGTCACATTGAGTCAACTAGACTCCGACCGGTTGGGGGAGTCGCTCACCATCCTCGCCAAGCAGGTCACCGGGTTGCCGGCCATCGTTCCGGAGGCCATGGACAACATTGACCAGCTGTCATCGGTGATCGCCGACCGGCGAGATCAACTCGGTACCCTGCTCAAGAGCACGCAACGGGTGGCCAACACACTGCACAGTCAGCAAACGAGGGTGGGGGTCCTCATCGATCGAGGGCAGAACCTGCTCGGCGAGTTCGTGGCGCGTCAAGCCACCTTCCGCGCCCTGTTGGCGGGTCTGACCGGTTTGACCTACAACCTCGACAAGATCGTGGTCGACGACCGGCCGATGCTCGACGACATGCTCAAGAACATCCGTGAGCTCACCGCTATGCTCGGCGACCACGACGACCTGGTCGACAATATACTTCAGGTCGGCCCAGTCACGCTCCGAAACATAGCGAACGCCACAGGATACGCCCCCGGCCTCGAGTTCTATGTCCCCAACGGGCTTGTCATCGACTCGTGGATGTGCGCAATCAGCGGCCGCGCCGAGCAACTCAACATGGTCGAGTACTACAAGGACTGCAAATGAGCACCGGCAGGCGCAGAACCATCACATACCTGGCCGGGCTTACCGTCCTGGCATTGGCGATTATCGGGGCAGTCGGGTACGCCGTGAAATCCCGGGGCGATTCGATAACTGTGACCGCCCAATTCGACACCGCAGCAGGTCTGTACCTTGAGAACGTGGTCGGGGTGGTCGGCATACAAGTGGGCAAGGTCACCAAGATCACCCCGAGAGGCAGCTACGTCGACGTCGAATTCACCATCGACAAAAACGTGAAGGTTCCCGCCGACGTGCAGGCAGTCACCATCAACACATCGATCCTGACTGACCGGCAGATCGAATTGACGCCCACCTACAAGGGTGGGCCGGTGTTGGAGAACCACGACACGATAGGCCTGTCAAGGACCCGGACGCCCATCGCATTCCCCACCGTGATCGACATGATGGACAAGCTTTCCAAGTCACTCGCAGGCGACGGCAAGGGTGGCGGACCGATGGCCGACCTGGTCGATGCCGGTGTCGAAATCACCGATGGGAACGGCGAGAGGATAAAGTCGGCTCTCGGCGAGCTTTCCGATGCGCTGCGACTCAGCTCCGACCGTGGCGCCGCAACCGACGATCAGTTGACCACAATCATCTCCAATCTCAGCTCGTTGCTGGATGCGGCCGCCAGCAACGACGCCGAGTTACGTCAGTTCGGGTCGACGACCCGCCAGCTCACTCAGATATTGGACGACGAGGATTTCGGCACCGGCTCCACCGGCCGCTTGCTCAACGAGATCGTCGAGCAAGCAACGACTCTGCTCGAGAACAACCGTGACAATCTGAAGCACATCGTCCTCAATGCCGATTCGGCCACGACGGTACTCGCGGACCGCCGGCGCGAGCTATCGGAATTCATCGACGTCGCCCCTTTGACGCTGGAGAACCTGTACAACATAGTCGACCGAGACAATAATTCAATCCGGGTTCATGCCCTCGTCGACAAGATCCTCCTCGACTCCCAGTACACCAAGGAGTTCTGCAATCTGATGCGTCTGCGTCAATTGGGCTGCAGCACAGGAACAATTCAGGACTACGGACCCGACTTCGGCCTCACGTACGTTCTCGACGGTCTCTCGGCGATGGGACAGTGATGAAGGCGGTTGGCAAGAAACGAGCATTCGCGACGGCAGTGACCGCCGCGATGATCACCTCGGGCTGCGCCGTTGGACTGGGCGACCTGCCGCTGCCGGCACCCGGCATGGGTGCGGGGGGATACACGATTACGGCGGTGTTCTCCGACGCACTGAACCTGCCCGCGTTCGCCAACGTCAAACTCTCAGGCGCCGATGTCGGACAACTGGACTCGTTGGTCGCGAAAAACTACACGGCGGTGGCCAAGCTAAAGATCATGGGTGGCGTCCAGATCCCGGCGGCCAGCACTATAGAGCTGCGGTCGGCTACACCGCTCGGCGACGTGTTCGTCGCGATCAAGCCACCGACCCCGCCCGAGCCCAACCCGCCACTGCTCAAGGACGGCGACACCATCGGCCTTGAGTCCACCGCGGCTGCGGCCACCGTGGAGGGGGTGCTGAGCACGGCGGCGATCGTTGTCAATGGTGGCACCGTGCGAAACCTCACCAACCTTATCAACGGTGCCGGTAGGGCCACCGGTGACCAGGGTGAGGCATTCGGCAACCTGGTCATACTGACCAATGAAGTGTTGGGGAAGCTCAACGCCCGGTCCGATGAGATCGCGGCGGCGCTGACCGAAACCTCAGGGCTCGCCGATCGGCTCGACGATAGGAACCCGGCCATCACCGACATCTTGTCGGCCATTGGCCCGGCAAGCGATGTGTTGGCGGCCAACACCGACCAGATAACCGATATTCTCGATCAGCTCGGCGCCACCATGCGTCAGCTGGAGAGGTTCCCGTCGATCGCCGGCACCGACGATAGCGGTCGCAGCGTCATCAAGGACATGAACACTCTCTCCCGCTCGTGGAACGACGTTGCGCAGAGTCCCGACACCAGCCTGGCCGCCCTCAACCGGGTGCTGCCGCCGTTGGTCAAAGCCACATCGGGCTCGGGAATAGGGGTAGGAGTGGGGCTCGACCGGCTGGTCCTCGGTTCGATACCGGACATTGGATTCAAGGGAGACCCGGCCTTCCATGGCCCCAAGCGCTACGACTGGTCGATGCTGGCCGGCTCGATCAAGTACCTCCTGTGGCGGATACAGGAACGCGTCGTGGGGACGGGGCCGGACACCCCGATGGGTCAGAACCAGTGGATGCCGGTCGGCCCCCCGCTTCCACCGGACACCGGCCCGATAGTGATTGACGGTGCCCAGCACGCACCCCCGCCCCCGGCGCCGGTGGGCTCTTCGGGACAGGAGCCACCGAGGTGATCAACTCCATCAGCCGGGGAATCGTCGGCTTCGTCAAAACCGTCCATCACTATCGGTTCTGGGTTTCGGGAGTAGCCCTCGGGCTGACAGCCCTCGTCGCAATCGCATACCTCACGTTCGGCGCCCTGAAGGTGAACCCATTCGAAGAGACCTATCAGGTCAGGGTTGAGCTGGCTGGCTCTGGTGGCCTGCTGGAGGGCGTTGATGTCGCCATCCGCGGTGTCAAGGTCGGACGGGTTGACTCGCTCGAGATCACACCCGACGGTGTCGACGCGGTTGTCAGTCTCAAGGAGACCGCCCAAATCCCGGTCTCAAGCGAGGCGCGCGTCTCCGGGTTGTCCGCGGCGGGCGAGCAGTACATCGATTTCGAGCCTGCATCGGCTGATGGCCCCTACCTGTCCGGTGGCAGCGTGGTCCCCTTGACACAGACCTCGATACCTGTGCCGCTATTCCAGCTGCTCTCCGACGCCGATGGGATACTGGCTCAAACCGATCCGAAGAAGCTCAAAATCATCGAGAAGGAACTGAGCCTGAGCAAAGAAGGGCCCCAGAAGCTTACCGACATCGTCGACGGCGGCACCTTCCTGTTGTCCACGCTGGACTCGGTGCTGCCGGAGACGGTCAGCGTGTTGAAGACCAGCCGGATCGTGCTGACGATGCTCACCGACGTCAACTCCGGCATCGGTGGCCTTTCAGGTAATATCAGCGAGCTCATGACGGGCGTCAACAGAATGGACGGCGGATACCGCAAGTTCGTGGACCAGGCGCCGGGACTGATGTCGGCGCTGGACAATCTGTTTGAAGACAACTCCGACACCATGGTGGGGTTGCTCGGCAACTTGGCGTCGGTCTCCCAGCTGCTGTACGTCCGGGTTCCGGCATTGAACGCCATCTTCCCGAACTTTCGGGGTTCGGCGCTGGAAGCCATCTCGTCCACATTCTACGACCACGGAGTCTGGGCGACCGCCGACATTTACCCCCGCTACACGTGCGA
>Ga0114921_10001562_pt1 | contig 10564 bp, 10 predicted proteins | sample BentaG_FD_87016 | JGI IMG/M metagenome (GOLD analysis project Ga0114921, IMG submission 87016) | Deep subsurface microbial communities from South Atlantic Ocean to uncover new lineages of life (NeLLi) - Benguela_00093 metaG | ecosystem: Environmental > Aquatic > Marine > Oceanic > Sediment ...
GCAGGAATAGTTCTATTTATTCCTTTAATAGACCAATCAATCGACTTTGAAATTTCATGACCTCGAGCGATAAGTTCTGTTATTAACACTAAAGCTGGTACAGGATACTTATCTGCGATAATTGGAAACTTAGAATCAAATCGGAATCCATCGAATTTATCAGCTCCGACCGTATTTAAAATATTAAGCGTATGTCCCCCCGATTCTTCCCACATTACGATTAAAAATTCTTCCTCAAATAAGTTGTGGTTTTGTATAAGTTCAAATAATTGTTGTTTTAAAGGTTCTGCGTTATCGATTTGTCTTAAATTATTATTTTCATCTTCAAAATAGAGAATAGCTTTATCCACTTTTGATTTATCGACCTTTATACCTAGTAAAAAATATAAGATTACGCCCAAATGCTTGTATCCTACTCCTGTTAAAATATTTATAAAACTAGTGTTATCTCCTCTTATATCGCTAGGAATCGTCCTTACATTTATGATTTTTTTGTTGTATTCCTTTGCTAATATGTTATGTAGAGCAGAATAAATCTCGTTGGGAATGTAATAATTATATTCGCCGTTTTGTTTCACGTACAACGCAATCCTATCTCGATCTGCATCTAGTAATATAGCTAAATCTGAACCCTCTGATTCCATAACTTGTTTCAATTTATCTTCTCGAACTTCCTTTATCGGGTTCGGAGGATTTATTTCTTCGTCGATTAAAATAACATCGGCTCCTAAGCGTTTAAATAGGTTTACAATTCCTCTAGCTTTTCCTAAATAAGGCCAAATTACGAGTTTTTTATTCTTGATGCTTTTAATTCTTAACACTTTTGATATAAGACTTATCACATAGTCGTTATTTTTTTTTTCGGCATCAATTGAAATAGGTTGATATTTGGGATTAAACTGAATTTCTTTAAAATTAAGTGCCTTATTCGAAATATCTTTAAATAAATCTCCAGACATTGGCATCGGATATTCAATATAAAATTTGATCCCATTCCACGACAACTCATTATGAGAAGCAGTTAATACAATAATTAAATTAATTTCTTCCAATAAAGCGACGGAAGCAGCTCCGTATGGAGAAGAAATCTTAGATTCTCCGGGAATATCTTCTTGATGGTAAATTTCATATCCATCGTAAGCAAAGATCTGAGAACAATACTCTAATAATATGCTCTTTGTTGGTCTATTATCTGTAACAATTAATATTTTAAGGTTTTTACCCTTTTTCATCTCTTTATATTGTTGACTAATAGCCTTAAATACTCTGAGAAACAGGAAAAGCTTTCTGTTGGATAATACTAACCTATTCTTTCCATTTTCTTTGATTTGATCTAGAATTTGAATTCTTAATCCAGAGGTCGGTGCAACAATTGGATCAATCAGAAATTTCTCTTCCTTAGTTAATTTTGGTAGTTTTAGGATTTTATAAGCTCCACTGTCAATAAAAGATACATCCTCTAATTCAAAATCAATCAAATTTATCACAATAATAAAATATTTGATAATAAGCAATAATTTTAAAATTCTTAAATTTTTTATGCTTTCCCGAAGAATCCTAATTAGGTTTAAGACTATTGGAAAACTTTTTCTATTGCATCTCTTAAAATCGCGTGTATCATCTTTCGATAGTCAGAGTTAATCGCAATCATACCGTGTACTTTTATAGGAGGTTCTCTTACTATCTCCGATAACATTCTCTCACAAAATTTAGGAGTGAGTCGATTGGGTATATCCTGTTTGTTTGCTATTCCAATAACCAATTTATCCTTATAATGCTTGTCTAAAATATCCCGAATTATCTCTTTAGTGGGGTTAAAAGTTTCAAAAGTAGAATCAAGTACTAAAAGAACTATATCAGTTTTATCAAGTAAGCTTTTCCAGAGGGACCTAAAATTAGATTGACCAGCAAAGTCCCACAACATAATGGAGCGGTCTACTCCTATCTCTGTTCCATCATAATTCGTGATATCTACATTTATGGTTGGCTGATATTCTAAGTTGATATCTTTGCCGCAGATTAGTCGTAGGAGTGTAGTTTTTCCCACTCCCCCTAAACCAATTATCGATACCTTTATAGAACCGAGGATAAAATCATCAATTTCTCTTTTAAATTCTGCAAATATACTACGATTTCCTGACCATTCACCACTCGATAATATTTCTCCATACTGTTCGATAAATTTTACTCTTATATCGGTAATTTTTGAGTTAATACTTGCGTCGTCGTCTTCAAGATCACTGCAAACTACAATGATAATCTCGTCAATTATGGTGTAAAAATATTTGAATTCATCTGTTGCTGTAGATTTAATGTCGCTTTTACTAATCTCCTTCATAAAACCCGAGAAAGCGCTTAAAAATCCTGCTAACAAGTCTCTATCGACATCCGAATTACCGTAATTTCGGAATAATAATGATTTACCATCACGGGTGAGAATATTGATATATTGAATCATGGTAATCACAGAAATTTGAAGTGTGAAAAAAATTAACCCAAAAAACTTGGATTTATATTTTTGTGCATTATTTATTTACTTAATAAAAGAATAAAAAATTGATCTTATATATATATAATATAATATTCTTCCTAAAATTAGCGAAAAAAACTTTATTTTTTAGGATATAAGAATTATAATATTTAATACCTCAGAGTGAAATCAATGGATTCGAACACAGAAGATTTATCAACTTCCTTGAAAGAGTTCGATAAAAAAATGACCACTTTTTCTTCAATACTAGAAAAATTTGGTTTGGATATTATCACTAAAATGGGACAAACCAACTTAAAAATCACACAATTAACAGATATGGTTGACGAATTAAATAAAGTTACAATTGATATCAAGGGTTTCTTGCCACAATTAAGCAATGTAATTAAAAACCAGAAATATTTAGAAGACGAATTGAATTTGGTTAAATCTTTAATTACGAACTTATCCTATACACCTTCAATAAAAACAGAAATAAAGAATACGATCAATAGAGACGAATCAGCAACAGACAGAAAAGACTTAATTGTAAATCAGTTTAATGAACTTGAGGCAAAGTTAGAAACAATTGATGACCCTAAATATGTTAAGACAATTTTAGAACAACTTAGGGTAGATATATTCGAATTCACGGGAGGGCACACAATGCTAAGTCAAGTTGCACGAATAATAACTAGATTAGATTCTGCTAGTTCGTTGAATGATCTATTGAATGAGAAAGATACGAATTCAAAAACCATAAAAGTTGAAATAATAGAAAGTATCCCTAATTGGATTAATAAATTAATGATTAAAAATTAGGTTTTTTTTAATTTTAAGCTATTTATAATTTTAAGAATTTCTGGAATTTCTGAAATTTCGTAATCTGGTACCACATTGCCGGGATTAAGTGTTTGAGGATTTCTAATCCAAACAGCTTGCATTTGGTAATCAATTGCTCCTTTAATATCTGTATCCAGCAAATCACCAACATGAATTGCATTTCTTGGAGAACAATCAAGATGACTTAGGGCTGTTTTGAATGCGATTGGATGTGGTTTGCAGAAACCTGTTTCGTCGGAAAAGACTGTAACATCAAAAAAGTCCAAAATGGTATAATCCTTTAAAACTTCTCGAATTATCCTACCAGGCGTCATTCCCGTATCAGAAATTATAGCGAGATTATAATCGACGCTCAAAGTTCTTAAAGTATTGAAAACCCCTTCTTTTAAAACTGGCGGATTCGTAAGCATAAAGTTTTCAAATGCTAGGTTAATTTCCTCCCTTTTTTCCACATCGAACTCGACCTGAAATTCATCAAACATATTATTTATTCTGGTTTGAGTATATATATGTTTAAATTGCACAGTTTTAAATTTAGGATTTAGGAAATTGAAATTATTATTATAAACTTGATTTAAACGTGCAATCGAAATTTTAAATCCATTTTCCTCTAAGTGCTTTTTGATTAATCCTTTCCTTGCATTGGTGTAAGATATATTTTGAAATAGGGTGTTCCAAAGATCAAATGTTATTGCTTTTATCAAGTTGAGAATCAGATCTTTTTGTTATTTGCTAAGTATTATAAGTATAGATAATGTAGCAAAGAATTATAATTTGCATAATAAGGTTTAATTTCAATTATGTCCTCTGAGATAAATAAAGATAATTTAACTTGTTATTGATTTGATAAAAATTTTCGTTAAAACTTACCTTTTTCTAAGCTAAAGCTATAATCGTGGTAATGAATTGTTAAGAAATATAAATAAGAAGTTCATATTAATTATAACGAAAATAAATTAAAAACACAAACGATCGAAAATCATATGAGTAATAACGAGAAAAAAGAAGGATCCATCATTTTTAAGGGGAAAACTGAAGCGATATATAAGGTTATCGTAATTGGTGACCCCGCTGTTGGAAAAACGAGCCTTCTTACGAATTTTGCAACAAATCAGTTTGAGGAAAAATATTTACCGACCGTTGGAGTTTCAATTTTAAAAGAAACAATTGAATTAGAGGATAAAGAGGCCACAATAAATCTTATGTTTTGGGATATCGCCGGACAACCTCAGTTTTACATGCTTCATCGTCCGTATTTCAATGGAGCAGACGGGATATTTTTGGTATTCGATACTACCCGATCAAGCACGTTTAGTAATGTTAATAATTGGTACAGTTCCGCAGTAAAATATGGTCTTAGTGGAGTACCAAGAATCTTAATTGGGAACAAAGTAGATTTAAAGGATGAGAGGAAAATAATATTACCCATGGCAGAGCATTTAAGCGAAAAGCTTAACGCACCCTATTTCGAAACTTCAGCTCTAACTGGAGAGAATGTTAAGGTAGTTTTTCATAAAATCGCAGAATTAGTATTTAAATCTAAGATAAATTATAAGTAACGTTCTTTTTTTATTGCTATCTTATTTTTAAGAGATTTCTTTTTTGATTTTAAATTCGGATAATTTCAGTTTCTCCCTCGCGATAAAATAAACTGAAGTCAATATCTCAATATCAATACAAACGCGGGGATATAAAAGGTTTTTATGTGATGATTTTTATTTACAGTATGGACAATGAATATTAAACATAGACATTTCATACAAAAATCTCAAATCAAAGAATTGCAGGATGATATCCTAACTCAATACAACGATGATTTCGTAAATCAAATCTTTCCTAAAAAAGCTCGTATAGAACTAATTCAAACTGATACTGGAGATACGCTTTACGCTGTAAATAATGTATTAAAGCTCTGGAAATCCAAAGATGGTTATATACCTGTTTTAACTCTCCTCTTAAATAAGCAAGTAAAAATGAAAAAAATAGTAGTTGACAAAGGAGCAATACGGTTTGTGACAAATGGTGCAGCTGTAATGAGACCAGGCGTTACAAAAATCGATCCTACGATAAAAAAGGACGATATAGTAGTAATTGTGGACGAAAATCACGATAGAGCTTTAGCTATAGGAAAATCAATGCTTGACGCAAAACAAATGGATGAAAAAAATTCAGGTAAAGTAGTAGAAAATCTTCACACAATACAAGATGATGTGTGGAAATTTGAAAAAGAGTTTAAGTAAATTCTGTTTTTAACAAGCATAGTAGTTCTTCTTTTTTATCAGGGGAAGTCTCAATTAAATCGTAACTACTCAAATCATAAGCGGATAACTCCATTTTATTAAAGAGAAGCATAATCATTCTAAGGCCATTTTCCATGAAACCGTTTGGATCGTTTTCATTTGTTTCTTTCATTAAATCAAGAATCTTGTACATTTTCCATAGAATTTTATTGTTTTCATCGTTTCTGGTTTTAATGAAATCATCGTACAAATTCACATAGAAATCGCATTCTGCCATCGTAATAAGTAGTTACCTCGCTTAATCCTAATCTCCTTTTTAGATACTTAAGTATAAATTATTTATATAATATTTAAATGGAATTTTTATTAAGAAAAACCGTGATCATATTACAAACTTGCAATGGAAATTTTTTTTAATTGACCCAGAGTAATTGTTTTATAGTATTTACCTAATTTCCGTTTACTTTGTAATTTAAATACTAAATTGGTGCTTTTTGATTATAACGCATCTGAGTAATATGAGAAAATTGTTAGTTATGAATTAAAATTTGCGTAACATGTGGATATAATATAGATAACACAGCATTCTATAACTACAACTAATCTTATATTATTTGGATACTACTCTAAGGGTCATTGTTAGTGATATCATGATGATTCTTAGAAAATACAAAAAAAAAAGGTCGTGTGTGAAAAGATGAGTATGTATAGAAGTTATCTTCTTAAAAATCAATTTTGGGCTAAGAAAGGAAATGAAAAGAATGAAAATTTGGAAGGTGAAAAAATTTTTATAAAACATGATTCTGAGATTGGAGGTATTTACGCTATCATAAATAACAACGAGAGAAAGGGAGTAAAAATTATAGTGAGCGGAGAAGAACATTGGTTTAATAATTTTGATAAATTAGATTCATTTTTGGGAAGGCTAAAGCAAAAAGAAGACGATTTTATGAAGATATTAAGAAGGAAAAATCTTTCTAAAAAACTAAGAACATTGGATATATAAGTTATTTTTTACAATACTTACTATTCAATCTTAATATTAATTCATTCTAACAAGATTCAACTTGTGTCAAATTCTTACTAGCATAACGGAAAAGTTATTGTTTAGGTAGTTTTAATATAGATTACACTTTCTATTTTACTACTAATATCTTTACATTTGTAAAATATTTACTACTGGGGATATAATTGAATTTAAATGATAATAAATACATATATATTCGAAGTTTAATCTTTTTAGGGATTTTTATAGTACTCCACTATACGTACGACCTATTTCCAAATATCGTGTTTCAAATTTTCAGTGGTATTGACGAGAGCGTATTTCAGCACATGAAAATTGGCTTTTACTCATACATTATACTAATGATAATTGAGTATTTCGTATTCAAAAAAAAAATTGCTGATAATACAAAATTTCTATTTTCTCGCGTCTTTTCAGCGATCTTCTATCCATGGTTTATGTTTATGTTTTTCTTTTTCACCCGTGTTGTTTATCCGTGGCAAATGCATTTCGTTGTAGAAATAATATCAGCTCAAATCACCGTTTACGTTACTGCTTTATTTCTTAGTTTTATTGAATTAGATATAAGGAAAATTGAATTTGGAAGAAGATTAAAGGTAATTTTGATAATCTTGATAATTCTTTTGATAGTCGAATTTACAGCTTTTACTTTTTACTTACCTTGGCATGATGTGCTTGCTGATCCATACACTTAGCAAAAAAAAGAGCGTAATTTTTTTTTTTTTTTATTGAACTAGGCTTCTTGCGTTTCCATAGCCCTTTTATTCCTGATTTTTTCCATGAATTCGGGTGTAATTAATGTGATACCATCCTTTTTAGCAGCTTCTACACAACCTTTAAGGGCTTTCTTCAAGAAAATTCGTGGAACTTTGATGAGTTTTTCACAAGCTTCGTCAGTCCATTTAACTTCTGAATCTGTTCTTTGGGCAGCGTAAATAATTGAATCAACTGAATTTCCTTTTTCTTTAGGGATAGGTTCCGCATATGGAGTAGAATGTTTACTAAACCAGAAATTAATGTTGTTTCTGTACCCAAAATCGACGGGTAAATCGGGAAATCCCTTTCCTTTTAATAGACATTCCTTCCATTCTTTCTTCATAACTATTTTATTAATAGTTAATATATAATGTGATTCAAGGGTAGTTTCATTACTATAGGCTGGAAACGATTCGTCTAAGGTACATTCAAATACTTGAATTGCTTCGTCAACAATTTCGGGATAAGATATTGTAGGAACTCTCTCTTCTCCAGTCCTCTGGGAGGGAATAAGAGTAAATTTGTTGTTTCTCATTTTTTCTTCCGTTGTTTCTCCAGGATATCCAAGCATAACGCAATTCTTTAGTAATTTTTTATTATAAGGAATGAAATTAATCGCGCAAACTTTATTCCTTCGAATGTTTTCAGCAGTATTGCTATTTGAACGACTAATTAACAACATAGAATGCTTCTCAGCGATAATATAAGGAAAACATAATGAATATGGTCCTAAATTTGTTTTTCCTGATGGAGATATAGTGCTTATAAGGACAACGGGCATAGGAAAATATGAAGAAGTTTGATAGAAATTGTCAAGAATTTGGACCGGAGTAAAATCATTTATCACCATACATCAAAAGAAGGGTAATAGTATTAAAATCTCATGTAAAAACACGATTTTACTATAATAAGAACGGATTAAAAAAAAATCAAACCTTTTAAAAAAAATAAAAAAAAAATTTACTGTTTCTCGCTTTTGGATTTGAGTTTTGGTAAGTATATTCCCAGAAAATAGCAAAAAAAAGATCCAAATAAGCAAAACATCGAGATTAGTAGAAATACGAAAATTTGGGTTATCCCAAAGATAGCTATGATTATAAAATACAGTAAAAATATCAAAGAGCCTATACACAGAGCAAAAAGTTGTCTTTTAGATTGTGTAGTTGCTCTAGCCATTTTGAGAAAACTAGTAGTTATTCCAATATAGATAATAATTCCATACACAGACATAAACAGGTAAGTTAGATATTTCAATTGGAAACCACTGGTAGCACCAACATCATAATTAAAAGGAAGGAATAACCATCCCGTAATCAAAAATCCAAAAATTACTTTAAGGACCTTAGTTGTTGAATTAACCTGTCCGAATTTAGAGTGAAACAAAATGTTAGTAATAATGCCTAGCATAACGAAAATGTTTGCAAACATACTCGAATGAAAATAGAAATCCGTTGTCATACCGTTCAATACTGCACTGAAATGGGCTGTATCAAAGAATACCATTGCTATAATGAAAGTAAGGTAATTTAATGTGAGATAAAGAGTTACCCGTTTTTTTTGCTTAAAAAAAGTAATTAACGTGCTAGCAAAGAAAACGATTAATATCAAAATCAACGCACTAACAATCCATACCATTAACTCATGATAAATAATAAGCATAATAATAATAATTAAATTGATTAATTAAAATCTTTAGAAATAGAATAGATACGTATTATTAACACGAAAAAAAATTAAAATATTAATTAGACAATTATGTAGAAACGAATTAAGGTAAAATCTTAACTCAATTATTTTTACTAATTGTAGACGGGTTGTAATCCCGATTGAAAATGTCGTAACCTCAAGTTAACTCCCCGGGAGACTTCTACCTTTGGAATTTTTTCTCTATTAAGATATAGCTCTGTTATTGCTGCAACTGCGTAGTCAATATGAGAAGAATCGTATACATTCCGGGGTATAGCAAATCGCACTAGATTTAGAATCCCTTTACGCTGTTCTGGTGTTTTTTTATCCCATTCGAAAGCAAAAGGACCTAATTCGCATGCTCTAATTCCATAGTGCTTAAGAAGCTCTATTGTAAATCCAACGCCCCCAAAATCGTCAATTTTCATGTTGGTTCCTTTAAAAAATTTAGCAACATTAATATATACGGCATGTCCACCCGCGGGAAGAACGACAGGTACTCCTTTTTGTGAAAGTTTTAGGGCAAACTCTCTTACTTGCCGGATCCTTTCAGCTAAATATTGCTCTTTAACCACTTCGTAAAGCCCTACAGCTATACTCATAATTGCCCGTCCGCTAAGCCCGCCGTACGAATCGTTTCCAAAGGTTAATATTTGTTTTTCTTTTAACTTAGTTCCAATATTCTCGTTAGTTGAGAATTTCTGATAAAAAATCCCTCGATCTCTAAAAAACAAACCTCCACCTATATTAGCAAGTCCATCTTTTTTAAAACTAATTGTAAATCCGTCAGCATAGGAAAACATTTCTTTGACGATTTCTGCTACGCTATAATTCTTATAATCTTCCTCAAATTCTTTGATAAAAAATGAGTTTTCAGCAAACCTACAAGCATCGAAGAAGAGCGGAATTTCATAATTTCGGGCAATATCGCTTATAGCTTTAATGTTTTTCAAAGAAACAGGCTGACCTGCAGCAGTATTGTTAGTAATTGTAAGATAAATTAGTGGAATACTTTCAACTCCTTTATTTTCAATGAAAGCGATTAACTCTTTACTATCCATATTTCCTTTGAAAGGGTTTTTGACATCCATTTGATCTGGTGGAAATTCTTCAAATAAGTTTACGGAGAATAAATTTACAGGGTGCATACCATTAGCAGCGATATTAGCTTCAGTAGTGTCAAAGTGACCATTATTTGGAATGTAATACTCGATGTTCGGATTCCCCTCTTTTAAAATTGGAGCAATCGTTGAAAATAATAAATGTTCTGCACACCGTCCTTGAGGTACCAAAAAGGCGTTTGGACGAGCCAACTGATGAATGCCACCATTAACAAAACCCCCCTCATGAGGTTTTAGGTATAAATCGTCCATAAGTTTCTTCACATCTGTTTCTCCGGATAAAATTAAGTTTATCGACTTTTTAGGTTCATTTCCTCTCTCAAATATGTCTCTTACAGCTTCAAGCAGAACATAATATCCCTTATTGCGACCGTAGGATTCATCACCGTGAAAGAGCGAAGCCCACTGTAAGTCAGTCATA
>Ga0114921_10001563_pt1 | contig 10555 bp, 7 predicted proteins | sample BentaG_FD_87016 | JGI IMG/M metagenome (GOLD analysis project Ga0114921, IMG submission 87016) | Deep subsurface microbial communities from South Atlantic Ocean to uncover new lineages of life (NeLLi) - Benguela_00093 metaG | ecosystem: Environmental > Aquatic > Marine > Oceanic > Sediment ...
CCAGGACAACATCTGCTTCCTTGAATCCCTTTTCGATGTCTCCTCGCTTATACTCATTGAACTTCGTCACATTGTCAGATTCATGAACCTGAGGTGCTCCTTCTTCCTTTGACTTCTCCTCTGTAACTACAAAGGGAAGAGGTTTATACACAACTTTGATTAACTTCAAGGCTTCCTCTGCTGTTTTCTCGTCTACTGCTGCAACTGCCGCTACTTGCTCACCCGCGTATCTGACTTGCCCTTTTTTCAGTTGAAGTGCAGCCTTGACTCCCGGCAATTTCTCAGCCTGGCTTAAATCTACAGATACAACTTCAGCGCAGGCGTGGGGGGATCTCAGTATTTTTGCCTGAAGCATACCCCTGAGCTTGATATCATGCGTAAAAGGAGCCTGACCTGTAACGATTTTTTTCCCGTCGATCCGGGGAGTGGATTTGCCGATAATCTTAAATTCTTCCTTCTCCGATGATGGAGCAACTTCGGGTTCTTCTGTTTTCTGATCCCTGAATTCCTCATAATAGAGGAGATTGGAATCTTCAATCATAGTCAGCTCTTCTTTTTTCGCCATTTCATGCCCTCCTCATGCTCTTTGAAGAAGCAGAGACCGCCTCGTAGATTTTGGTATAGTTACCGCATCGGCAGAGATTTCCAGATAGCGCTTCTTTTATTTCTTCATGAGTTGGATTGCCATTTTTATCCAGGAGGGCTACAGATGACATGATAAATCCTGGAGTGCAGAAGCCGCATTGGTAGCCATCCTTGTCGATGTAAGCCTGCTGCACAGGATGGAGTTTTTCTTTGGCCGCCAGTCCTTCGATGGTGGTGATTTTCTTGCCATCCGCCCTTATGGCGAGATAGAGGCAGGAGTAGATCGGGTGTCCATCCAGAAGAACTGTGCAGGCTCCGCATTCTCCCCGTCCGCATGTCTTCTTTGTGCCGGTCAGGTTCAGCCTTTCTCTTAGAACATAAAGGAGTGTTTCCCTCGGTTCAACGCCAATAGAATAATCCCTTTTGTTGATGGTTAAAGTGATCTGCTTTTTGGAATAGAGGGGAATCGAACCCTTTTTTGTCTCGAGGGCAATTAGATCCTTGGAAAGAAATCGAGGTGCAACAGCAGCACTCAAAGCTCCTCCCCCGAATCCCTTTAGAAAATCTCTCCTAGTAAAAGATTTTCTTTTTTCCTCTTTAGCCTTTGCCATCTTGTTTCTCCATTTCAGGAAAAGATGTTTTTTTCCTTATATCAGCCTGATTAGGGCAATGATTGCCAGGCACAGAACCAGAGCTCCAGGGGAGACTAGATAGCCTAGAATTTTGTGTTGATATTCACCTGTTAATTTGACTTCAAAAGCTTCGACTTTCTTCCCAAACCACAATCCCAAGGGAACCGTAACAAGAGAAAGGGAAACAGCCAAGGGAGCATAGTAGAGAGACAGAGGGTAGCCTGTTCCTGGATAGACACAGGCAGGAATGCCGGTGGCGTATTTTACAAGAGGGAAGAGGTTCACGGCTAAGAGGGCAGCCATTCCACCAGAAAGAGCCTGGCCTGCCTTTTTTTCTCTCATTTTTTCACTTACTATTGTCACCAGAACTAAAAAAGCCGCGCCTTCCATCAAGAAAGCAAAAATAGGATTTGCCACCGCCCCATGCTGTAAAGGGAGAGAGAGAAGAAAGGCGTCAAACATCTTAAAGAGGCTTGCTATGATGATAAGCAAAGCCACACCGAAAACACGCCTGGATAAAATCCAACTCGAAGCGATGAAAAAGAGGGCTACACCGGTCATTATTGAACCCGAGACAAAAGCGGCACAACTGCGAAGCTCCATTCCCAGGGCAGCTTCGGACAATCCCCATACAGCTCCGAGTATAACGATAGGACCCAAATAAGATTTTGGAATTTTTTTATCCATCCTTTCCTCCTTGCCTTATTTTTTTCTTTTTTTCATGTATTCGAAAAAGTCGTCCTTGAATTATAATTTTCTAATTCTCTTTTGGCAACAATTTATTCTAGTTTATTTACCTAGAAAATGGTTCTATATTTATAAATTCCCCCCCCCTGGCGGGAGGGGATTAATTCCAATTTACCCCCACCCTATCCCTCTCCCTTCAAGGGAGAGGGAATAGTTGAATTTTCATCATTCATGGGCGATGCTAGCATCATGTGTAATGAGTTTGTCTAGATAGGGTTTGACGAATCAAATCCCTACAGATTTTCATCATGCTCTCTGCTGTTCGCTATTTACGAATTGTCTAAAATACAGTAAAATAACTATTAATCTTTTCCATCCTCTTGGAGACTACAATCATGAAGTTCGAAGTTAAATTTTATTCTGGATATAAAGGAAAGGAAACTCCGAGGTCCGTCATCATGGGAGATAGGGAATTCATAATAGAAGAAATCCTGGAGAGAAAAAGAATTATAGACCACGAATCAGGAGAACATTATGAAGTTTTCAAGTGCAGGATGGAAGGAGAGATGGTAAAGATTGAAAGGTATGAGTCAGGGAAGCTGGCGATATCATTCCTTGAAGAATCTTAGTTCTTCCTAAAAATAATTTTTTATAAACCCGAACCTTTTTTCCCCTTTTTTCGTATACCTAAGAAAAAGATGCAGGGAGAGCTGGATAATTGATGAAGGACACGGCAATGGAAAGATACAGACTAAAATTAAATACTGAAAAAAGTATGAAAATATTAACTCTTTTGTTTTTCTCTTTCAGCCTTTTTATTTTTCCGAATTTTTCGCTCTCGTCTTCCAAGGAAGTAGTGAATATCCCCAGACTTTCTCATCCACCTAAGATTGATGGAATTCTGGAAAATCCCCTCTGGGAGAAAGAAGCTTTAAAGATAGTAGATTTTGTCCAATTTGCTCCCAAGGAGAAGGGCGAGCCGTCAGAGAAAACAGTGGCCTATGTCGGCTATGACCAGAAAAATCTATACTTTGCCTTTCGCTGCTATGATTCTGAACCCAAGAAAATAAGGGCTTCAGTGACCAATCGTGATGGCTGTATAGATGATGATTGGATATTGGTCTTTCTTGATACTTTTAATGAGAAACGCCGGGCCTTCTCATTCATCATCAACCCTATTGGCATTCAGTTTGACTGTATCCGCACCGAAGAGGGAGGCAGCGACAACATGGACGACAGTTGGGATACAGTTTTTTCTTCAGATGGGAAGATGGATGATGAAGGGTATACTGTGGAAGTGTCTATTCCCTTTAAAAGTATTCGGTTCCCAGATAAAGAGAAAAAGATCTGGGGGCTCTCTTTGGGAAGGAACATCCCTCGCAAGGGGGAGATCATTATCTGGCCTGGAATGACAAGAGAAATCCCCGGGCTTCTTACTCAGGAGAGTGAGGTTTTGATTGACGGGAATGTGGAAAAAGGCAAAAACCTGGAAATCATGCCTGTGGTAACCTCCCTTACAACTCAGGAGGAAAGGGCGGACTTCCAGCCTGGAGTCAACCTTAAGTACGGGGTGAGCTCTGATTTAACTCTAGATTTCACCCTCAATCCTGACTTCAGCCACATTGAGGCCGATGCTCCTCAGATTGATGTTAACCAGAGATTTGCCCTCTACTATCCTGAAAAGAGGCCCTTTTTCCTTGAAGGAATGGAGATCTTTCAATTTCCTCAAATCAGCATGGTCTACACGCGGAGGATTATCGACCCAGTCCTGGGTGGAAAGATCACTGGAAAAATAGGACGTTTCACCTACGGCTATCTCACTGCCTATGACCTTAATCCCACAGAGAGCCTTTGGGAAGTTAGTAACGGTGACAGCAACAAAGAGGACAATGCCCTGTTTAACATCTTCCGCATGAAGACAGATGTCTTTCGTGAGTCTTGGGTGGGATTTTGTATCGCTGATAAAGAGATTGACGGTTCCTACAATCGGGTCGCAGGGATAGATGGAGCGCTGAAGTTCAAGAATAAATACTTCTTTACCTTTCAAGCCCTTGCTTCCAAGACCAAATACAGAGAAGAAGAATCTGGTGTAGCTCCTGCCCTGTATGCAGACTTTTTTTACTTTACCAAATCCTGGTATGCAGGATTGTACTGGATGTCGATTCATCCCGATTTTGAGGCCTCCTCAGGATTTGTCAACCGGATGGACTATAAGACCTACGGAGCCTACACATCCCTCCGCTTTCATCCTCAGAAAAAATACCTAAACTTGTTCAGCATTAATTTTAGAGCTGGTCAAAGGAATGATTACTTTGGAAGTGATGTACAAGATAGATGGGGAGTTGCTAATCTTTATTTTGAATTCAATCAGTGGAGCCGGATGAATATTACTTTCCAGAGTCAAATGGAGAGGTATGAAGGTATTGACTTCAACAGAAACTCCTTTACCGTTGATGGCAATACGAATCTGATCGGCTGGCTTCCCCTTGGATTTTACTTCAGTACAGGAGACAGCATCAATTATGACCCGGATGACCCTTTCCTCGGATGGAGCAACACTTACGGTCTTTACCTAAACTTCAAGCCCAACAGAAGACTGCAGATATCGCTGGATTTCAACAAGTATACTTTCTGGGAAGAAAGAGGAGGCGAGCAGCTCTTAGATTACAATGTCTTCCGGCAGAGGACGACCTACCAGATATCCAAGACACTTTCCCTGAGGGCTATTGTAGACTACGACCATTACTATAAAGAGCTTTACGGAAGCTTCCTGGTCAGCTGGATCCTGAAGCCTGGAACAGTGTTCTTCCTCGGACTTGACAGCGATCTTGAGAAGAATGACGCTGGGCGTTATACTCGAACAGGTTACAGCATCTTCATAAAATTCTCCTACTGGTGGAGAATATAATCTATCTAAAAAATATCTCCGTATTTGTAATTTCCCCTCCCCTGGTGGGAGGGGATATAAGGGAGGGGATTCTCCTTATTCTTTACTTTTAATTGTGTCCGGCTAGTCTTGCCCGTCTTGCTCTAGAATAAGCAGATAGACTAGATGGACTATATAGACTTATAATAGAGCTATGAGTTTGGATTTTCTGGAAGATACAAGCGAATTCAAGAGATTTCTCGAGGCAGTAGAGCAGGGAAAAAAACGCCTAAAGGTCACTAGTCTCATCGAGCAGTCCAAGCCCTATTTTCTGGCTTCTTTAGCTCGAGGAGTGGGAAAAAGAATAGTTTATATCAAGTCATCATCTTTTCCTCTCTCTTCCTTTGAGGAGCAGTGCCGATTTTTTCTTACCCAATTCTCCGAATCCTTGAAATTGAACACTCTTCCTGCATTATCAGAAGATCCTTACCAGGAGATCTTTCCTTCTCTTGATGATGTCACGTCAAGGATGAAATTTTTCTATGATTTAATCCATGATCCACCTCATTTAATCATTACCAATCTCTTTGGCCTTCTGAAGCCTTTTCCTGCCCCTGCTGACCTAGAGCGTCTCTTTTTAGAGCTTAAGATTGGAGATGAGATTGACCGTGACAATCTTCTAAAAAACCTAGGAGAGTACGGCTATGCTAAGGAGGATCTAATCGCCTCAAGAGGAGAATATGCCTGGAGGGGAGGAATCGTTGATGTTTTTTCTCCCTGGCAGGATTTTCCTTACAGAATTGAGTTCAGCGGTGATGAGATTGGCTCTCTCCGCGAGTTTGATCCTTCTACCCAGAGAACATTGAAAAAGGCAGAGCGCATTCTTATCCCTTCTCTCAGGGAATTTCCGAGCTCGCCCCAGTTTTTCGAAGGGTGGGAGAAATTGGCTCTGGAAAAAGGAGGCATGGAAAGTGAAAAGGATGTAGAAGAAAAGATAGATTATCTAAAGAAAGGAGAGCTTTTTCCTTCTTTTTTCTTTCTTTCCCTCCTTCATCAAAAGCACTTTGTTCCCTTCTCACACTATCTCAAGGACTCTCTTTTTATTATCGATGATCCTGAACAGATAGAAAAAGAATGGGAATCAAACTTGAAGGATTTAAACGGTTACAGTGAGGAGCTCAAAGCAAACCAGAAGCTCTGTCTTTCCCCTGAAGAAATCTATCCTCTCTCCCTCTGGGGAAAAATTAAAGACGAAGCTGTCACCTGGCATGAATTAGTTTCCCCTGGTCTGAAGCATGCTTTTTCCTTTCCTTTCCAATCCGTGCCAAAATTTGAGAACAAGATTCCCTTTTTCCTTGATTATATAAAAAAGCTGCGGAAAGAGAGGGAGAGATGTTTCATTTATATTTCGAGCGAAGGAAGGCGGCAAAAGTTAGCTAGCCTACTCTCTCAGCATGATATCTCTCACTTAGAATCTTCCACACCTTTTGTTTCTCCTAAAGAGGACGAGGTTGTCCTTCTTGTTGGGGATTATGAGAGGGGTTTTAGCTTCCCTAAAGAAAAAATAAGCTATTTTTCCGAAAAAGATATTTTTACAGAAGAAAAAGTCATTGTGAGCAGACATCCTGTGAGGCCCTTCCTCTCTCATTTCCAGGACCTGAAAGAAGGTGATTATGTTGTTCATACTGATTACGGGATCGGGGTTTTCAGAGGTCTGGTGAAGATGCAAGTTGACGGAAGGAAAGGAGATTTTATAGAAATTGTCTACAAAGATGAAGACAAACTTTTTGTTCCTGTAGAAGACCTGAATCTCGTCCAGAAATACTCAAAGGTGGGTTCCTATCTTCCTCCTCTCAATAAGTTAGGCAGCCCCTCCTGGCAGAGGACAAAGACCCGGACAAAAAGAGCTATAGAGAAAATGACCAAGGAATTGCTCCAATTATACGCTCAGAGAAAAGCATTGGAGGGATTTAGCTTTAGTCCCGAAGGTTCCTGGCAATCTGAGTTTGAGAGGATTTTTGAATACGAAGAAACAGAGGATCAACTGACTTCCCTAAAAGAGATAAAGAAAGATATGGAATCAGATATTACTATGGACCGGCTCTTAGTAGGAGATGTTGGTTACGGCAAGACAGAAGTGGCTATCAGAGCTTCCTTCAAGGCTGTAATGGACGGAAAGCAGGTTGCAGTGCTTTGTCCCACCACGGTCCTTGTCAGCCAGCATTTGAAGACCTTCAGGAACAGAATGGTGCTCTTTCCCGTTAGAGTCGAAGCTCTATCAAGACTTCAGACCAAGAGTCAGCAGAAGAGAACTGTTGAGGATTTGAAGAAAGGTCTGGTTGATATCGTCATCGGTACTCACCGCCTTCTATCAAAGGACATCCAATTTCATGACCTGGGACTTTTGATTATCGATGAAGAACAACGTTTTGGTGTGAATCACAAAGAGAAGATAAAAAAGATGAAAGCTGACATCGATGTATTAACCCTCACGGCTACTCCCATTCCTCGAACATTGAATATGTCACTTACCAGCCTCAGAGATATAAGCCTTATCGAAACTCCTCCGCGGGACAGGCTGGCTATCCATACAGTAGTTACTCATTTCAATACAAAACTCATAGCTTCTGCTATAAAAAAGGAATTACTCCGGGGAGGGCAGGTATATTTTATCCACAACAGGATTGAAGATATTGATAAGGTTGCTCGTTTGATTGAAAGACTGGTGCCTCAGGCCAATGTTGTCGTGATCCATGGAAAAATGTCGAGCTCATCTTTGGAACAAGGGATGATTGATTTTGTAGACCGCAAATACAATGTTCTAGTTTCAACAACGATTATTGAGAACGGAATAGATATTCCTCTGGTCAACACCCTGATTGTTGACCGAGCAGATCTTTTTGGCTTGGCTCAGCTTTACCAGCTTCGGGGAAGAGTTGGGCGCTCGTCCCGTCAGGCTTTTGCCTATTTCCTTGTTCCGCCTTTTACTGAATTTACTCCAGTAGCTAGGGAAAGACTAAAGGCCCTTCAGGAGTTTAGCGAACTTGGTTCAGGCTTTCGACTGGCAGCCAAGGATCTAGAGATAAGGGGAGCAGGAAATTTGCTGGGGTCAGAGCAGCATGGAAGCATGGAAGCAGTGGGCTTTGATTATTTTATGCATTTACTGGAGCAGGCAATCAGGGAAATCAAAGGAGAAAAAGAGGAAGAGATCAAGAGCAAGATCAACTTAAAAGGAGATATCAGGATTCCTGAAGATTATATTCCTCAGATGAACTTAAGGTTGAATCTCTACAAAAGAATTTCTTCTGTGGAGAGTTTAGATTTTGTTGAAAGGATTAAGGCAGAAATAAGAGATCGATTCGGTCCTCTTCCCCCTTCTGTCAAGAATCTTCTCCGTTATGGCGTTATAAAGTTTTTAGCTCAAAAAATAAAAATCAAAGCTATTGACAGGGTGGGAAGCCGGCTCATTTTCAAATTTTTCCCTTCCACTTCCGCTCAGTTAGGACAGATGACAGCGCTGATTGAGAAGTATTCAGGTACGATTACTCCTCAGGGAGTGATGAGCCTTACTCCTCCCGCGGCGGACGAAACAAAACTTATGGATGCAACAATATTCGTGTTGAAGCAGTTATATTGATGTAATATAATGAATTACATAGAAATATGAGTGAAAAAAGTCTTAGAGCTTCTGTTGCATTCATCTTGTTGGGGGCTATTCTACTCCTTGGGATAAGCTGTAAAGAGGAAAAGCCAGCAGAAACATCTGTAAATTTTAACCTCCAAGATCCCCAACAAAAGAACAACATTATCCTTAAAGTTGAAGATTTTTTCTATTTCAATACTGATTTTGAAAAGTATATCCGAAGCATTGTTGGAAAAAACCAGAATGACCTGACGATTCTTTCTCTAAGCCGCCTTTATGATAGGTTTGTAGATGAAAGAATACTCCTCCAGGTCGCAGAAAAACAGGGAATTTCTCTTACTTCTGAGGAGAAAAAGGAGTATTTGGCAAAGTCTGAGAGGGGATTCCAGGTTGAAGAGAGGGGAACAACGCTCGAAGATTTTGATACTCAACTTCTTTTTGATAAGCTTTTGATTGAAAAGTACACTTTCCAGCTTATTAGCGAAATTGAGGTGAAAGAGGAAGAGATTGGGGGATATTATAAGCTTAATAAAAGCGGATTTTTACAACCTGAACGCGTCAGAGTGAGCCAGATTCTGGTGAAAAAAGAAGATGAGTCCATCGAGGTCTTGAATATGATAAAGGAATCTTCAGAGGAAGAGTTTAAGAAAGTTGCTCAGGTCCATTCTGTCGGCCCAGAAGCCTCTAAAGGTGGGGATATGGGGTGGTTTGAAGGGGGCCAGCTTCCCTATGAGATGGAAAAAGTGATTTTTTCGTTGAAAGAGGGAGAGTTGAGTCCTGTTGTGGAATCTTCATACGGATATCACATTTTCAGGGTGGATAAAAGGTATGGACCAGAGCTGATTTCTTTGGAGAAGGCTTCGGAGAAAATAGAAATGAAGCTTCTGGATCAAAAGATCAAGAAAGCAATCTCCGACCATATAGAGGAACTGAAGAAAAGTTTAGACTGGAAGTCCTATCCTCAGAATTTGCCCTTTCCTTACGAAGGGAAAGAAGTATGAAAAAAAAGACAATAGTCTCTGTGATTCTTGCTCTTCTAGTAACATCTGTTTTGTGTAGCGCTCAAGATGTTGTAGAAGAAATAGTCGCTATCATTAATGATGACATCATCACCCGGTCTCAATATGAAGAAAGGCATGCATTGCTCTACCAGATGCTCAGATCTCAATTAGAAGGGGAGGAATTTGATAGGCAGTACAGGCAGATGCGAAAAAACATTTTGGAGAACATGATAAGAGATCTTCTGCTCCTTCAGAATGCAAAGGAGAAGGGTCTTGATGTTTCCGAGCAAGTTAAGCTGACCTTAGAGAACATAAAAAAAGATAATAATATAGAAACAGATGTGCAATTGATAAGGGAGCTCCAGAGGCAGGGCATCGATTTTAATGCTTGGAAGAAGCAGATGGAGGAAGATCTTCTCAGACGAAGCCTGCTTTTTAGCGAAGTAGATAGAAGCATTGCCTTGGACGATTCAGAAATTATTGAATATTATAAACATCATTCAGAAGAATTTACCGAACCTTCAGAGTATAAACTGAGAGCGATCTATCTTTCCCTCGAAGGAAATAACGAGGACGAGCTTCAACTGAAAAGGGAAGAGATTAGTCAAAAGCTTACATCAGGAGAGGATATGGCTGCATTGGCGGCTCAGTATTCTGAGGGTCCAGAGAAGGAATCACAAGGTGACTTAGGGACCTTTAAGGAAGGAGAGCTTGAGAATACACTTGAACAGGCTGTGGAGAATTTAAAACAAGGGGAAATCTCTCCATGGATCAAGATCCAGAATGGATGGTATTTGCTAAAACTCGAGGAGAAAAAGGAAAGCCGACTTAAATCCTTTGAGGAAGCTAAGGAAGAGATTGAGAATAAAGTTTTTATGGAAAAGAAGCAAAAGAAAATGGAAGAGTTTTTGAAAGCACTTCAAGAAAAAAGCTACGTAAAGATTCTCAATCCCAATCCCTTAGATTTTTGATTCCGTACTTCCGTATGTCCGTTCATCCGTGAATTCTGAATGTAGGGGTTTGATTCATCAAATCCAACCTAGACAACCTAGACAAACTAGATAAACTAGATAAACTGGCTCCTAGCCTAAGGCACAAAGATGGCTGCGGCTATGGCTGTTGTCCAGAGACCCTTTTTTCC
>Ga0114921_10001565_pt1 | contig 10546 bp, 13 predicted proteins | sample BentaG_FD_87016 | JGI IMG/M metagenome (GOLD analysis project Ga0114921, IMG submission 87016) | Deep subsurface microbial communities from South Atlantic Ocean to uncover new lineages of life (NeLLi) - Benguela_00093 metaG | ecosystem: Environmental > Aquatic > Marine > Oceanic > Sediment ...
AAAAATCCCTTCCGTGTCACGGTGGTCGATAATGGAAGCAGTACAAGAACCACTCAGAGACTTTGGATGATGCATAGGCAGGATCTCATTCAGAACCTTCTTTTGCTCGGTGAAAACTTTGGGATTCACATGGGACACAACTACGGTTTGGATCTTGTACGATCGGAACCCTACTACATCAGCACCGACAACGATCTTCTTTGTCCGAACTTGGAACCGGACTGGCTCGAGCAACTCACCAGGCTGATGGCTGAGTATGGTCATCTCGGCGCTATTGCTTGCCGGCCCCAGATTCTTGTAGGAAGGGGCAACTACGGTTTCGATGAGGTCGAGGACGTTCTCGAGATGGGTCACATAGGCGCTCATCTCAGAATCATGCGAACCGCCGAAGTTCGTGAGAGCGGTGGGTGGCGCCGGCAATTCGACAGGAACAGAAATGACGAGGAGCGGTGGATTTGTCGGAAACTTCACAACATGGGATACAAAGTTGGTTACGCCAAGAACATCTACTGCTACCATATGTGGGTTGACGACAACTGGGGCTATCCAAAGGATATTACAATGGAAGATCATGGGCATAGGGAGATCTATCCTCCACCCAGCCATTATGCTCGAATTCCAGTTGATCCAGAAACCTTTGTACCGGAGGGCCGATGACTCCTGAAGAGATAGTAAAGGCGATCTCGGGGATTCCTTCTTGGTTGTATGAGACTACGCAACCCGGGAAGGGTTTTAAGGACGTAACTGTCCTCAGCGAGTACGCTTCTAGGTTGAACCCCGGCGACACTTATCTTGAGATCGGAACCGCATACGGTGCTTCGGCAGTTGTGGTTGCCTTGTCCTCCGATCCTGGGGTGCGGATAGTGACAATCGATAACTGCCACCCGGACAACCATCCTGATGTGGGTATAGCGGTGTATAAAGCGAAGGTGCAACTTAACTTGAATAAATCGGATCTCTGGAAGGGAAGGATCGAGTTTATCTTCGGCGATGCAAATGAGATCGAGTGGGAAGGAGATATTCATGCCCTTTTCATCGATGGGGCCCACGGTTATGCGGATGTCAAAAAGGATTTCTTCAGGTGGTCCCCCTTCATTCCTGTGGGAGGCTACATTTTGTTCCACGACTATGAAGGGCTGCCGGCGGGTAAAAACGGGGTGAATGATGTTATAATGTTTGCGATGCTTCCTCAAGGCGTCTGGGAACCGGAGGTGGCACTCTTCGGCATATACGTTGCGAGGAGACTGGCGTTTTGATGACCGTGGAGGAGATCATCAAGCATCTCACCGGGGTTCCGGGCTGGCTGAACAAGGAGGAGGACGTGCCTTTGTTTCACAAATATGCTGTGGCACTCGAGCCCGGGGAGACGTATCTTGAGGTTGGAACGGGGTTCGGCTATTCGGCCGGGGTCGTGGCACTCTCAACCAAGGAGGGAGTCCGAATAGTAACCATCGATGACGGCCGGCACTACTACAAGAAGGGCACGACCAAGGAGAAATACGAGAAGAGGGTGAGGTTGCTCCTGGACGTGAAGGGAGTCGCCGACAGGGTGGAGTTCATCTGCGAGGATGCGAACGAGGTTGCCTGGGAGGATCCCATCCAAATCCTCTTCATCGATGGTGACCACGACTATGAGAACGTTCTTCTGGACTACGAGAAGTGGAGTCCCTTTGTTTCTAAAAGAGGCTACATGATGTTCCACGACTATCGCCGGGGAGGGGTCGGCGGCCCCCGTAAAGTAGTTCATAAGGTTGTTCTCCCCGAAGACCGCTGGATAGTCGCCGAGGTGGGGGGACTCACGTGCGTGTTGCAACGCCGATAACATTGAAGAGGGATGGGAAGTTCACACTTGAGGACGTGACTTGCGTGATCCCTACCTGGTTGAAACCGGATCTTGCTTTCAGAGCGACACGGAGGCTCAAGCACTTTTATCCCGGCTTGCCGATCATAATTGTCGATGACGGATCCCCGCAGACGGACTTCGACCAGTTGCGTCAATGTCCTGCTGAACTTTACCGCCATGAGAAGAATAGGAATCACGGCGCCGCCCTGGACACGGGGCTGGAACACGTAAAGACAACCCTGATGCTGTCGTGCGATTACGACATTATCCTGGTGAGAGAAGGAGCCATAGAGTTCCTGCTGGACATGATGGAGAACAACGTCATAGCGGCGGGGTGGATGAAGAAGAACAAGGCGTCCAACGTCACCGGGTTCCAGTTCATCCACCCGGCGTTCGCCCTGTGGCGGAAAGACATCATCGACTACGAGCACCTCAGTTTCATGATGGTCGTTTTCAAGGTTGGCCAATTCATAACGCAGACCGGACAGATGCTGACCGCCGTTGCCCAGACGAGGAAAAGTCCTAGCGGGGCGAGGTATCTCATAAAGGGGTTCCCGGCTTCAAGGTTCAAGAAATACTATATCCATAGGCAGTGGCGCAGGGAATCAAGGGGGAAGCACCTATGGCTGAAAAAGATGTACGGGCAAAAAGCGTAGAGGAGTTGTGGGAGTTTATCAAGAAGCCTCCGCACCAAATGGCTTATAGTAAACTATATCTTGACTCCGATGTGCCCTTGCTTTTCAGGTACGCCTCGCAATTAAGACCGGGCATGACCTATCTTGAAGTGGGGATGGGGTTCGGCGGTTCTTGTATGCTCGTTGCTCTCTGCACACCGCCGGGCGTGGGGATCTTCACGATCGAGAAATCACCGAACCCGAGGGTCGAAGGTTTCTTCGAGTACTACAAAATCAAAGACAGAATCGAGGTCTTGGTGGGGATGTCCCGAGACATCTTTTGGAAGGATCCCATAGATCTGCTCTTCATCGATGGGGCCCACGAGTACGATGCGGTCGTTGCCGATTTCGTGAAGTTCGGCGAGTTCGTGGTCCCCGGCGGCTATATACTTTTCCACGATTATGTGATCTACAAGGGTCCCACCCTGGCTATCTACCAAGATGTCCTCGAAGACAATAGGTTTGAAACTGTGGAGCATCAGAAGTTCATCTACGTTGTAAGGAGGAAACTTATCGAGGCAACAATCAAAAGGGGATTCACCGGGGAGGGGGGCGTTGTGAAATGGCCGAGCGATTCAACGCCCAGTTAGGCAACTGGGCCGATGGAGCGACAAGGGCCCACCTCTGCAGATACTACGTGGCCAGGGGGTTTCTCGAGCCGGATGATACGGTTGTCGATGCTGGTTGTGGATTAGGGTACGGCACTGCGATCATCTCTCAAGTTTGCCGATTAGTCTATGGTTTTGATCACTCGGAAGGTGCCATCAAGTATGCGAGGGCGCAGCATCGGAAGGTCAACAACCGCTTCGACATTGTGAACCTCGAAGACCCCAGGTTCGTGATCCCATCCTGTGATGTTGTGGTTTGCATCGAGATCCTTGAGCATCTCAGACGGCCGGACATCTTCGCCAAAAGGATAATGGAGGTTGCAAGGAGGTTGATCTTCTTCACCGTCCCTCTTGATGAAGAGCCCGGAGCGAATCCCCATCACAAACACACATTCAGTCAGGCCGAAGCGGAAAAACTCTTTCTCCATCTTCAGTGGAAATTCTTTCACTCATTACGACAAGGCAACCACTTCATAGGGATTGTCTATAGGATCAAGGAGGAATGAAATGACCATTTGGCAAGGGAAAGGCGAGCAGTTTGAGGCATTGGCAGAAACTTCAGGCCCGGACTACGAAAAGAGATTCGTTGAGGCTGTGGCGGACTATGTTGTGGATGCATTGCGTATACCCTGGAAGAGTAAACAAACGGTCAAGGATCTCGTGATCACTGCGATCGACCGTGGGGTGAGAAGGTTGCTAACCCAGTTTCTCCACAGCCAGTTGGAGATCATCGGCAGGAATTTCAATCGGGAATTTGGGGTTGAAGCGGAGATAGAGACTGGCCACGCCCCCCATGCCAAGATGAGCCAGTTCATCGAGGCTATTAAGGAGAAGTATGGATGAAGATCCTCGTAATAGACCAACAACCGTACTACATCACAACCCGGGCAGTTTGGGAGCACTGGCAGAGGGAGGGCCACCATGAGGTCTTAGTAAACCACAACTTTAACAAACAACAGGTAATGGATGCTGACTTTGTGTGGTGTGAGTGGCTCGGGAGAAATGCTCTGGAACTTAGTAAGGGAGTAGGCGAAAACGAAGATCCGTGGCCGAACACGAAGGTGGTTATCCGGGCAATCGACATCGATGCCTACACAGCAACAGCAACGCACGTCAGGTGGAAGAATATTGACGCCTTCCTCTATGCCACGCCTCATATAAGAGATATAGTGCTTGGTAAGATACGGGAGTCTCTACCCCGGCGTCTCAAGAAGTGGAGGATTCAGTTGGGGGTCCCGGAGGACGAGTTCCCGATGAGGAAGGGCTACGGCGGTGGCGGCGTGGTGGGGGAACGGCTGGCCAGGGATCAAAGGAACATCGCCTTCGTTGGGAGGTTTTGGAGCATGAAGGGATCTTGCGAGATGCCTGGGTTGCTCCAACGGCTCTACCAAGTAGAACCTAATAGGGACTGGCACCTCTATATGGTCGGTCCCTTCGCCGGCGATAAGAGGATAGAACATGGGTTCATAGAGTATGCCCTTGAAGATATGGGGCTCCGGGATAAGGCCACGTTGGTCCAGAGAGTCCCGGATATGAGCAAGTTCCTCGAGAAGATCGACTTCTTCGTCAATCCCTCCTACAAAGAAGCCTTCTCGCTTATCACGGCGGAAGCGGCTCTAAGGGGGATCAAACCCGTGATCAGGAATTGGAGGGGATGCAAGGACACCTGGCCGGAGGAGTGGACCTTCAACACGATCGAGGAAGCGGTGGACATGATACTCCACCAGCCGTACGAGCCGGAGAAGTATCGGAACTACGTGATCGATAACTGGTCGGCGAGAAAGGAGATAGGAAGATTCAGCAGACTGATCCGAGCGCTTTTCAAGTCCTAGAGGACCTCAAGTGGTTCTACGAGAACGAGTGGGAACTCCATCTCTTGGAGATCGAGGACGAGTTGACTGACGAACAGAACGTCAAGATGCTCAGGCTGTCAACCAAGATGATGGAGGTCCTCAGACTTCTTCAGAAAGCGCTGCCCGAGCCGTTCAGGGAGATAATCGGATTGATGGAGAGCCGGCTGGCCTACATCGAGGTTGAACTTGAGCGGGGTGACAGCAACCACGCCCAATTTCTCCGGGCATCCATACCTCGGATGTGGACCCACTTGAACCGGTTGAACGGAGCCAGAGACTACGGGGGGTTGAAGGTGGCGGTCGATACCGTGGTGAACGAACTCCACTGGGGCTTCCCCATGGTTTCACACATCACCCGGGCTTTTGTCGGCGGCGTGAAGAAGGAGGAGAGAGCACGGACGAAGGAAGCCATAGGACTGGCCGCCGAGATATGTCGATTGAGGGACAAGTTATGCTTTCAGAGAGGGACCTCCAATCAAAGATCATTGAAATGAGGCCGTGGGGACACGAGATTCTCTTGCCCTACGGTTTGGTTACCGCCAGGCCGCCATACCACGAGGAATCCTACCCCGGCGAGAAGAATTGCCAGGAGTACAAACCGAATGGGAAGTATGTGAAGTTGGAGAAGGCCGGCGCTTTTGAAGGCGTTGAACTTCCCGGATGGGACCCACTCAGCGTGTTAACAAGAGTGCTTGATCTCGGATGCGGAGGGGGCTGGTTCTCTATCCATTTTGCTCAAAAGGGGTTCTCTGTTCTTGCCGTTGATCAAAGTTCCAAAGCCATAGAAAAGTTAGAGTTCCTTAAAGAGATACTCGATCTCCCAAAGATACGTACTCAATGTAGGGAAGTGGGGAAGGCTACATGGGTGCAGGCTGGAAAGTACAATATCATAATGATGCTTGGACTTCTTCATCATCTACCGGAAGAGGATTTACCAAATCTCATCAGGTGTTGTCATTATGCTTTGAACCGTGATGGAGTGTTAGTGATCGAGACAAAACCTGAGGTCCCCTGCGAGGAACTACTTACACAAGCGAAATTCGTACCGAGAAAACTCCGAGGGGCCCCGAGATCCTCTTGGAGGGGAGAGAAAAAGCATGGATAAAAACATAGCCATCGTGGTCACGGACTGCCTCCGCCTCGATGGGGCTGTGAAGATGGGGACTTTTGCGAAACTTCAGACGCAAGGTGCTTTCTTCATGAACGCCTATGCCGTTGCCCACTGCTCGGATCCCAACTTTGTGAGTATGCTGACCGGGCTGCACGTTGATGGCCACAAAGTTTACACCAACTATCCGAGATCAATGCCCTATAGCGGACCTTTTCTTCAGGAACTTCTCAAAGAGAATGGATATGAAACGGCGTTCCTCGGATTCAGGTGGAGCGATGAGGTGAAGGCTGGTCAGGATTCCACGGCGCACGTTTATTGGAAAGGCTGGGACAATAGCGATCTTTTCACGGTGAATGAATCACAGCAAGTCGGTGTTATCTCCGAACTTCTCCGAGAGGTGGTTTCCGGCCTCTCTCCGTGGTTTGTCGTGGTGAGGCTGATGCATCTGCACGAGCCGTTCCATAGTTACGATACTACGGTTGAGCGGCTAGACCGGGATTTGGAACCCATTTTGGATCTCCTCAAGGATGCCTTCGTACTTGTTCTTGTTTCCGATCACGGACAGGAAATCGGCAGGCACGAAGGTTACGTTGGTCACAACTATCACCTCTGGGAGGGGTTGGTCCACGTCCCGTTAGCGATCAGATGTCCAAGGTTTGCGCCGAGAACTGTCGATAAGTTCGTCCAGCATCAGGACCTCCTTGTGACAATCTGCGACCTCGTGGGAGTTGAACCGCCCGTAATCGGAGGGGGACGCAACCTTGTCCCTCTTATGGCCGGCCACGATGTGAGGTGGAGGGGGGAGATCCACTGCGGGGGCATCGGGGTCGGTGCGGCGCTGCGTGGCTGGAAACATCGATCGGTAAGAAGAGGTTCATTTAAGTTGATTCGGGGCATCCATCGGGAGGAAGGAGTGCAGGAACTTCTCTTCAACGTTAAAAAGGATTTTAACGAATGGAAGCCGCTTCGGGATCCCGAAATGAGAATTTCCTTGAGTTTTGCTATGGACAAGTGGATGAAAGAACACGGTGTGGATGAACTGTTTGAGGTGGGGTTGACGGCGGCGGAGGAGCAGGAGATATTGAGGAGGTTGGAAGGCCACGGCTATATCGGTTAGGAGGGCAAATGAGAATCTTCATCACAGGAGCAACAGGATTCATCGGTAGCAATCTGGTAAGAATCCTTTCCGAGGACGGCCACCAGATTAGTGCCCTTATCAGACAGTCCCCCCGCAAACCCTGGGCTTTAAGGAAAATTCAAACCCAGGTCAGAATCTACTCCGGCAACCTCCTGGATTTCTCGTCCCTCTCCTGGATATTGAGGGAGGAGCAGCCCGAGATTATTTTGCATCTTGGGGCCATAACGAAGGTCGGTTATAGTTTCACCCACCCCTTCGAGGTTCTTGACATCAATTTTATCGGTACTGTTAACCTTGCCGAAGCAGCCAGGAGGGTTCTGCCAGAACTGGGGATGTTCCTCTTCGCCTCCTCCGTGGAGGTTTATGGTTTCCAGGTTACAAGAGAACCCTTTACAGAGGAAATGCCGCCTTTCCCGATCGCACCCTATGCCGTGGCAAAACACTCGTCTGAAAAATACCTTCAGTATCTAGCCAAGGTATATGACTTCCCCGCACTCATATTAAGGCAGTCCAACACCTACGGCCGCCGGTACGATTTTTATTTCGTTGTCGAAGCCTTCATAAGCGCTATGCTTCTGGATTCAAAGGAGGTTAACTTTGGCAGGAGCGAGCCGGTCAGGAACTTCATCTACATCGATGATCTCACCAACCTGTACCGGGCTATCCTAAAACAGTTCCACGAACTCCATCCGGGCGAGATTTTCAACACCGGACCGCCGAACGGCCGCTCCATTGGCGAGTTAGCAGAAGGCATCGCACGGCTCCTTGATTGGTCCGGGAAGATAAATTGGGGAACAAGGGAACTGCGTCCTGGGGAGGTTCCCTATCTAAACACGTTCAACGAGAAGATAACGGAAAAGATCGGATGGAGGCCGGAGATAGGACTTGATGTTGGTCTGAGGAAGACTATCAGAAAGGTTAAGAAGGGTCTAAAGGCGCAGCGCCTTTTGTGATATAATGGAGGAGGAGGAGGCATGTCGGACGTAGTAAACACGTTTGTAGTTCCTATAATTCGCACTGACTTCATCGAGCGTTGCCTCGAGACCATGCATCGGCACACCCCGCCCGGCTTCCAGGTCGTAATCATCGACCAGACACCGGAAGGAGTATTGAAGGATATACCATCACGGATGTTCGATGGTTACTTCCGTCCATATAGGAACTTGGGCTTTGCGAAGGCCTCGAACACCGGGTTCAAGATCGCCCAGGGCAAAGTCAACGAGGTCTTTGAGCATAGGGAGTACCAGGAGGGGCTCCATAAGGGGTTCCGGTGGATGGAACTGAGGAACGGCGATCGCCTGGTTCTCCACGGTCTGCTCTCAACCGATTTCAAGTTCGATCCCTCCTTCATCACCACGTGCAACGATGACGTGGAGTTCATAAACAAGCGGTGGTGGGAGGGGATAATTGAAACCTTCAACAAGGTCGAAACGGCCGTCTGTGTCAACCCCTCTTGCCCGAAACTGCCGGCCTGGTCGATGGGCACGGAGGAGGACGTGGACCTCTTCCCCTACGAGGAGGACTACACCGAGGAGGATTATGACTCCATGCTCGTTCATCCGGAGTGGGGAGGAGAGAAGGTCATTGATGGGATCTGTATGTGGTGTACCGTTTTCCGGACTGAGGCCTTCGAGTGGGTCGGGTACTTTGACGAGCGATTCTACCCCGGGGCCGGCGAGGATTATGACTATCTCGGCAGATCCTACAAAGAAGGATTCCGTTGTGTGGGAACATCCCGTTCCTGGGTCTATCATCATTGGGGCGTAAGCAAAGACAGAATGCACGAAGCAAAGAGAGCCGTTGTTGATCCGAGACTGGCTTGGAACAAGATCTACGAAATTTGGCCGAACGGCTTTGACATCTGGGGCAAATGTCCCGATCGCCTCCCCGAAGTGGCAACGATGCCACTTGAAATTGACTATGCGGACATTCCGAAACTTTGGGCGGGGGAGGCTGTTTCTTAGTACTAAGAACCTTAACATTCTAGGACTAAGGCTCTAACCAAAGAGTATTTCTGCGATCAGTAAACTGAGGCAGGAACCGATTTGATATGGTTCCTGTCTTTTTGTTTTTAAGTGAGAGTTAAATATGGCTGACGTTGAGGATACATCCTGATGGCGTGGCTTTCTGGTTACAACTACAGAAAGAAAATAACCATTACTGGTGAAACTGGTTCTGGCACCGACTACCAGGTTCTTCTAACAGTTCATGAAGGTTCGGGAACCGATGGCCCCGCCGTTGCTTATTTGGACGACAACTGTCAAAACTGGCCTTACGATATTCGCTTCACGGGGAGCGATGGAACAACCTTACTTGATTTCTGGAGGTATTCTAACGATACAGGGAGTACTAGAAGGCATTGGATTGAGGTCAAAGAAGACCTAGGCAGCGACAGAGACATCTACATCTACTACGGTAAATCGGCCGATCCGGATGCTTCTGACGGTGACGCCACTTTCCTCTTCTTTGACGATTTCCCTGATGATGCCATCGATACAAATAAGTGGGTTGTCCGCCAGGGGGACGTTGCTGTTTCAGGGAGTATCCTCACCCTCACAGGAGGAGGCACAAGAGGGCTTATTGATGGCAATACAGCCCACGCCGGTCTTCCACTCAGCCAGGATGTTGTTCTCTGCACTTTGGCAAAAAACGCTTCTGGTCATGTTATCGAGCAAACCTGGGCCGGGTTGCGTCAGCCTAACTCCTTTGATGATAGGGGCGGAGATTATAAGGGATTTGATTACAACACTATTCGTTATGAGTGTTCGGATGAGGGAATAGAAACAACAGGAACCTTTGATTACTTCCTCTACGGTGCATATGTAGATTATGAGATCATCTGGGAGGTCGGGAGCAGGTCTCGTTCTAAAATCGGCGTTGGAATCAACAAGGACTACAGTACAAATGTTGCAGATGATGACCAGGTTCCGTTTTTCTATGAAGGCACTGAATCAAAATCTTCAGAGATTGACTGGATTTATATTCGGAGATACCACGATGCAGAGCCTACGGTCGGAACTCCGGAACAAGAGGCAACAACTTCGACCTCGACCTCTACATCTACTTCATCCACAAGCACATCGACCAGCACCTCTTCGACTTCAACCTCAACAAGTACCTCGACCAGCAGCACCTCGACAAGCACATCTTCAACCTCAACTTCATCTACAACCTCAATAAGCACCTCAACGAGTTCAACATCAACTTCAACCTCGACTTCAACCAGTACTTCAACAAGTTCAACCTCGACATCGACTAGCACCACCTTGCCACCCTCCTGGCAGATTGGTGCTGGTTCGGACGATGGAGATGAGTGGGG